>Ga0209839_10000639_pt1 | contig 17871 bp, 18 predicted proteins | sample OrgsoiDNA2013050_FD_185800 | JGI IMG/M metagenome (GOLD analysis project Ga0209839, IMG submission 185800) | Permafrost soil microbial communities from the Arctic, to analyse light accelerated degradation of dissolved organic matter (DOM) -... | ecosystem: Environmental > Terrestrial > Soil >... | reverse complement strand
GGGTCAAGCCCGGCAATGACGCAAGAGAATCAAAAACAACAACAGGGGAAACACAATGTCATATGAGACGATCAAATATGAGGTCGCCGAGCAGATTCTCACCATCACGCTGAATCGGCCCGACAAGCTCAACGCCTTCAACGGCCCCATGCAGAAGGAGCTGATCGACGCGTTCGACCAGGCCGACAAGGACGATGATATCAGAGCGATCATCGTCACCGGCGCGGGCCGCGGGTTTTGCGCCGGCGCCGATCTATCCTCCGGCGCCGACACCTTTGATCGCGACGCGCGACGTGGACCGGTGAAGCGCCTTGCCAATGGCAAGGTCGACTACAGCGACCCCAATGTGCGTGACGGCGGCGGACAAGTCACGCTGCGCATCTTCAGATGTCTGAAGCCGGTTATCGCGGCCGTGAACGGCCCGGCGGTCGGCATCGGCGTCACCATGCAGCTTGCGATGGATATCCGCATTGCATCCGAAAATGCGCGCTTCGGTTTTGTGTTTTCCCAGCGCGGCATCGTGCCCGAGGCCGCATCGAGCTGGTTCCTGCCGCGCATCGTCGGCATCTCGCAGGCGCTGGAGTGGTGCTATACAGGGCGGGTATTTCCGGCGCAGGAGGCGCTGGCCGGCCGCCTTGTCAGCAAGGTGGTGCCGCCGGACGAATTGCTGCCGACCGCCCGCGCCTTGGCGCGCGAAATCGCCGCGAAAACCGCGCCGGTGTCGGTGGCGCTGATCCGGCAGATGATGTGGCGCATGCTGGGCGCCGACGATCCGATGGAAGCCCACAAGGTCGACAGCCGCGGCATCTACGCCCGTGGCCGCTCGGAGGACGTGAAAGAAGGCGTGGTGTCGTTCCTGGAAAAGCGTCCCGCGAACTTCAAGAACAAGGTCTCGGCGGATATGCCCGACTATTTCCCGTGGTGGAACGAGCGGGAGTATGAATGACGGCGCGACTGATCGAGGCCCGTGCGGTATGACGCAAGACGGCGTTGTCCTGCTTCATGGAATCAGCCGGACATCGCGTTCGTTCCGCAGGATGCAGACCGCGATCGAGGCCTGCGGACTCGTGACGCTGAACCTCGACTATGCGAGCCGCCGAAAGGCGCTGGAGTCGCTGGCCGAGGACATTCATCCGGCCATCGAACTTTTCGCCGCCGGCATTGAAGGTTCGATCCATTTCGTCGGCCATTCCATGGGTGGCCTGTTGGCGCGCGCCTATCTCGCAAGATACCGGCCAAAGCGGCTCGGCCGCGTGGTGATGCTGGGGACACCCAACAGCGGAAGCGAGATTGCCGATCGCCTGAAAAACGTTAGGGCCTATCGTGCCTGGTTTGGACCGGCCGGACAGCAACTCATCACCCGGCGCGATGCGGCACTGGACGCGATCCTTCCTCCGGTCGACTATCCGGTCGGCATCATCGCGGGAAACCGGTCGGTCTACCCGATTTCGTCGGCATTTCTGCCGAAGCCACATGACGGACGGGTATCGGTTGAGAACACCAGGCTCGACGGCATGATGGACCATGTTGTGATCGCCGTATCCCATCCGTCGCTGGTGCGAAACAGGTTAGCTCTGCAGCAAACCATCGCGTTTCTTCGGGACGGTCGGTTTACACCCCCGGTTGTCGTCACCCGCGCAAGCGGGTGATCCAGTAAACGCTGACGCCAGTGGCCTGACGAGTTACCGCATCATCAGCGCCACGCGCCCGATCGCCTTGCGATCGACCAGCAGCCGCATTGCTAGCGCATAGTCGTCCAGCGGCAATCGGTGCGAGATGTTCGGCCGGATTTTGCCGGCCTCCGCCCACTCCGTCAGCGCCTTCAACCGCACTTCGCCGAGTGCCGGATTTCTCCGCACCGCCTCGCCGGCGCGGACGCCGAGCACGCTGGCCCCCTTGATCAGCAAGAGATTGGTGCGGGCGAGCCCGATGCCGCCGGTAAAACCGATGACGAGAATCCTTGCGCCCCAGGCGATGCAGCGCACGCTGTTCTCAAAGATCTCGCCGCCGACGGGATCGAACACCACATCGACGCCGCGGCCGTCGGTGATGCGCTTGACGGCGTCGCGGAAGGGTTCGGTGCGATAGAGCACCAGATGATCGGCGCCCCGCGCCTGCGCGACCGCGAGCTTCTCCTCCGAGGAGGCCGCCGCGATCACGGTGGCACCGAGCATCTTGCCGATCTCTACCGCGGCCAGCCCAACGCCGCCGCCGGCGCCGTGCACCAGCAGCACTTCACCGGGCCGAAGCTGGCCGCGATCGATCAGCGCGTGATACGCGGTGCCATGGGCGGCGAGAAACGTCGCGCCCTCGGCATAGTCGAAGGTCGACGGCAACGGCGTGAGCTGCGATGGCGCCACCACGGCCTCGTCGGCATAGGCGCCGTGCCGCATCTTGACGATCACCCGGTCGCCGACGGCGACGCCTGCGGCGTCATTGACCTCGACGACCTCACCCGCGGCCTCCACCCCGGGCGTGAACGGCAGCGGCGGCTTGAGCTGATACTCGCCGGCCGCCATCAAAATATCGGGAAAGTTGATCCCGGCGGCGTGAATGGCGACGCGCGCCTGCCCCTGTGCCAGCGGCGCGGAGGCAAATGCTTCCAGGCGCAAACTCTCGGGCGGGCCGAGTTCGCGGCAGACGACGGCCTTCGGCATCAGGCCGCGCTCGCTCTTCGCCGCTGCAGCGCCTCGCGGATCAGCGGCATCCGGTCATTGCCGAAATACATGTCGGTCTTGTCGACAAAGATGGTCGGCGATCCAAACCCGCCGCGCGCCATCAATTCATCGGTGTTGGCCTTGAGCTGATCCTTGATCGCCTGCTCGCCGATACCTGCGAGGAATTTTTGGGGATCGACGCCGACCCGTTGGCATGCTTCCGCCAGCACCGCGTCTTGCGAGATGTCCTTGTCCTCGCCCCAATAGATCTCGAACACCGCGCGCGCAAAAGGGACCATCTCCGTGCCCAGCCAGATGCAGCCGCGCATCGCCTTGACGCTGTTGACCGGAAATACCGTCGGCCGCATCTTGATCGCAAGCCCTGCGGAGCGCGCCCAGTCCGCCATGTCTTTCTTCTGGTAGTTCACCTTGGCCGGCACCGGCGTTTCCCGCGAGGCATAGACGCTCGGATTGATGGTGTTGAAGATGCCGCCAACCAGGATCGGCCGCCACGAAATCTCGATGCCGAATTCCTTTGCCAGCGGCTGGATGTTGTGGAAGGCGAGATAGGTCCAGGGACTGGAGCAGTCGAAGAAGAACTCGATCATGATGGCGTTTTCCCTTGTTATTGGTCTGCGTTTTGCAGTGATGCTTATCGAGGGGGATTATCCTGACTTTCGTCATTCCGGAATGCGCCTCTTGGCGCAGGCCCGGAATGACGGTTCTCATTTTTGTCCGGCCATCTCCTTCGCGGCCTGCCCGAACATATTCCTGCGCGCCTCCTCGTCGAACGGCTCTTTCACGAATTTGCCGATCGCAAGCCCCGCCTGCACCCGAGGCCGCGCGCGGACCTCGGCATACCAGCGTCTTACGTTGGGATAGTCGTCGAGCGTAAAACCCTGCGCCTTGTGGGTCATGGTCCATGGAAAGCAGGCAATATCGGCGATCGAATAATCGCCGGCGAGGTACGCCCCGGTCTTGCCCAGCTGCGTATCGAGCACGCCATAAAGCCGGGCGGCCTCGTCGCGGTAGCGTTCGATCGCGTAGGGGATTTTCTCCGGCGCATAGAGCGCGAAATGGCCGTGCTGGCCGAGCATGGGCCCTAACCCGCCCATTTGCCACATCACCCACTGCACCACCCTGGAGCGGCCGCGCATATCCGCAGGCAGGAAACGGCCGGTCTTTTCGGCGAGATAGATCAGGATGGCGCCGGTCTCGAACACCGAAAACGGCCCGCCGCCGTCGGCCGGTGCATGATCTACGATCGCCGGAATCCGATTGTTCGGGCTGATCGCCAGAAATTCTGGCTTGAATTGCTCGCCGGCCCGAATGTTGACGGGAACGACCGTGTAGGGAAGCCCCAATTCCTCCAGCATGATCGAGATTTTCCAGCCGTTCGGCGTCGGCGCATAATGAAGGTCGATCATGGGATGATCCTGCAAGAGACGGCCGCTATCCTAGCCCGCGGAATACCCCCGTTCCAGTCGCGCTGGCGGACTTGTGGAGCGCATGGCGAACATGGCACACAGGCGCCTCAATCAGAACCGACCGGGAGGCCCCCATGCTGTTTCCAACCACGATCGCAGGCTCCTTGCCGAAGCCGGAATGGCTGGCCGAACCCCACACGCTGTGGGCGCCCTGGAAGTCTTCAGGCCCTGAACTGTCCCGCGCCAAACGCGACGCCACCCTGCTGGCCGTCAAGCTGCAGGAGGACGCCGGCGTCGATATCGTCACCGAGGGCGAGCAGGCGCGCCAGCATTTCGTCCACGGCTTTCTGGAGAAGATCGAGGGCATCGACTTCGCCCACAAGGTCGAGATGGGAATCCGCAAGGATCGCTACAAGGCGATGGTGCCGCAGGTGGTGGCGCCGCTGCGGTTGACGGGCCGCGTCCATGCCATTGAGGCCCGCATCGCCCGGACCCACACCACGCGGAAACTGAAATTCACCCTGCCCGGCCCGATGACCATCATCGACACCATCGCGGACCAGTATTACGGCGACCGCGTCAAGATGGCGTTCGCCTTTGCCGAACTGCTCAACGAGGAGGCCAAGGCGTTGCAGGCCGACGGCGTCGACGTGATCCAGTTCGATGAGCCCGCCTTCAACGTCTACATGGACGAGGTCTCCGACTGGGGCATCAGGGCGCTGGAGCGCGCCGCGGAAGGGCTGACCTGCGCCACCGCGGTTCATATTTGCTATGGCTACGGCATCAAGGCCAATACCGACTGGAAGGAAACGCTCGGCAGCGAGTGGCGGCAGTACGAGGAAATCTTTCCGGCGATCGCCAAAAGCCCGATCCAGCAGGTCGCGATCGAATGCCGCAATTCGCGGGTGCCGCTGGAACTGCTCGGCCTGCTCACGGGCAAGATCGTGCAGGCCGGCGTGATCGACGTCGCCAGCGATACCGTGGAAACGGCAGAGGATGTCGCCAAGGTGATCGACGACGTTTCCAAATTCGTACCCAAGAGCAACATCGTCGCGACCACCAATTGCGGCATGGCGCCGATGCACCGCGACATCGCCGAGGCCAAGCTGATGGCGCTCGGCGCCGGTGCGAAACTGGCGCGGCAGCGGTTCGGCTGATGTTTGTCTCCGCGAAACTGGCCGCCCGGATCATTGCCGCGTCACTGGCCGCGATATCGCTGCCGGCGCGCGCCGATGATCGCGCCTTGCTGAATACCTGTCAGGCCTTGATCGATCGCGCGGCGCAATCGGCGCCGGGTGCTGGTGCTGCCGGCGTCAAAACGGACGACGCGGAACTGCAGCGTTGCCGGCAGATCGTTCGCGAATGGGCGTTGCGCGATGCGCGGATGAGCGTCGACGAGCACGGCCGGCCGCTGCGCTAGTTAGACGGCACGTTCGGCGCTCGGATGCAGCGCCGGTCTATATCCTGCTGACATGGCGCGCAGGGTCGAAGGCGGCGTCAGCAGCATCGCATCCTTGACGATGCGGCCGGCGCCGCGATATCCGCCCGGCGACCACAACAGTGCCCGGCCCTGAGCAATCAGGTAACTCTCCGTGCCTTCTTGCACCATGGTACCATCGGGCAACCGATCGATGGGCGTTGGCAGCGGATGCAGCCGCTTCTTGCCGGCATCCAGCCGCTCGCGGTGAAGCACGGTGTCCATGTCATCAGCCAGAACATTTTTGACGCCATTGCCTTCCTCCCAGGCAGCACGAAACCGGTTGGCGTCGTCGCGGCGGCAGAAGAAGCACGGGCGATGCCCGGCGGCGAAAGCAGTGGCCTCGTCGAGAAAGAACAGCTCGGTCCAGCTGCGGCCGCCCATCACCTCGCGCCGCCGTCCCTTGAATTCGCAGAGGCAGGTAAGCCACGCTTTGTTGGCCCAGCGCCGCGCCAGCAAGGTCCTGGTTGCGGGGTCGTGAATGATGCCGCGATTGCCGGTGAACATGCCGCGATGCGGGGTCGCGATGATGTCGCCGGCAGGAGTGACCCGGTTTTGCAGCGGCATGCGTTAGACCCGCTCGTTCGCTGCCGTCATTCCGGGATGGTGCGCAGCACCAGACCCGGAATCTCGAGATTCCGGGTTCGATGCTTCGCATCGCCCCGGAATGACAGCCCAGTCACGCCGCGCCGTCGCGGATCGGCGGCTGGAACGAGAGCGCGGTATCCCACGGAAAGAAGATCCAGGTGTCCTGCGACACTTCGGTAATATAAGTATCGACCAGCGGTCGCCCCATCGGTTTGGCATATACGGTTGCGAAATGCGCGCCGGGAAGCATATCGCGGACCAGCCGCGCGGTCTTGCCGGTGTCGACGAGATCATCGACGATCAGCAACCCGTTGCCGGTGCCGCCGCCGAGTTTCGCGGTGTCGGCCGACACGCCCTTCAGAACCTTCAGGTCGCCCTGCTTGGTATGATCGTAGCTGGCGATGCAGACGGTATCGATCACGCGCACGCCGAGTTCGCGCGCGACGATCGCCGCCGGCACCAGCCCGCCGCGGGTGATGGCGATGACCGCATGAAACGGCCCGACCTCGTTCAGCCGCCAGGTCAGCGCCCGGCAATCCCTGTGAAACTGGTCCCATGAGACCGGGAAGGCCTTGCCCGCGCGCTCCTGCGCGCTCAGTTCCGGATGCTCAGCCATTATCGTTCTCCTGCATTTTCCGGATCACGGCCGTGGCCGTCGCGGTCGCAACGATCTTGTCGTTCTGGAACAATTCACTGCTGAGCTGGCAAACTTCCTTGCCGCGCAGCACCACCCGCCCCACGCCTTTCAGAGGACCAACTTTCGCCGGCCGGTGAAACTGCACATTGAGATTTAGCGTCGGCGCAAACTCGCCGGCGTCCAGCGTCGCGGTCAGCGCCGGCCCCATGGTATCGTCGAGCATGGCGGCAAGAAATCCGCCCTGCACATTTCCTGCCGGGTTCAGGAATTCCGACTTCGCCTCGAATTTGACAGTGACGGTACCGCGTTCGCCATCGATCTGCAGGAATTCGATGCCCAGCGTCTTCACGCAAGGCGGCGGCGGCAGCCGGCCGTCGACGATTTTCCAGAAGAACGAATTCTTGTCCACCACGCTGCTCTCGCTCCGCCTCGATAAATTCGCTACCGGACCACGTTCAATCCAGCCAGCATTTCCTTCACCGCATTCATCGCGGCATTGAGTTTTTCCGGATCGCGCGAGCGCACGACAAGATTGGTGTTCGGCTTCTTGTCTTCGTCCTGAAATGGATAGGAACCGATGACGGTGTCGGGATGCGCCTTGGCGATTTCGCGCAAGGGGCCGCCGATGTCGCCTTCCCTGGCGTTGGCGCGAACCGATTCCGACAGCATCCGAACGCCTGATTTCAGCTTCGGGGCGACGATGTCCATCATCGCCTGCATGATCGAGGGCACGCCCGCCATCACGATGACATTGCCGATCTTGAAACCGGGCGCGAGGATGGTCGCGCTCTGGATCAGTTCGGCGCCGTCGGGAATCCGGGCCATGCGCAGCCGCGCCTCATTCAACTCGCCTGCGCCCTGGAAGCGTTCGCGAAACCGCGCCACCACCTCGGGATGATGATCGATGCCGACGCCGAACGCTTTCGCAACGCTGTCGGCGGTGATGTCGTCATGGGTCGGCCCAATGCCGCCGGTGGTAAAGACGTAGGTATAGCGGCCGCGCAGGGCGTCCAGCGCCGCGATGATTTCGGGTTCCTCGTCGGCCACGACGCGCACCTCCTTGAGGTCGATCCCGATATTGGTCAGGTATTCCGCGATAAAGCCGATGTTCTTGTCCTTGGTCCGCCCGGACAGGATCTCGTCTCCAATCACCAGAATTCCCGCCGTGACGATATCGCTCATGACCTCTCCTCGCCCCGCATCATGACCCCCGCAACACCTTGAAGTCATGGGGCTTTGCTGCCGAAATAAGCACCTGGCAGCCGTTTTTTCGGGCAACTTCCCAATCATCCATAGCAAATGCTCCGCGTGAATGCATATCGCGCTGGCCCGGGCCTTGCTACCATCCCTTTCAGTCATGCACGGTCCCGCATGGCCTTTAGGAACAGTCGGGATATATGGCAGTTGCCTTTGACGAAATGAACGGGCCCGGCGGCGACCTCCGTCCGGCCTACCAGGAGCTCTCCCGCTGGCTGAAGGAGACGCCACCGGATGCGCTGGAATATCGCCGTCAGGAAGCGGAGTTGCTGTTCCGCCGGATCGGCATCACCTTTGCCGTCTATGGCGACGCCGAAGCCCAGGAACGGTTGATTCCCTTCGACGTGATCCCGCGGATCATGTCCGGCAAGGAATGGGCGATCCTCGAAAAGGGCCTGAAGCAGCGGGTGCGCGCGCTCAACATGTTCCTGCGCGACATCTATCACGGCCGCGATATCCTGCGCGCCAACATCATTCCCGACGACCTGATCTTCCAGAATCCGGTGTTCCGCCCCGAGATGAACGGCCAGGACGTGCCGCACGATGTCTATGTCCACATCGCCGGCATCGACATTGTCCGCGTCAACCCGGAAGATTTTTACGTGCTGGAGGACAACGCACGCACGCCCTCCGGCGTCTCCTACATGCTGGAAAACCGCGAAATCATGATGCGGCTGTTTCCGGACCTGTTTGCCCGCCACCGCGTCGCGCCGGTGGAAAAGTACCCCGATGAGCTATTGTCGGCACTGCGGTCGGTGGCGCCGCTCAGCGCCGCGGCCGAGCCGACGGTGGCGCTGATGACGCCCGGCGTCTACAATTCCGCCTATTACGAGCATTCATTCCTGGCCGACAAGCTGGGCGTCGAACTGGTCGAGGGCCGCGACCTCATCGTCAAGAACGATGAGGTGTTCATGCGCACCACCGAAGGCTTGAAGCGCGTCGATGTGATCTACCGCCGCGTCGACGACGACTTCCTCGATCCCCTCACCTTCCGCCCGGATTCAGCCCTCGGCGTGCCCGGGCTGATGTCGGCGTATGCTGCCGGCAACATCACGTTGGCCAATGCAGTCGGAACCGGCATCGCCGACGACAAGGCGGTCTACTCCTACATGCCCGACATCGTGAAATTCTATCTCGGCGAGGAACCGATCCTGAAGAACGTGCCGACCTGGCGCTGCCGCGAGGCAAAGGATCTGGCCTACGTTCTCGATAACTTAAGCGAACTGGTGGTCAAGGAAGTGCACGGCTCCGGCGGCTACGGCATGCTGATCGGCCCGGCCGCGACCAAGGCGACGATCGAGGCGTTTCGCGACAAGCTCAAGCGCGAGCCCGAGGGGTTCATCGCCCAGCCGACGCTGGCGCTGTCGACCTGCCCGACCTGCACCTCATCCGGCCTCGCGCCGCGCCACGTCGACCTGCGGCCGTTCGTGCTGACCGGACGCGATCGCGTCACCATCGTGCCGGGCGGGCTGACGCGGGTGGCGCTGAAGGAAGGCTCGCTGGTGGTGAATTCAAGCCAGGGCGGCGGCACCAAGGATACGTGGATACTGGACGAATAGATTTGGATTCTGGACGAGTTGATCCAGGCATCAAGAGAGCAACATCGCTGCATGCTGTCGCGCACCGCTGAAAACCTGTACTGGCTGGCCCGCTATGTCGAACGCGCCGAATATCTCGCGCGCACCATCGAGGCGACGCTGCGCGTCACTGCGCTGCCGAACACCTATATCGGCAAGACCAACGAGTGGGATTCGGCGCTGCTGACGGCAGGCGTCAGCGCAAGCTTTTACAAGATCTACAACGAGGCCGACGAGCGCAACGTCGTCGATTACCTGTCGTTCTCGCCGGCCAATCCGTCCTCGATCCGCAACTGCATCGAAAATGCCCGGCTGAACTCGCGCTCGGTCCGCACCGCGCTGACCTCTGAGATGTGGGACACCATCAACGGCGCCTGGATCGACCTTCAGGAGGTCTGGGGCAAAGGCACCAAAAGCCGGGAAGAACTGGCCAAGTTCCTGCGGTTCGTGCTGGAGACTTCGCTGCGGTTCGACGGCTCGGCCTACCGGACCATGCTGCGCAACGACGCCTACTGGTTCTCCCGGCTCGGACTGCATCTCGAGCGCGCCGACAACACCGCCCGTATTCTCGACGTGAAGTATCACGTGCTGCTGCCCGAGGAGGAGCACGTCGGCGGACCGCTCGACTACTATCAATGGACCTCGATCCTGCGCTCGGTCTCGGCGCTGACCGCCTACCACTGGGTTTATCGGGAAACCCTCAAGCCATGGCTGATCGCGGATCTGTTGATTCTCAACGACTCGCTGCCGCGTTCGCTGGCCAGCTGCTACGGCAATCTGGTGCGCAATCTCGACCAGATCGGCGTCGCCTATGGCCGCCAGGGCGCCGCCCAACGTCACGCCCGCGGCGTCCGCAATCGCCTCGAGCACAGCCACATGGATGATATTTTCCAGCACGGCGTCCATGAATTCATCCAGGAATTCATTGCGGATAACGGCAGGCTCGGTGAAATCATCACAAAACAGTATTTGATCTGATGCCGTCATGGCCGGGCTTGTCCAGGTCAAGCCCGGCCATCCACGTCTTGCTTTAGGAAGTCAAAAGAAAGAAAGACGTGGATGCCCGGGGGTCGCAGACAAGTCTACGCGGTCTGCGCAAAGCAGACATGCTATGCCCGGGCATGGAAGATCTTTTTGATCTAACTATCTGGCCTGAACTCTAGCTCTGTTTGGTCTGTCATGCGCCTGCGAATTGCCCATTCCACCAGCTATCGCTACGAACCGCCGGCCACCGGTGTGATTCAGGTCCTGCGGATGACGCCCGGCAGTCACGACGGTCAATATGTCGCCGAATGGCAGATCGATGTCTCGACGGACTCGCGGCTTGACGTCCATCAGGATGCGTTCGGCAATGTCACGCATGTGCTGACCTATGGGCCGATCGCGGATCTCACCATCACGGTCGGAGGCCTGATCGAAACCCACGATACCGGCGGCGTGCTGAGGGGCACCGATGAGCGCTTTCCGCCGAGCCTGTTCCTGCGCTCGACGGCACTGACCGAAGTCAATGCGGCGATGGCGACATTTGCCCGCGAACTGCGCTCGGAATCGGAAGACGATGTGCTCGGCTTTCTGCATGCGCTGATGATGCAGATCAACGAGCACATGACGTTCGACGAAGACCCCACCAACAGCGGGACCTCGGCGGTGGAAGCCTTCGGACTAAAGCGCGGGGTGTGTCAGGACTATGCGCATATTTTCATAGCCTGCGCGCGCTCCGGCGGCGTCCCGGCGCGTTTCGTCGCCGGACACTTCCTGCGCGGCGACGGGATGGTCAATCAGCAGGCCGGCCACGCCTGGGCGGAAGCGTTCGTGCCGGATCTCGGCTGGGTCGGGTTCGATCCGGCCAACGCCATCTGCACCACCGACGCGCATGCCCGCGTCGCCATCGGCCTGGACTATCTCGGTGCGGCGCCGGTGCGCGGCACCCGCTATGGCGGCGGCATGGAAACGCTGTCGGTCGCGGTCAAGGTCGATCAGGCCGGCGGCCGGCAGGGTCAGTCGCAAAGCCAGTCGTGATTTTCACGTCATTCCGGGACACGCGTCTTCGCGTGGACCCGGAATCTCGAGATTCCGGGTTCGCGCTAAAGCGCACCCCGGAATGACGCTTTTGCTGATTGTCATGTTGCACACCCCCAAACCTCGACAGAAGTTCGTGAATGGGGTTGGAGCGCCCAGCGAAATTGGCTACTAATTTCGTGCGCGGTCTGATGCGTTCGGGGATCGGAAATGACCTATTGTTGCGGAGTGCTGGTGCGGGACGGCCTGGTCATGATCGCGGACACAAGGACCAATGCCGGCCTCGACAACGTCTCGACGTTTCGCAAACTCCACATCTTCAGCAAGCCGGGCGACCGCATCATGGCGGTCGCGAGCGCCGGCAATCTGGCGATCAGCCAGTCGGTGCTGTCGACCCTGACCGAAGGGCTCGAAGACCCGCACACCGGCGAGATCGAGACGCTCCTGAACGCGCCGACCATGTTCCAGGCGGCGCAGCGCATCGGCCGGGCCATCCGCACCGTCCACGCCACCGAAGGCACGGCACTGCAGTCCGAGGACATCAATTTCGACGTGTCGTTTCTGTTCGGCGGCCAGATCAAGGGGTCGCGGATGCGGCTGTTCATGGTCTACCCCGCCGGCAACTTCATCGAATGCACCACCGACACGCCCTACCTGCAGATCGGCGAGCACAAATATGGCAAGCCGGTGCTCGACCGCGCCATGCATTACGATGTTGAGCTCTATGAAGCGTTGAAAACCAGCCTGATTTCGATGGACTCGACGATGCGCTCCAATCTCGGCGTCGGCCTGCCGATCGACGTGCTGGTGGTGCGCACCGACGTCTGCGACGCCGATCTCAATCACCGCATCGAGGCGGGCGAGCCGTATTTTCACGATCTGCGGTCGCGCTGGTCGGCGGCGCTGCGCGCGGCGCATCAGAATATTCCAAGACCACCCTACAAAACCGAAACAGAACCAAAAACCTAAAAGGCGGAACCAAATGGCCGAGGCAGGAAACAAGATTGCAGTGGTGACCGGCGCAGGCACCGGTGTCGGACGCGCGGCGTCGCTGGCGCTGATGAACGCCGGCTTCACGGTGGTGCTCGCCGGGCGGCGCATGGAAATGCTGCAGGAGACGCAAAAGCTCGGCGACAATGTCGGAAAAAGTCTTCCGGTATCCGCCGACATGACCGATCCCGGCTCGATCGCCGCCCTGTTCGCCAAGGTGATGGATGTTTACGGCCGGCTCGATGTTCTCTTCAACAATGCCGGCATGGGTGCGCCGCCGGTGCCGTTCGAGGATCTGAGCCTCGCGCAATGGCAGGCGGTGGTCGCCACCAACCTGACCGCGCCGTTCCTGTGCACGCAGCACGCGTTCCGGATCATGAAGGACCAGACCCCGCGCGGCGGCCGCATCATCAACAACGGCTCGATCTCGGCGCACGCGCCGCGGCCGTTCTCCTCGGCCTACACCTCCACCAAGCATGCCATCACCGGCCTGACCAAGGCGACCAACCTCGACGGCCGCGCCTACGACATCGCGGTCGGCCAGGTCGACATCGGCAACGCGGCGACGCCGATGACGGATCGCATGGTCGATGGCGTGCTGCAGCCGGACGGCCGCAAGATACCGGAGCCGCGCATGGACGCCAAGGCGGTCGGCGACGCCGTCGCCTACATGGCGGGCCTGCCGCTCGACGCCAACGTGCTGTTCATGACGGTGATGGCCAGCAAAATGCCGTTCGTCGGAAGAGGCTGAACGTCGCATCGACCACCACCATCATTGCGAGCCAACGGGTCGCGCGAATGCGCGCCCGTTGGCTTCTCGCAATGACGTCTGAGTTCTACTCCAGCCGCTCCACATCGCGCAGCGTCGGAAACAGCTTCATCCACAATAGCGCGATCGCGATCGTGCCCAGGCCGCCGAGCACCGCCGCCGGCACCACGCCGAACAAGGCGGCGGTCACCCCGCTTTCGAACTGGCCAAGCTGGTTGGAGGCGTTGATGAACAGGAAATTCACGGCGCCGACACGGCCGCGCATATCATCGGGCGTCGCAAGCTGCACCAGCGAGAAGCGGATCACCACGCTGACGATGTCGGCCGCGCCAAGTATCGCCAGCGCCACAACCGAGAGCCACATCCACTGCGAAACGGCGAATACCACCGTCGCCACACCGAACACGATCACGGCCTGGAACATGCGGACGCCGACGCGCCGGTTGATGGTATGGCGCGCAAGGACGGCGGTCATCACGAGCGCGCCGACCGCGGGCGCGGCACGCAGGATGCCGAGGCCCCAGGGGCCGGTCTGCAGGATATCGCGCGCATAGATCGGCAACAGGGCCGTCGCGCCGCCCAGCAGCACCGCGAACAGATCGAGCGAGATCGTTCCCAGGATGGCGGAATTGCTGCGGACGAATCTGACGCCGGCGAACAGATCGGCCGGCGTTGCGGAATCCCTGACGACGGCCAATTGCGCCAGACGGATCGCGCCGGTCAGTATCGCCCCCGATAGCCAGAACACCACCATCATGCCGTAGGGCAGGCCGGGCGCGACGGCATAGGCCAGACCGCCGAGCGCGGGACCGGTGATCGTGGCGATCTGAGCCGAGCCGCTGGATAAAGCGGTCGCGCGCTGCAGCGCGCCCGGCGGAACGATCAGCGGCAGCAGCGCCGCAGTCGCGGGGCTTTCGAACGCGGTGGCAGTTCCGAGCACGCCGGTCGCGATAAAGATCTGCAATGCCGTCAACGAGCCCGAAAAGGCGCCGCAAGCGAGAAATAACGCCGTCAGTGCCTGGGCAAGCTGGCAGATCTGCACGACGCGCTTGCGCTCGTAGCGGTCCGCGGCGTGGCCGGCCACGAAAACCAGCAGCGCCGTGGGAAGAAACTGCACCAGCCCCACCATCCCGAGGTCGAACGCGCTGCCGGTCAGGTCGTAGATCTGCCAGCCGATGGCAACGGCTGCGACCTGGCTGGAGAACCGCGAGAAACTTCGCGTGAGAAGAAAGAGCAGAAAAGATCGCTGCTTGAGTGGCGAGCCCTGGTCTGCTGATATCATGGTCGATACGGTCAACGGCGTCTGCCCGGTTTTCGAATGGCGGGCAATCGCCCGCTGCGCGTCTCTAATGACGCGTGGCTGAGCCCTGACCGGTTGTCAATGTCGGGCGTTCGGCCGCCTCCCGATCGAAAACGCGCGGCATGCGCCTTGCAGCGTGCGCCGCCATTACCGCGCTGGCCTCGGGGGAATCATGCTCCAATTGCAATCGGCGTTCGGCGTTCTTGCCCTGCTCGCACTGGCATGGACGTTTGGCGAGAACCGCGGCGCGGTTTCGCTGAGACAAGCCGCTATCGGGCTCGCCGTCACCTTCGTTACAGCCGTAGCACTCATCAAACTGCCTTTCGTCGCGCATGCCTTCGGCGTCATCAATGACGCCGTCGGTGCCATTTCGGCAGCCTCGCGCGCGGGCACGGCCTTCGTGTTCGGCTATCTCGGCGGCGGCGCGCTGCCGTTCGATCTGAAAGCGCCGGGCGCGGATTTTATTCTCGCGTTTCAGGCGCTGCCGGTCGTGCTGGTGATGAGCGTGCTCACCACGCTCCTGTTCTACTGGCGTATCCTGCCCCCGGTGGTGCGCGGCATGGCGTGGCTGCTGGAGCGCACGCTCGAGGTCGGCGGCGCGGTCGGGCTGTCGACCGCCGCCAACATCTTTCTCGGCATGGTGGAAGCCCCGCTGTTCATCCGGCCTTATCTTGCGCAGCTGACGCGCAGCGAGCTGTTTCTGGTGATGACCGGCGGCATGGCGGGCATCGCCGGCACCGTGCTGGTGCTTTACGCCACCTTGCTGGCGCCGCTGATTCCGGATGCCGCGGCGCATTTTGTCATTGCCTCGGTTCTCGGCGCGCCGGCAGCGATCCTGGTCAGCCTGATCATGGTGCCGGAGACAGAAGGCAAACGCACCGGCGGCGCGCTTGATGATCCCGACATGCACGCCGCCTCCACCATGGACGCGATCGTCAAGGGCACCGTCGCGGGCCTCGAACTCCTGCTCAACATCGTTGCGATGCTGATCGTGCTGGTGGCGCTGGTATATCTCGCCAACGCCATCCTCGGACTGTTGCCCAATGTCGGCGGCGCCGGAATTTCACTGCAGCGCATGCTCGGCTACGCCATGGCGCCGGTGTGCTGGCTGATGGGCCTGCCGTGGCCGCAGGCGATCACCGCAGGCAGTCTGATGGGGGTCAAGACCGTGCTCAACGAGCTGATCGCCTATGTCGATTTATCAAAGCTTGGTCCCGATGCACTCGATCCGCGCTCGCGGCTGATCATGCTCTATGCGATGTGCGGCTTTGCCAATTTCGGCAGCCTCGGCATCATGATCGGAGGCCTCGGCACCATGGCGCCGGATCGCCGCGACGAGATCAATTCGCTCGGATTGAAATCGATCGTCTCGGGCACCCTGACGACCTGCCTGATGGGTGCGATCGTGGGAGTGTTGAGTTGACGACGACCGTCATTCCGGGGCGCGCGTCAGCGCGAACCTCAGATGTGCAATTGCACATCGGGGAATCTCGAGATTCCGGGTTCGACGCTCCGCGTCGCCCCGGAATGACGGTTCATTATTTGCGCTCCACCCCCGAGATCGGCATCAACCTTTCCATCACATACACCGACCCTTCCGCGGTCAGATGCGCGTGATCCCACGCCAGGGGAATGCCGCCATCGATCGTGAGCGGGCATTGCCACGCCGGACAGACCGCATCGACCACCGAAATGTAGGAAAACTTCTCGTGCGCCGGCAGCGCCGCTTTCATCATTCGGTCGAGCCCGAAAATATCCGGCAGAACGAAATCCTGAGGCAGCGGATCGATCTGCCGCAGCTGCGCGCGCATCAGCATGGACGGCAGCCGGCTCCTGAATTGTACGCCTGGGCCGAGCAGCACCACGGCAACGCCCGTTGCGTTGATACGCGCTATGGTCTGGTTGAGATCGGCGATCATGCCGTCGAATCTTGGCGGGCGGGCATATTCCAGCCAGTCGGCGGACACGATGACGAGGTCGGGCTTGCGGTCGCGGAAGAATGCGTCCATCTGCCCGGCAAAGCTGCGGCACGACGCATTGCCTTGAGCCGATGCGTTCAGCGTCGGCATGCACGCCGCTTGCGTCGCCTGCAGCAGGTTGACGCGCGCTCGATCAATCGTGTGGTCGAGGCCGTGATAGTATTGCGCGGCATAACTGTCGCCCCAAAGCAGCACGTTTTGCTTGTCGGCGACCGCGCCAAGGCAACGTGCGTCGTCAAAGGCGCCTCCGTCATAGCGGAAGCAGGAGCCCGCGCGATAGATCGGCCCCACGTCGTAACTGTTGTAGACATCCAGCATCATCGCGTCGCGGTCGGCACCCGACGGCGTCTGGCTCAAGATGATTCCGCCCGCGCTGCCGGCCAGCAGGGCCGTCGTCGCAAGGCCCGCCATGCGAAACGCGGCGCGACTTGCCGGCGCCGGCGACCCCAGGCGAAACGGCTGTTCGACAAATCGCCATGACAGATATGAGATCGCGACCGTCAGCGCGAACAGCTCGATCTGGTCGAGCGGATCCAGCACCAGGCTGGTTTTCGAGAACCGCGCAAAGGTGAACAGCGGCCAGTGCCAGAGATACAGCGAATAGGAAATCTGCCCGAAAAACCTGATCACGCTGTGGTGCGAATAGGGGCTTCGGATTTGCGTTGCAACGCCGATGCCGCTCCAGATGAAGACCGCGGCCCCGATGCACGGCAAGAGCGCGTTGACGCCGGGAAATCCCGGTCCCGGACGCAGCGAGAATATCGGGATGGCGAGCAGCACCAGCGCAATGCCGCGCGCGATCTGTTGCGCCCGCGCGTTGCGCAGCACCGGCAAGCCGGGGGTCGCGACCAGCCCGCCGATCAGGAATTCCCAGGCGCGCGGCGGGCTCATGAAGAATGCATTGGCGGAACGTTCGGTATGCATCAGCCAGAGGCAGAGCGCAAACGAGACCAGCGCCATCGCGCCGAGCGCAACCGCCAGCGGGATGCGCCCAATGCGCACAAAGCGCAACATCACCCACAGCACCACCGGCAGCGCCAGATAAAACTGCTCCTCGACCGCCAGCGACCAGGTGTGCAGCAGCGGCTTTTCGACCGCCGCATGATCGAAATAGCCGGATTGAAGCCAGAAGAAGAAATTCGAGGTGAAGGTCACCACCGCCGCGACCGAGCGGAAAAATTCCAGCCGCTCGGA
>Ga0209839_10000638_pt1 | contig 17874 bp, 16 predicted proteins | sample OrgsoiDNA2013050_FD_185800 | JGI IMG/M metagenome (GOLD analysis project Ga0209839, IMG submission 185800) | Permafrost soil microbial communities from the Arctic, to analyse light accelerated degradation of dissolved organic matter (DOM) -... | ecosystem: Environmental > Terrestrial > Soil >... | reverse complement strand
AGCTGCCAGGACTCGGCCGGGGTGATGAGCCGCATGGACGGCTCCAGGCCCTCCCGCAGCGCATGATCGCCGACCAGCCGCCCCGCGTAGGCATGGTAGGTGCTGATGACCGGATCGCCGTCCGTCTGCTGGTCGCCGGCCAGACCTGACCGCCGGAGCCGGTCCAGGCGGGCCCGGACCCGGTCCGCGAGCTCGGCGGCGGCCTTGCGGGTGAAGGTCAGGCCCAGTACGCGATCGGGCCGGACCAGCCCGTTGGCCACCAGCCACACCAGCCGGGCCGCCATGGTCTCGCTCTTGCCCGAGCCGGCGCCGGCGATCACCGCCATCGGCTGGGCGGGCGCGGCGATGACCGTGGCCTGCTCGGGAGTCGGCTCCGGCAGGCCCAGCAGGCGCGCCACGTCCGCTGGACTGAACCGGCTGGTCACGGCTGGACCTGCGTCCCGCTGTCGTTGACGGGACAGCATGATGCCACCGGGCAGGTCCGGCAGCCGGGGTTGACCCGGGCCTCGAAGACCGGGCCGGCCATGCCGGCCGCGACGGTCTCGACCAGGTCCTTGGCCCAGGCCGGATCGTCGTCGTCACCGAGCGCCCGCTGGGGCTGGATCCGGGCCCGCGCGGTGAGCGACGCGCGGCCGACCTGGACGAGCTCGGCACCGCCCGGTTCGGTGAGCCCGAACCGCTCGAACGCGCCGAGCAGCACCGCGAGCTGGTACACGCCGAGCTGCGGATGCCGGCCGAGGTCATCCTCGCGGGGCGCGCTGCTGCCGGTCTTGAGGTCGACGACCACCGCCCGGCTCTGGTCATCCCGCTCCAGCCGGTCGACCCGCCCGGTGATCTGCACCGGCCCGATCTGGACCTGCAGAGCCTGCTCGACGGCGACGAGCTCCCGCGGGTTCGCGGCGTGCCAGGCCAGGAACTTGCGCACCATCTTCTCGGCCTGCTCGCGCTGCTTGACGCTGTACCAGACGCTGCCGAAGTCCAGGTGGTGCCAGATGTCATCGATGCGGCTGCTGATCTCGGTGTCGGAGGCGCCGCCGGCGGCCAGCACGGCCGCCGCGTGGATCACGGTACCGAGGTGCCGCAGCACGTCGGACCGGCCGGCCCCGGCGGCCGATTCGAGCAGCCAGCGCAGCCCGCACCGGGTGAAGGCCTCGACCTGGGAGGGGGACAGCCGGACCTGCTCACCGGCGGCGGCGATGGGCCCGGCGTCCGACAGCGGCACCTGCGCGTACCAGTGCCCCGGGTGGGCGCCGCGGACCCCGGCCCGGGCCAGCCGGGCCAGCTCGGCGGCGGCCGCGCGCCGGACGGCGGGCGGGCGGGCCCGGTCGGCTACGGCGCGCCGCAGGTCGGCGGTGAGCGCGGCCAGGGACAGCCAGCGGTGGCCGGGCTCGCAGGCCCGTTCCACCTCGATGTCGCCGGCGGCGAGCTCGGCGAGGAACCGGGATGGCCGACTACCGGCACCGTCACCGCCGACGGCCGAGACGACCAGGTTCTGCCGGGCCCGCGTCACGGCCACGTAGAAGAGCCGGCGCTCCTCGGCCAGCAGTTTGGAGGCCAGGGCAGCCGCCGCCGCGTCCGCGGCCGTGGTGTCCGCCGCCGGATTGGACGCTGCGTCGGCGAGCTCGTCCACCCCGAGCAGGGATCCGCGTAGCCGCAGGTCCGGCCAGGTCTCCTCCTGCACCCCGGCCACCACGACCAGATCCCACTCCAGGCCCTTGGACCGGTGCGCGGTCAGGATGCGGACGGCCTCGTCCCGGGTGGCCTGTTCGGCCAGCGTGTTACCGGCGATTTCCTGGCCTGCCAGGCTGTCCAGGAACAGGCCTGGCGCGCCGGGCGGCAGCGTGTCGGTAAAGCGGGTAGCCGCGTCGAACAGGGCCAGCACCGCGTCCAGGTCCCGGTCGGCCGCCGCGCCGGCCGCGCCGCCCGCGGCGCTGGCGGCCTGCCACAGCGGGGCCAGCCCAGACGCGTCCCAGACGGCCCACAGGGTCTCCTCCGCGCTCTGCCCGGCGGCGATCGCCTCCCGTGCGACGGCCAGCAGCCGGCCCAGCTGCGCGGCGGATGCCGCGACCTGGCGTGGCACCATGGTCAGCTCGCCGGGATTCAGGATCGCCGCAGCCAGCGGGTCAGCGCCGGCGCTGCCGGCCGGCGAGCCCGCGGCGTCGCTGACCGTACGCAGCCAGCGGCGCAGGCGGCGCAGGCCCAGCGCGTCGGTACCGCCCAGCGGCCCGGTGAGCAGCTCCGCGGCGGTCTGCTCGTCGAGCGTCCCCGGGTTCAGCGCGCAGCGCAGCAGGGTCAGCAGCGGCCGGGTGCCCGGCTCCTCGGGCAGCGGCAGCTCGTCCCCGGCCACCGACACCGGGACGCCGGAAGCGGTCAGGGCCCGCCGCAGCAGCGGGACCTGGCGGGTGGCCGAGCGCACCAGGATCGCCATCGACGACCACGGGACCCCGCCGGACAGGTGCGCACGGCGGAGCGTGTCGGCGATGACCGCGGCCTCCTGGCTGGCGCTCTCCGCGACGATGACCTTGACCGCACCCGGCGCGGCGCCGGGCCGGGCGGCCAGGTCGCGGTGGCCGGCCTGGACGGCGTGGCCCGCGGTCGCGGCGGGCAGGCGCTGGGCGATCCGGCGGGAGGCGGCGATGAGGACCGGGCCACTGCGGCGGTTGGTGCCGAGCGCGACGACCGGCGCCGGGCGGCCGTCGGCGGCGCGGAACCGGTCCGGGAACTCGGTGATGGCCCGCACATCGGCGCCACGGAACGCGTAGATCGACTGGTCGGGATCCCCCACCGCGATCAGCTCGCGGCCGTCCCCGGCCAGCGCCTGCAGCAGCGACTCCTGCGCCGGGTCGCTGTCCTGGTACTCGTCCACCAGCACGACGTCGTAGGCCTGCCGCTCACGCTGCCGGGTCGCCGTCCGGCTCAGCAGGGCGGCGGCGATCCGGACGATCTCCGCGTAGTCGTAGGCGGCCACCGGAGCAAGGTCGAAGCGGGCCGCGTACCGGTCGAGGAAGCGCCCGGCCGCCAGCCAGTCCTCGCGGCGGCGCTGGCGGCCGAGCGCGGCGACCCGGCGGCCGTCCAGCCCTCGTTCGGCGGCGCGCAGCAGGAAGTCGCGCAGCTCCTCGGCGAATCCGCGGGTGGCCAGGGCCAGGCGGAGCGCTTCGGGCCAGTGGGCCGCCCCGTCGGCGAGCTCGCCGCGTAGCAGCCGGCGGACCTCCAGGAGCTGCTCGGGCCCGGACAGCAGCCGGGGGGGGTCCTCGCCCAGCAGGGCGAACTCGCGGCGGACCAGGGCGTAGGCGTAGCTGTGGAAGGTGAGCGCGAGCGGCTCCCGGATCGTGCGGTGCAGCCGGGCCGCGATCCGCTCGCGCAGTTCGCCGGCCGCCTTGCGGCTGAACGTGAGCACCAGCACCCGGGACGGGTCGAGGCCGCGGTGCTCGATCCGGTGCGCCACCGTCTCGACGATGGTGGCGGTCTTGCCGGTGCCCGGGCCGGCCAGCACCAGCAGCGGGCCGCCGGAATGCCGGACCACCCGCTGCTGCGCGGCGTCGAGGCTGAGCGGGGCGGCGGCCGGGGCGGGGTGGCGGACGAGCCGGTAGGGGGCGAGTCCCGAAGGCGAGGTGCTTTCCATCTCAACGGCATTCCAGCAGAGGGCACCGACATTCCGCCTAGAGTTTTGACAGCGGGCCGGGCCAGCGGGCGTGACGAATGTCCACGCGGTACGACGTGCCGTCGGCGGAGGCGCGGAGCGGGGTTCCTTCGGCGCGGTAGTGCCCCAGGGCCGTGCGCTCATGTCCGGCCAGCAGCGAGCCGTCGGCGTGGATCACCCGCCACCAGGGGACCGCGCCGCCACTGGTAGCCAGGACCCGGCCGACCTGGCGAGGACCGCCGCGGCCCAGGTACTCGGCGATGTCGCCGTAGGACATCACGTAGCCGGGCGGGATCGCCTCGACTGTGTCGAGCACGTCGCTGGCGAAGTCATCGAGGGACTGGGTACGCCTAGTCACGGTCCGGCGCAGCATAGGTGGCGAATGGGATCGTGGCGCTGGGGGAGGGCTGGCGCCGCATCCGGCTCGCCGTGGCGAGGCGGCTGATCGCCGCCGCGAGGAGGGCGAGCGCGCCCGCGGCCAGGACGGCGAAGAGAATCAGCTGCCCGCTCCGGCGCGGCTTGACCGGCGCGGCCGGGACCGCGGACGGCCCGCCACCGAAGTTCGTGGCCGCCACGACGCCGGTGCCGGCGGACCGCTGGGTGGACAGCTGACCGGCGGCCGTCAGCGCGGCGGCCGCGTTGACTGTGCCGAAACCTACCTGCTGGTCGTAGCCGCCCGGCGGCCGGAACTGGGTGGTGGAGCTGAGCGCCCGGGCCAGCAGGTCCGGCGCGAGGTCCGGGTAGCGGGCTTTGATCAAGGCCGCGACCCCAGCAACGAGCGCGCACGCCGGGCTGGTCCCGGTGACCAGCCAGTAGCCGCCGTCCCGGCCCTGCGCTGAAATGTTGACGCCCGGCGCGGCGACCTCGACGGACAGGTTGTCGCTGGAGAACCCGGCCACGCTGCCGCTGGCGTTCACCGCGGCGACGCCGATCACGCCCGGGTAGTCGGCGGGGAACTTGAGCGGCGCGTAGCCGTTCCGGCTGGCGGAAGAGGTGTCACCGGAGTTGCCGGAGGAGGCCACCACGGCGACACCGTGCCCGTAGGCGTACTGCAGGGCGGACCGGACCCCGGCGCTGGGCGAGCTGTAGCCGATCGACATGCTGATGACATCCGCGCCGTGGTCCACGGCGTAACGGATGCCCTCGGCCAGTGAATCCTGGACCCGGTCTTCCTGCTCGCGCTCGTACGTGCCGTAGCCGGGGTCGTTCCGGTCCGGGATGACCCGCACGGAAAGAATCTTCGCCTCGGGAGCGACGCCGATGATGCCGTCATCGGAGTCGAACCCGTGACCGTGGCCGGCGATGATCGACGCCATCCAGGTGCCGTGCTGGCCCCAGTCGGGGTTGCTGGGCGGGGTGCTGACCCCGGTCAGGTCCGGGCCGGCGATGACCGAGCCGGCCAGGTCGGACACCATCGGGTCGACCCCGCTGTCCAGGACGGCCACGGTGACGCCCTGGCCGTGAGTCACGTTCCAGGCCGCCGGGACATCCAGCATGCCGAGGACCTGCTGCTGGCCGTCCCGCACGCTGTCGGCGGACGCCGGGGACGCGGTTACGCCCAGGGCGGCCAGCGTCGCCGCGCAGGTGGCGGCCAGGCCGAGGACAGCGGCCCCGCGCCGCCTCAGCATCCGGGGCTCCCGGGGCAGGACGGGGCCGGGGGCGGGGTGGCGAGGGTCCCGGCTACGGTCTCGGCAACGCCCCGGGCCGCGCTGGTCATCTCGCTCTCGGCGTAGCTGTCCTCGCCGATCGGGACCCGCGGGCGGCCGTCGGCGTACCCGGCGGTGTACATCACGATGTAGGGACCGGCCACGAAGCTCTGGGTGATCTGGCGCTGCACGGCAACGAAGGAGCCCGCTGGGGTGCCGCCGAACGCCACTGCCTGGACCCCCGGGTACTGCTCGCCGGCCCCTGCCGCCGTGATCGCCGCCTGTGCCGCCGCCGCCTGTGCCGCGCTGGGCAGGACCGCGACCCCGACGGTCAGCACGTAGGTGGCGGACTCGTCGGTGTAGGTGGCCCGCAGCAGCGCCTGGCAGCCGTGGGAATCCAGCACGCGGGCTGCGGCCGTGTCGGTGGCTGCGGCGCAGGAGGACTGCGGCGCGATGCCCACCCGCGCGGCCTGCAGACCGATGCCGGTCAGGTCATCGACCGTAGCGGCGGGCAGTTCGTACCGGACGGACGGCGCGAAGATCTCGCCGGCGGGCAGGGACCGCCAGCGCTTGCTGACTTCCCAGGCCATGATCTGCCGCTGCTGGGCTGCGCTGAAGTGCCGGGGCAGCAGCGATGAGGTCAGCCCGGCGAGCGAGACGACCAGGCCGATCCCCCCGAATATGGCGGCAGTGAGCGCGGCGGTGCTGCCGAAGCCCCGCGGACGGCGGGCGCGCTGGGCCGGGCCGTCCCCGCCGTCGCGGCCATAACGGGCGTTGCTGGAATGGCGCCACGAGCGCTCGCCAATCCACGAATCGGGCTCGTTCGGCACAAGGGAATGGTACGGCCTGGTCCGGGCGGACTGACGCCAGTTTCGGGCCGATCGTAGCCCGCAGACGCCGATGGCCGCCGGTTTCCCGGCGGCCACCACGGTGAGCATCGCCCGATCAGTAGGGCCGATCGGTAGGCCGGATCAGTAGGTCGGCAGGCTCGGGTCGATCTGGCTGACCCAGGCCAGCACGCCGCCGCCGACGTGCACCGCGTCGGAGAAGCCAGCGTCCTTAACGATGGCCAGCGCCTCGGCGCTGCGCGCCCCGCTCTTGCAGTGCAGCACGATCCGCTTGTCCTGGGGCAGCTTCTCCAGCGCGGCGCCGGAGATGAACTCGCCCTTGGGGATCAGCGTCGCACCCGGGATGGACACGATCTCGTACTCGTTCGGCTCGCGGACGTCCACCACGTAGATATTCTCGCCGGCGTCCATCATGTTCTTCAGGTCGCGCGCGGTGATCGTCGAGCCCTGCGCCGCCACCTGGGCCTCCTCGGAGACCGCGCCGCAGAACGCTTCGTAGTCGATCAGCTCGGTGATCGTGGGGTTCTTCCCGCAGACCGGGCACTCGGGGTCCTTGCGGACCTGGACGGTGCGATAGCTCATCTCCAGGGCGTCGTAGATCATCAGCCGGCCGACCAGCGGCTCGCCGATCCCGGTGATGACCTTGATGGCCTCGTTGACCTGGATGGAGCCGATCGACGCGCACAGCACGCCGAGGACACCGCCCTCGGCGCAGGACGGCACCATGCCGGGCGGCGGCGGCTCGGGGTACAGGCAGCGGTAGCACGGGCCGTGCTCGGCCCAGAACACACTGGCCTGGCCGTCGAAGCGGTAGATCGACCCCCACACGTACGGCTTGCCGAGCAGCACGGCGGCGTCGTTGACCAGGTAGCGGGTGGCGAAATTGTCCGTGCCGTCCACGATCAGGTCGTACGGCGCGAAGATTTCCATCGCGTTGTCGGAGTCGAGGCGCTCGGTGTGCAGCACCACGTTCACGTACGGGTTGATCTCGCGGATACTGTCTCGGGCGGACTCCGCCTTGAGGTGGCCGACGTCCGACACTCCGTGGATGATCTGGCGCTGCAGGTTGGACTCGTCCACCACGTCGAAATCGACGATGCCGAGGGTCCCGACGCCTGCGGCGGCCAGGTAGAGCAGAGCGGGTGAGCCAAGACCGCCGGCGCCGACCACCAGCACCTTGGCGTTCTTCAGCCGCTTCTGCCCGGTCATTCCCACATCGGGGATGATGAGGTGGCGGGAGTAGCGCTTCACCTCGTCCACGGAGAGCTCGTCGGCCGGTGAGACCAGGGGTGGCAACGACACGGTGCTCTCCAGAGTCAATGGGCTCGTTATGGCGTGCGGCGCCTACCGGGGCGCCTTCCCTACACAACCGGGACAGGAAGTGGCTCATTCCCGGCGAGCAACCCGCTGAACTCGGCCGCCACGGCGGCCGGGCGCTCCATCTGGGCGACGTGACCGGTCCTCGGCAGCACGACGACGCGAGCCCGGCGGAACGTGCGCGCCGCGCGGCCGGCCATCCGGGGGTCCACGATCCGGTCGTGGCTGCCGTAGATGATCAGCGCGGGCGCACTGACCCGGGCGGCGTCGCGCCACAGCGAGGTGGCGCCGCGGCGCAGGTATTCGGCAACGATGGACCGCGCGCAGCGGACCAGTACCGCCGGGCCGTACCCGAGCTGGTCCCGGCGCTCGATCTCGGCGATGTCTCCGGCGATGCGGTCCGGGTGCACGCAGGAGCCGTCGTAATAAATCGTCGCGGTCGAGGCCTCCACCCGGGCCTGCGGGGACATCTTCTGGACCCGGCTGAGCAGCCAGCCGCCGAACTTGGGCACGCACAGAGCGGGGAAGCGGGCGGTGGCCGGGCGGACCAGCAGGTCCGGCATGGCCGGGGCGATCAGGGTGAGGGTCCGGATCAGCTCCGGGCGGGTCGCGGCGACCCGGGTACAGACGGCACCCCCCAGGGAGTTGCCGAACAGGTGCACCGGGCCGCGGCCGCGCACCTCGATCAGGGCGGCGACGGTGGCCGCCTGGCCGCTGACCGAGCAGCTCGCCTCGGTGGGCAGGGACTGGCCGAAGCCGGGCAGGTCGAGCGCGTCACACCACAGGGCGGGGCCCGCGCCGGAGCCGGCTGAGCTGAGCAGGTGCATGAGGTCGGTCCAGTTGGTGGACGAGCCGCCGAACCCGTGCACGAAGACGGCCGGCGCGGCATCGCCACCCGTGCCGGTAGTGGCTCCCGGCGGAGCGGCGGTCCGCACGAAGATCTCGCCGTCGTCCAGCCTGACGAACTCTCCCGGCCACACCGGAATGGGCTCTGCCACGTACCGCCTCCCACCAGGTGAACATAGCGTTGACCGCGTTTACCGCCCCTTAAGGTTAAACAACCTGACGTTCACCTAAACACGTAGGTGTCAGGAACATTCACGCGGCGGGCCAACCGCCTTCGCGGCGACCAGGCCGGCCAGCTCCGTGCGGTAGCGGTCGCCGTGTCCGGCCGGGGCGAAGTCCGCCGTCATCGTGTCGATGAGCGCGGCCGCCGTGGCCAGCTCTGGCCCAGCTGGCCCGTCCACTCCTGCACTATCGGGCGGCAAGGGGAAATCGGCGCTCCTGATCTCGTCCGGCCACAGTAGGGTCTGCAAGACGAGCATGCGGTCCCGGGCCCGCAGCACGGCCATCGCCTCCCGCTGCCGCAGCGTCACGGTCGCGACCGCGACCTTCCCGGCCCGCGCCAGGGCCTCGCGGAACACCAGGTAGGCCCGGGTGCCGGGCGCATCCGGCGCGAGGTAGTAGCTGCGGCCCGCGAGGATGGCGTCGATCTGCCCGGCGGCGGTGAAGGACAGCACGTCGATCCGGCGAGCGCGTTCCCGCGGCAGGCTGGCCAGGTCCTCGTCGCTCAGCATCACGATCTCGCCGTCCGGCCGCTCACGGCCCTTGGCCACGTCGGCGTAGGGCACGTCGCGGCCGCACTCCTCGCACACCCGGCGGAACGAGACGCGGCCGCCGTCCTCCCGGTGCACCTGGCGGAAAGCCACGTCCCGCTGCCCCGTCGCGGGGTAGAGCCGCACCGGGATGCTGAACTGGCCGCACACGATCGGGCCGGCCCACAGACTCTGCATGGCCCGAGTAATACCCAGCGGGAGTGGGCAGTAAAAAGCCGGCAAGCCAGCGGGAAGGCTGAGATGATGAGCGGACCTGCGCACTCTGGGTACGGCCCGGGGCAGGGGGGAATGGAAGGTGAGCATATGGCCGAGTTCGATGTCGTCGTGCTCGGTGGCGGGACCGCGGGCGTGCACGTCGCCGGCGAGGTCGCGCAGGCGGGGCGGTCGGTCGCGCTGGTCGAAGCCGGGCTGGTCGGGGGCGAATCCCCCTACCTGGCGTGCCTGCCCTCCAAGACACTGCTGGAGGCGGCCGGCTGGGGCGAAGCCTGGGAAAACGCGGTCGCCCGCCGGGACGAGGCGGCCAGCGGCCTGGACGACAGCGCGATGGCCGGGCGGCTCACCGAAGCCGGCGTGACGCTGTTCCGCGGTACCGGGCAGGTGACCCAGCCCGGGACCATCGAGGTGGCGCCCGCCGACATCGCCGGGCCGGCCGTCTCGCTCGGCTACACCGACCTGGTCGTCAGCACCGGGAGCGAGCCGGTCGCACCGCCGATCGAAGGCCTGGCCGATATCCCCGCCTGGACCAGCGCAGAGGCTCTGAGCTGCCCGGATCTTCCGCGGCGGCTGGTGGTCCTGGGCGGCGGCTCCGCCGGCTGCGAGCTGGCCCAGATCTATGCGGCGTTCGGCTCGCAGGTGACGCTGGTGGAGACCGAGAGTTCCCTGCTGCCGGCCGAAGCTCCCTTCACCGGTGAGATCCTGGCCGAGGCGCTGCGCCGGACCGGCGTCGACGTCCGCCTCGGGTCAGCCGCGGCCAAGGCCGAGCGCACGGACGAGGGGCTGGCGCTGACGCTGGGGGATGGGACCCGGATCGAGGCGGACCGCGTGCTGCTGGCCACCGGCCGGCGTCCCCGGCTGAGCGGGCTTGGCCTGGACAAGCTCGGCATCGAGCTCAAGCCCGGCACCGCGATCCCGGTGGACGCCACCTGCCGGGTGGGCCAGCCCGAGCGGGAGCAGCCGGCGGTGTGGGCGGCGGGCGATGTGACCGGGCTCGGCACCCACACGCACACCGCGAGGTACCAGGCGGGGGTGGTCGCCGCCAACATCCTCGGCCAGCGGCGGGAGGCCGACTACCGCGCCATCCCGCGCGCCGTGTACACGATGCCGGCGGTGTTCGCGGTGGGCGCCTCACCGCAGGGCGCCGCCGAAGCGGGGATATCCCTGCTGACCGCAGGCGCCAACCTGCGGGACACAGCCCGGGCCACGGTGGCGGGCGAGGACGCCGGACGGGTCGAGCTGTACGCTCATCCTGAATCGGGGCTGCTGCTGGGGGCCGCCGCGGTCGGGCCGAACGCGCCGGACTGGATGAGCGAGGTGACCCTGGCCATCCGGGCCGGGCTCCCGCTGGCCATCCTGGCCGATACGGTGCACGCCTTCCCCACCTGGAGCGAGGCACTCGAGCCGGCCATCGCGGAGCTGGTCAGCAAGGTCTCGTGACCGCCGCACAGCCCAGCACATCGGGCACAGACATGGAGAGCCGCGAGATGAGCGACATGGACATCGAGAAGCCGTCGGACGACGCGTTCGAGCAGGATCGCAAGTTGGTTGAGACCGACGAAGAGCCGGACGAGCAGCGCCCGGAGCTACCGTTCGATGCGAACGAAGCCGACGCGGCGGAGCAGGAACGTGCGGTCGAGGACGACGAGGACGACTACCGCTGAACTAGGCTGGCCGGCCTGCTTGGCCGTACCATGGCCGGAAACGCGGAGAAACAGTCCGCGGCCGGCTCAAAGATCTCGGAGACCCTGTTGACCGCAACGTCCGACGCACGGCCGCGCGGTGCGCGGCTGCCACGGCAGGCCCGCCGCCGCCAGCTGCTCGGGGCGGCTCAGGAGGTTTTCGTCTCCCAGGGGTACCACGCCGCCGCGATGGACGAGATCGCGGAGCGGGCCGGCATCAGTAAGCCCGTGCTCTATCAGCACTTCCCGAGCAAGCTGGAGCTCTACCTCGCGCTGCTCGATGAGAGCGTGGACGCCCTCATCGATACCATGCGTAATGCGCTCAGCTCCACCGGCGACAACAAGCAGCGCGTGGCCGCGACGTTCGGTGCCTACTTCAGCTTCGTGGCCGGGGCGGGCGGGGCCTTCCGGCTGGTTTTCGAGTCCGACCTGAGCAACGAGCCCGCAGTCCGCGTCCGGCTCGACCGGTCGGTCCAGGAGTGCGCGCGGATGATCAGCGAGTTCATCAAGGAAGACACCCGTATCCCGGACGACGCCGCGCACATGCTCGCGGTGGGCATGGTCGGGACGGCACAGGTCAGCGCGCGGTACTGGCTCGGCAGTGACCGCCAGATCCCCCAGGAGGAGGCCGAGCAGCTGATGGCCCGGCTGGCCTGGCGGGGAATCAGCGGCTGGCCGCTTAACGGCTGACCGGACCGTTAGGGCGGCAGACCGCTAATCTCGATCACTGACCACATCTCTTCCCGATCAAAGGAGCCCGGTGGAAGTCAGGATCGGAGTCCAGTCCGCGCCTCGCGAGCTGGCCGTGGTGACCAGCACCCCGGCTGGTCAGATAGAGCAGGACCTGGAGGACGCCATCGCCGGCGACGGCGTCTTCACCCTGAACGTGGAAAAGGGCGGCAAGGTGCTTGTGCCGGCGGACAAGATCGCCTACGTGGAGTTCATCGGTGCCGAGGGCCGTCCAGTCGGCTTCGGCAACCTCTGACCACCGGCAACCTCTGCCCGGCTGTGCTGGCCGGCAACCTCTGCCCGGCTGTGCTGGCCGGCAACCTCTGCCCGGCTGTGCTGGCCGACTGTGCAGGTCCTGACCGGGCTGGGCTGAACTGGCCCGTTCCGGCCCCTGGGTTTACCCGGGAAGCCTCCTGCTATTATTTGCGTTGTACGTAGTACGGATGCGGCGACCGCAGCGCGCTGAATATGGCGCAGGCAGTGGGATACGCCCCCGTATGCGCAACAGGCATCACGCGCGGTCAACGCCGTGGTGGCACACGACGGACCTTTGCCCAGCCTGCTCGAGGGCGGCCGGGCCGGGGGGTATTGATGGAGGCTGAAACCCCTGACCAGCGAAACATTGACCGGGCAGCGGGCGCCGGAAGAACCGGCCCCCGCCACTGACAGCCCAGGCCGCGAGATCCTGCTGGAGGACGCCTCGGCAGTAGAGGCAGGCACCGTGCACGCGGTGCCGTTCCGCGAACTTGGCGTCTCGGACACGATCTGCGTCGCCCTCGAGGCGGCGGGGATATACACCACCTTTCCCATTCAGGCCCTGACCCTACCGATCGCACTGGGCGGCCACGACATCATCGGCCAGGCGCGCACCGGCTCCGGCAAGACGCTTGGCTTCGGTATCCCACTGCTGCAGCGGCTCCAGGACGAGCCGCAGGCCGACCCGAAGGCCCCGCGTGCGCTCGTTGTCGTTCCCACCCGGGAACTGGCCATCCAGGTCGCCGACGACCTGCGGATGGCAAGCTCGGGGCTGGGCACCCGGGTGCTGACCCTCTACGGTGGCCGCGCCTACGAGCCGCAGATCGAGGCGCTGCGCACGGGCGTCGACGTCGTCGTCAGCACCCCCGGCAGGCTGCTGGATCTCGTGGGCCAGCGGCACCTGAGCCTGGGCGAAGTGCGGACCCTCGTCCTGGACGAGGCGGACAAGATGCTCGACCTCGGCTTCCTGCCGGACGTGGAACGCATCCTGCAGCTCACCCCGGCTGAGCGGCAGACCATGATGTTCTCGGCCACGATGGCGGGTGAAGTCGTTACGCTGGCCCGACGGCATCTGCGCCGGCCGACCCATGTGCGCGCCGAGACCATCGACGCGCCCGCCCCGGTCCCGACCACCGAGCAGCACGTCTTCCGGACCCACCACCTGGACAAGATCGAGGTGCTGGCTCGCATGCTGCAAGCCGAGGGGCGCGGCCTGACCTTGGTGTTCTGCCAGACCAAGCGGGCGGCCGACCAGGTCGCGGGCGCACTGGCCACCCGGGGCTTCGCGGTCGCCACCGTGCACGGTGACCTGGGCCAGGGCCAGCGGGAACGAGCCTTGCGGGCCTTCCGCAGCGGAAAGGTCGACGTGCTGGTGGCCACCGACGTGGCTGCGCGCGGCCTCGACGTCGAGGACGTCACCCACGTGGTGAACTACGAGTGCCCCGATGACGAGAAGGCCTACCTGCACCGCATCGGCCGGACCGGCCGCGCGGGCAAGGACGGGGTCGCGGTGACCTTCGTCGACTGGCGCGACATGCAGCGTTGGAAGCTCATCGACCAGGCCCTGGGCCTGGCGCAGGCCGAGCCGGCCGAGACCTACTCCACGTCCGACCACCTCTACACGGAGCTGAGTATCCCGCGGTCCGTGTCCGGGACGCTACCGCGGGGCATGCGGAGCAGGGCCGGACTGGACGCCGAGGACGTCGAGGACATCGGCGAGACCGGGCGGCAGGCAGCACACGGCGGGCCGGACCTCGGTGGCCGGAACCGCAGCCGGCGGCACGGATCGACCGCGGGGCCGAACAGCCGCAAGGCGGGCGGGCGCGGCGGAACCGACCGCAGCAGCGCCGACGGCAGCGAGCACAACGCCGCGGCCCCGCGGGAGCGTACCCGGACCCGCCGGCGTACCCGCGGCGGCCGGGAGACCATGGCCGCCGAGGCGCCGACGCCCGGCGAAGCCCACGAGAACGCCGCGCCGGCCGGACCGGTGAGTGCCCCGGCTGCCGCCCCCGCAGCGAGCGGGACCGAGCGCAGTCCGCGGGCCCGGCGGCGCCGGACGCGGGGCGGCCAGTCAGCGTCCTGAACGGCCACGCCGCACGCTGGCCCGCCGGTCCCTACGGACGGCCAGCGGCGGCCTCAGCATGTCATCGCGGTGCCGCCGACGTGATTCAATGGCACCAGCGACGTTCCCCGTACGTCTATCCAGCATGGGCATAAGCAGTGCTCGGTAAGGGTTCCCACGGTGAGCACACCAACGTCCCTCACACTGCCTGACGGCGTCCGGCGGACGGCCATCGAGACCAGCCGCGGGGCTTTCGCGGCGCTCGAGGCCATACCCGGATCAGGGGTTTGCGAGCTGCAGCCCGCCATTCTCGTTCCCGGCTTCACCGGGAGCAAGGAAGATTTCCTGGCCATTTTGCAGCAGCTGGCCGCGGCGCGCCGCCGGGTCCTCGCGCTCGACCTGCGCGGACAGTATGAAACATGCGGCCCGGATGACCCAGAGGCCTACACGATCGCCGAGCTGGGCTTCGACATCGCGGCCGTCATCGACGCCGTAGCGGGCCTTGTGACGGGCAACGGTAGCGCGGCGCTCGGCGTCCACCTGGTCGGCCACTCCTTCGGCGGCCTGGTGGTGCGCGAATCGGTGCTCGCGGGCGCCTCCGGCATCACGTCGCTCACGTTCATGAGCTCGGGGCCGGGCCGGCTCACCGGGCTTGCGGCCGCCGAGCTGGCTCAGCTGACCGGGAGCCTGGACGGCGGCAGCCCCGAGGTCATGCGGCGCACGATCCGGCACATCTGGGACACCATCCTCGCGCCGCAGGCCGCCGCCGCGGCGATCGCGCCCGAGATCGTCGCCTTCCTGCGGGACCGCATGCTGCGCAATTCCCCCGTCGGGCTGCGCGTCATGGGAGAATACCTGCTCAGCGCGCCGGATCGCACAGCCGAGGTAGCCGAACTGGCCGACATGCCGATCCTCGTGCTGTACGGCGAAGACGACGACAAATGGGAGCCGGCCGCGCAGGAGGAGATGGCGGCCCGGCTGGACGCCGAACGGGTCTGCATCCCGGCCGCGGCGCACTCCCCCGCCGTCGACGCGCCGGAAACCACCGCCAGCGCGCTCAGCGGATTCTGGCACATGGCCGAGGCCGTCGCGGACGAGCGGGACCGCACGGCGAGCCGTGCCGCGCGCGGCCTGTTACGGGCCCTGCTGCTACGGGCCTCTGGTGCTCACGGGCTCCCGTTTGCTATCAGGCGCTTTCGCCTTTCAGGCGCTTTCGTCGTCGGCGATGCCGTCCCACGGCCGACGATCGGGGCTGGCCGCGGTGCCAACGGCGCAGTGCTGCCGGTAGTCACACCAGCCACAGCCAGGCCCCGGACGCGGCGGGAACGCCTCGTCGTACTGTGCGGGGGCCAGGCCGCCGCGAAAGGCCGCGTCGGCCTCGCCGCACTCAGCCGCGATGTCCTCGGCCCGGCGCAACTGCCGCACCAGCGACTCGTCCGTGTGCTCCCAGCTGAGCACGCTCCCGGTGGGCAGATGGTGCAGTTCGACCCGGTGGCACGGGCGCCGCAGCGACCGGGCCGCGGCCACTGCGTAGATAGCCAGGGCGAGCGAGCTGCGGGCGCTGTCGGTGGTGAGCAGGTGACGCCCGGTCTTGTAGTCCACCACGACAAGCTCGGTGCCGCGAGCGCCCGAGGGCCGCTCATCCAGCCGGTCGATGCGCCCCGACACGGCGATGCGGTCGGTGCGGGCCGCGACCGTCCGCTCCACGCCCAGCGGCTCGTCGGCGGGGTCCAGCGTCGCGACGTAGGACTCCACCATCGCGCGGGCGCGGGCTCGCTGCCGGGCGGACTGCTCATCGTCCGCGAAGCCCTGGCTGATCCATCCTGCCTGCAGCAGCTCACCGGCGGCGGTCACGCTACGGCCGGACAGCGGTAGCCGCCACCAAGCCGCCAGCGCGTTGTGCACGCTGGCGCCGAGACTGTTGTGCGCCCAGGGCGGTCCCCTGGGAAGCGGGGGGCGGTCCAGGTAGATCATCCGGTACCGGCGGGGGCAATCCAGCCAGGACGTCAGCCGGGTCGGCGTGCATGCGTACAGCCGCTGTGGCATGCCGCCGAAGCTGAGCTGCTCCGCCGCCATCATCTGCGCCTCCTTGCTACCGACCGCAAGCTATCAGCAACCGCCGACAATTCTGGCCGCGCGGCGGATAAGCGCTGATGCGCGAAGGCCAGCACCGCGGTCGCGACGAGCTGGACGGCGATGGCCGACAGCAGCAGGCCCGCGATACGGGTCAGCAACTCGACGCCGTTGTCGGTGAGAAGGCGGTGGATAGCGGTGGAAAACCGCATGGCCAGCCACACGACGATGGTCACCGCCACGATGGCCAGCGCGAGCGCCAGCACGTTGCCCGGGCCGTGGATCCGCTGTACGTAGAGCATGGTGGCCACGATCGCGCCCGGGCCGGCCAGCAGCGGCGTGCCCAGCGGCACGAACGCGACGTTGGCCCGGGCCCGCTGCTCGGAGGTGGGCTCATCGGACTTGCCGGTCAGCAGCTCCAGGGAGACCAGGAGCAGCAGCAGGCCGCCAGCGCCCTCCAGGGCGGGCAGCCCGACCCCGAGATAGTTGAGGATCGTCCGGCCGAACAACGCGAAAGCCACGATGACGCCGAACGCGACGACCGCAGCCTGCCAGGCCAGCCGGTTGCGCGCCCGGGCCGACCGGCCACGGGTCAGGCCGAGGAACACCGGCACGGTCCCCGGCGGGTCGATGATGACCAGCAAGGTGACGAAAACTTCCGTGAAGAACTTCACGGTACGGCCACCTCACGGCACATCTTGGGCACTCCCCTCGCCTCCGACTCGCTTGAAGAACTGATCCATGGCCCTGCGCCCGCGATCGTCAGCGTCAGCGTCAGGCATCATGTAGGCCCAGGTACGTTGCACGGTCTCCACCATGTCCCCCAGCTACGCGGCCACCGCCACGATATCGGGAAGCCGAGTCAAGGCTGATGCCATGCGCTTCTGTCGCAAATCACTGGTCCCGGCTCTGGCCCACCGGGTGCCTCGCCCATGGGACCGACGGAAACGGAATGTCGGCCTACACCGACGGATCGAGCGGGCGCTGCGGCTCAACCGGGAGTGCCGGACGCCTGCGCCGCTAGGCGCCGCCAGGCCTCGGGTGGGGTGGACTCGGCGCCGATGCGGTAATGGGTCAACGCGCCGTGGTCGTCGCTTCCCCCCGTCGCGACGAGCCCAAGTTCGTCGGCCAGACGCCGGGCGCGGTCTCGTTCGGCCTGAGATTGCTCGGGATGCCATACCTCGACGCCAGCCAGGCCAGCGGCGGCCAGCCGGGCGATCACCTCGTCGGGCACCTCGTAGCCGGGGGTCCCGGGGTGGGCCAGGACGCTGACCCCGCCCGCGGCGCGGACCAGGCCGACGGCCTCGGCCGGCTCCAGCGCGTACTTGTCCTCGTACGCCCGGCCGCCGTCGCCGATCCAGGCGGTGGTGAAGGCCTCGGCCGGGTCGCTGATCACGCCGGCTTCGGCCATGGCCCGGGCGATGTGCGGGCGGCCCACCACGCCGTCCCCGCTGATCGCCGCCACCTGGTCCCAGGTGACACCCGCGCCCAGGGCGGCGAGCTTGGCCACCATGACGCGGGCCCGGCGCACCCGGTCGCCGCGGATCTTCTCACCCTCAGCGGCCAGGCCGGGGTCGGCCGGGTCGAACAGGTAGGCCAGCAGGTGCAGGCTCCGCCCGTCCACGCGGCAGGACAGTTCCATGCCGGGGACGAAGGTCAGGCCCGCGGGCCGGGAACGGCGCGCCTCGTCGTGGCCCGCCACCGTGTCGTGATCGGTCAGCGCGACCACATCGACGCCGGCGGCCCGGGCCCGCCGCATGACCTCGGCGGGTGGATCGGTGCCGTCGGAGGCA
>Ga0209839_10000637_pt1 | contig 17875 bp, 11 predicted proteins | sample OrgsoiDNA2013050_FD_185800 | JGI IMG/M metagenome (GOLD analysis project Ga0209839, IMG submission 185800) | Permafrost soil microbial communities from the Arctic, to analyse light accelerated degradation of dissolved organic matter (DOM) -... | ecosystem: Environmental > Terrestrial > Soil >... | reverse complement strand
CTTCGAGAGGCATGGCGGAACAACATATGGCTTCCATAGTTGATTTTATTGATGAAGCACTTCGGAACGCCGAACAGGAAACCGTCCTGTCAGAAATCCAGGTAAAAGTAAATAGCTATATGAAGCAATTTCCCCTTTATCCGGAGTTAGGATAGCGGATTCAATAATTTTAATCTTATCAAACCTGATCCTAGGGCATTGAAAGGCTTAAAGTATTATGCTCCTCCAAAATTTGTAGTTAGTTCGTTAAATATCTGCCCATCAATCCTTACGAATATCCTGGTATTTCCAATTATTACCATATAAAACGGCAGGAAAGGAGAAAAAGATTCAAGGCAGGGCATCCACACCATAACGGGTGAAATCACTACTGCCTCAGGATGAATAATTAATAATGTTCCTTTCTGATCAATCTGTATCCTGTTTCCCATTAACTTCAAAATTTGATCCCGATTTAAAGGTTCAAAAACTAATGGATTATCCTTATCCTTAGAAAATGCCGCTTCTCTGTAATTCCCAAACCGTCCATCTACACATACCAGGGAATGAGTACTTTTATCCGGAGTTTCCATAGGAACCAAAAAATAAAAATCATTTGTCCTGTCAAATCGTTGTACCAATACAGGATTACCTGGTTTAACTTTATTTAATATATCTCTCAAAAAAGAATATTTCGTTAGCCCATAGTCAAATAAAGCTTTTTCCGCATAAATACCGGCCGTTTCCTTGTCCATCATTTTATCGCCTCCATTTAGGAATTCTTCCGGTAATTGTTTTAATGTGTTTTTAGGTAAGGGATCAGCGTCGCAAACAGCAATAAATTTACCATTCCAAAATGAACCTACTCTGTTATAAGTCATATAATGCCTTTTCCAGGTACTATAGCTGATATGATGATTAGCGATTCCAAATCCGGATCCTGTTCCACATATATCGCCAGTGAAATGAGGTGGTGGATGAGGTAAGGGAGTCGATGGCCAGGGATTGCTAACAAAAAATCCAAGTATGGCATATGATATATCGTCAATGCTTTTAACAGCCGAGGTCGTTTGGTATCCATTGATCACTACCCAATGTTGGCCTGAGTATACCAAAGCGAAAGGCGCTATTTTGAATTGAAAAATAGACCATATTATCTTCCTCGATATAATATTCTCTTTTTGCTCTGCGTAAAGACCAAAATTATGGATATCCGGAACTGGATTTAAATCATCCATCGTTTTCCACAATCCTGTTGGTCCCGACCACCAGTTTTCATCCTTTTCTGCAGTGCTGCTAAAATCTTGTATCTTATCATATAAATCATGTTGGTCAAATAGTATCGCTCCCAATTGTAGCAATCCCATTTGAGCACAAGCTGCTCCACATAATACTTTAGAATCCTGTTGGTGAAATTCGAGGGAAAGATCTGTCATGTCTGACATAAAATAAAATTTGATATTATTAATAGAAAACTAAACTCAACCGAATAGCCAAATTAATTATTTCGAAAAACTATGCAAATATTTTTATGGGCTATCTAACCTATGTTAACACTTTCACTATTTCTTACTTTTCGCTTTAGTGAATATTTGATATACCACAACGTGACAGACAGCACAAAAGCTATAAGAATTGTAGAAGTAATTTTCCCGTAGTACCATTTTGACCCTTCGACCGAATAACTTTTCCCAACTAGAATAGTGCCTGCCCAGAAATATGGCAATTTATTTGCTTTTGTACTGTTTTCTATAAATTCCAATTTGGCTTTCTGCAATGCGATGTCTGTTGGCAATCCGGCAGCCAGATATTTATAAAAAAGTTCTGTCAACTTGTACGTAGATACATTATCCAATGTCCATAAATTAGATATTGAGGAAGGTATTCCCAAAGAGGCAAAAGCCCTATTAAGACTAAAAACCCCTTCTCCCCTATACAGCATCCCGGTTCCTGTCTCACATGCGGATAACACAATAATTCTGGTAACAGGTTTGTCCTCACCAAAAATATCAGATAAATATAAAGTTGAATCAGAAAAATATATGACCGGTTCTCCATTGTTGCTTGTTTCAGATGCATGTGTATACAACTGGATTATTTGATATCTGGAAAAAAGTTGTAAAAAATTATTCTTGGAGGCATCCCTAGCCACCAGATTATTCGCATTTTTAAAATAAGATTTAATCCTTTCCAAAGACTGATCACTTCCGTTTAATGTCGCCAAGTTAAAAGGAGATGGATATTTCACAGGAGCTACCCCCAAAAAAACATTGGTATCTGCATTCTTGGATGTGACAAACCGGTTCAGCAGGAAGCGGGCAGAATATGTATAACTTATATAATGATCTTTTATAAAATAAGTAAAAGGATGAATGTTGGTAATCAATGCCTCAAAAGGGAAATAAAGTCCATCGGGAGAAATAACAATTCTTCCGTTTGGCAAAATATTTTCCCGGAAAATCAGCTTGTATAGCTGAGAGGATATTTGCTCAAATCTATAAAAATTACCATTCTGTAAAGCGAGATTAGATATAGACAAAGTAAATAATCTCGTCAAACTATCAAAATAATTTTTATTAATCTTTGCAAATTGGATTTCATTTGAAGTAATGATAAGTGAATAGACTGCACTGTCGCCTACAAATAATTCCATAAAGGCCTGATGATCATTCAAAATATTTTTCCTTACTTCCTGAACTGTGATTGTACTGGAATCAAGAATACTCTGGTAATTCAGAGGACTCCGCGTCTTAGCAACCTGAATTAAACCATCCAGTTTCTGCCTATTCATGTAAAGTTCACGTTGCAATTCTTGAAACCGCGCGGAACCTTTGTCCAGTTTAAAGGCTTCTTTTTCAAGTAGAAGTATTGTCTTTTTAATTCGTGTTTGTAGATGGATATCGTCTGCACCCAACCAGTTTTGCTCTTTGAGCTGATCACTTAGTAAAACTGCCCGGCTTTTTTCAAAAAAATAAAAAGCATCTTCCGTATCGTTTTGAAAATAACAAGCTTCTATAGCATGTTCATACAATCGGTGGCTATCTGATCTCCAGAAAAGTTTGGATCGCAGGTCAAATTGTTCCGTCTTGATTCTGTCAAGTAGCCGGTCTGTCAATTTGTAGATACGAATTGCCTCTTTCAAATCAGATTTTTGCTTTGTACGTTTATACTTTTTCCGGTATGCATCTCCTTTATCTATGAACAAATTCGTTATGTAATAAATTTTAGGATACCGGGCAAAATCTTCGGATTTGCTAAACAATATTCCCGTTTCACTGATTTCGGGTTTAATCTGATCAAACGCAAGTTGGAAATACAAAAAGGCTGAATCATAAGAATCTTTTTGCACATAAGCATCTGCTATGTAGTTCAGAATATTTAATGATTCCATTGAGTCCAATAGACTCAGATTATCTTTCTTATTAATGTGATAACTGGCTTTCCTGTAATAAAAAAGTGCTTTGTCAGGATCGTGAAAATGTTTGAAATATATTTCATACCCAATATCGCTCAATAAAGTGCGGCATCGGTTTTCATTACCTAGTTTGCGCTCAGCGGCAGTTGCCTGATTGAAATAAAAAAGTGCCTTGGAATAATTTTCTTTATGCACCTCAACTTTTGCCAATTGTTCATACGCAATTCCCAAATATTCTTTGAGGCCGCTACGTTTGTATTCATTCACCCTGTTGGCGAGAAGTTCTTCGGCATGCTCATATTTTTTTAGTGTTATCAGTGCAGTTACATTCCATTCCAGACTACTTAAGGCATACCCATTACCAACATTATATGTTTGTTCACCACCACTTTTCGAGTATTCGTTACCAAACATTTCGCATATTGATGCGTAATATATACTACGCTCATAATCGCCCACATCGAAAGAATATTCGATCCTTGCATAAAGTGCCCATAGACTGGCCCGGTCTATGGTTTTTAATCTAATGGCAATAGAAGCACAGCTATCAAGTGCACTCAACTTTTCAACAGGCATGCTTAGTGAGTCATAACACCTGGATAACCAGTAATAACTTGCTGCAAGCCGGTTGATATTTATTGAAGGATTAGATGCATTTGTTTCTATAATATTGATGGAAAGATGAATGTATTTCGCTGCCATTAAATAATCACCCAACTGGAAATATAAGGCTCCAATCATCCGTAGCAAAAATGCGTGAGTTGAATCATTCCAAGAGGATGAGTTTCTTATTCCATCTTCAAATGATAACAATTCATGTAACTTCTCTGATGGTAAAAGTGTCGAAGAGTCTCTTAAATAAATAAGTTTTTTCGATAAGAAATTTTTATTAGGAGATTGACCTGAAGTTAATAATACGCATAATAATGCGCAACTTATTATTATGGATATTTTATCCTTCATAATTGAAAAAAATGTGCCGTACTAATTCATCTACGTGAATAAATTTTCAAATACTCTAATATTAGACGACTACAAAAAAATCATCTCATTTCATATCCAATTCAATTTCCTGCGATTGGAGGAGGTGGTGGTTGTGGGGGTGTTGGGGGAATCAGATTTCCACCGCCACCCGGAGGAGCAGGGATAATCATAAGTTTGAGTGTAAGTTTTAAAGATCCCTCACTTCTAATTTTCTCCCATATTGGATGAAGCCTGAAATTTGGAATTGGCGGAATATTCCCTTTATTCTTTTTATTTTTAGATGTAAATAGCTGTCTTAATGGTTTCAATATAACCTTTTTGTATTCTCTTATTTCCGCTGCACCTGCTTTGGGATCTAAGGTCCAAGTCCATAAATATACCCAAACGTCCGATTTGGTGCCTCTGGGTCTCCTAGTTACAGGACCTTTTAGTGGTTTTCTTAATCTCATGCTGGCTGTCATAAAAAAAAATTTAGAGGTGATATAATAGAATAAAATTTCCTTAACCACTCATGTAAAGCATCATCTCAGTCCAGATTAACGTTCACAATCAACTACAGGATAACGCCATCTCGCAGATCTGTTTCAATAAAATGAGGGAAGCGGAAAAAAGCAGGTTTACATAAAGGGAAGGATCCGTTTATAGAAGATTGCTAGTATTTAGTCGTAATACCGCAGTACAGGGAAACAATTCCTGCAATTTTTTTTTTAGATAAGGAGAAATTAATGGGTTGATCTCCTCCGGGCTCTTCCGGATTCAGTCTTAGTAAATATAAACAAACTAAGGATAATTCCTTCACCAGGACTGGACTAATAAATGATAACCCCTTCCGAACCGGCTATCCACCAGCAGATAATTGAATAATTTTAAATAACTTGTACCTTAAATAATGGTTCTCAAATGCTCCAGAGAATGCAATCCATATGGCTCCTGCTCGCTGCTGTCAGCGCTTTTCTTACCATCAAATTTTCTTTTTATAGTGGTAATTTGGAAACACCCGGACAGCCGGCCAGTTTTCAGTATTTGACCGCCACTTTTAATATCTGGATACTCATCGTTACGATCGCCCTGGTTTGTGTTGCAGCCATTGATATCTTTTTGTACAAAAACAGGAAACTACAGGGCCGCCTTGCCATCCTGGGGATCATCCTTTCCCTGCTCAATATCTTCCTGTATTTAAAAGAAATCCACCGGTTTGTAGAACACCAGGGTAGTCATACCATCAGTTCCATATTCGTGTTTCTAATTCCCATTTTCTTTTTTCTCGCCGTCCGTGGAATCTACCGGGATCAAAAACTGGTGAAGAGCCTGGACCGGCTTAGGTAATTTGGAAATTTGGAAATTTGGAAATTTGGAAATTCAATTACAGTCAATAAGGTTTTGACTCAACTTTAGCTGTTCCCCGGCATGTAGAATTCTTTCATAGTTAGCATTTACAAATTTTCAAATTTCCAAATTTCCAAATTCCTAGAGGTATTTCCCCGTATAACTCTCCTTTACTTTCTTCAACCCGGCCGGAACGCCCTCGTAGACCAGGTTTCCGCCGGCATCGCCGGCCTCGGGACCCAGGTCGATGACCCAGTCGGCTGAACGGATGACGTCCGTATTATGTTCCACCACGAGTACGGAATGTCCCTGATCAATCAGCGCACTGAAGGAGGAGAGCAATTTTTTAATATCGTGAAAATGCAGGCCTGTTGTCGGTTCATCAAAAATAAAAAGGATATGACCCAGACTCCGGCCTTTCCCCAGGAAGGAGGCCAGCTTCACACGCTGTGCCTCCCCGCCGGACAAGGTATCGGAGGACTGGCCCAGTTTAATATAACCAAGACCCACACTGCTCAAAGGCCTTAGCTTTTGCAAAATATCCTTTTCATCCTTAAAAAATTCCAGCGCATCATCCACACTCATTTCCAGCACGTCGTGAATATTTTTATTCCGGTAGTATACCTCCAGCACTTCATCCTTAAACCGTTTTCCACCGCAAACCTCACAGGTCAGGTGCACGTCTGCCAGGAATTGCATTTCCACCACCTGTTCCCCTTCCCCTTTGCAGGTATCACAACGACCCCCATCCACATTAAATGAAAAATGTTTTGGCTGGAAGCCGCGCAGTTTGCTCAGTGGCTGTTTCGAATATAATTCCCGGATCTCATCGTAAGCCTTTACATAGGTCACGGGATTGCTACGCGAAGATTTACCGATCGGATTTTGGTCCACGAGTTCAATCTGGCTGACGGAATCAATGTCACCCGTAATAGACAAATGCATTCCTACTTTATCGGCAAATTCTCCTTTCATCTTTTGCAGGGCGGGGTAAAGGATCTGTTTCACCAGGGTCGTTTTGCCACTTCCGCTGACACCACTGACCACGCAAAGCACATTCAGTGGAAATGAAACCGTAATATTTTTCAGATTATGCTGCCGGGCGCCATTAACATTTATAAAATGCCTGGCTTTCCGGATATTTTTTGGCGGTTCAATCTGTAAATCCCCGCGCAGATATTTTCCGGTGAGGCTGTTTTCATTTTTTATAATGGCCTCGTAGTTCCCCGCTGCTACCACTTCTCCACCCTGGTGACTGGCGAGCGGGCCCATATCAATGATATAATCGGCTTCACGCATCATCATCTCATCGTGTTCCACGACAATAACCGTATTTCCCAGGTCACGCAATTCCTTCAATACGCCGATCAGCCGTTTGGTGTCCCTGGCGTGCAGTCCGATGGAAGGCTCATCCAGTATATATAATGAGTTGGTCAGGTTGCTTCCCAGTGAACGCGTCAACTGGATACGCTGGCTCTCTCCCCCGCTCAGCGAATTGGCGAGGCGGTTCAGGGTCAGATAACCAAGACCCACGTCCAGCAGGGTTTTCAGCCGGTTGTGGATTTCTATTAAAATCCGTTTGGCAACCTGCAGTTGAAAACCATTGAGAACAAGGGCACCGAACCATTCGGATAATCTATCGACGGGCATTTCACAGAGTTCCCCGATATGCAATCCCCCGATTTTCACATACAGCGCTTCGGGCCGCAGTCGGTATCCCTTACAATCCGGACAGCTAGTCCGGCCACGATAACGGGAGAGCAGGACACGGTATTGAACCTTGTATAGATTCCTTTCCACTTCCTTAAAAAAATCATCGATTCCGTTTACCTCTTTACTACCCTGCCAGAGTTGCTGGTACTGTGCTTTGGTCAAATCGATGATGGGCTTATGGATCGGAAAATCAAATTTCCGGGAGCTTTTTATAAAATGATCTTTCCAGGCACTCAGTTTCTCCCCTTTCCAGGGTGCAATGGCTCCTTCAAATACACTCAGCCGTTTATCCGGGATGACGAGGTCGGCGTCAATACCAAGCACCTGTCCGAATCCTTCACAGGTTGGGCAGGCGCCATAGGGATTGTTGAAAGAAAAAAGGTTTGGCACGGGTTCTTCGAACCGGATCCCGTCCATTTCAAACCGGTTGCTGAATGAGAGCTTTTCATCCCCATTGATCTCGAGCAACATCTGCCCTTCGCCCTCATAAAAAGCCGTTCCGATGGAATCAGCGAGCCGGTGCTGATCGTCTTCATCAAAATCCTTTACAATGATCCGGTCGATCAGGAGCCAGGAATCATTTTTGGGAAGCTTTGGTTCCTGTTTTTTTGTCTTTACGCCTTCGGCGGAGGATGTTGGGAGTAACTCCTCTATGCGGACCGTTTCCTTATTGATATAAAGCCGGCTGAATCCCTTCTGGAGCAGGATATTCAATTCTTCTACGATATCCCGGTTGGCGTGTTGTTTAAATGGAACCAGAATCAAAACCTTATCCCCGGGCGGCCGGGTCTGCATGGCCCGAATGACATCCTGGACATCGTTCTTTTTTACCTCCCTTCCGGAAACGGGTGAATATGTGATTCCTACCCGGGCAAAAAGCAGACGGAGATAATCGTAGAGTTCGGTCATGCTGCCAACCGTGGATCGAGGCGTACGGGTGGTCACTTTCTGTTCGATGGCGATAGCCGGGCAGAGCCCTTTGATAAAGTCCACGTCCGGTTTATCCATGCGGGCCATAAACTGGCGGGCATAAGCGCTCAGGCTTTCAGCATACCGGCGCTGGCCTTCGGCAAAAAGGGTGTCAATCGTCAACGAAGATTTTCCTGAACCCGATACACCCGTCACCACAATAAATTTATTGCGTGGAAAATCGACTGATATATTCTTCAGATTATGTACCCTCGCCCCTTTTATTTGGATGGAATTTCGGCTAAAAGGAGGGTCAGGTATGGATGGAGCCTTTTTGGCCCTGGTGGTAGTTGGCATAATTGGGAAAACAAATATATTGGAAGTGAAACGATTAGAGGTCAGTTTCCCATTACTGGAAAGTCCGGGGAAGACCTGTATAACAAATAGTTTTCCCAAAATGTTGTTTTTTCCAAAAATTGTATATCTTTAAATGCTGATTAACATTTCACAACACAATAAAATAATTTTATAGAGTAAGCACTTCTACACCGAAAAGCCAAGCGTTCAAAAATCCAACATATATCCTATCACCTTTTAAAAACCGTAGAAGTTTATGAATTCGCTACGCACGAAAACCGATCATGAATTAATCCATTCGTTTCGCGACGGCGACTTACAGGCCCTTGAAGCCCTCGTAATCCGCCACAAGGACAAACTGTACACTTCCATTCTCTTCCTCGTCAAGGACAAGTACCTGGCAGAGGACATTTTCCAGGACGTTCTGATTAAGATTATCGACACCATTCGGGGTGGACGGTATACCGAAGAAGGCAAATTTCTTCCCTGGGCAATGCGCATTGCACACAACCTCTGCGTAGATCATTTCCGCAAGGTGAAAAGGACCCCCGCTATTAAAACCAGCGATGACCGGGACATTTTCGAAGTTATCAATTTTACCGAGGACGGTGCTGACGTAAAAATCATGAAGAGGCAAAGCCACGACCGTGTACGACGGATGCTGGACCTTCTTCCTGAGGATCAGCGCGAAGTGATCATCCTGCGGCACTATGCCGACCTGAGTTTTAAGGAGATCGCCTCCCTGACCAACTGCAGCATCAACACGGCCCTGGGCCGTATGCGGTATGGTTTGATCAACCTGCGCAAAATGATGGTCGAAAAAAGGATCGCCCTCTAACAAAATTTTACACTAAAACAAAAAGCGTCTCGGCTGAGCCAAGACGCTTTTTTGTTTGCTTACTACCCAATCTAAAGTTGATGGCTTAGCGGTAGTTTTGGCGTCCGCGTTTTATCTGGTCGGTCTACCGGATCCGGGATGCGGCCAGTCCGCAGTCAAGCCATCCTGCAAATTCCGATGCTTTGGGCGTATATCCCTTGGTATAAGTTAAGATTTTCTCTTCCGGACTCACGATCGCGTATTGGGGCTGGGAAACGGCTCTGAAATTTTCAGATTGGAAAGTGGCCCATTTATCCCCTACCGTAATGATGTTCTTCTGCGCCCCGTCCCGGGTAGGATAAACCATTTGCGCAGCCGCCGGCAGGATCCGGCGTTCATCAACGTATAAAGAAACTACCACAAAAGAATCCAGCATTCTTTTCTTCACTTCCGGATCAGTCCATACATTTTCCTCCATCCGCCGACAGTTCACACAGGCCCAACCCGTGAAGTCGATCAGAACCGGTTTGTTCAATTTTTTCGCCAGCGCCACCGCTTCTTCATAATCCCTTAAAGGCTCCACACCCCGGCCGCAGTTTACCGGATTTTTATAAACTGAATAACATAAGGGTGGAGGAAACCCACTGATCAGGGAAAGATTAGCGGCGGTCGTATTGGTCAGTCCGGGAATGAGGTAAACAGTAGCAAGCGCGAAAAACAGGAGGAATCCCATCCTGGGACCGCTGAGTTTTTTAACGGGACTATCATGGGGAAACCGTATTCTGCCCATCAGATAAAGAGTAATCAGCAAGCCGATCAAAACCCAGAATCCGATGAAGATTTCACGTTTTACCAATCCCCATTGTTCTACCAGATCGGCATTGGAAAGGAACTTGATGGCCATGGCCAGTTCAAGGAAGCCAAGCACCACTTTTACTGAACCCAGCCATCCGCCGGACTTGGGCAGGGTTCCCAGCCAGCCGGGGAACAAGGCAAAAATGGCAAAGGGAAGGGCCAGACCCATGCCGAATCCACCCATTCCGAAAGTGAGCTGTATGGCACCGCCATGGTTTGAAAGCGCTCCGGCCAGCAATGAACCCAGGATGGGACCCGTGCAGGAAAAAGACACAATGGCCAGTGTCAGGGCCATGAAAAAAATACCGGCAATGCTGGTTCCCCCTGACTTATTATTCACGGAATTTGCGACGCTACCCGGAAGCGTGATTTCAAAATATCCGAAAAATGAAATCGCAAATACAACAAAAATCACAAAAAAGAGCAGGTTCAGCCAAACGTTGGTTGAAATATTATTCAGGACCTCCGGATCGGTATGATCCAACAAATGAAAAGGAAGGCTGAGTAATACATAAATCAGGAAAATAAAAAAGCCATATAAAAATGCGTGTGACTTACCCTGGGTCCCGTTTTTTGTAAAAAAAGAAACCGTCAGTGGGATCAGCGGAAATACACAGGGCGTAAGCAAGGCAATAAATCCGCCCAACAGACCCAGCAGAAAAATGCTGAGCAATCCCTTTCCGGCCGTGCCCGTGTCACCGCAGGAACTGACCGGGTGTTTTAGGTCAAAACTATTGATCCGGATCCGGGAAATCTTATTCACCCCACCTTCAAGAGCAACATGGAAACCATAATTTCCGGAATAAAATGAATCAGCCTTCCCATAATAGAAATTCAGGGTTCCGAACAACTGCGCAGGTACTGTTCCTTTAATCTGTAAGGGCAGGGAAAATTTTGCGTCGTCAGGATATAAAAAATAGGAAGCATTGTTGAACAGCGCGACTTCATGTTTTACCGAAATACCTTCTGTTATGAAAGGAGAATTTATTGAAAAGGAGCTGTCTGCGAAGTTCAGTTCCATGGAAGGAGTTCCGTTCAGGTCCTGGTTGGGGCCATATAACTGCCATCCGGGTTTGACGTGAACATTAAAAATAAGCTGGTAATTGCTTCCTGATTTTAAAGAATGGATTTCCCAGGAGACAGCTGTACTATCCTGACTTCTCCCCTGAAAGATAAATAAACTAAGTAGCAGAAATAAAAGTCCGGACCTTATGTGCATAGCCGATGAAGATACTAAGGTATTGCCATTGCAGATTGTCGCATAGTTGACTGAACGTTCCTGCTGTTAAAGATTTGTTGAAACAATTTACGACCGTCAGTATTTCCCAGATATTCCGAAACAGCCCTTTCTGGATGTGGCATGAGTCCGAAAACGTTTCGATCCTTATTACAAATACCCGCGATGCTGCGCGTACTACCGTTCGGATTTGATTCGGGTGATATATTTCCTTCGGCATCACAATATTTCCAGATCAACTGCCCATTCGATTCCATTTCATCCAGTAACCTGTCATCGGCGTAGTATCTTCCTTCGCCGTGGGCAATGGGAATTTTCAGGGCTGGGCTGTTTTCCTGTTTCAGGTAAATATTTTTCCCTATAAACTGCCGGTTCGCATTTCTTAATAAAACGCCGGGCAGCAAGTGGGATTCACACAGAACCTGGAAGCCATTACAAATGCCGAGTACCATACCGCCTTTTTCGGCAAAGCGGATCAGGGGTTGCATCAGCGGACTGAACCTGGCGATCGCGCCGCAGCGAAGGTAATCTCCATATGAAAATCCGCCCGGAAGCACAATACAATCCTGGGTTGAAAACATACTCAGATCGGTATCCTTGTGCCATAACATGATCACTTCATAACCCAGGTCCTCCTGAAGTGCAAACTGCATGTCCCTGTCGCAATTTGAACCCGGAAAAACGATGACGCCAAATTTCATTCACTGAATTTGAACCACAAAGATAATTGTTAATTGTCAATGGTCAATGGTCATCGTCGAATTGGAAAAGCCTGAAAATACACGGAGCGGCAGTCGTAAAGAATCACCCGTTAACAATTAACAATTGACAATTAACCATTACATAAAGTAATTAATCCCAATCGCGACGCTGAAACACAACCAGTGCAGGGCCCGGATTAAGAATTTATTTCCGGAATAATAATAGGCGGCAGAATGAAAAACGGCGAAGGGCATGGCCGTAACGATCCAGTTTTCATAAGATCCCGCTTTATTTATTATAATCACGAGTATGGCAGCAATCAAAAAAACCAGCAGCAGACTCCAGCTTTTCCTGACATGGATCAGCATTTTATTCAGGTTATTCTGCACATAAATTCCCCCGATAATAAAGGGGATCACGAGGAGGCTGATGGCGGCGATGATCCAGACAGATTCCGGTATGGCGGGAAACGTAAAGCTGATCCGGGGAACCAGGTTTGTCCAATGCAACTGATGGACAAAATATAAAATCAGGATTAAGAAATAGTAGGGCGAGGTAAATCCAAGTAATCCAACAAACCACTCCTGTATCCTGAAGGGGCGCATAATAAGCAGCGCAAAAAACAGGGATATCAGAAACGCAATAGCCGGAACGTAAAGCAGTGTGGCAAGGCCAAGAAAAAGCCCAATATTGAATATGGCGGTTATCGGGGAATGGCTATTGTATAAAGCAACCATCCGGTACCAGCACCAGATCAGGATAGAATTGATGAGGAGGGGGGCTGAAAAATGACCCCAGTCCGGCAATAAGGAAGTAACCAGGATATAACACATGCCCGGCAGGTAATTGGCCTGGGGCAGCATCTTATGGTAATTACAAATACTGTTGAGTAGTGTTGCCTGTGAAAAAAGAACGATAAAACTGAGGATCGTATATGGAAGAGACGCCTGTCCGAAAAGGGAATTGAGCACCGTTAAAACAAACCGGTATAAATAATTGTCTTCTGCATGCAGGACCGGGAGAAAGGGATGCAGGAAAAGGGGAAACTTCAACACTAAAGCATACACAAAGAGCAGCAAAGCATTGGTAGGTGCTTTTTGTTTAAAGATGCCGATCACCTGAGGGGTTTTAAAAATCTACTTTTGCGAAGCAAAGATAATTCTTGTACAGGCAAGGTATCACTATTTGATTACTCGCCACCTGTTTTCCAATCCTTGGCATAAAAGTATATCCCTTATCCAGGTTATGAAAAGTTGGCAACCTGGTTATTTTCCCATCTGCTGAAATGCTTTGATCCATCAGCAATAAGGTTCTTTTCTCAAACTGATTATACAAAAAATGAAGTTCCCCGCCGGTATTCACCGTTTGATAGGAAATCTGGTTCGATCCTTCGTCATCAAACTGGCTTTTCGGAATGACATTGCTCCATTCCATATTACTGCTCTTGTCAAATGAAAGAACCATGATATTTTCTGCGTTATACCGGTTGATCGTTCCGTTTCCGTAACGGCCATATGGAGAATATGGACTATACGGATTATAATATGGAGAATAATAATCAATAGGCGACATAGGTCCCCACATATAATCGGAGCGGCTAAATGCCGATCCGCGGGTTGTAGTGAACTCCGATTCGCTGATGATCAGGTATCCGCCGTCTTTTTTAACGACTATCTTTTTTATAAAATAGTCGTTAAAGGCCAATTTCACATTTGATTCGGAACTTTTGGCCATGGTTCTTAAATCGTCGCTAAAAACGGTCACGGCCTCCTTGTATTTCGAATCTGAAACCTTATCCCATATCATGGTATAAAGTCCTTCAATATTTCCTTTGCGCTGCTTATAGTAGAATGCTGAAAGCAGGTAGCGTTTATTGTAATTATCCACCTTCAGTTTCACATCGTCCAAAATCCTTTCGCCGGCACCGATATCGCGGACTGCAAAAGTGTCGGACTGCGGGCCCTTGGTAACAAAGGCGACATGGGTTAAATATTCACCGTTTCCCATGCGGGCAGAACGGGTGAATACCAGCTGTCCTTCATTATCCAGTTCAAAATTTGTAAAAATATCAGCATGGTCCTGTACCTGCATGGAAATGCGGTGACGGTCCTGCAGTTCCAGGTTTTTATCGTACAAAAAAGTCGTGAAAGTAAAGTTTTTTGGGTTTTTTGTGTTGATCTTTAAAGCGATGATGTGCTGCTTATCCTCACTGACGACATTCGTGTAGATCTTTCCATTGTTCGAGCCATTCACCTGGGTGGTGTCCAATTCAACCGGTTCGCCTGTTTTCTGGCCCTGTCCGTCCATCTTGAAGGCCGTCAGGTGAACGATATTCTTCTTCTGGTATTCGCAAAGCAGGTAGAAAAAGTCGGGGTATTGAACAAAATCAACATTTACGTATTTCTCGGGTAAAAACGGGAGCATAACGCGTTGAATCAGTTTCATGTCCGTATTGTAGATCGAAATAGCATTCTCTGTCCGGTTATTCTTAAAAACCAGGATATTTCCGGCAACTCTTCCAATGATTTCAAAATCTGTTTTGTGGTTATCGTCCTGTTCCGGTTCGGAATACACTATATGCTGGGCGTTCATAAAAACGGGCAGGAGAAGCGCCAGGCCTAATAATCTTAAATTCATATAAAAAACGCTTGTATAGATTGGTACTAAAGACAAGTTACTCAAAACTCCGATGAGAATCTGTTAATTTCATCCTATTCCCTATATCTTTGTGCCGATTGCTTTTTACGAATGCCATTGGTTGCCATATAGAAATCCGCTCGTTTCGAAACCAATATAACTTGCACTTTAGTGAGCAGACAAATTGATAAGGTTACGCTCGGCAACCTGGTTATTGCTTTAGGTATTATTTACGGAGATATCGGAACGTCTCCGCTCTATGTACTCAACGCTATCATCAATGGTCGCGCTATTAGCGAAATGTTAATTATAGGAAGCCTTTCCTGTATTATCTGGACACTTACTCTTCAAACTACTGTTAAATACGTTTGGCTTACACTCAATGCCGATAATAAGGGTGAGGGAGGAATATTTTCTTTATACGCGTTGGTCCGCCGACAGCGGCGCTGGCTGGTTCTGCCCGCAATGATTGGGGGCGCGGCCCTGCTTGCTGATGGAATGATCACTCCGCCTATCTCTATTACATCTGCCATTGAAGGATTAAGACAATTACCCAACCTGAATTATATTCCGCAGGACACCATCATCTATATTGTTTTGGGGATTTTGGTTGTTTTGTTTTTCCTCCAGCAGTTCGGAACAGATTACATCGGAAAACTTTTCGGCCCCATCATGTTTATCTGGTTCGGCATGATGGCCGTTCTGGGTTCCAATCATCTGCTGGACGATCTCCATATTTTCAAAGCGTTGAATCCGGTATATGCCATCGAGTTGCTGACCCTGTATCCGAAGGGATTCTGGCTCCTGGGTGCAGTTTTTCTTTGTACGACCGGAGCCGAAGCCCTGTATTCCGACCTGGGTCACTGTGGCAAAAGCAATATCCGTATTTCGTGGATTTATGTTAAAAGCTGCCTGATTCTGAATTATCTCGGACAAGGCGCCTGGCTCCTCCATAACCAGATGGGTAAAGTATTCGATACAGCGCACAATAATGTATTCTACAGCATTATGCCCGACTGGTTCCTGATACCGGGCATCCTGATCGCCACCGCGGCCGCCATTATCGCCAGCCAGGCCCTGATCAGCGGGTCTTTTACTCTGATCAGCGAAAGCATGCGACTGAACCTCTGGCCCAAGTTCCGAATCAGTTATCCCACCGAACAAAAAGGCCAGCTATATATCCCGGCAATCAATTTTCTATTGTTCATCGGATGTTGCGGCATCACCATTTACTTCAGGTCCTCTTCCCATATGGAAGCTGCTTACGGACTGGCTATCACCTTATGTATGCTGGCAACCTCCATTTTATTCGCCAATTACCTGATATCCCGGCGCGCTCCTACGGTATTGATTTACCTGTACCTGACCGTATACCTGATCATTGAATTCAGTTTTCTTTTCGCTAACCTGGATAAGTTCCCGCACGGTGGTTTTGTGACCCTGATCGTCGGTGGCATGTTGTTCGGTATCATGTATGTTTGGTACCGCTCGAGAAAAATCAAAAACCGCTATGTTGAATTTGTGCGGATGGAAAATTATATACCGCAGATCCAGGAACTGAGTACGGACCGCACCGTTCCAAAATTCGCTACCCACCTGATGTATATGACCAGCGCAAACAACCCCAAGGAAATTGAACATAAAATCATTTATTCCATTCTCAATAAAAAACCCAAACGTGCAGACATTTACTGGTTCGTCCATATAGATACGCTGGATGAACCGTATACCTCGGAATATTCTGTGGATCATATTATTCCCAACGATATTATCCGCGTGGAATTCAGGTTGGGATTCAGAATTGAACCCCGGATTAATCTCATGATCCGGAAGGTGGTGGAAGACCTGGTAAAAAACAGGGAAGTGAATATCACCAGCCGTTATGAATCGCTGGAAAGAAACAATGTGGTCGGCGATTTCCAGGTCGTGGTGATGGAAAAATACCTGAGCCAGGATAATGAACTTTCTTTCTTCGAACGGGTGATCATGAAATTATATTTCTGGCTGAAGGAAGCCAGTCTCTCTGAAGAAAGAGGATTCGGACTCGATCCATCCAACGTACTCATCGAGAAATTCCCGCTTATTGTATCGCCACTGCCGGACTTAAGTCTCAAAAGAATTGGGGAAGGCTAGGGCAAGTGTGAAAGTATGGGAGTATGGGAGTGTGGTAAATTTATCTGAGCCCATGTAATTAAAAGGCATTTTAATATCCATGAATTCATACTATTCAATGAGGTCTTTTAATATTTCTAAACGATCCTGCGGAATGAAATAGTGATTGTGCGAAACGGGCCGAACGGGGCTGTCAGTTTCTAAACTTTTCAGCTTTTTATTTTCCAGGTAATACAACTGGTAACCAAATCCTTCCAGCAGATCCAGCAATCGTTTTCTTTCCCCGGGATCGCCGAGCTCACAAAGCACGATGGGCCTGTGTTTGCGGATAATTTCCAGAAATGACTGAAAAACGGCGAGCTCCAGCCCCTCCACATCGCACTTGATGAAATCCACAGCCGGTAAAGAGCGGAACAATTCATCCCCCTTTACATTTTTTACCTTTTCGGATTCCACGTATTCGAGAAAAGCACTGGTTCGGATTACACGCGCGTATGCGAACTTCTTCATATTATTTACCCTGGGAATGCCCATTTCCACAAATTCCTCCTCTCCCCCCATCGCAAATCGATAGAGTGTTACGTTTTTAAGCTTTTTGTTTTCAACGATGCCTTTCAGCGTATTGAAAAATTTCGACATCGGCTCAATCGCATATACATGACCGCTGGTTCCTGTGAGCCGGCTCATTTCAATTGTAAAATATCCCAGATGGGCGCCAATGTCAATGCAATTATCGCCCGGCCGTACCAGGTTCTTTAAAAAATAAATATCCTGATAATCCACCCCCAGGCGGCCTGTTTTATATAATCTTTGAAATGAACTGGCCAGCAGT
>Ga0209839_10000635_pt1 | contig 17899 bp, 13 predicted proteins | sample OrgsoiDNA2013050_FD_185800 | JGI IMG/M metagenome (GOLD analysis project Ga0209839, IMG submission 185800) | Permafrost soil microbial communities from the Arctic, to analyse light accelerated degradation of dissolved organic matter (DOM) -... | ecosystem: Environmental > Terrestrial > Soil >... | reverse complement strand
TCCTACGATTTTTTCAGCCGTGGTCGATTTGATGTCGTAGGTACCGACCCTCTTGCCCAGGCGCAGCACGACGACGCGATCAACGACTTCGAACACATCGGCCAGGTTGTGTGAAATGACAATCACACCCAGACCCTGCTCGCGCAGACGGCGAATCAAGTTCAGCACCTGGCGCGTCTGAGCTACGCCTAACGCGGCGGTCGGCTCGTCGAGGAGAACGACTTTGGCGTTGCGCAGAATTGTTTTCGCGACCGCGATACTCTGACGCTGTCCACCGGAGAGGGAGGCGACGATTGTACGTACAGAAGGAATCTTCACATCGAGCGTGCGTAAAACCTGGATCGTACGCCTCTCCATGTCGGTCTCGTTCAACGTCCGTAGGGGAGCCCGCTCCTCTTTTCCGAGAAAGAGGTTGGCAACCACATCGAGATTATCACACAGGGCGAGGTCCTGGTAGACCGTCTCTATGCTTAGGCGCGTAGCGACCTGTGGGCTAGTGATTTTTACGGGCTGACCCTCGACAAAAAACTCACCCGTATCTGGTGGAGCGACACCTGAAATTGCTTTAATCAACGTCGATTTACCGGCACCATTATCACCGACCAGTCCGACTACTTCGCCCGCGTAGACCTCGATACCAACATCGCTCAAGGCCTGGACGGCACCGAAGGATTTGCTGACGCCGCGCAGTTGTAAAAGCGGCGTTCCTCCTGGCCTGTAATTTGTCGGCGGCACTGCTGATGAGACGCTATCCCCTTCTGGGATACGACTATCCGCCATGGAAATCCTCCAATCTTCTCATAAGATTGTGTAGGTGCAGACCGTAACACCACTGCTGCGGTCTGCACGCTTGTCTAAAACCTATATCTGGACGGACGTGCTAACAGACCCCGTCTGTACCTGCCGGGATGCCCGCGCAGATAGCGGCCTTGGTGACAAAGCCATCTTTGAGGACGGTCGTGGTGATGTTCGTTTTATCAACAGCAATCGGTGCCAGGAGCAGGCTGGGCACGCTGCCACCATCGGTCGTTGCGGACTTGCTGGTGACGTTCGTGGGAGTCGTCCCGGCATTCAGCGCCTTCACGATATCAGCAGTGGCCTGTGCTTCCTGGTTGATCGGCTTGTAGATGGTCATGGACTGGTCGCCCTTCAGGATGTTCTGGAAACCAGCGACGGTGGCATCCTGGCCGGTGACGAGAACCTTGCTATTCAAGTGCTGTGCGCGCAGAGCGGCGATAACGGTGCTTGCCATGCCATCGTTGGCAACATAAGCGATCGCAACGTTATTATTGTTCGCGGTCAGCGCACCCTCCATCTCAGTCTGAGCGGTGGGGTTATCCCAGTTCGGCGTGAACTGGTCGTAGACCTTTTTCAGCGAGCCATTTGCAAAGAGCGGTGCCAGGGTCTCTTCGACGCCCTTATTGAAGTTGATCGCGTTCTGGTCGGTCTTGGAGCCGTTGATGAGCACGACGTTTTTGCTGCTCTTGGTGAAGTCTTTATAGTGGTTGACGATGTACTGTCCCTGCAGCTTACCTACCTGCTCTCCATCGAAAGAGACATAATAGCTGAGGTCTTTAGATTGGATGATGCGGTCATAAGCGATGACGGGAACATTCGAGGCTTTCGCCTTGGTGACGATTGCGGCGGCGGCGGCACTGTCCGAAGGTGCGACTACCAGGATACAATCGCCCTTTGTCAGAGCCTGGTCGGCCTGGTTCTGCTGTGTGGCGGCGTCGCCCTGGGCATTAGAGTAGTCTACGGTCGCGCCAGGGATGGCGGCTTTGATGTCCGCGATAAGGTCGGGCCTGTCTTGACCATCCCAGCGTGCGGACGTCGCGGTCTCTGGCAGGAGTACGCCAACCTTTGTGCAGCCTTTGCCGTTGGTCGCAGCCGAAGAGCCAGAACTCGTTGTTGTACCACTGCTGCTGCTAGAACTGCTGGAACTGCCACTGTTGGCGCTGCCGCAGCTTGCCAGGATCATCGTCAGCAGGAGCAGCCCGCTGAAGAGCGTGAATGATGCGCGTGTTTTGCTAAATAGCTTCATCGTTGAATCGTCCTTTCCACTTCTACCGCCTATGCGGTTGTTCAAAGTTGGAAACTGATAATCACAGAATCGTGAATGACAAAACGTTTTGCGCGCTGTTGAAGTCTACATTGTTCAACAAGCGATGAGAGTCTAGTGTTCCGTTGTCTTACGGCCCCTCCTTTCTACTGCCAACTGCTTTAGCCGTATCCTGACGCAGAGCGCGCTGCTCTGCCTGAGTTGCTGCTAAGCGATTTTTCTCCTCCTGCGCCTCTTCTTTTGCGACAAGAATGCGTTCCCAGGCCTTGAAGAAGGGATAATACAGTACCGCCGAGACGGCGAGATCGAAGAACTGCAGGAGGCTTCCCCGCAGATCTCCCCCACTGGCGATGAACCCGCTGAGTCCGACAGGAACGGTAAACGGCTGGATAACGATCGGGACGTGTACCAAACCTACGGAGAACGCGATGTAATTGATGGTGACAATAATAACGGGCACCATCACAAACGGTATCATCATAATCGGGTTCAACATCATCGGGACGCCGAAGGTGACGGGTTCGTTGATGTTGAAGATCGCCGGTCCCAGTGCCACCTTGCCTACGGTCTTCAATTGTGCTGAGCGCGAGCACAGCATGTAGATGACCAGGGGCCAGGTCGCGCCAGATCCACCCAGATGCGCAAAAATGTGAAAGAAGGGCTCAGTGACGATGCCGTGTCCGCCTTGCGCGTTCGCTGCCAGCGTGGTGAACCAGAACGGTGCCGCGATCGCGGTAACGACATTCATACCGTGAATGCCTACGGACCAGAGCAGCATCATCAGGATGATCTCCAATAATGCAGCCGGGTAGCTATCCTGCACCACGACGAGCGGTTTGAACAGATCCATGAGCAGGATAGGCAACGTCATCTGCTGGGTTGTATGGGTCGCGGTGACGAAGGTATGCGAACTGACAAACCATTCAATTAGCCACACCATCGTCAGCAGCAGCAGCGTGGGTACGAGCGCCTCGAAGGCCCGTTTGACGTTCGAGGGTACCGTTTTCGGCAGCTTAATGGTGAAGCGCGAGCCACGAAACCAGTGCATGACCTGCGCCGTAAGAATGCCGATAAAGATGCCAACAAGCAAGCCCTGTCCTCCAAAGTAGGGCAGGACCTCGCCAAACGTCAAGGTATTGAGATCGCGTACCGGGACGCTGGCAACCAGGAAGACGACCATCGCCAGGATGCCTGGTTGTACCGGCTCGGTGCGCAGATACTGGGACAGACTGTAGGCGACGCCAAAGGTCAGGAAGAGCGCCATCAGCCCAAAAGAGAGTTCGTATGGCACCAGAATCGCGTTTTGATACGGTGCCAGGAGATGGTCTACCCCGAAGATTGGTGGCGGGTTCGCCACAATCAGGAAGACGCTCCCCGCGATAATGAGTGGCAGCGTAAAGATAATGAAGGCATCGCGCACCGCTTGCAGATAAATGCTGCTCGCCAGTGTGCTCAATGGAGGCACGAGGTAACGCTCGAACCAATCACTGCTGCGTTCAATCAAGCCGCTCACTTCGTTATCGTCCCTTCTGCTGAACCGGGAAGCATGCGCATTACCTGGTCCAGAACTGCCTGCCCGTTCATGGTGGCATAATGGAATGGCTCTATTAATGCCACCGGTTTGCCCTCTGCCGTTGCCAGCTTCTCAATACTTTTGCGCAGGTGACGGATCTGCGGCGCGATCAGGACGACATCGCACTCGTCGACCTTTGCCGCATATTCACCGGCGCTTAACGCCTCGACGCTGATCTCGTACTGGCGCTCCGCCGCCGCTGCGAGCATACTGTCCACTAGCAGACTGGTGGACATTCCCCAGCTACAAACAATCAGAATTTGTATCATGAACCCTCTCCCATGCATTCCTCTGGTTTGTCTGTGCTGTATGAATATTGTACTGACACACTACAAACATATTCGGGAATGGTTGGGTCTACATCTCTATAGAGCAATAACCATGCCAATATGTGTGTGACACACTAGCACAGATGGGGGTTCTGGTCACTTGGGTTTTTTACTGGTTTAAATAACAAAGTTAACGTGCGATAATTTTCTAATTAAACTCATCTTTAATTTATGATGCACCTTTTTTTAGATCAGCAGAATATGCACCAAAGTCAAATTCTTCCTGAAGTATGCTCACAAAATTTGGAGCATGTTGTGCAAGGGTATGCAATAGCTCTGGAGTAGTCTTAGAGGGGTTGCAAAGATCGGTCGCTTGTTCAACCACTATCTTAGCCATAGCCTCTCTGTCGAGATAGTATAAATGGACGAGGAAGTCATCGGGAGATTGAGCTTCTATTTCAAAGGGTGTTAAGCTAGCATCAGGAAAATCCCGTAGATTTTGTGTTACGATAACTTGTGCTCGACTCACTACTGCTGCCGCTAAAACATGTCGGTCCTTTACATGGTTAGTCATTGATATAATTATCAGCCGATGTTGTGCCACAAATGCATCAGAGAAATGTTCTTTTATGGCTCTAATCAATCGTTCCGCTTTGGCCTCTTTCATTCCCTTCTTGAAGAGATTGCGCTGCACTTCTTCGAGAATCTCGTCAGTTAACTGGACTCTATATAGTCCTGCACTTGCCGCACGAAGAAGAGTATCGCGAAGTGATGCGGGATAAAGTACGCAGGCATCAAGGACGACTACAACGTTTGACATAATGAAACCCCTCTTAACTACATACCCTCTAATAGCAACCAGATTTGTTATATCTCTTGACTTGCCTACAAATAGTCGCTGTAGGCAAATAGAAACAGTTGCTAATCGTATAACCCCTCTTCTTCGCTAATCCGAGTGATTTCAGCTAGCCCACCCCGGCGATCAGTATCCCGTTGTTTCTTATACTCCATGAGATTGCTAAAGAGAATGCGGCGATGAGTACCTACCTTATGAAATGGTATACTCTTCTGCTCAAGCATCTTAATCAGGTAGGGTCTTGAGACATTGAGAATATCTGCCGCCTCCTGCGTGGTCAATTCTTTACTAATGGGTACAATATTGATTGCTCGCCCATGCATCAGGTGGTAGATGACTTGCCGCAGTACATAGAATAATGATAGTGGTAAGGGAATTTCCTCTCCCTGCGGACCGATGAGCTTAGGTACATGTACCTCGCTCTTTAACACCTCTCCTATTTTCTTGAGTGCTGGCTGTTCGTCCTCGGTAGAGATAATCAACCTTTGCTCCAACACGGCCATAGCGCTTTCTCCCCTCTGTCTACTACAGATCGTCTTCATTTCTGTATATCTTTATTATACGCTTTATTCGAAATAAACGCAATATTCGAAACGTGGAAGACGAAGATTTTTCACAGAACCTGACAGAGGATTGGGAAGAACTTGCTTAAATGCTATTCACCGCGAAGATATCTACATGCCTGAGAATGCCGACGATGTTGTACGCCTCCTCGTCGGGGAGCGGACGCGCGATCTGTGTGCTGAGTATCTGCCAGGCGCGGCGGCAGACGCCCAGTTCGCGTGCGTACTGCTGCTCTACACGCGTGCGTACGGTATCGCTGACGAACTGGTCCTGCTCCTCGATGCCGCGCTCCAGCACGCAGGCGAGATGAAGGATCAGGCCAGCCAGTACCTCGATCTCGAAGGTCTCGCCGACCTCGACCTCGATCAGTTCGATGGTGCGTTCGATCAAGGGCAGCGCGCGCACGGGATTGAGGAAAAACAGGCGCTGGCTCAGCGTATACGAGATCTCGCGTATAAGATCGGCGCGCTGTGTAAAGGTTGGCGTTGCCGTGGCGGGTGGCAGGGCTTTCAGCGCCGATGGTTGCAGCAGGGCCGGATCGATCAGGGTTTCGCCTAACAGCATACGCAGGCGCGCGATGCCATCGCCGAAGAGTAGTTCGGTGAGCGAGATAAAGGGGTAGCTCTCCAGGTGTGGATTGATGGTGCCGACGACCGCGACGACCTGGCGCTGGCCCACCTGGCTCTGTATCTCCGTCTCCGCCTTGCCTGAGAGGCTGATATCCATACAGATAATCTCGATGTTGTGCCGCCGCAGTTCCGGGAGATGCTCTTCGATCAGTTCCGCCAGCTTGATAGCGCTGCCAAAGCCGGTGAGGCAGACTGAAAGGATGACGCGTGCGACCTGCGCGCTATCGTTTCTCGTGGAGAGAGCCCTGTGCCCATTTCTGGCGACTGGGAGCCGCCCGTCTTCTCGCATCTCATCTACGATGCCCTCGCGCGCCAGGCTGCCTGCCAGTTGGTCCAGGGTGATATGTTCGGCGCGTTGCGCCTTGCGCAGTGCCTCCACCACCAGGGGGGCGCTCACCCCGGCCACGGTGCGTGTCTGCACGCCCGTTCGCTGCGTCACCAGGTCGCCCAGCGGGAGCAGCGAGGCGAAGTCGACCAGGAGCAGGACGCCGCTGCCCTGGTTGGCATCGTAGACGCAGTGCTCTACCTGCATCAGTATCTCTTCGGGCGATTGCTCCAATAAAAGTTCTACTGCTGAGATAGAGTTCACTCCGACCAGTGTGTTGGCGAGTTCGGCGATGCCGGTGGCGATGCCGCGCCCGTGTGCCGCGACGACGATGCCCACGGCGGATTGCGTGCTGCTCAGGAGCGTATCGGCGTTTGCCAGCAGCACCGTCAACACGTCGGCCTCGCTCTCTGGCAGCGTGACGCCGAGCACCAGGCGTACGTGGCGTCGTGCCAGTTGCGCGACCTCATATTCAGCCGGATAGGTCTGGCGCATAGATTGTATGGCTATGAGCTTGCGGCCCTGCGCGAGATGCTCCAGCGCGCTCTCCAGGTGCAGCGCCAGGACCAGCGCCAGCTTCTCCGGGAACGTGCGCGCCAGCTTCTCCTCAGCCAACTGAACGATGGAGCGACTGACCGTCGAGATCTGCTCATCTACCAGGTGCGTCGCTACGTCCGGACGATTGTGCGTCACGGCGGCGGCAAAATGCTGGAAGTACTGCTGAATGTCCAGGTTGAGCAGTTCGCTGATCTCATGTTCGGGCACACCGCTGTCACGCAGCGCGTGCAATTCATTGCTGATCGTGTCGTAGAGATTCTGTGCCGATTCAGGGACTTCGTTCAGGCTGAGTCCGGTGGGTGTGAAGATGTGCATTGCCTCTAGATGGTGCAGGACGGGTTCCAGGGCGCGATGCAGATCAATGGTGCGCAGCAGGCCGCGCCGAATATGCTCCGGGAGTACATCGGTATGCACATTTAACTCGCTAAGATTGTTGGTGCGGTACTCCAGGTAGGCGCGCGCGCAGGTAAGCTGTACATCGGTGCGCAGCTGCCCGATGTTGCCGGGACAATCGTAGAGCAGCAAGGCGCGCAGGACCTGCGGCACGACATGGATATTTGTTCCGATACTGCTGCACTCGGTTGTGAAGAAGGCACGCAAGAGCTCGTAGCGTTCGGTAATTGTGCGCTCCTGCAGGCCGGGCAGGGTAATCAGCATAGGGATGCGGCGTCGAAAGGTAGGTAACAGAGTGGCGCTGGGATCTTCCGTCGTCGCGGCGAGCAGGAGCAGAGAGGCCTGGCGCTCGCGCACTTCTCCCATACGCCGGAAGCGTTCGCGGTCCATCAGGTAGAAGAGCATCTCCTGGCCCTCGGGCGGCAGGCGATGCACCTCATCCAGGAAGAGAATGCCGCGATGCGCCCGCTCGACTAACCCCTCGCGGTCAGCATCTGCGCCCGTGTATGCTCCACGCGCAACACCGAACAGGTGCGCCATCAGCAACTGCGGATTACCCGCGTAGTCGGCGCAGTTGAAGCTCACAAAAGGCGCGTCGGCAGAGAGCGCTTTTTGCTCCAACGCAAAGGTGTGCATCAGGCGGGCCAGCGTGGTCTTGCCCACACCACTGGGACCGCAGAGCAAGGTGTGTAGCCCACGTGGTGGATAGAGAATAGCGGCTTTGGCCTGTTGTATCGCAACCTTCAACCCATCGTGGCAACCAATCAGTGTTTCGAAGCTGGTAACGACAGCTCCAACGTGTACCGTCGCCGAGATCGCAGAACGCTTGCGTGGCTCCTGTACCGCTGTTGGAAATGGTGCTTTATTCTGAACCGTCCCATTGTCCCGCTGTTCGTTGACGTGTGTTGCCTGTGGCTCGGGCGCGTGAATCCTGAACAATACCGGACGACCAGGGATACGCTCAACGCTTCCCTGTTGGGCCAGCAGATTAAGGTCCCGGCTGGCGTTGGTACGATCTACTTCTGCGAGTTCTGCCACTTCTTCCGCGCTGAAGCCTGCATGACGACGTAACGCACTACTTTGTGCTGGTCGTTGTGTGCACAATGATCGCAGCGCTTCAAATACTCGATCTTTGCGGTGCACGGAACGATCCCTTCCACTGCAAGTAGGTAAAGGTGATGTGGTATTTCACCCTAGTATACACAAGAGGTAAAGTAAAAATCAATTCATTGACATTGACCAATTTTATGCTTGTATTCTTCCTAAGATAATTACGAACGTTTGTCGCATAATATCACACAGGGAGGTCGCTTAACGGTTGTCATCTCTATGTGGCCCTATAAATAGACAATAGTGCTAGTGTCTATCCAGAAACAAGGAGCGTACCATGGATTACGGACTAATCGTGCCGCAGGGCTGGCGTATGGACCTCGTTGGTATTGATATCCCATCGAGGCGTATGAGACGATGACGAGGGTCGCCAGAGAGGCCGAGGGGTGTGCATCACCCTGGAAGTCCTGAAACTTGTTTTATCTAATTGCGCGCTCTATACTAATCACATAATTTGTAAGCTTCATTTCTTTGTCGTAACGTCCAATGAAAAGAGAGGAAAGATTAGCGACTATGAATGCTCAGGATGTCGTGAACCGGTCGAAGGAGGAGAAGCTGCGCCTGGTGCGCTTCCTTTACTGCGACAACGGAGGGATCATTCGCGGCAAAGCTACCCACGCGAACAAACTGCCGACGCGCATTTTGGAAGGTATCGGGCAGACGTTGGCGATGCAGGCGTTTACGGGCGTCGAAAGCCTGGCAACCGTAGATGGAATGGGGCCGGTCGGCGAATTTCGCCTTGTGCCTGATCCCAATACTTTTACCCAGCTACCGTACGTGCCCAATACCGGCAGTATGCTCTGTGATATGATCCTTCTGGATGGAAAACCGTGGGAGGCCTGTCCGCGCACATTTCTCAAGCGCATGGTCACGCGCCTGGTGGAGCAAGGCATGCGCGCAGAGGCGGCGGTCGAGCATGAATTTTATCTGGCGAGTGGAGGCGTGGGGAACTACATGCCCGCCGACACCAGCCTCTGTTACAGTTCAATCGGGCTGGATGAGCAAGCTGAGGTGATCGACGCGATCCTGGCGGCGCTTGAGGCGCAGGGTCTCTCCATCGAGCTATTTCATACGGAACTTGGTCCGGGGCAACAGGAACTCTCTGTGCGCCACGCCAACGTGCTGCGCGCTGCTGACAACGTATGCCTGGTGCGCGAGACGGTACGCGGGGTTGCGCGCACATTCGGACTCTTCGCTACGTTTGCACCCAAGCCGTTTCTGAACCAGGCGGGCAGCGGAGCGCATATCCACCTGAGCCTGTGGGGAACCGAAAAGAGCGAGCGTCCGGCCCAGAATCTCTTCTACGCCCCCAATGAACGTGGAGGCTTGAGCCAGGTAGGCAAATATTTCATCGGAGGTGTTTTGCAGCACATCCGCGCGCTTATCGCCCTCACCTGCGGCAGTCCAAACTCGTATCAGCGCCTGCTCCCCCATTATTGGAGTTCGGCCTATGGTGCCTATGGCTTCGACAACCGCGAGGGAGCGATTCGCGTCCCCTCGCTGTTCCGTGGCCGCGAAGCGTCGTCGAGCAATTTGGAACTGAAACCTGCTGATCATAGCGGCAACCCATACCTGGCGATGGGCGCGTTGATTGCCGCGGGGCTGGACGGCATTAAGCGGAGCATCGATCCCGGCCCACCTGTGGAGATCGATCCCGGCAACTACAGCGACGAGGAGCGCGAACGCATGGGCATTCGCCGTCTGCCAACCTCTCTCGCAGAGGCGCTCGACGAACTGGAGCGCGACGAGGTACTGACCGAGGCGCTTGGACCCTTGCTGGCTCGTTCCTATATTGCCGTCAAGCGTGCCGAGATTGACTACTTCAAAGACAAGTCGCCGGAGGAAGAGGCGCTGCAACACTTCTATAAGTATTAGTGCCAACACGGTAGCAGCACTCAAGATAGAGAACGGCGAAGCGGTAGTACCAAATGTCCAGCAATGGCGGTGGAAACTACCGCGTTCTTGCATCTTAGTAGATAAATATAATATACAGGGGTAGAGACAACGTTTATTCTAACATGCGAAGACTCGCAGCGTTGTCTTTTGGAAAATACATATAAAAAGGTAGTACACGTGTCAAAAAATTACGCGTATCGTATCGAGGGTGGGTACCCGGTTATTGGAAAGATTAAGTGCCTGGGGGCGAAAAACTTTGTCATAAAAGCGATGGTCGCGGCCCTGCTTGGCGATACCCCCACGACGCTGATAAACGTGCCAGCCATCGGCGATGTAGATATTACAGCGGAGATGCTTGCCTCTATTGGCGCTCGCATCGAGCGTCCAGACGACCAGCAGCTGAGCATCGACGCATCCTCGATGCGCATCTCGAATGTGCCCACACCTCACTCGGGGAGCAATCGTATTCCCATTCTCTTGCTCAGCGTCCTGCTCCATCGTTTCACCTCGGTCTCGGTCCCCGTCGTGGGCGGCTGTAAGATCGGTGCGCGCGCCGTCGATTTTCACCTGGAGGCCATTCGTCTCTTCGGTGGCGTCGTTGATGAGACGCCGGAGGGGTATGTCGCCCATCGCGTCAGACCGCTCAAGGGCGCGCAGATCGACCTCCCATATCCCAGCGTCGGGGCCACCGAGACCTGTCTGTATCTTGGAGTGCTGGCCGAGGGGCGTACGGTGATCTCCAACGCCGCGATCGAGCCGGAGGTCATGGAGCTCATCACCATGCTGCGCGCGATGGGCGCGATTATCTTTACCTCGCCGGGTCGCGAGATCCGTATCGAAGGCGTGAAGCACTTGAGCGGGACATGTATGGAGGTGCTCGGCGATCGCGTCGAGGCCGCTTCCTGGGCCTCTCTGGCCTGCGCCTCCAACGGCGATGTGACGGTAGAGGGTATTCGTCCAGACACACTGGGCAACTTCCTCTCCTATTTCCAGCAGATTGGCGGTGGCATTGAGCTGGCCGGACCCGCGAGCATTCGTTTCTTCCGTAAAGAAGAGCTGCGGCCCGCCGTTATCGAGACCGATGTCTACCCTGGCTTCTCTACCGATTGGCAGCAGCCGTTTGCAATCCTGCTCACCCAGGCAAACGGCATCTCCATCATTCACGAGACCGTATATGAGAAGCGCTTTGGGTATCTGAAGGACCTTGCAGTATTGGGTGCCAGGACGCAGGTAACGACGCACTGCCTCGGCGGCTCTGCATGCCGTTTCCGCGACCATAACTACGAGCACAGCGCGATCATCACCGGTCCCACGCCGTTTGCTGCCACCGACGACCCTATCGCTATCCCCGATCTGCGCGCGGGACTGGCCTATGTCATCGCCGCCGCCATTGCTCGGGGCAGCTCGATCATCACCGGAATCGACTTCCTTGAACGTGGCTACGGCAATATCGTGCCGCGCCTGGCGTCGATGAACCTCAAAATTGAGCGCATTCCACTGCACGAGCATATCTCTGCGCATAGGCAGTAAAGAGTACACAAAAAGACATGGTATCGTTTTGGATACCATGTCTTTTGTACTTGAACGCGTAGCCCCAGCCGGTTTAACTTAAGAGTTGGTTGCGTTCTTTGTCGAGTTCGCGACATCCTGGCCGGTGCTCTTCACTTCAGCGGCAGCGTTCTGGCCGATAGTGCTCAAATTGCTCGCGGTGCTCTTGACCGTGGTTGCCGCCTGCGAGGCGTAGTCCTTCAGGTTGCTGGCGGTCTGTGAAACGCGGCCAGTGACCTGTTGCCTGTACGTGTCGAGTTGATCGTTCTCGGGCAGATAGCCACGCAGCTCAGATATCCGCTCGTTAAGAAGATTGCGCATCTCCTCGCCCCGCATTGGAGCGATCAGCAGACCGATACCTACACCGAAAAGCAAACCTTTTAGAAAATTGCTCATCCTAAACATCCTTTCCTATCTCATTCTATGCAACATAGTGTGCATAGCCGTTTTTTGTATAACTATGCTGTTTTTGATACGCTTTGTTTTGACGATAAGTTTCAGAAAGAGAGCTTGTAGGAGGGAGGGAACGTTTTTTCTAAGCATCTATTCAGGTTATCTATTTCGAAACACCTTTCTCCTATTTTAGGATGAGATCGGCGATGTATGCAACGCGATAAGCATTTCTATGTATCCAGCGAAAGTTGCGTATGGACCGACAAACGGGATCTCCCTGGGTATTTCTTGTAGCCTCGTTATTGAGATGCCACGTTGTGTCAGAGTAGCAAGCCACGCGCTCGCCTTGCGTACCCGTTGGATATCTTCAGCGCTGAGCGGCTGATCGACCTGCCCACGACCATAGTTGTAGCGCCGCAGCAGCTCCGGGTCGAGGAGATAGGAGCGCAGAAGGGGAAGGATGATGCCGCGCAACGTTTGTTCGTCGACAGTTTGCCGCAAGTAGGTCGCGAGGGTAGACTCGTCGGGAACTGAAGCTGTGCTCATGCTCTGAAGGAGCTGTGTACGCGCTTCTATGGTGGCGCGTCGGGGATGGAGGATACGCCCTTGCTCGTCGATGCCCACCTCGGAGAGCGCGCCGATCAACGTTGCGCCGTAGCCCAGGCGTCCGACCCACCCAGCCAGCGAGGGCACGCTCCCTTTGCGCGGCCCGTTGCTCTGCCACTCCTGCGCCAGAGCGCGGTTGATAGGCCAGCGCAGCCATGTGCGCGGCGGTGTGGCCTGGGGATCAATAAACAGAACCTCGCGTGTCAGCGTGAGGATGGCCTCGATAAACGCCTCCTGCTTCTCGCGTCGATTGGTACCGATAATCCAGGTATCGATGATGCCTGCCCTGCGGTACGCCTCGTGGCGGTGCCGCCACTCTTCTATGTCGAGTGGCGCGCACTGAAACTCGACGGCCTGACGCGTACCGTTGGTATGTGCGACAAAGATGTCGGCGATACGATTTGGCTCTGGCAGCCGTTCCTCCAGCGTCACCGTTGCCGACGGGAACTGGTCGCGCAGCCATTGCGCCAGCACGACCTTGCCGCGCATATGCCGCACAGACTCGCCCTCGGTGCTCCACGCGCACTCGCCTTTCTGGTGGGCGAAGTGGAGCTGCGTGCGCTTCTCCGCTCCGCCGCGCATATGCACAACCCCCCGGCAATTGGGACAGTAAAGCAGGCGCTCGTGTGACCATAACTGCAACTGCGCCTGTGGCGTCTCCTCAGCAAGCGCCGGACGCCCATCGGGTCCATAAGCAACCAGCATAGCGCCATTCCTCTCTCAGCAGAACGAACATCTGTGCTAGAGCAATTATAGCATAGATGAGCGTTACCGTGCTGTACCTTTAGCCGCGAGGAGTATCACTAAAAAAGGGGCCGTTCCCAATATACAGATGCTCGCGATCACGCCGAAATGTCCCGCCACCAACCCAACGACGGAGGGCAAGAGAACCTCAAACGGCGCGCCCATGCTGATCACCGTGCGCACTAAGCCCGATCGTCCAGGATAGCATTGATAGGCCTGCCCCAGAGCAATTGGGTATAGTCCCGTTGCTCCCACGCCAATGATAAAGAGCGCTACTCCTGTGAACCAGATCGCATGTAGCGTCAGGAAGCAGGCCATACCGATAATAATAATCAGGGCCAGGCCTATAAGCAGACGATGAGGCGCGACGCGCGGCAAGAGCGTGCGTTCGAGTACAAACAACCCTAGAAATGCACCAATCATGTGAACGGTCAGCAAGAGTCCGATCAGGTCCGGGTGCATATGCAGTACATCGCGCATATAGAGCGTGGCGTAAACGACAAAGATTTCATCCAGCATCGTTGGCAGAATAGTGAGTGCTGCCCAGCGCAAGAGTAGCGGGTCGCGCAGCGCTGCGCGCAGACCATCCAGCAGCTTGACGCCAGGTTCTTCCACATCATCATCGGCGTGTTCCTGCCGTGGAAAACGCTGCACGGCGATAAGGACCGCCGCTAGCAACCACAAACCGCAGGCGAGCCAGCATAACGTCGACCAGCCGCCCGGCAGGATAACGACGAGCGAAACGATAATCGGTGCCAGGAGATCCCCGACGCTAGCCATAATCGTCCAGCGCGTCATCGTCCGCGCGCTCTCCTGTGGATGCTGATCGACGAGTACCGCCTGCGAAAGGTCCAGGGCAGTCGTAAGCGCTGGATAGATCACTACGAACGAGCAGAGCAGGAGCACAAAACTCCTTGTCGTGCCAGCGAGTGCTATGCCCGCGACCATGATAAGCAATCCAGCCAGTATCCAGGGACGTTTGGCGCGACGATCGCTGAGCAGGTTGATGAGTGGATCGAGCACCATGCTGGAGAGAGCACCGGCGGCAAAAAGGAATCCGATCTGTGTATAATCCAGCTGTAACTGTTTGCTTGCCAGAGGTAGGCCGATAAACAGGAAGCCCGAGACCAACTCATCAAGCAGAGGCATGCAAAGCAGTATTACGGATAGTAGAGACTGCCATTTAAAGGCAGGCAAGCGACGAAGCGAAGACATATGAAAAACCCTCTTTCTGTTCCAAGAAGCGTTTACGAAAGGTGAGCGCTGGAAGCAGAAAGGTGGTGCGCGAATAGGGCGGGCAAGCAGTCTTGTCCGCTGGAGGGAGTTCTCGTCAGGCGACGAGCGGGGATAATTATAAGTAGTGAGTTAGCAAGGGCTACGTGTCTGCATACATTCTCGTATTGTGTGTATACAACAAATCTCGATGAAGAGAGTATACGCTATGCTGTGCTTGGTTGTCCAGGTTTATTTTTCTCATTATTGCCGACAGGAGTGCTCACTATTTTGTAGTATACTGGAAGTCATACGTTCCCATCCGCGTTTATACTCATACGATTGAGGTATAGCCATGCTCGATTTGAACAGTATCCCCGTCGTTGATAATCATTGCCATCCGATTCTGCTAGAGCAGCATATGGACGCGCTGCAATTTCGTAGCTATTTCAGCGAGGCGCAGCATCCCAGCTTTGCAGAGAAACATCTCCCCAATACTATCTATTACCAGTGGCTGCTGCGACAATTGGCGGGCATCTATGGTACCGGGCGCGCCGAGGATGCCATTATTGCAGCGCGCAATAGCCAGAGTTCTGATAGTTTGCTTGGTAGCCTCATACAGGCGGCAAATATCGATACGCTCATTCTGGATATCGGCCATCCTGATCCCGACGAGTGCTATACACCGGAACGCATCGCCCAGCTCGGGCAGTGCCGTACTGTCCGCCTGCTGCGCCTCGAAACGTTGATGCAGCGGCTTGTTGTGGAGTATAGCGACTTCGACGAGGTGGTCGGGCGCTTCTCTGACGCGTTGAGCGATATACATGAAAAGGGCTATTGTGGCCTCAAGAGTATCGTCGCTTACCGGACAGGGCTACAGATAGCTGAATGGAGCAAGGACGAGGCCGTGGCGTCCTTCGCACAGGCGCGCGCGGAAGCTGTGCAGAAGGGAACATTGCGCATCGCGCACAAGCCGTTGATCGATTACCTCTTGCATGTAGCGTTCGCGCAGGCCGCGCGGCAGCAACTCCCCATCCAATTTCACACGGGCTATGGCGACGGAGACCTCGATATGCGCCTGGTCAATCCCCTGCTGCTGCGCGACGTGCTGGAACGAACGGACTACCAGACGATGCAGGTCGTGTTGCTCCACGAAAGCTATCCCTACTACCAGTTCGGCGCGTATCTCGCCGCTATCTACCCGCACGTCTACTTCGATCTTTCATATACCATTCCCTTTTTAGAGAAGCTAGAAATGCTGCATTTCACACGTCAGGCTTTGAGTATAGCGCCCGTGAGCAAATTGATGTATAGTTCAGATGGTATCCACGTGCCTGAGATGCACTGGGCAGCGGCTATACGCGGGCGCAAAGTCGTCGGGCAGGTTCTGCAGGAGATGATCGATGCCGACGAGCTTGATGAGCCGCAGGCGTATCGTCTGGCGCAACAGCTTTTGCGCGATACCGCGTACACTGTGTATAGGCTATAGTGCAGGGCTGGAATATAACATGCGAAAAAAACATTACATTATGTAGTTTCTAGTACCCTCAAGCGGGTCGAGAGCGGAAATGCAGCAGGGGGGTAGTATCATGGCAGAGTTCGTCAGTGTGCCAGGCGATCTGGCGCAGTTCCGTATAGGTGTCAATGCCCTTATTTTTGATGAGGGACACGTTCTTCTGGCGCATCGACGCGATATCGACTGGTGGAATCTGCCCGGCGGTGGCATGGAACTCAATGAGACGGTCGAAGAGGCAATCCATCGCGAGGTGCGCGAGGAGACTGGTTTAGAGATCGTTGTTGAGTACCTGGTGGGTGTCTATTCGAAGCCGCAGAAGCGGGAGGTTGTGTTGACATTTCGTTGCCGCGTCATCGGCGGAACGCTCACGTCGACCGAGGAGTCGCGCGCTTGCCGCTACTTCGCTCCCAACGCCCTGCCGCTCAATACGCTGCCCAAGCACCGACAACGCGTAGAGGATGCGCTCCTGAACGAGCCGCACGCAGTCCTGCGCGCCCAACTCACGCGCTCGGAGGCCGATCAACAGCCACCTTCCGATGCAGCCAGGTAGCGCTCTCCCATCATTTTGGACGCCGCTAGATAAGATCACGAGCAATGCCTGCTTCAATAGAGCAGGGGATAGGACGTTTATATGACACAGTACGATGTAATCATAATCGGCGCTGGACAGTCCGGCGGTCCGCTCTCCAGCGCGTTCGCCCAGGCTGGCCGCAAGACCGCGCTGATCGAGCGCGAACATATAGGAGGCACCTGCATCAACGAGGGGTGTACGCCCACGAAAACTATGGTCGCCAGCGCCCGCGTCGCCTACCTTGCAGGCAGGAGTGCCGATTACGGCGTGCATACCGGCCCCATCAGCATAGATATGACCACGGTGAGAAAGCGCAAACGCGATATCGTTGACAGCTTTCGCAGCGGCAGCGAGCGGCGTATTAAGGAGACCGAGGGGCTTGATCTCTTTATGGGCGAGGCCACATTTACCGGCCCCAAAACGGTGCAGGTACGCCTGAATGATGGCGGAACGCTCGAACTGAGCGCCGATACGATCTGCATCAATACCGGTGAGCGACCGGCGCAACCACGCCTGGAAGGGAGCGACAACGTTCCCTGGCTTAACTCCACATCAATTATGGAGCTTGATAGCGTGCCGGAGCACCTGCTGATCCTGGGTGGTGGCTACGTCGGTCTGGAGTTCGGGCAGATGTTTCGCCGCTTCGGCAGCCAGGTCACTATCGTACAGCGCGGCACCCAGCTGCTCGCTCGTGAAGATCAGGATGTAGCCGAGGCCGTCGCTGAGATACTGCGCCAGGACGGTATCGAGGTTCTTCTCCATACCTCAGCCGAGCGCGTGCGTAAGACAGACGATGGTCATATCGCATTGACGGTCAAGAGCGGTAATGAAGAGCGCGTCATTCCCGGTTCGCATCTCCTGGCCGCTGCGGGACGCACGCCCAATTCCGCGAAGCTGAACCTCGCCGCAACCGGAGTCGAGGTAGACAAACGCGGCTACATTCTGACCAACGACCGCCTGGAGACCAACGTTCCCGGCATCTACGCGCTCGGCGATATCAAGGGGCCACCCGCGTTCACCCACATCTCCTACGACGACTTCCGCATTCTGCGCACCAACCTGATCGAAAACGGT
>Ga0209839_10000632_pt1 | contig 17916 bp, 17 predicted proteins | sample OrgsoiDNA2013050_FD_185800 | JGI IMG/M metagenome (GOLD analysis project Ga0209839, IMG submission 185800) | Permafrost soil microbial communities from the Arctic, to analyse light accelerated degradation of dissolved organic matter (DOM) -... | ecosystem: Environmental > Terrestrial > Soil >... | reverse complement strand
GGGGCCCGGGCGGTTCTGCATCCGGCCGATGACCCGGCGTTCCGCCCAGATCATGAGCATCGTCGTGATCAGCAGGAAGAGGAAGACGATCCCGACCTTCAGCAGCACCAGCCACCAGATGAGCTGATTGAAGTCGCTGAGCGTCGGGTCCGCGGCGGAGACCCCGGGAGCCGCGAGCACGTGCTGCAGCGCCCCTTGGTCCATCATTCCGGCCTCCTCAGCGTAACCGTGGCGCCGTGTCCCGCGCCGAGCTCGGCGCGGATGGTGGTGCCGCCCTGCACAGCGGCGGGTTCCTGGCCGCCGGGATACGGGGCCCCCGCGGGCGCGGTGCCCGCCCGGGATCCCTGAGACAGGCCTGCCGCCGGAAGCCAGACCACATGGTTTGCCATCGGCACGACCTCGACAGGAACCGTCACCGAACCTTGGTCGGTGGCCACGGTCACCTTATCGCCGTCGGCCACGCCGGCCTCAGCCGCGGTCGCCGCGGACATCCGGGCCACCGCGGGCCGGGCGGTGCCCGCCAGGGACGGCTCGCCGTCTTGCATGCGCCCGCTGTCGAGCAGCTGGTGCCAGCTGGCCAGGCGGACGTCAAGAACCCCGGATCCGCGGATGTGGTGGGTCGGCGGCACGCCGGGCCAGGCCCCGGTCACCACGGGAGGCTCGGGATACGTGCCGCGCCAGGTGCCGAGAGAGGCGAGTTCCGCGCGTGCGGCGGCCGCGTCGGGCAGGCCCAGGTGGACATCCATCTGGTCGGCGATCGCGCTCAGTACGTACAGGTCGGTGCGCACCTCGGGGACCCTCAGCGCCTCGCCGAACGAGCCACCGCGTCCTTCCCAGTTCACGAACGTCCCGGCCTTCTCCGCGACGGCCGCGACCGGGAACACCACGTCCGCGCGGTCGGTGACCGCGCTGGCCCGCAGCTCGAGGCTGACCACGAAGGGCGCCATCTCGATCGCCTGCAGGGCGGCCGCCGGATCCGGCAGGTCCGCCGGGTCCACCCCGGCCACGACCAGGGCGCCGAGTTCGCCGCCCGCGGCGGCGGCGAGGATCGCCGTGGTGTCGCGTCCCTGCGTGTCGGGCAGCGAGCTCTTGCCCCAGGTCCTGGCCACCTCGGCACGAGCCGCGGCGTCGGTCACCGGGCGGCCGATCGGCAGCAGCCCGGGCAGGGCTCCGGCCTCGACGGCACCCCGCTCGCCCGCCCGGCGCGGAACCCAGGCGAGCCGTGCGCCCGACGCGACCGCCAGCCTCGCCACCGCCGCGAGCGCGCCCGGCACCTCGGCCAGCCTCTCACCGGCGAGGATTACCGCACCAGGTGCGGCCAGCGCCTGTCCGGCCCGCTGCCAGTCCTGCAAGGGGGGTCCGGGGGTATGGATCCCCCCGGCCGCAGGGGGCTCCGGGGCACTGGGCGCACCGCCGACCGCGAGCGCGGTCAGCGCGGCGGCCTCGTCCCCTGGCAGGGTGGCCAGCAGCTCTCCGGACAGCTTGACCAGCCCGGGGCTGGCCAGCGCCGCGACCGAGAACACCTGGAGGGGATGGCGGCGGCCGGCCTTGCGCAGCCGCAGGAAGATGATGGGTGACTCGTCCTCGGGCTCGAATCCGGCCAGCAAGACGGCGGGCGCCTGCTCCAGGTCGGCGTAGCTGACGCCGATGCCGCGCCCGGCCACGCAAGCGGCGAGGAACTGCTCCTCCTCCGCCGAGTGCGGGCGCGCCCGCATGTCGACGTCGTTCGTGTCGAGGGCGACCCGGGCGAACTTCGCGTACGCGTAGGAGTCCTCCAGGGTCAGCCGGCCGCCGGTCAAGACGCCAACGCCGCGCGGCCCCGAGTAGGGCGCGCCTTGCGATGCCGGGTACGGGGCGCCCCTGGCCGCTTCCAGCCCGGCGGCGGCCACGGCCAGCGCGTGCGGCCAGGACGTCGGCACGAGCACTCCGTCGTCGTCCCTGACCAGCGGGGCGATCAGCCGGTCGGGTTCGGTCGCGTAGGCAAACGCCCAGCGGCCCTTGTCGCAGTTCCACTCCTCGTTGACCGCCGGATCGTCGCCGGCCAGCCGGCGCATCACCCGGCCGCGCCGGACGTCGGTCCGCTGCCGGCAGCCCGAGGCGCAGTGCTCGCACACGCTCGGCACCGACACCAGGTCGAACGGCCGGGACCGGAACCGGTAGGCGGCGCCGGTGAGCGCGCCCACGGGGCAGACCTGGACGGTGTTACCCGAGAAATAAGAGTTGAACGGCTTGCCCTCGGCGGTGCCGATCATCTGCCCCGGGCCGCGGTCGAGGAAATCGATGAACACATCCCCGGCGATCTCCTCGGACATCCGGACGCAGCGGGTGCAGGAGATGCAGCGCTCACGGTCCAGCAGGACCTCGGAGGAGATCGGCACCGGCTTGTCGAAGGTGCGCTTGTCCTCGGTGAACCTGGTCTCGCCCTGGCCCGAGGACATGGCCTGGTTCTGCAGCGGGCATTCGCCGCCCTTGTCGCACATCGGGCAGTCGAGCGGATGGTTGATGAGCAGCAGCTCCATCACGCCCCGCTGCGCCTTCTCGGCCACCGCCGAGGTGAGCTGGGTGCGCACCACCATGCCCTCCGTGCAGGCGGTGGTGCAGGAGGCCAGCGGCTTGCGCTGGCCTTCCACCTCGACCAGGCACTGCCGGCAGGCGCCAATCGGGTCAAGCAGCGGGTGATCGCAGAACCGCGGGATCTGGATGCCGAGCATCTCGGCCGCCCTGATCACCAGGGTTCCCTTCGGCACCGCGATCTCGAACCCGTCGATGGTGACGGTCACGGTGTCCCGCGCGGTCTGCACCGTCATGACTCACTCCGCTCTGCTGGCTCGGGGGGACGACCCCCCGCTCCCCCCCCGAACAGAGTCGAGGCGGCCTGATCGAAGGGGCAGCCGCCTTCCTTCTGGTGCTGCATGAACTCGTCCCTGAAGTACTGGATGCCCGAGGTGATCGGGCTGGTCGCGCCGTCGCCCAGGGCGCAGAACGCGCGGCCGAGGATGTTGTCGCAGATATCCAGGAGTTTCTCCAGGTCCTCCTCGGTGCCGTGGCCGTGTTCCAGCCGTTCGAGCACCTTGACCATCCAGAACGTCCCCTCGCGGCAGGGGGTGCATTTCCCGCACGATTCGTGCTCGTAGAACTCGGTCCACCGGAGCACCGCGCGGACCACGCAGGTGGTCTCGTCGAAGATCTGCAGCGCCCGGGTGCCGAGCATGGATCCGGCGGCGGCCACCGATTCGAAATCCAGCGGCACGTCGAGATGGGCGTCGGTCAGCAGCGGGGTCGATGAGCCGCCCGGCGTCCAGAACTTCAGCCGGTGCCCGGCCCGGACGCCGCCCGCCAGATCAAGCAGCTCGCGCAGCGTGATGCCGAGCGGCGCCTCGTACTGGCCGGGCGTGGTGACGTGGCCGGATAGCGAGAAGATGCCGAATCCCTTGGACTTCTCGGTGCCCAGACCGGAGAACCAGTCCGCGCCGTTCGCCACGATCGACGGCACGCTGGCGATCGACTCCACGTTGTTGATCACCGTGGGACAGGCGTACAAGCCTTCGATAGCCGGGAACGGCGGCCGGAGCCTGGGCAGGCCCCGGTAGCCCTCAAGCGAGGTGAGCAGCGCCGATTCCTCACCGCAGATGTAGGCGCCGGCCCCGGCGTGCACGATGACCTCCAGGTCGAACCCGGAGCCGAGGATGTCCGTGCCGAGGTAGCCGGCCGCGTAGGCCTCTTGCACCGCGTGCCGCAGCCGCCGCACCACGTGCAGCACCTCGCCGCGGACGTAGATGAACGCGTGCCTGGCCCTGATCGCGTACGCGGTGATGGCGGCGCCCTCGATGAGCTGATGCGGGTCGGCCATCATCAGCGGGACGTCCTTGCAGGTGCCCGGCTCGGACTCGTCCGCGTTGACGACCAGGTAGTGCGGCTTGCCGTCGCCCTGCGGCAGGAAGCTCCACTTCACCCCGGTCGGGAAACCGGCCCCGCCGCGGCCGCGCAGGGACGCGTCCTTCAGCGCGGCGATGAGGGCATCGGGCTCCATCGCCAGCGCCTTAGGCAGCGCCTGCCAGCCGCCGCCGCGCTTGTAGCCGTCCAGGGTGAAAGAGTCTGGCTGGTCCCACCGTGCCGTCAGCACGGGGGTAAGCATGTCGGTCACGGCGACTCCTCACCTGGCTGGGACGACTCGCTCGCTCCCGGGGAGCTTTTCTGACCCGAGGACCTGGGCCGGGCCGGGCCGCGGGGCCTGGGAGACTTGCCCGCCTCCGGCGGCTGGCCCCCGTTCCCCGAGGTGCTGGCGGAGGTGCTGGCCGGCCGGGGCGCGGCCCAGCCGCGCTCCTTGGCAATGCTGAGGCCGACCAGGCTGGCCGGGCCGGCCGCCGGGCCTTCGGTGGCCTGGCCGTCTTCGAAGCCCGCGAGGATCCGGGAGGCCTGCTTCCAGGTACACAGCCGGGACGGGCCGCGGGTCGGGCTCACCCGGTTCCCTGCGCGCAGGTCGTCAACGAGCTGACGGGCCGAGCCAGGCGTCATGTTGTCGAAGAATTCCCAGTTCACCGTCATGACGGGCGCGTAGTCACAGGCGGCGTTGCACTCGATGTGCTCGAGGATGACCTTGCCGTCCGGCGTCGTCTCGTCGTTGCCGATGCCGAGATGCTCGGTGAGCTCGGCGAATATCTGGTCACCGCCCATCACTGCGCACAGCGTGTTGGTGCACACGCCGACGTGGTACTCGCCGACCGGACGGCGCTTGTACATGGTGTAAAAGCTCACCACTGCGGTGACTTCCGCCTCAGTCAGCCCGAATTTCGCCGCGCAGTACTCGATGCCGTCGGCGGAGACGAAGCCTTCCTCCGACTGGACGAGATGGAGCAGCGGCAACAGCGCAGACCTCGGCCGCGGGTACTTGCCGATGATCTGCGCCGCGTCCGCGTCGAGGCGGGAGCGCACATCGTCGCTGAACGGCATTACCTGTCCACGCCCCCCATCACGGGATCAATGCTCGCGATCGCCGGGATCACGTCGGCCAGCATGCCGCCCTCGCACAGCGCGGCGACCGACTGCAGGTTGGTAAAGGACGGGTCGCGGAAATGCACCCGGTACGGCCGGGTCCCGCCGTCGCTCACCACGTGCGCGCCCAGCTCGCCGCGCGCGGATTCCACCGCCGCGTACGCCTGGCCGGCCGGCACCCGGAATCCCTCGGTGATCAGCTTGAAGTGGTGGATGAGCGCCTCCATGGACTGGCCCATGATGTGCGCGATGTGCTCCGGCGAAGGACCCAGGCCATCCGGGCCGAGCGACAGCTTGGCCGGCCAGCCGATCTTAGCGTCGCGGATCATCACCGGATCGGTGTCCGAGCCGGCCGAACCGCGGGCGGCGAGCCGGTCGACGCACTGCCTGACGATCTTCAGCGACTGGTCGATCTCGTCCATCCGGAGTATGTACCGGCCGTACGCGTCGCACGTGTCGGTGACAGGAACGTCGAAGTCATAGGTCTCGTAGCCGCTGTACGGCTGGGACTTGCGCAGGTCCCAGGGCAGCCCGGCCGACCTGAGCATCGGACCTGTCACCCCCAGCGCCATGCAGCCCGCCAGGTCCAGGTAGGCGACGCCCTTCATCCGGCCGATGAAGATCGGGTTGGCGTCGATCAGCGCGCGCAGGTCATGCACGAGCCCCGGGGCGCCGTCGAGAAACGCGCGGATCGCTTCCAGGGCCCCAGGCGGCAGGTCCTGCACGAGGCCGCCCGGCCGGATGTAAGCGTGGTTCATCCGCAGCCCGGTGATCAGCTCGTACAGATCCAGGATGCGTTCCCGCATCCGCAGGCCCTGCAGGAAGATCGTGGAAGCGCCCAGATCCATGCCCATCGGTCCGATGCCCTGCAGATGAGAGGACACCCGGTTGAGCTCCATCAGCATGACCCTGATGATCTGGGCGCGCTCCGGGATCTTGTCTTCGATGCCGAGCAGCCGCTCCACCGCGAAGCAGTACGCCGCCTCGTTGAAGAACGGCATGAGGTAGTCCATCCGGGTGCAGAACGTGACGCCCTGCGTCCAGGTGCGGTACTCCATGTTCTTCTCGATGCCGGTGTGCAAGTAGCCGACGGACGCGCGCACCTCGGCGACGGTCTCGCCCTCCAGCGTCAGGATCAGCCGGAGCACCCCGTGGGTGGACGGGTGCTGCGGGCCCATGTTGATGACCAGCCGCTCGCTGCTCTCGAAGTCCTTGGCCTCGTTGGCGGCGGCGATGAGCTCGTCCCAGTCCTCGCCGGACACCGTGTAGACGCGGCCCTCCGCGGCGTCGTCATCCGCGCCCCCCGCGCTGGCCGGCGCGCGCGGCGTCTGCGCCTCGGTCATGAGTAGTGCCTCCGCTCGTCCGGAGCCGGGATCTTGGCGCCGCGGTACTCGACCGGGATGCCGCCGAGCGGGTAGTCCTTGCGCTGCGGGTGCCCCTTCCAGTCGTCCGGCATCTGGATCCTGGTGAGGGCCGGATGCCCGTCGAAGATGATCCCGAAGAAGTCCCAGGTCTCCCGCTCGTGCCAGTTGCAGGTCGGGTACACGCCGACCAGCGAGGGGATATGCGGGTCGGCGTCCGGCGCGGTGACCTCCAGTCGCACCCGGCGGTTGTGGGTGATCGACAGCAGGTGGTAAACCGCGTGCAGCTCCCGGCCGGCGTCCTGCAGGTAGTGCACGCCGGAGACCCCGCTGCACAGCTCGAAGCGAAGTGCCTGGTCGTCGCGGAATTCCGCGGCCACCGCGGGCAGCCGCTCCCGGCGGACATGAAAGGTCAGCTCGCCCCGGTCCACCACGACGCGCTCGATCGCGTCGGAGAAGCGTAGCCCAGCCGCCTCCAGCGCCTCGCCGAGTGCGTCCGCGACGGCATCGAAGTAGGAACCGTACGGCCGGGGACTCTCGATGGGAGGGACCTGGTGCACCCGGAGCCGACCGTAACCAGAGGTATCGCCGGTGGCCTGCACGCCGAACATCCCGGTGCGGGTGACTGGTTCGTCGAGCCGCTGCTGGCCGAGCCGGGCCGGCAGGTTGCCCGCGTCCTGGCTGCTGGCCTCCGACCCCGCCTTGGGAGTTTCCTGCGGCCCGCTCACAGCTCGGATCCCCCCGGCGAGGGCATGTGCAGCGGCGTCACGGCCAGCCGCGCTTCCTCCAGCTCAGTGATCTGCCGGTCGCGGTTCTTGCCGAGCTTGGTGTTCATGATCTTGTCGTGCAGCTTGAGGATCGAGTCGAGCAGCATCTCCGGCCGCGGCGGGCAGCCGGGCAGGTAGATGTCCACCGGCACAATGTGGTCCACGCCCTGCACGATCGCGTAGTTATTGAACATCCCGCCGCTCGAGGCGCACACGCCCATCGAGATGACCCACTTGGGGTCGGACATCTGGTCGTAGATCTGCCTGAGCACCGGCGCCATCTTCTGGCTGACCCGGCCGGCCACGATCATCAGGTCCGCCTGCCGCGGGGTGTTGGACGCTCGTTCCATGCCGAACCTGGCCAGGTCGTGCTTCGGCCCGCCGGTCATCATCAGCTCCATGGCGCAGCAGGCCAGGCCGAAGGTGGCCGGCCACACCGAACGGGCCCGCGCCCAGCCCGCCACCTTCTCCACCGAGGTCAGCAGCACGCCGCTCGGAAGCTTTTCTTCGATGCCCATGGCTAATCCCATTCCAGGCCGCCGCGCCGCCAGATGTACGCGTACGCGACCAGCACAGTGATGACGAAGGTGACCATCTCGACCAGGCCGAAGGCGCCGAGCTTGTTGAAGGTGACCGCCCAGGGATACAGGAAAATGATCTCGATGTCGAACACGATGAACAACATCGCGGTCAGGTAGTACTTGACCGGGACCCGGCCGCCGTCCGGCGGCATCGGCGTCGGCTCGATGCCGCACTCATAGCTTTCCAGCTTGGCCCGGTTCCACCGCTTCGGCCCCGCGAAGGCACCGAAGGTGACGGAAAAGGTGGCGAAGCCGAGCGCGAGCAGGGCCAGCACGAAGATCGGAACGTACAGTCTCATCGTGGTCCGCTCCCTCCCTTAGCCGGATGCCAACGACTTATCCTAGGGACTACTTGCATGACCACTCACTCTGGGTTAGGCGCGAGCTTGGACAGCCCGTTGACCAGCCGGTCTGCCGCGTCCCCACCGGGATCGGTGAGGTTCGCGAGCAGTTTGATGGCGAACCGCATCAGCGCGGGCCGCGACATGCCGTGCTTGGTCGCGAAGTGCATCAGCCCGGGCCGGCCGATGGCTTTCACGAAAACGCGGCCGAGGGTGTAGTAGCCGCCGTAGGTGTCGCGGAGCGCCTGCGGATACCCCGCGAGCACCCGCTCGGTCTCCGTCCGGCGCGTCCGCGCGAGCGCTTGGGTGATGGTGCGAGCCAAGATCTCGCCCGACTCCATCGCGTACGCAATCCCCTCGCCGTTGAAGGGGTTCACCATGCCGCCGGCATCGCCGGCCAGCAGCAGCCCCCGGTGGTAGTGGGGGGTCCGGTTAAAGCCCATCGGCAGCGCCGCGCCCCGGATCGGCTGGGTGCGGTTCTCCTCGGTGAAGCCCCACTCGGCCGGCATGCCCTTGAGCCACCGCCGCAGCAGGGCATGGTAATCGGTGTTGCCGAACGCGGCGCTGGTGTTCAGCAGGCCCAGGCCGACGTTGGACGTCCCGTCGCCCATTCCGAAGATCCAGCCGTACCCGGGCAGCAGCCGGTCGCCGTCCCACAGGTCGAGCCAGGACTCCAGGTAGTCGTCATCGTGCCGCGGGGACTGGTAGTACGTCCTGACCGCGACGCCGAGCGGGCGGTCGTCGCGCTTGCGCAGGCCCATCGCCAGCGAGAGCCGGGAGGAATTGCCGTCGGCCGCCACCACGACCCGAGCTCTGTACTCCTGGGGGGACGACCCCTCAGGATCCCCCCGCTTACGGGGGGACTTTCCGTCCCCCCGTACCCCCCTGACCCCGGTGATCCGGCCGGTGCGCTCGTCGATGACCGGACCGGTCACGGTGACGCCTTCGAGGAGTTTGGCGCCCGCCTGCTGCGCCCGGCGGGCCAGCGACTCGTCTAGGTCGTGGCGGGTCCTGACCAGCCCGTAACCGGGATAGCTGGACAGCTCGGGCCAGGGCAGTTCCAGCCGCCGGCCCGCCCCGATGACGCGCAGGCCCTTGTTCCGGACCCAGCCGTCCTGCTCGCTGACGCTGATGCCCATGCCGACCAGGGACTTGACCGCGCGCGGGGTAAGGCCGTCGCCGCAGACCTTCTCCCTGGGGAACCTGGACTTCTCGAGCATCAGCACGTTAAGCCCCGACTGTGCCAGGTAGAAGGCGGTCGTCGAGCCGGCCGGACCGGCGCCGACGACGATGACGTCCGCCTCGTCAGCGGGCGGCTGTCGCGAGGCGGCGGTGGGCCCGGCGCTAATGCGGGTTTCGGGGAGAGCGTGCTCGGTCACTTGGTCAGATCCTGAATGTCTTGTGAACCGCTTCACAAATTCTTTGCCCCTAGTTTAGTCCCAGCCGGCCCGGCCTTTCCGTCGGGTCATCGGTGGCGGGTCATCGACGCCGGGCGACGTGCACGGCGACCACGCCCATGCTCAGGTCCCGCCACCGTACCGCCGACCAGCCGGCCGTCTCGATCAGGCCGGCCAGTTCGCGCTGAGCCGGCCAGTCCGCGATCGATTCTGCCAGGTATTCGTAGGCTTCCGGGCTGCGGGCGGTCCGGCGGGCGATCGCGGGCAGGACGTTGAGCAGGTAGCGCCGGTAAAGCCTATCGACAGGGCCCACCGTGATCGTGCTGAACTCGCACACCACCAGTCGGCCGCCCGGACGGGTCACCCGGCGCATCTCAGCCAGGGCCGCGCCGGGGCTGGCCACGTTCCGCAACCCGAACGAGATCGTCACCGCGTCAAACGCCTCGTCCCTGAACGGCAGCCGGAGCGCGTCGCCGGCCACGAAGCCGAGGCGCCCGCGCCCGTCGCGACGGGCGTCGTCGCTCCGCCTGGACCGGCCGGCCCTGAGCATGCCCAGGGAAAAATCGCAGGCCACGGCGTCGGCTCCGGTAGCGGTGAAGGTCAGCGAGGACGTCCCAGTCCCCGCCGCCAGGTCGAGCACACGTTCGCCAAGCCCGGCCCCTGTGATCCGCGCGACCGCGCGCCGCCACAGCCTGACCTGGCCCGCGGACAGGATGTCGTTCAGCAGGTCATAGCGTCCCGCGATGGCGTCGAACATCGCCGCGACATCGGCAGGGCGCTTATCAAGGTCAGCACGGGCCATAGACCCCACCCTATGGTGCTCACAACAGGGCGGGACGCTGCCAGGGCTGGTCTAGAACGTGCTGGGCCAGGAAGGCGAAGACGGTCTCGTACCAGATGCGCGCGTTGCCTGGGGTGAGGATCCAGTGGTTCTCGTCGGGGAAGTAGAGGAACTTAGCCTCCGCGCCATGGCTGGACAGGTCCCACCAGAGCCGCAGCGCCTCGGAGATCGGCACCCGGTAGTCCTTGTTCCCGTGAATGACCAGCATCGGCGTGCGGATCTGGCCGACGTGCAGGTGGGGTGAGTTCACCTCGTACATCTCCGGGTGAGCCAGCGGGTCCCCGAACTGCGGCCGCCAGAACATCGGATGATCCGTGGTGCCGAACATCTGGTCGAGCACCCACAACCCGGCGTGACTGACGATCGCCTTGAACCGGTCCGTGTGGCCGGCCATCCAGTTCGCCATGTAACCGCCGTAGGACCCGCCCATCATGGCCACCCGGTCCGCGTCGATGTCCGGCCGGGCCGCCACGGCGTCGGTCGCGGCCATGATGTCGGCCAGCGGCCTGGCCCCCCAGTCGTGCTGCGCACGGGCGATGAACTCCTGGCCGTAGCCAGTGGACAGCGCCGGGTCCGGCAGCAGCACGGCGTAGCCCCGGGCCGCCATCAGCCACGGGTTCCACCGCCACGACCATGAATTCCAGCTGCTCATCGGGCCGCCGTGCACCCAGAGCAGCAAAGGCGCCTGCTGGCTGGCCGACGCGCCCTCCGGCAGCACCAGCCAGGACCTGATCAGCTGGCCGTCCTCGGCGGTGGCCTCGACCTCCTCCAGCCGCCCGGGCACGGTGAGCGGGACACCGGGGCACTCCAGCGCGGCCGGCTCGGCCCCGGCCGCCTGAGTCCGCAGGTCGATACGGACCGGAGTGGGCGGGCTGGCCACGGTCGCCCGCAGCGCGTACAGGTACCGGCCGTCCGGGGCGACGTTCAGATCGGTGTACGCACCGTCGTCGCTGGTCACCCGGGAGACCTCAGCGGTGCCGGAGTCAACGCGGAACACCGGCCGCCTGCCGCCATCGTCGGCGGAGAAGTACAGCGCGCGGGAATCGGGTGACCAGGCCGGCTCCTGCGGCCACCGGTCCATGCTAGGCAGCAGGTCACGGCCCGACTCACCGGATGCGCCCGAGCCGCCAGTGTCCGAGCCGCCAGTGTCCTCCTCGCCAGTGTCGAGCATGACGAGGGTCAGATCCAGCGGCCGTTCGGCGGTGCCGCGGGTTTCGCGCAGGCAGACGATGTACCGCCCGTCCGGTGAGACGCGCGGGCCGCTGAAGTCGAACTCGGGCACGGACAGCAGCACCCGGCGCTTGCCGGCGGCCACGTCGACCATCGCCAGCTCGCAGTGCGACTCCCCGGCCGGGTTCCACTGCCACCACCCGGTCAGCACCGACGTGCCGTCGGGCGTCAGCTCGAAACTCTGCCCGTCCAGGGCCCGTCCCGGTTCAGGCGTCAGGTCTCGCAAGCCGGCGAACTTCGCCGCGTCTTCGTCACGGTCGCCCTGGCCTGTGCCCGGACCTGCGTCCGCGACCGCGGGCTCCTTGTCGCCTCCGGCCCAGCCGATGTCGGTTTTCTGCACGTGGCCCGGATCGACCGCGAACAGCCTGAGCTGGTCCGGCCCCAGGTCGTGGTCCCAGTACCTGACCGGTGCGGACTCGTGCAAGATGGCGGTGATCCCGGCGTCGTTCCGCTCCTGGCGCAGCCGGGCGTCGGCCGCGGCGCTGCTGCCGTCCGTTGCGCTGGCGCCGTCCGCGGCCGGCAGCGCCGGCGAGGCGACGACGATGGCTCCGCTGTCCCTGGCCACCTCCGCGGCCGCGACCCCGCCGGGCAGCGCGGCGACCACCCGGGCTTCACCCCCGGCCGCCGGAAGCAGCCACAGGGAGCTGACGTCCCCGCCGGAGGAGTCAGGCCGCGCCGCGCCCGCACCGCGATCGGGCCGCTTCGAGGTGAACAGCAGCGACCCGTCCGGCAGGAAACGCGGGCTGCCCTCGCCTTCGGCGGACCTGGTCAGCCGCCGGGACGGACCGCCCTGGGTATCGATCCGCCAGATGCTGGTCAGGTACTTCTTCCGGTCGGCGCTCAGCGTCTGCACGGTCGCCACCAGCCAGCTCCCGTCCGGGGACAACCGCAGCCCGGTGACCCGCGGCAACGCCACGAAGTCAGTCAGGTCGCCGAACGAGTTCGTGGTCCTGCCGCCTTCGGCAGGAGTGTCAGCGCTCACAGGTGCTCCCGGTCAAGGTCGATAAGCCGCGATCCGGACCATACCCCGGCGTGCCGTCGCGACCCCTCCGGCAGAAATTGGCTACCGTACCGGTCTTCACCAAGATCGTTCGTCCGCTGGGGAGCCTCAGCTAGGCCCGGGCTAGCTGGCCTCGGTGATCATGGCGGCGCCGACGGTGGCGTTGGTGGTCTCGTCGATCAAGATGAGGCCGCCGGTGGTGCGGTTCCTGGTGTAGGGATCGCAGAAGATGGGCTGGGTGAGGCGGAGCCGGACCCGGCCGACCTCGTTCAGGCCGAGCTGGGTCGCGGACTCGTCGCGGTGCAGGCTGTTCACGTCGATCCGGTAATGCAGGTCGGTGACGATCGCCTTGACCGTGCGCGAGGTGTGCTTGACGACGAGCCGGCTGCGCCGCGTCAGCACCGCGTCGGACGACATCCAGCAGAGCATCGCCTCGATATCCTGGGCTCCGGCCGGATGGTTGTTCGGGCGGCAGATCATGTCGCCGCGGGAAATGTCCACGTCGTCGTCGAGCAGCAGCGTCACCGACATCGGCGCGAACGCCTCGGGCACCTCGACCCCGGCCGCCTCGATGCGCTGCACGTGGGTGGAGAAGCCGGACGGCAGGTGCATCACCTCATCGCCCGGCTTGAGCACGCCGCCGGCCACCTGACCCGCGTAGCCGCGGTAATCGTGCAGTGCGGCGTCGGTGGCGGCGTGCGGCCGGATCACGTACTGGACCGGGAACCGCACGTCGATCAGGTTGCGGTCCGACGCGATGTGCACGTGCTCCAGGTGGTGCAGCAGCGAGGGCCCGTCGTACCAGGGCATGTTGGCGGACCGGTCCACCACGTTGTCGCCGTGCAGCGCGGACATCGGGATGAAGGTCAGGTCGCCGATGTCCAGCCGGGCCGCGAAGGCGGAGAACTCCTCGCTGATGCGCTCGAACACCTCAGCCTTGTAGTCCACGAGGTCCATCTTGTTCACCGCGAGCACCATGTGCGGCACCCGCAGCAAGGTGGTCAGGAACGCGTGCCGCCGGGACTGCTCGGTGAGCCCGTTGCGGGCGTCGACGAGCACCACCGCGAGGTCGGCCGTGGACGCGCCGGTCACCATGTTGCGGGTGTACTGAATGTGGCCTGGGGTGTCGGCGATGATGAACTTGCGCCGGGGCGTCGCGAAGTACCGGTAGGCGACGTCGATCGTGATGCCCTGCTCCCGCTCGGCCCGTAGCCCGTCGGTCAGCAGGGCCAGGTTCGTGTAGTCCTCGCCCCGGTCCCGGCTGGTCCGCTCGACCGCCTCCAGCTGATCGGCGAAAATCGACTTGGAATCGTAGAGCAGCCGGCCGATCAGCGTGGACTTGCCGTCATCCACCGAGCCGGCCGTCGCGAACCGCAGAATGTCCATCAGAAGTACCCCTCGCGCTTGCGGTCTTCCATCGCCGCCTCGCTGACCCGGTCGTCGCCCCGGGTCTGGCCGCGCTCGGTGATCCGGGTCGCCGCCACCTCCGCGATGACCTCGGCCACCGTCCGGGCCGAGGAGGAGACAGCCCCGGTGCCGGTCATGTCGCCCACCGTCCGGTACCGCACCGTGGCTATGAACAGCGGCTCGTCCTCCCCCCGGGTCACGTGGGGGTTGTCGGCCAGCAGCAGGCCGTCCCGCTCGAACACCTGCCGGCCGTGCGCGTAGTAGATGGACGGGATGTCGAGTTTCTCCCGCTCGATGTACGCCCAGACGTCAAGCTCGGTCCAGTTGGACAGGGGGAACACCCGGATGTGCTCACCCCGGTGCAGCCGCGTGTTGTACAGGTTCCACAGTTCGGGCCGCTGGTTCTTGGGGTCCCACTGGCCGAACTCGTCCCGGAACGAGAACACCCGCTCCTTGGCCCTGGCCTTCTCCTCGTCCCGCCGCGCCCCGCCGAACAGCGCGTCGAACCGGTGCTCCTCGATCGCGTCGAGCAAGGTCACCGTCTGCAGCCGGTTCCTGCTCGCGTGCCTGCCGGTCTCCTCGGCGACCCGGCCCGCATCGATGGATTCCTGCACCGACGCGACGATCAGCCGGACGCTGAGCTCGGCCACCCGGCGATCGCGGAACTCGAGCACCTCGGGAAAGTTATGCCCGGTGTCCACGTGCATCACGGGGAACGGGATCCGGGCCGGCCAGAACGCCTTCTCGGCGAGCGCCAGCATCACGATGGAGTCCTTGCCGCCGGAGAACAACAGCACCGGCCGCTCGAACTCGGCACCGACCTCGCGCATGATGTGGATGGCCTCGGCCTCGAGGACGTCAAGCTGAGACAGCTGATAATCAGGACGCATGCGTGACTTCCCTGATCGCTTGCAGCAGCGAACCCGCAAGCGCGGGCCTGCATACCAGAATATCGGGCATCAAAAGGTCGGCCTGGTTATAGGCCAGCGCGGATCCGTCGATGCGGGACGCGTGGAATCCAGCGGCCCGTGCCACCGCAACCGGCGCCGCCGTGTCCCATTCATAAAACCCGCCCCCATGGATATACGCGTCGGCCTCCCCGCCGACAACAGCTGCCACCTTGGCGCCAGCTGACCCCAATGGTACTAGTTCCACATCAATAAGGTCCGAAATATCCCGAACGAACCCTGGTGGACGCGTCCGGCTCACCACCACTCGCAGTGGCTGGTCCCCTCGCCCGGGGTCGGCAGGCGACACCACTTCACCGGTCGTGGACAGGACGTGACCCTGGCCCGGCAGCGCGACCGCCCCCGCGGTGAGTTCGCCGTCCCCCTCCGCGGCGTACCGTTCCCAGAGGGCCACGTGGACCGCCCAGTCGGTGCGTCCAGGTTCGCCGAATTCCCTGGTGCCGTCGAGCGGGTCGACGATCCAGACCCGTTGGGCCGCCAGTCGCGCGGGGTCGTCCGCGGCCTCCTCGGACAGCACGACGTCGCCAGGCCGGCGGCGGGCCAGCTCTGCGGCCAGGAACTCGTGCGACAGCTGATCGCCCGCCTTGCGCAGCATGTCCGGCTCGCCGCCACGGGCGCGCAGCTCAAGCAGCCGCCGCCCCGCTTCGGTGGCTAGCTCACGGGCCAGCGCATGATCGTCGTCTGCCATCGAGCGTGATCTCCTCGGCCTAGTCGGTGTGGTACGTATTCTGAGCGGCGGCCAGGCCCTTGGCGATCAGGGTTTCAGTGGCATCGGCGCAGCGGTCGATAAACAGCGGCAGGTCCTTGCGCTCGGCGGCAGTGAAGTCGCGCAGCACATAGACGGCGGCGTCCATCCGGCCGGGCGGGCGGCCGATTCCGAACCTGACGCGATAATAGTCGCGGGTTCCGAGTGACTGGGTAATAGAGCGGAGCCCGTTGTGACCATTGTCGCCGCCGCCGAGCTTCACCCGTTGCGCGCCGAACGGAATGTCCAGCTCGTCGTGGATCACCACCAGCCGTTCCGGCGGGACCTTATAGAAGGCCAGCAGGGCCGCGACCGGACCGCCGGACAGGTTCATGTACGAGCGCGGCTGGGCTACTGTGACCGGAACCCCCGCCAGCCGTCCCTCGACGATGACGTTGCCCGACCTGTGCGCCTTGAAGCGCGCTCCCGGCCCGCCAGCACGTTCGGCGAGCAGGACTGCCACCATCTGCCCCGCGTTGTGCCTGTTGCCCGCGTACTCCGGCCCCGGATTTCCGAGACCGGCGACGATCCAGCGTTCTCCGGTCAGCCGGCCTGCTCCCTTTCGGTGGCTGGCGCCGGCTCAGACAGCGCCTCGGGCACCTCCGATGCCGCCTCAGCGGTCTCTTCCGCGGTCTGCCGCGCGATTACGTGCAAGACCAGCGTGTCCGGCTCGACCTGCAGGCTGACGCCGGTGGGCAGCTTCAGGTCGCTGGCGTAGACCGCCTGACCCAGCTCCATGCCCTCCACGTCGACGTCGATGCGCTGCGGGATGTGGGTGGCCTCCGCCTCCAGGGAGATCTGAATGAGCTGCTGGTTGAGCACCCCGCCACCGGGGAAGATTTCGCCCGTCACCCGGATCGGCACCTCGATCGTGACCTTCTCGCCGCTGCGGACCAGGATCAGGTCGACGTGCTCGATGACGTTCCTGACCGGATCCCGCTGCACCGCCTTGGGCAGGGCGATCTCACTGCCATTCGTCAGGCCCTCGAGGCGCAGCAGCACGTTCGGTGTCCGCAGCGCCCGCATCAGGTCATGCCCGGGCAGGCTCAGGTGGCGGGTCTCCGTGCCGTGCCCGTACAGCACGGCGGGCACCCGGCCCTCGCGGCGGGTACGGCGGGCAGCGCCCTTGCCGAACTCGTCACGAGCCTCGGCGGCGATCTTTACCTCGGGCACGGTGCTCTCCTCATCTGGACATGCAATGCGCGTACGAAGTGTAGCCGACAACGCCGGTGCATGCGGTTACGATCGTCCCGCGGCCGGCCGCGGGACGCGCAGGCCACTCGCCGCCTGGTCAGCGGCCCCCGGCGGGCCGGCGTCCGGCCGCCTCGAGCGGGACGACCGCGATTCCCCGGGCAGGCCAGCGGCCACGGCGCCGCGTCATGGCATTACCGGGCCGACTGCCCTCAATCCGCCGCCGACGCCAGGACTCAAGATCCTTTTCTCCGGCTCGCCTCTTTGCCAGGCGGCCAGTCTCCCGCGATCGGCCGGCAGTTTTCCGGTCATCGGCCGAAACGCCGGGGCCTTTAGTTAGTTAGTGCTTCTCGTCAGCCCTCTGTGACTGGCGTAATGAATGGTGTCCGCTATCACATACCGAGCAAGGCCAGGATGGGTACCCTCGACCGGGCGAGCGTGACCGAAGCTGGCCTGCGCCTCGGCCCCGCTCGCCCGTTCTATAACTCCGACGGCATGCCCTCGGGCCGGTCCTCCGACGGCATCCCGGCCGGCTGGTCCTCCGACGGCATGCCCTCGGGCCGGTCCTCCGACGGCATCCCGGCCGGCTGGTCCTCCGACGGCATCCCGGCCGGCTGGTCCTCCGACGGCATCCCCGCGGGCCGGTCCTCCGACGGCATCCCCTCGGGCTTCATCTCACTCGCGTCTAGCTGGTAAAACTCCTCGAGTTCATCGATGCCCGGCAGATCCCCGACGACGGCGGTATTCCCCATGATTGTCCTCTCATTTCCCTACTCCCGCCTCCGGAAGGATAAATACGGGGGGGAGCTGCGCAGCATCGTATCGGCCGGAACGCCGACCTATACCGAATATCGCGAGATGCGCACTAATGACATTAGTGCGCGGATCTCGACGGCTTGAGCACTGTCACCAAGATCATCAAATATCGCGGCCGCTTGCCGCCATGATCCATTCGCCTCGGCCGCCAGGCCATTATGGTTCTGGGCCAGACCGAGATATCTCTGCGTGAAGGCCTGCCGGTGCCTGTCGCCGGCGTCGGTATGGATGACCAGCGCCTGCTGCAGGCACTCGAGAGCCTCCGCGTCCTGGCCCAGG
>Ga0209839_10000631_pt1 | contig 17918 bp, 25 predicted proteins | sample OrgsoiDNA2013050_FD_185800 | JGI IMG/M metagenome (GOLD analysis project Ga0209839, IMG submission 185800) | Permafrost soil microbial communities from the Arctic, to analyse light accelerated degradation of dissolved organic matter (DOM) -... | ecosystem: Environmental > Terrestrial > Soil >... | reverse complement strand
GGCGCGCCCCGGCTAGACCCGGTGAAACAGGAACCCGCCGGAGCGCGGCATGAGCCGCGCAGGAGGAATCCCCGTCGTTCACGGCGGGGAGGATGTCAACAGAACCCCGCTCTATTCCACCCTGGACTGACATGCCGAAGTTCGAGTACGCACCAGCACCGGAGTCGCGGGCCATCGTCTCGCTGCGCGAGTCGTACGGGCTTTTCATCGACGGCGAGTTCACCCCCGGCCTCGACGGCCGTGTCTTCAAGACCATCTCGCCGGCCACGGAGGAGGTGCTGGCCGAGGTGACCGAGGCCGGCCCCGCCGACGTGGACCGGGCGGTTACTGCCGCCCGGAAGGCGTACGAGCACACCTGGGCGGCCATGCCGGGGACGGCACGAGCCAAGTATCTGTTCAGGATCGCCAGGATCGTTCAGGAAAAAGCTCGTGAGCTCGCGGTGCTCGAGTCGCTCGACAACGGCAAGCCCATCCGCGAGTCCCGCGACGTCGACATCCCGCTCGTCGCCGCGCACTTCTTCTACTACGCGGGCTGGGCTGACAAGCTCGAGTACGCCGGATATGGCCCGGCGCCGCGCCCGCTCGGCGTGGCCGGCCAGGTCATCCCGTGGAATTTCCCGCTGCTCATGCTGGCCTGGAAGATCGCCCCGGCGCTGGCCTGCGGCAACACGGTGGTGCTCAAGCCCGCCGAGACCACGCCGCTGACCGCGCTGGCGTTCGCGGAGATCTGCCAGCAAGCCGATCTGCCGCCCGGCGTGGTCAATATCGTCACCGGCGCGGGGGAAACCGGCCGCGCTCTGGTCACCCACCCCGGCATCGACAAGGTGGCGTTCACCGGCTCCACCGAGGTCGGCAAGGAAATCGCCCGCGCGTGTGCCCCGACCCGGAAGAAGCTGACCCTTGAGCTGGGCGGAAAGGCCGCCAACATCGTCTTCGAGGACGCGCCCATCGACCAGGCGGTCGAGGGGATCGTGAACGGCATCTTCTTCAACCAGGGCCACGTGTGCTGTGCCGGGTCCCGGCTGCTGGTGCAGGAGTCGGTGCAGGACGAGGTGCTCGCCGCGCTGCGGCGACGGCTGGGAACCCTGCGGCTGGGTGACCCGCTGGACAAGAACACCGACGTCGGCGCCATCAACTCCGCCGCCCAGCTGGCCAGGATCCGCGAGCTATCCGACGTCGGGGAGGCGGAGGGCGCTCAGCGGTGGTCGCCGCCGTGCGATCTGCCGGTGAAAGGCTTCTGGTTCCCGCCGACGTTGTTCACCGGGGTGTCGCAGGCACATCGCATCGCGCGGGAGGAGATCTTCGGCCCGGTGCTGTCCGTGCTGACGTTCCGGACCCCGGCCGAGGCGGTGGAGAAGGCCAACAACACGCCGTACGGGCTGTCGGCCGGAGTCTGGACGGACAAGGGATCGCTGATCTTGTGGATGGCCTCCCGGCTGCGGGCCGGGGTGGTGTGGGCCAACACGTTCAACAAGTTCGATCCCACCTCGCCGTTCGGCGGCTACAAGGAATCCGGTTATGGCCGGGAAGGCGGCAGGCACGGACTGGAGGCTTACCTCGATGCCTGATTCTGCTGTCCGCGCTGACGGGGCCGCCCGCATCGCGGTGCGGAAGACCTACAAGCTCTACATTGGCGGGGCTTTCCCCCGTTCGGAAAGCGGAAGGTCCTACGTGGTGACCGACCATAAGGGCAGGTTCCTGGCCAACGCGGCGATGGGCTCGCGCAAGGACGCGCGCGACGCGGTCACGGCCGCGCGCAAGGCCTTCGCCGGCTGGTCGGCGGCGACCGCGTACAACCGGGGCCAGGTGCTCTACCGGGTCGCCGAACTGCTGGAGGGCAGGCGGGCCCAGTTCGTCGCCGAGGTGCGCACCGCCGAGGGTCTGGGGCCGCGGCACGCGGAGGCCCTCGTGGACGCGGCCATTGATCGCTGGGTCTGGTACGCGGGCTGGGCGGACAAGATCGCTCAGGTGCGCGGGGCGGCCAACCCGGTGGCAGGCCCTTACTTCAACTTCTCGCTGCCCGAGCCGACCGGGGTGGTGGCGGTGATCGCGCCTGAGGCGTCGAGCCTGCTCGGTTTCGTGTCCGTGGTCGCCCCCGCGGTGGTCAGCGGCAACACGGTGGTGGCGCTGGCCAGCGAGCGGTTCCCGCTGCCCGCGGTGTCGCTGTCCGAGGTGCTCGCGACCTCCGATGTCCCGGCCGGCGTGATCAACGTGCTCACCGGGCGCACGGCCGAGATCGCACCCTGGCTGGCCTCGCACATGGACGTCAACGCCATCGACCTCTCCGGAGCGCCGGATTCGCTGGCGGACGACCTCGCCGTCGCCGCGGCCGAGAACCTCAAGCGCGTCGTCCGGGCCGGCGACCAGGACTGGACGCTGACTCCCCGCCTGGACCGCATGCTCGCCTACCTGGAAACCAAGACCGTCTGGCACCCCGCGGGCACCTAACCACGCCGCCCCGCGCACTGAGGAGGAAGAATGCCCACCACGCTTCAGCCGGTGATCGTGACCCCGAGCCTGCCCCTGCTGCTCGCGTTCTATAAGGCCCTGCTCGGAGCCGTGGAAATCTCGCGCGTCCCGGAGGACGGCCCGGCCTTCTACGTCGGCCTCCGGGTGGGGAACGCCGAGCTCGGCGTGGTGGCCGACGGGGATGCCTTCGTTGACGCCCCGCAGCGCATCCTGCTCAACGTGAACGTGGCCGACCTGGACGTCGGAGATGTGGACGGCCTGCTTGAACACGTGGAGGCCCTAGGCGGCCGGGTGCTCGGCGAGCCGAACGACATGCCCTGGGGTCAGCGCGTCGCGCACATCCAGGACCCGGACGGCAACACGGTCAACCTCACCCAGCCCATCTAGCCAGGCTTGCCTCCCGACCTGACCCTGCGCGCGTCAGCCTGGGCCGTGGGCTTACCTCGTGACCGCCGCGCGGGCTTCCTCGACCTGCCGCATGATGCCGTGAGCGCCACTGGCCTGGGCGATCGCCTCCGCTTGGTCGAGCAGCGCCAAGGCGTCGTCATGCCGGCCCTGTCCGGCCGCGATGTAGATCAGCCCGACCATATTCGAGGCGACGCCGGGCAGGAAGCCGATCTCCCGGCGCAGGCCAGATGACTCCTCCAGCCGCCGCCGAGCCTCCTCCAAGCGGCCGGCGGCGTGGTCCGCGATCCCCAGATGCCGAAGCGCTTCGGACATGGTCATCTTGTCGCCGGACTGTGCCGCCATTTCGAGGGACCGCTCAAGCACAGGAACTGCGGCGTCGTTGTCCCGCCGAACCACCTGGTGGCAGCAGCCGACCCAGAACAGCGCTTCGGCCTCACCGCGCACGTCGCCGATCGCCTGGTACAAATGCACGGCCCGCTCGAACAGCGCCAGCTCACGCGGATCTTCGCGGGCTTGTTCCGAGTCGTCGTTCCGCTCCTCAATGAAGCGGCCGTGAATGAGGCGGCCGCGGGCCAGGGCCAGGTCAGCTTCGACCGAGTCAAGTTCCCGCTCGGCTGCCGTCAGCGCGCTGCCGTCGCCGTCAAACAGGGCCCGTTCGTAGAGCAACCTGGACCGTTCGATTCGTTCATCCGAATTCATCATCGCGCCTATCTTCGCTCTGAGACCCCGCCCCTCGACGGAGGGTGCCGGACGACGGCAGAAAAGCCAAAACTGCCGGGCCATCCCGAATCCGCCCCACTGAAGCCCGCCCCCGATCACCCGCCCCGGGCGCGGCATGAATCACAATAATCCCGTGTCACGTTGGTACCGCCGAAACCATACGAGTGCTTAGGAGCCGACCCGCCTCAAGCGCATATTAGATTTCCCCGCCATCAGAAGATTGGCCGCCATTTCGTCGTTGCGTTCCCCGGAAATGTCGTAGCTATCCTCTAGAATCGAACTAGAAAGCTAGAAGAAATCCCCGGGCAGGGAGGTGAGCACCGGCGATGAGTACTGCCGCCGCCGCGCCGCCGGCCAGCACGAGCGAGGCGCTGGCGATGCTGACCTCCGCGATGACCTACCTGGCCGCCGCCGACGCGACCCAGATGCCCGCCAGCGAGCAGGCCGAGTGCCTGGCCGGGCTGGAACGGGCCGACGCGATCGAGACCACGGCCCGGGCGTCGGTCCTGGGCGCGTTCACCGCCGGCCAGGGCTACTGCCAGGACGCGACTACAGCCCGCGGTCCTGGCTGATTCATAAGACCCGGTCACCAAGGGTGCCGCGACCGGGCACACCGCGTGGGTCCGCCGGGCCTGCGCGCACCCCCGGATCCTGGCGGCGCTGGCCGCCGGGGAAATGACGGAGTCCTACGCCCGGACCCTGTGCGGGTGGACCGATAAGCTCCCCGAGGACTGCCGGGACACCGCCGATGAGATCCTGGGCCGGCGCGGCCCGCCAGGGCATGGACCTGAGAGACCTGGCCACGCTGGCCGCGGAGATCCAGTCCCGCGCCAACCCGGACCCCGGTGACGATGACCCGGGGAAGACGTTCGAGGACCGCGCCGTCCGGCTGGAGACCACCTTCCAGGGTGCCGGGGTCCTGTCCGGCGACCTGACCCCGAGTGCACCGCCCTGGTCGGCACCGTCCTGGAGGCCCTGTCCGCCCCCGCGGCGCGGAGGACACCCGCACACATGAGCAGCGGTACCACGACGCGCTGGAGGAGGCGATGCGCTAGCTCAGTTTTTGCATCATGATGGACTGTATGGACGAGATACGGACAGACGGGGCGGAAGCCCAGCTCAGGGCGGGTGTGTATGCCCGTCTGAGCGAGACCTACGACGCGGCCGAGTCGGTCCCGACTCAGCTGGAGCGCGGCACTGGCCACGCGAACCGGCGCGGCTGGACTGTGGTGGCTACCTTCAAGGATGACGGCTTCTCCGGGTTCAAGGAAATCACCCGCGACGGGTTCGGGGAGCTGATCGCGGCGATCGAGGGCGACGCGGTCGACGTGGTCATCGTCCGCGACATTGACCGGCTGACCCGCAACCTGACCGACTGGAATGCCTTTGAGAAGGCGTGCGTGCGGCACGGTGTACGGCTGTCCGCGTATACCGGCGGGGACCTGGACCTGTCCACTCCGGAGGGCGCGTATTACGGCGGGATGGAGACGCTGCGGGCCAAGCGGGAAAGCGCGGTCAAGAGCGCGCGGGTCCGCGAGGCGCAGGACCGGGAGGCGCGGAAGGGCCGGCGGGCCGGCGGCGGGCAGCGCTGGTTCGGCTATACCCGTATTTACCTCAATCCCGAGGAACCGGACCACAAGAAGCGCAAGATCGTGCGGGAGGACATCAACGAGGCCGAGGCGGACGCGATCCGGGATGCGGCCACGCGGTTGCTGGAGCACGGTGAGTCGGTCGGGTCGATCGCGCGGGACTGGACCGCGCGGGGCATCAAGCCGGTTGCTTCTGTGCGCTGGTGGCCGACGTCGATCGTGTGCATGCTGACCTCGGCGCGGCTCGCGGGCCTGCGGGAGTGGCAGGGCCAGAAGTACCCGGCCACGCAGTGGCCGGCGATCATCGACACCGATACTCATGAGCGGCTGGTCAGGTTGTTCGCTGATCCGGCGCGGCGTGTGCATGCGGTGCGCCGCCCGGCGCATCTGCTGTCCGGGATCGCGCGGTGCCCGAAATGCGGCCGGGGCGTCCATTACCGCAATTACGGGGGCAAGCGGTCCGCATCGTATGCGTGCGTCCTTGGCTCGGCCGGGTGCGGCGGGGTGGCGATCAAAGCGGGCCTGCTGGAGGAATACGTGACGGGCGCGGTGCTGGACGCGCTGGAATCCCCGCGCGTGCAGGACGCATTGCGCAAGGGAGAAGACCACCACGCACCGCGCCGCGCGGAATTGCTAGAGCAGATCAGGGATGCCCAGGAACGGCGGGACGAGGCGCGCCGCGACTATTCCGACCGGGTCATCGACCGGGCCGACTGGCTCGATATCCGGCAGCGCACCGAAGATGAGATCAGTGCCGCGCGGCGGGAATATGACCGGCTGTCCGGGTCCGCGACCGTGCTTGGCGACATTCCCCCCTCAGAGCGGGTCCGTGATGCGTGGGAATCGTGGACCACGGACCGCAGGCGGGCCGCTATCCGGGCTGTCTTGCATGGCGTCGTCATCAACCCGCTTCCGGCTGGCGCGGCGTGCAATCCGGGGAGCAATATCAAGGACAAGGCCGTGCGCCGTGAACGCGAGATGGCGATTATGCGGAAGCGTGTCGAATTCGACTGGCGGATTTAGCGCCTCGCGGAAAGCCGGGCGGCGGAGACGAGTCGTGGTGACCTGTCTCCGCCGCTCGTTTGCGTCATGCGGGCCGGCGGGTCCCGGGCGCTGGCGCGCGGTGGTGCGGGCGTGTCGCGCAGGATGGCGGCGAGCACCGCGACCGCTGCGGGGTCTTCGATCCGCTCGGGCAGCCCTTGCTGGACGCGCGAGCGGCGGGCGTCCTCAGCGCCGGCCCTGCGGATTGCCGCGCGGCCGTCGGCGTCATCGCTTGCGGGGCAGGCTTCCTGGCAGCGCTGTCCTGTCACGCTGGGTGACTTGTGCTTGTGCACGTGCACGGTGCATGTGGCTGCTATGCGTGCAGACGCGCGCGAGGCCGTGCACGTGCACAACTCCTCGCTGTTACTCATCGTCACTGTCCGGGGTGGCGAGTCGCCAGTGTCCGCGTATGGTCTGGACAACGATTCCGGTCGCGGCGAGTTCGTGTAGCCGGTAGTAGATCCACCGTCGGCTCATGCCGGTCTGAGCGACCAGGGCGACTACGGATGCGCCCTCCTCGGGTGCCTGAGAAAGGGCGGTCAGCAACGCTGCCTCACGGTCATCTGTGACGGCCTGCGATGGCGGCGCGTCCGGATCATCCGCGAGATCATCAGGGCTGGCCGCTGCGTAGTTAGGGGGGCTTGCGAGTGCGGCGCGGGATACCTCGTCAAGGCAGGGACGCTGTGCGGCGAACCTGTTTGCGGTGTCGCTGACGGCCTGATCGGTAACGAGGTAAGCGCGTGCCCGGTTGGGCGTCTGGTGTTCAGGTGCGGAAACCAGGAACTTTCCGGGGGCGTTGAGGCTATGGGCATTCCAGCCGGCCGAGAGCATGCCTTGTCCGAGGACCAGGTCAACGTCTTTGCGCTCGCGGACGCGGAAACATATCCGCAGGTCCATCTGGGAACGCACCGCGCCCTGTCCCATGGCCTTTTGCGTCGGTCGCTGGGTAGCGGCTATTAGGGTAACAGCGACAGCGCGGCCAAGCCTCGCGATGGAATCCGTATAAGGCATTGCGTCGGGAGCGTCGTCGGCGAGCTCGGCATATTCATCGATGATGATGACCAGCGCCGGCATTTCCGCTGATATCTCCCACGTGCGCTTGCTGGCCGCGGCCAGCAGTTCCGCTCGCGCTTCGAGGACTGCTACCGCATCGCGGAGAAGGATAATGGCTTGCTCCGGAGTGGTGGCGAGCCTGTCAATGCAAGATGCCCAGGGACCTAGCTCCATTCCTTTCTTCAGGTCGATACCCCAGATGACCACGTCGCGGCAGGCCACGAGATTCCCCATCAGCACGTTAAGGCCCCCGCTTTTGCCAGACCCGGTGGTTCCTCCGAATAGGCCGTGCCGGCGCATGAGCAAGATGCGGCATAGCGCAGCGTCTTCGAATGGCCCCATGTCGATGGGCTGAGTGATCGATGTTACGGACGGTCCGGGCCAGGGGATGGAGCCGGCGTGCGGGTCCATGTCAAGGACGCGGATCTCGCACCTGTTGGCCAGGTCATCAGGAGTCGGGTAAACGCGCACCGCGGCCCGGAACGTTCCCAGGCCAGATTCGATCGCGGGGATTTTCGCTATGACGTCGGTGATTGTCTGGCCGCGTGCCAGGCGGAATCGCGCACGCCAGCCCCACACGTCTACCGTGGCGGACATCACCTGAGAACCGGCTAGCCCTATCGCCCTGGCGATTTCAGGCCAGGCTTGGAGCTTCCGCTCGACGCGGACTTTCGCCCGCCGGCGCCTATGTGCCCACCAGGGCACAGCCAGGATCAGCGCGCCGATCACGATAGCTTGCGGGAGCGGGGATGCGAATGGGCTTAGCGCGGTCGCGGCGGAAGTCCACGTGCCGGCCGCAAATACGGTAATGGCCGCGTAAAGCCGCTCGATCAGCGCGGGCAGTCCGAGCCTCGCTCCGAAGGTGGCCAGGACCCATGCGGCCGCTCCGCTGATGCCGAGGATGAATGCCCACCACTGCGGCCGCGTGGTGTGCAGCCACCACGCGGCCGCGAAGATGGCGACGGTGACGTACAGGGGCGCGAGTTCGGAGCGGTAACGCCATGCTCCTCGTAGCAGCAGCAGGCCGGCCGTGTCGGGGAACGGCTCGCCGCTGTTGATGACCATCATGGGCTGAAGGCCGCTACGGCGTGCCTGGCGGGCCTGCCGGCGCATCTTGCGGTATCGGGTCATGCTCGCCTCCGCGATGCGGTATCGGGCGTCTCAGGGGCGTCCAGCTCGTCGTGGAGGTAGGACATCGGGTCTGGCTCGCCGTCGGCGTGCGCGGCGAGCGCGGCGCGCATCGCGGCGAGCAGGTTCGCGCGGTCCAGCCGTGTGTCTCGCAGTTCGGCGGAAAGCCGGGTGATTTCCGCCGAGAGCGCGGCCGTATCGCTGAGCGCGCCGTCGATGTCCCGCCAGATATCGGCAATCGCGGGCATGGCCGATGCGAAGCCGGCCACGATACGGCGCGCGTGGTCGTTTCTGGTGCGGACCTCCTGAAGGTCGGTGCTGGAATAGGGCAGGGCAGGCATCAGGCATCACGTCCTTTCACGGTTGGCGTGTTCACGGCTTCTGGAGCCACTGAATGAGGCCGGCGAGCAGGTTCCGGATTTCCGGCGCTGCGCTGGTGGCGGCGAGCAGGAATCCGAAGATGAGGGCCACGATCGCGTGCCAGACACGGAGCCCCATGTAGCGGTAGGCGAGATAGACGACCAGGCCCGCGATGGCGATCAGCGGAATCGAGACATTCATGGGTGCATCACTTCCTTCCGGTGTTCCTGCGGACGGGGTTCTTGCCGTCGCGCCGTGCCTTGCGCCGGTTCCAGCGGGCACGGGCGCGGCACTTGCGGCAGCGGGTATCGGCGCAATGCCGGGTGCCGAGTTCAGGCGGGTAATCGCGCATGTCAGGATTCCTTTTCGCTTTCGTCGGTTTCGTTGCGGATTCCGGTGAGCACGCTGCGGGCGATACGCCCTTCACGCATTCCCTGGGTTCCGGACAGGTAGCGGGTGCGCTGGCCCCTTCGGACGCTGACCGTGAGCAGAACGAAAGCGCCGAGGACAGCGCCGCCGAGAAAGACAGCGATCCCGACGATGAAAAGCGTCACGCTCATGCGGGTCACGTCCTTTCCTGGTGGTGATGGCAGATGGCGACGGCCTGGTATTCGACGGGGCCGAACGAGCGCGCGGCGACATAGTGGCCGCCGACCGTCTCGCGCGCTTCGACGCCGATCCGCTCCGCGATGACATCGATTTCGGCGCGCATTCCGGCGCACTCGCCGTCAGGCGGGAACGCGAGAACATCCGAGTAGCCGGGCGCCGGCACGTCGGGGTTGGATTCGAGGTAGTCGGCTAGCGCGCGGAATCCGCCAATGAGGGCGGCTCGCTCGCTGTTTCCTGCGTAGGTCATCGGGCATCACCTCCGTGAGTCGGTGGAATCAGCCTCATTTCGTGTGGCTGCTTTCCATGTCTCCTATTCCATCGGCTATCGGCCCGATCTCCAATGCAGTGGTAGTGCAGTGGTAATGCATTAGCCATGCAAATCCAGTGCAACCGCGGTGCAAAAGCCCGATTGGGCACGCAAGTCAGGCGGCTTTACAGAGGCCGGGCAGGAAGGCTGCATCAGTCAAGCCAGCCCTCATGCTTAAGGGCTGGCTTGAATGCCCTTCGGGTCCTCGTCGCGATCTATGCGTTGGCAGACACTACAGACGGTCCGAACGTGATGGACAGTTCGCGGAGCGGGCAGTGTTTGCGGGTACTGTGTCGCTAAATGGGCTATAAGCCACCGTGTTCACGAGCTTGGCTAGCGTCACGTCAGCTTGCGGAGTGCGGGAAGGTGCGCATGCAGGTAATCGCGCAGTGGACTGGCGGTCACGCCGACGCGCTCCGGCGGTCCCTGCGCATGACCTACGAAGATTTTGCCGAGTACCTAGGCGTAGCGGTCCGCACTGTCGCCTACTGGCATAAGAGGCCACAGATGGTCCCTCAACCCCATATGCAGGGGATTCTAGACACCGCGCTCGACAAAGCACCGGAACGAGTCAAGGCCCAATTCGCCGTACTTGCAGGCGAGGCCAGCAGTGTTGCAGCCGGCACAGGTCCTCTTTCTGTCTCGGTTGACGCCATGACGACATCATTGGATGCATCGGGGCCTGACCCAGACGAACGGGCGCGCATACGCGGCGTTCTCCTGCAACCTTCCCGTCTTGACGAGGCTACCGTGGCCCACCTGACCCAAGCCCTTTACGGACAGCGCCACGCAGAGGACAGCCTTGGGCCTAGCATGATGATCGCCCCGATGAAAGCCCAGCTGGACACACTCGTCACAGCGCTGCGCGGGGCTTCCGGGCCCAGTAAGGCCGCGCTAATGCATCTCGTAGCAAACTGGATGACCTTTATCGGCTGGCTCCATACAGCGCTTCGCGAGTATCCCGAAGCAGATGCGACATTCGCCATTGCAGAGGAAATGTCGGGTGAACTGGAAGATGGCATCCTTGCATGTACCGCGACCAGCTATCGCGGTTATATCGCGCTGCTGCAAGGTCGCCACCGCACGGCCATACGCGCTACGGCGGCGGCGCTAGGGACTCCGGGGGCACATCCTGCGCAAGTCGCGTACGACACACTCCAGACGGCGCAGGCATATGCGGGCCTTGGTGATTTCCGGGAGGCTAAGAGCCTTCTCCACCGGGCATCGGACCTGGTGACTAACGCAGGTGACCCGCCTGAGTCCCTTTACTGGTATACAGAGCCATTCCTCCGGATGAACGTCGGCCTGACGCAAAATTCGATCGGCCAGTATCGCGATGCGGCTGACTCAATTCGCAGCGGCATTGCCGAACTTCCCGCTGATCAGCAGAACGCGGAATGGCTGGATGAGTACCAGCAGGCACTCAACCACGCGACCGGGCAGACTGACGGACATCCCTCCAGTCAGCCCGAGTAGCACCCCATTACCCCCCTTAGCGCAATATATACTTGCGATCGCGGTTGCGGCGGCATCCCCGCTTGACCGCGCCACCAAAGCGAAAGCCCGCTTGCGGCTCACAAGCGGGCTTTACTTATGCCCGCGTACGGGCATCCCGACTCTCGTTCCTGGGGCTAGCCCCTAGCTCTTGATCCCCATCGTGAACCGGCGCCAGGCGTCGGCGCTCACGGTGAGAGCCGGCCCCTGACGGTCCTTGGTGTCACGGACCTTAAGCAGGCCGGCCGGGTTGCCCACCTCAACGCAGTTGGCCTCTGAGCCTGAGTAGGTGGACTTACGCCATGCGTCGCTCATGTGATCTCATCTCTGATCTTCGCGATGTACTTCCTGGACTCGCGAGGGGACAGTGCCGCCGCGCGAATCAAGTTCATGCTAGTCACCAAGCCCCCCACTTGCTCTGGCTGTTCAACGATCATGCCGCCCCCCTTACACTCCGTGTAACCCGACGATGGTGCGTCGGCGAGGTCAAAGACCAGGATGGGGCCATCGGTACCAGGGTGGTCGCTCGCCGAGTAGGGCAGCACCTGAATCAGGATGTCAGGTGAGTCAGCCGCATCGATCAGCCGGCCGAGCTGGGTTTGCATGATCTCCGGTGAGCCGACGACATGCCGTAGTACCCCCTCATGGATCACTACCCAGTACATCGGCCTCCCGGCCTCCCGAGCGAAGATCGCCTGCCGCTCCAGCCGCGACGCCACCTTCCGTTCCAGTTCATCCGGAGTGATGCGCGGCTGCCCGGCCCTGATCACCGATCGTGCGTAGTCCTCGGTCTGCAAGAGCCCTGGCACGACCCGCTGTTCCCACTCGTGAACCTGGGTCGCTCGGGTCTCGGAGTCGATGACCGGAGCGAAGTAGCTAGGCCACGCCTCACGGGCCACCAGTTCTTGCAAGTCTGCGAAAGTGGCCGGAGTATCGAACACCTCATCGCACTTTGCCGCGAACTCGGCTGATGGCGGCTTGTGCTCCCGCTCTACCTGGCTGACGAGAGCGTTGGAGTATCCGAGCTTCACCGCGAGTTCCGCCTGAGACCATCCCCGCTTGGTCCTCCAGCCCCGGAGCTGGTTAGCAAACTTGGACATAGCGGACGCCTTAACCGCAGCCACCGGCTCTTTAACCTTGCGTGCCACCAATTTAACCTTCCCGTGCGTAGTGTCTGCACTGTCTGCCCATAGTCGCACACTCTTGCGGTGCGCGTAGTAAACCGCTGGCGTCCCATGTCATCGTTGCCCTACGCCCTGCCGCGCCGGCTCCCCTGGGTTCACGGGTTTCCCAGAGTGAAAGCACGGCGGGGATCAAACCGCCCCCACGCAACACGAGAGCACCTGACATGAACGTAACGGGCAGCATCCTCACGGCAACGGCAACGGCGCCAAGCCACCAGGCGTCCGCGGCACCCAGGGAAGCAGACGATAAGGCCGGGTCAGGGCGTGGGCTGACGCTTAGACGCCAGCCGGGCAAGTGCGTATGGGCCAAGAAATACGGCGATTCGCGAATTATCCGGATCCAGAGGGAGTCGAGGGCCATGCCCTTGCCCTTTGGCGGCGGCAACCCACGCACGAACCACTGGCAGGTTACGTGCGGAAGGTACCCCAGTTACTCACAATCACGACAAGCCCATCGGCCGCGATGCGCCGGAGCGCGGCGACCACGGTACTACGCGCCACGCCGTACTCAGTGGCCAGCTCTGCCACCGGGGGCAGTCGCTCCTGTGACTGCCATTCACCCTCATTGATTCGTGCACGTAGCGCGGCCTCAACGCGCTGGCTCGGCAGTTCGGGTGTGCGGTCAGATGGCATTCAGCCATGATTGCAAACACCGTCTGACCTGCGCGAACTGTCTGGCGTGTTTGGACTGTCTGTAATGTCTGATCAGTCTTTACTGTCTGATGACAGCGCGAGCCGCCGCCGAAAGCTGCTAATTGCCTAAATGTCACTAGAGCAGCTAGAAGAGCAGAACCTTTTGAGCTAGCACACGAATTCCCAACAGCAGGGAAGAGGAGGTAACCAGCGATGACAGAACAGGCCATAGCGCGCGGCGGCGGAGCTACGGCGGATGTCGGCCCCGCAACAGGATCAGCCTGGCAGTCAGCCCGGTCCGGACAGCCCCGGCCACTGGACGCCGGCAGGTTCGCTCTGGTGACATTGCCAACCTCCCCGTTCTGGGCGCGCCGGTATACCCGCTCATTCCTGGATTCCTGCCGGGGAATCAGTGAGGACACAGCCGCGACGGCCGAACTTCTCGTCTCCGAACTCGTCACCAACGCGGTACGGTTTGCCGGCGATACCGCACGCACACTCCGGTATTCCGGACGCGCGAGCGCGAGCCTGGTATCGCTGTCCCTGCGGCATTTCCGTGAGGGCCTGCTCATCGAAGTTTACGATACCGACAACAATCCGCCAATCCGGTCTAGCCCCGATGACGACGCTGAAAACGGCCGGGGCCTGATGCTCGTCGATGCGCTGAGCAAGGAATGGTCGTATTTCTTCCCTCCGGGCGGCGGCAAGGTCGTCTATTGCTTCCTGGAAATAACATGATCCGCTCCCACGATGTCAGGCAGCTAACCACGGCCGAGCTTGAGCGCGTCAAGCGCGACCTGCGTACAAACCTCGGCCTCATTATCCCGGATTCCCCCGCGCACGTGCCGATCCAGGCTCACATGAAGGCAATCGACGCTGAGCTTGCCGAACGTGCCGAACTCCAGAAGGTCAACGGGAGTGAAGTCGTGTCTACCGGAACCGAGCCGGCGGGTTGTGATCCGCTTACCGTGCTGAGTAACGAATACGGGGCGGAGTGGAAAGTGTGGAAACCAGGCCGCTATGTGGCTGATCATCGCCGGATTGACGTGACGCTGATTTCGGACTCTGTCTCCGGGCTAGCTGAAAAGCTGCGCACGTTCACGGAGCTAATCAAGGACCTGCCGTGAATCCAGATACGAGCGGCCCGTTCGCGGTTGATGATGTCCCCGCCCTTGACGCGCTGCGCCTCGCGTGGGGCGACGAGTACGACGAAATCTGGGTCCACGGTGGTGAATGGTGCGCTCACCATAAGGGCGGGCACGACGAGAACGTGGTCACCGGGGACACCCCCGACGAACTGAACCGCGCCATACGGGCGGACTTGGCACGGCGCAAGGAGCAGCAGTGACTAAACCTGCCCGTCCTGATCAAAGCCAACCGGCTCCTGCTGCAGTTCCTCGGCCTCACCAGGCCCCAGGTGCCAGGGTGGGGGTCAAAGTAGTAGGTCATGGCAGCTGACCTGCACTGACTATCCCGCGCCATTTGCCATGTGACTCCTGTTGCCTACCGATCGCCCGCCCGACCGGTGCAGGCTGCCACCAGGGCAAGCACGGAAGGAAAGCAAGCCATGGCTAGTCGGGCAGTAGAAATCGATTCACGGATGATCGCATTCGTGTTGCCGAACATCCCGGAATCGGTGCGGACGGCGCGTTTCCACGTCCGGGCCGCGCTCAGCTTCCACGAACTAGACGAGTACGCCGACGACGCCGAGATCATCACGTCCGAACTGGTCGCCAATGCGATACAGCATGTCCGCGGCGACGGCACGAAAACGGTCGGCGTTACCCTCGCGCGCACGTGGAACCCGGAAGCCGTAACCGTCGTCGTGTCGGACTCTTCGCCAGAAGGCCCGGCCATGTGCGAGGTGTCAGCCGACAGTGAGCGTGGCCGGGGCCTCCGGATCGTAGAGGCGCTGTCGGTTCACTGGGGCTGGCACCCGGAAGAAGGCGGGAAAGCGATCTTCGCCGTCCTCGCGAAGGAGGCGGGCGCATGACGGGGGGCCGGCGTCGCCGCGTAGACAACATCCCGGAGGGGCAGCCTGCCATTGTCGGCGTGAACATCCGTACCCTGCGTCAGCACAAGGGGTGGAGTCAGGCGAAACTTGGCGAACTGATGGGCTGGCAAAGTGCCTCCACCGTATGCGCCGCCGAAGGCCGCCGCAATGGCCGGCAGCGGGGTTTCACCGTCAGGGAAATTGAGCGGCTGTCTGCCATCTTCGGTGTCTCCCCCCGGCAGCTCACGACGCGCTGCACGAGCTGCAACGGCCAACCGCCGGCCGGGTTCGCCTGCCCGGCATGCGGAGCGGCCCTCGACGGTCACCGCTCGGCCGCGATCGTGATGGCGGACGGGCTCCAAATGCGCTTACAGCAGCCACCTGACATGTCGGGGCAATGCCGCGCGGATCCTAACTGATGGCGGCAATTATCATAATCTGAGCCGTTCCGTTAGTCTCTGAAATAGATTTTCAGATGAAAGATCGGGTAGTTCGAGGCATGCTATTAAAGCGTTGCCAAATACCTGAGCCGACTTGTACGCGGCACGATCGTCTTTAAATAGGCCCGAATGTGCAGTCTTGAGATAGAAGCAGCATACTTGAATGAAGTCGTGGCCGCGTATGGCCATACGTTCGTCGCTTGGGCAAGTCGATCTTTTCAAACGTTGGCTTTTAATCAGTTCATCGACGTCGACCCCTTTAGTTTTTACGGAATCTCTGATCAGCGTCTTAATATCTACATCAACATCGTTATCGATAACGCGCAGTTTCCTATCGAAGTTGGAGGCCATACTCTTAGGGTCCTCTAGGAAGCTAAGCACTATACGAATATAAAAAATTTCCACCAGGCAGTCACGAATTGCAGCTAGGACCGACTCGGCCTTGACGGCTTCAGGCGCTCTAAGACAAACGCGAAGAAACTTGTCGATGGGATTTTTGGCATAGCAGTACATTTCCATCGAGGTGTAGTCAGTCCAAAGTAGGCAGTCTGCACCCTCAAGCGGGTGGCCGACAGCAATGTTGGTATCTACGTCAGCGATAAACGTGACTCTTTGCGTTCCCTCAACGGAGGTTTCATTCAAATAGAGAGCGGCAGCGATTAGGCGGCCTTTACACCCCCGATCCTGCCCTCTTTGTCTAACCTCGGACGCTGTAACCGTGAGCCTGTCATCAATCGCGAATACCCTGGTATCGTGACCTTGCCGACGCAGATACCAGGTAAGGAGTCCAGCGTCCGTCCTGCCTTCGGTGATAACTTCCGATAGTTCTGGCTCTTCCTGATAGAGCGTAATTAGCTCTTCTAGCGTTCTCCGCGTCCCGTCACTCATGTCCCTTAGCCATTACTTTATTTCTAAGTCTTACCAAAAATGGCCGTTGCCCTGTAATTATTTCGATGGAGTGCGTTGCCATCAGAAATTGAACGTTGCTTGATTCTACGCAGGCGAGCAATGCGTCGATGAGTTTTCGTTGCCACTTGGCATTCAGGCTAAGCTCTGGTTCGTCAATTAGAAACAGCCTACTTCCGTCTCGGGACAACAGAGCATGACACATTAGAACCAGGAACTGACGTTCGCCCGAAGATAGTTGATTTGGCTCAAGCATGTCTTCGTTTATGTCTATAACGTCGAGGCCATCGCCATAGGCATAAGATATCTGCTTGTCCTTGAGGAAACTATTAGCTGTATCGACGAATGTTCGGATCAAGGACTGAATATGCTGGAGTGAGTCAAGCCTAGCGCGTTGACCATCCAGGTATGGAGTAAGGATATCGCCGATGGGGAGCAGCATGGATGTCTTAGCCTGATGAAGAAGTTGAAGGAAGGGCTCTGAACTGACATGAGGTACGAGGCCAAACTCATCAAACTTCTTCGTACGCTCGTCGAGTTCTTTAATTCTTCTTTCTACTTCCTCCAGTGATGGTGTATCGGTGGGACTATGTGACGTCCCGACAAGTTGGGACAACACCTCAAGGTATATGCCGTCTGCGCTTTGTGAACCTTGGGCCGTACCCTCAATAACTTGCGTGTCTAGCCAATCGCCGGTCCTCGCTAGTGCAACGGACAGCTCTTCTGCAAGGTCTGAACGCCTTATCTCGCCTTGTAGTCTTCCAGATTGCGGCTTGTTTGCTATGTGAGTGTATATGTCATCAGAAAACTGGTCACTATAGACTCTGCGGTCATCGGCAAGGAAGAAGGGAGAGATATCGAGAGCTTTGAGGTAGTCGATATACAGTTCGCGCTCAGGTATAATCTCCGGCTGCTCGGGGTCGATGAGTAGAACTTCTTCATCTTCTTCATCATAATAAGCATCAACTGCAGCATAGTTGACTCCCGACAATGGGACTTTCATTTCCCTGTCAGTCAGATATTGACGCTTAAGGAGAGCAGAACCGTCACGCATGACGGTGATCTCGTAGTCCCCTTTAAGATGACCAAGCTTCCTTGCGTGGATGGTGTCGCCGTTACTGAGGTCTACGCTTAGTTCTCCAAATGGCGTCCGTGCGATGCCAGTACGGTGAGCGCGATCGGGGGCTGGCGACAACAGGTGCCACAACAAAGTAAGAATTGTTGTCTTTCCGCAGCCATTGTCACCATAAAGTAGTATGATGCGAGATGGACTAGTAGAATTACTAATATGAATATCGTAGTTATAACGACCGAACAAGCGCCTAACGCGCACGCTCTTGATCAAGGGCCCATCTAGCCTCGGATGGCCCCGGCTGCTTTGGATGCCCAAAGGGTCGTCGCTCAATCGAACTACACCTCGCTTCTAGGCCGCCAAGCATAGCGGGACAAGTGATCCTCCGGATGCCGCAAAGAGATGTCACATGACTTTGCTCCTCGCATTCAAGATCGACAAGACTAACTGTGCCCCAGACCGACCTTCAGACGTGACGTAGATCACGATGCATTTTCAGAGCTAGCGCATGC
>Ga0209839_10000630_pt1 | contig 17920 bp, 18 predicted proteins | sample OrgsoiDNA2013050_FD_185800 | JGI IMG/M metagenome (GOLD analysis project Ga0209839, IMG submission 185800) | Permafrost soil microbial communities from the Arctic, to analyse light accelerated degradation of dissolved organic matter (DOM) -... | ecosystem: Environmental > Terrestrial > Soil >... | reverse complement strand
TCAACTGGTGCGGCGATCCCGAGATCGCGCGGGCAGCGGCGGCCCAGCGCGGGTTCGTGGTGCGCGAGCAACTGTTGGTGGCCGGTCTGGGGCGGGTTCGTGGTGCGTGAGCAGCTGTCAGCGGCCGGTCTAGGCCCCGGGCGCTTTCTTCGCACCGACGGTTCGAGCCGGCGGTTCGAGCCGGCGGCTCGAGCTCCGGCGGCTGCATCGGTTCCACCCGCAGCCGCCACTCGCATGGTATTCTGACGTTTACGTAAGAAGCACGTTCGTCAGAGAAGAGAGTGATACCGCTGCCAGCGCTCCAGGCAAGTTCCGTCAAGCCGGCGATTCGCGCCCGCCGGGTCGGCGTCCACGCCGAGCACAGCGCCTACAAGTGGTGGGCGCTCTCGTGCACCAGCCTCGGGATGCTGCTGGCGACGATCAACTCGGGCACGCTGATCATCGCGCTGCCCGATCTGGAGCGGAGTCTGCACACCAGTCTGCTGGAGCTGGTGTGGGTGATCCTGGTCTACATGATCGCCTCGACCGTGCTGGTGCTGAGCGCGGGGCGGCTGTCTGACCAGTTCGGGCGCAAGCGGGCCTACATCACCGGTTTCGTGATCTTCGCGCTCGCCTCGCTCGGCGCCGGCTTTGCCGCCAACGGCACGCAGTTGATCCTGTGGCGGATCCTCCAGGGGATCGGCGGCGCGTTCCTGTTCGCCAACGCTGCGGCGATCGTCACCGACGCGTTCCCGCGCGAGCAGCTCGGGGTGGCGATGGGGACCAACACAATGGTCGCCGCGGTCGGGCTGGTGATCGGGCCCGTGCTCGGCGGCGCCCTGGTCGCGATCCAGTGGCCGTGGGTGTTCTGGTTCAACGTCCCGCTCGCCCTGGCGGGCAGCCTCTGGGCAGCGATGGTCCTGCACGAGCAGGGCGGGCGCTCGGAGGATCGCCGGTTTGACTTCCTCGGCACGATCACGTTCCTGGTGGGCCTCACGGGCCTGGTGTACGGCATCTCCAAGGGCGGGATCTCGGGCTGGGACTCCTCGCTGGTGATCGGCGGCCTGATCCTCGCCGTGGTGCTGTTGCCCGTGTTCGTGCTGGTCGAGCGGCGCCAGAAGGCGCCGATGCTCGACCTCAGCATCTTCCAGAACCGGCTGTTCTCAACCTCCGCGGCGGGCGCGTTCATCAACGGGCTGGCGCGGTTCGCGTTGATGTTCCTGTTCGTGTTCTACTTCCAGGGCGTCCAGGGCAACTCCCCGATCCTGGCCGGGATCAAGCTCGCCCCGCTGGCGCTCGGGATGCTGATCTCTTCTCCGCTCGCCGGAATCTGGGCCGATCGCCGTGGATCGCGGATGCTGGCGGTGATGGGGATGCTGGTGACCGCCGCGGGGCTGGCGTTGATGACCACGCTCGGGCGGGACACCACCTATCTGGCGAGCGGGGTGTACATGTTCATCGTCGGCATCGGCTCGGGCATGTTCAACTCGCCCAACACGGCGGCCATGATGGGCAGCGTTGCTCCCGAGCGGCGGGGAATCGCGGCCGGCGCGCGAGTGCTGGTGCAGAACACCGGCGCCGTGATCTCGATCGCGTTCGTGCTCGCGGTGGTGACCTCCTCGGTGCCCAAGACAGTTCTGTTCAGCGTCTTCTCCGGCCTCGCCGATCACATCTCGACGGCCGAGTTGAGTCCGTTCATCGCCAATATGCAGACCGCTCTGTGGTGCCTGGCGGCGGTGTCGCTGCTCGGAGCCGCGGTCGCGGCCGCGCGCCCGAAGCACGTGTCGGCCGGCGACCTCCCGTCGGCGCAAGTCCCGGCGAACGACGTGCCGGCGAATGCGACTCAGCCGCAGGCTCGGATCGCGGTCTCGTGAGCGCCACGTCAGCACAGACGTTGCGGATCGGTGAGGTCGCCGAGCTGACCGGAACCACCCCGCGCACGATCCGCTACTACGAGGAGATCGGACTACTCGGTGCGGTGACCGAGCGGACCCTGGGCAAGCACCGCTCCTATACCGAAGCGGACGTCGAGCGGATCCACCAGATCGTCCGTCTGCGGGACCTGCTGGGGCTGTCGCTGGAGCAGCTCTCGCAGCTGCTGGAGGCCGAGACCGCCCGGGCGGACCTGCGGCGCGAGTACCAGCACGCCGAGGCCCCGGCGGCACGCCGGCGGATCCTCGAGCAGGCGCTCGGGCACCTGGCGACCCAACTCGAGCTGGTTCGGGGGCGCCGGCGCGAGCTCGAGCAACTGGAGCAGGATCTGGTCGAGAAGCAGGACACCGTCCAACAGCGGTTGCGCGACATCGAGCAATGAGGGCCGTGGTCGCGCCGGCGGCCGAGACGGTGACCGAGACGGCGGCCGAGACGGTGGCCGCGCCGGCGGCCGAGACGGTGGCCGCGCCGGTGGCCGCGTCGGCGGCCGAGACGGTGGCCGAGACGGCGGCCGAGACGGTGGCCGCGCCGGCGGCCGAGACGGCGGCCGAGACGGTGGCCGCGCCGGCGGGAGCCACCTCCCCTTCAGCCGACTCCAGCGGCGTCAACCAGCGCGCGATGGCGAGCCTCTCGGCGGGCCATCTGTTCACCGACGTCTCGCAGGGCGCGATCCCGGCGCTGCTGCCGTTCCTGATCTCGCGCGAGCACCTCAGCTACGCCTCGGCGTCGGCGTTGATCCTCGCGGCGACGATCTCCAGCTCGGTGATCCAGCCGCTGTTCGGGCACTTCTCCGACCGTCGTTCGCTGCCGTGGCTGATGCCGATCGGTCCGGCCCTGGCCGGGCTCGGCGTGGCGCTGGTGGGGATCGCCCCGAGCTACGGGCTCACGTTCGCCGCGGTGGTGCTCAGCGGCATCGGCGTGGCGGCGTTTCATCCGGAGGGCTCGCGCTTTGCCAACTACGTCTCGGGCACCCGGCGCGCCAGCGGCATGAGCCTGTTCAGCGTCGGCGGGAACATCGGGTTCGCGCTTGGCCCGTTGCTGATCACGCCGCTGGTGATCGCGTTCGGCCTCCGCGGCACGATGCTGCTGATCATTCCGACCTGGGTGATGGCCATCGTGCTCGCGGTCGAGCTGCCGCGCCTACGGACGTTCCGCACCGATGTGGTCGCCGGACGTGTACGCCGACGCACCGATCAGCACGACGCCTGGGGCCCGTTCGCGATGCTGGGAACGGTGATCGCATTGCGCTCGTTCGTGTACTTCGGGATGGTGACGTTCATTCCGCTGTACTACGTGGCCAACCTGCACACGAGCAAGGCGACCGGGAACCTGGCGCTGTCGGCGATGCTGCTGGGCGGCGCGGTCGGGACGCTGATCGGGGGTCGACTCGCCGATCGGTTCGGCCGCCGGGCCGTGTTGACCGGCTCGATGATCTTGCTGCCGCCGCTGATCGTCGGGTTCCTGCTCTCCGGGCCGGGGTTGGGCGTCGTGTTCGCCGCCCTCGCCGGCGCGGCGACGATCGCCACCTTCGCGGTCACGATCGTGATGGGCCAGGAGTACCTGCCCGGTCGGATCGGGGTCGCCTCCGGGGTGACGATCGGCCTGTCGATCGGACTCGGGGGCGTGGGCGCGCCGCTGCTGGGAGTGCTGGCCGATGCGCACGGCCTGCGCGCCGTGTTCGAGGCGATCGCGGTGTTTCCGTTGCTGGCGCTGGCCGTGGCCCTGGCGCTTCCGCGGCACGCCCCGACGGCGCCTGCGGGCACTCCACCTCGGGCGACCGCGACCGTCAACCACGGCTGACCGGCTTGCCGACCCCGACGGCGCGCCGCCGACCCCAGACCGGCTTTCCGACCCCAAGGGGGCAAATCGGCGGCCCAGCGGCGACCGGGAATCCATTCCGGGGTTCCGGCGGTTAAGCTTCGCCCCAGGCAGGAGGTGCGAGCGCGGGCGCGGGTCCCGCAGCAGGGACAGGCCGACAAGGTAACCATCGACAAGGCGACGCGGTAAGTTCTCCCATAACATCGCTGCGTAGCGCGATATGGCCTGGCCACCGGCCCTCACGTTCGCGCAGCATCACCACCCCCGTTCGATGAGCTTTTCGACCTCACGCACATCACGCGTTTCCGCGACCCCTGAGCCGTCGCTGGGCGTGCTTCGCTATATCGACGTGGTGCTGGTCGTGGTCGCGGCACCGATCCTGCTGCTGATCGGGGTGCCCGCGCTCGGCTACCTGGTCGGTGCCGGCGCGTGGATCGTGCTGCGCGCGGTGGGTGTGGTGGTCGAGCGCCGGGCGGCGGCGATCGGAAATGTGAGCCAGGAGCTGACCGTGAGGCTGGTGTACGTGCTCGGCCGCGTGTTCCTGCTCGCGCTGACGATCGTCCTGGTTCGCCGGCAGGCGGGCAAGGAGGACGGCCTGGCCACCCTGCTCGTGATCCTGTTCGCGTTCACGATTCAGCTGGTCGTATCGGTGATCAACCGACCGAGAGCCCGATGAGCAGGAACAGAAAGATCGTCCTCGGTGTGGCCGGCTTCTACCTGCTGGGGCTGGTGCTGCTGGTCATCCTGTTCGGCGCCACCAGGCACAACAACAACAGCTTCCAGCCGCAGAACGAGTTCAAGCTGATCAACTGGGTCGACCTGGGTGTGTTCAGCATCAACAAGGCGGTCCTGTATCTGCTGATCGCCTCGCTACTGACGATCTTCACCATGGTCTGGATCTCGCGCCGGATGCACGCTCGACCCAACCGCGTCCAGACCGCGGTCGAGACGCTGTTCGGGCTGATGCGAGACAACATCACCCGCGGCAACATGGACGATTCGCTGGCCGCCAAGTGGTTCCCGTTCATCGGCGCCCTGTTCCTGTTCATCTGGTTCTGCAACCTGATCGGCTACATCCCGTTGCCGACCAACAGCGAGGAGACGTTCAACGTCTTCGGGGTCCATGTTCCCGCGTTCGCCCTGTATGCGGCGACGGCGAACATCTCGGTGCCGCTGGCGCTGGCGCTGGTGGTGTTCATCTCGTTCAACTTCGTCGGGATCAGGGCGCAGGGGCCGATCGGCTACCTGAAGAGCCTGATCCCGGCCGGCGTCAAGGGCCCGATGCTGATCCTGATCTTTCCCCTGGAGGTCATCTCCACGTTCATGCGACTGGTGTCCCTGACCGTCCGACTGTTCGCCAACATCCTCGCCGGGCACATGATCATCCTGTTCATGTCCGGCGGCCTGGCCGTGCTGCTGGGACTACAGGTCCTCGGTTGGTTCACGCTGCCGGCGGGGATCCTGCTGTACCTATTCGAGGTCGGACTGGTGGCCACGCTGCAGGCGTTCATCTTCGCGACCCTATCGGCCATCTATCTCGGTGGCGCGGTGAGCCACCACTAACCAGAAGGAGCTCCTGAAGTGCTTACACAAATGCTCACGTTGGCCGCAGCGGCAGCGTCGTCGCTCACGGACGCGGGCCAATCGGGTCTGCGATCGCTCGCGATCGGCATCGGCGGCGGCCTCGGGGCGGTCGGCGCCGGGATTGGCATCGGGATCATCTTCGGCAACGTGATCCAGGCGGTCACCCGTCAGCCGGAGATGCGAGATGAGATCACGAGCATCCAGTGGCTCGGCTTCGCGCTGACTGAAGCCGTCTTCTTCTACGGCCTCGTGGCCGGCCTGATCGCCTACGTGTTGTAGCCGCTGATGCCCGTCCCCGCAGTGCTAATCCCCGCCGCATCGAGCGGCTCATTCCTGATCTCGCCCAACGTCGGCCTGATGATCTGGACGCTGCTCCTGTTCGGGATCTCGATGTGGATTCTCGCCAAGGTCGCGTTTCCGCGCATCGCCGAGGCGCTGGACCGCCGGCAGAAGGCGATCGAAGAGTCGATCGACTACGCCGAGCACACTCGCAAGGACGCCGACGAGCTGCTGGCGGAGTACCGTGAGCGACTCAAGGACGCGCGCCAGCAGGCGGACGAGATCCTCGATCGGGCGCGCAAGACCGCCGATGTCCACGAGCACGACGCGGCGGTTGAAGCTCGGGCGCTGCGGGAGCAGATGATGGAGCAGACGCGCCGCGACATCGAAGGCGAGACGCGCCGGGCGATCGAGGAGATCCGCCGCGAGGTCGCCGACCTTACCGTGATGGCCACCGAGAAGGTGACGCGCAAGACGCTCACCGCGGAGGACCAGCGGCGGTTGGTGGCGGACGCGCTGGGCGAGCTCGACTTCAGTGCGCTGAGCCCCGGAGCCCAGAACTAGTGCTGGCCGCCGCAAATACGGTCGGAGACCACTAGTGGAAGAAATCGCTCAGGTCTACGCGCGTTCGCTGTTCGAGGTCGCCAAGGAGCAGGACGTGCTCGACACCGTGCGCGAACAGCTCGGGCAGTTTGCCGACGCGCTGGGCGAGAATCATGATCTGGCAGTGTTCTTCTTCTCCCCGTACTTCTCCACCGAGGAGAAGAAGGATGGCCTGAACCGCGCGCTTGACGGGGGGGAACCGATTTTTATTAATTTTTTGCAGGCGCTGCTGGAGCGCCACCGGATGCCCGCCATCTTCCGCATCAGAGCGCGATTCGACACCGCCTGGGACACTGAGCGCAAGCTGCTGCCGGTCACCGTCACGAGCGCCGTGGCGCTCGACGAATCGACGGTCAGCAGCATCGGTGAGCGCATCGGCGACCAGACCGGCCTGGAAATCCAGCTGTCCAGCAACGTCGATCCCGAGATCCTCGGAGGGATAGTGCTCCGCGTGGGCAACTTCATCCTCGACGCATCGATCAGGAACCGTCTGAACCAACTTCGCAAGCAAGTCGCACAGGCGTAACGAGCCGCGCCGGTCAAGGAGCCACACCATGCAGATCAAGCCCGACGAGATCACCTCAATCCTCAAGCAGCGGATCGAGGGTCTGGACACCTCGAGCGCCGAGCTGACCGAGGTCGGAACCGTGCTGTCGGTCGCCGACGGCATCTGCCGCGTCCACGGTCTGGAGAACTGCATGTCGCTCGAGATGCTCGAGTTCCCCCACGGCGTCACCGGGCTGGCCCTGAACCTCGAGTCAGACAACGTCGGCGCGGTCCTGTTCGGGGAATGGGAGCGGATCGTCGAGGGCGACACGGTCAAGCGGACCAAGCAGCTACTGGAGATCCCGGTCGGCGAGGAGCTGCTCGGTCGAATCGTCGACCCGCTCGGAAATCCGCTGGACGGCAAGGGCGAGGTCCACACCAGCCACACCCGGCCGGCCGAGCACAAGGCCCCCGGCGTGGTCCAGCGCCAGCCGGTCAAGGAGCCAATGCTGACCGGGCTCAAGGCGATCGACTCGATGATCCCGATCGGTCGCGGCCAGCGGGAGCTGATCATCGGCGACCGCCAGACCGGCAAGACGGCGATCGGCATCGACACGATCATCAACAACAAGGACCGTGATCTGATCTGCGTGTACGTGGCGATCGGTCAGCGCAAGGCGACCGTGGTCGCGCTCGCCAAGACGCTCGAGGACGCCGGCGCACTGGAGAACACGATCATCGTGATGGCGGCGGCCGACGAGGCGGCCCCGATCAAGTTCATCGCCCCGTATGCGGGCTGCGCGATGGGCGAGTACTTCCTCTACAACGGCAAGGCGGCGCTGGTGGTCTACGACGACCTGACCAAGCACGCGGTCGCCTACCGGCAGATGTCGTTGCTGCTGCGCCGTCCGCCGGGGCGCGAGGCCTACCCCGGCGACGTGTTCTACCTGCACTCGCGGCTGCTGGAGCGTGCGGTCAAGCTCAACGACGACCTCGGCGCGGGCTCGTTGACCGCGCTGCCGGTGATCGAGACCCAGGCCGGTGACGTGTCCGCCTACATCCCCACCAACGTGATCTCGATCACCGACGGCCAGATCTTCCTCGAGCCGAAGCTGTTCTACTCGGGCGTGCGTCCGGCGATCAACGTCGGGATCTCGGTCTCGCGGGTCGGCGGTAACGCCCAGATCGCGCCGATGCGCAAGGTCGCGGGACGGCTCAAGCTGGAGCTCTCCCAGTACCGCGAGCTCGAGGCGTTCTCCCAGTTCGGCTCCGAGCTCGATCCCGAGACGCAGAAGACCCTGGCCCGCGGCGAGCGCCTGGTCAGGACGCTGAACCAGGCCGAGCGTCATCCGATGCCCGTCGAGGACCAGGTGGTCCAGATCTATGCCGCGACGAACGGCTATCTCGATCGGATCACCGTCGATCGGGTCGCCAGGTTCCTCGCCGACTTGACCGAGTCGGTGCGCGCCAACGAGCCTGAGCTGCTGAAGCAGATCGCCGGCGGGGATTGGGGCGAGGAGACCCAGGGGGCGGTCGAGTCGGCGGTCGAGCGCTTCGCCGAGGACTTCGGCTTCGATCTCGACGAGGAGGGCCATCCGATCGACGACGCAGAGGACAGGCCGCGCACCAGCCGAACGCCGGAGACGCAGGAGCCGGAGGAGTCGACCGCGGAGGAGAAGGAGGAAGAGGCACCAGTCCCGGCATGAGCCGGTGGCACGCCTGAGCATCGATGGCCCTCACCCAACGCGACGTTCGCAACCGGATCAGCTCGGTCAAGAACATCCAGAAGATCACGCGGGCGATGGAGATGGTGGCCGCAGCGCGGCTGCGACGAGCCGAGCAGCGGATCGAGTCGCTGCGCCCGTACGCCGACGCGATCCGGCGGATGACCCGACAGGCGGCGGAGGCGGCCGGAAGCGTTCCGCGGCTGCCGATCCTCGTCGAGCGCGAGCAGGTCAGCTCGGTCGGCCTGCTGCTGGTCGCCGGTGACCGCGGCCTGGCCGGCGCGTTCAACTCGAACATCGTCCGGGCCGGCGTCGCCGCCGGACGCGAGCACGAGTCCGGTGGCGGCACGCCGGTGTACTTCGCCTCCGGACGGCGTCCCGCGTCGTCGTTGACGTTCCGCGGGCTGGACCCGGCGGAGAGCTTCACCGGCTTCACCGATCGCCCCGCGTACGCCGACGCACGCCGAATCGCCGATCGCCTGATCGCGGCCTACGTCGACGGTGAGGTCGATCAGGTGGAGATCTTCTACAACGGCTATATCTCGCCGATCTCGCAGGTCGTGCGCCGGGAGACGCTGCTGCCGCTCCAGCGGGCCACCGTGCTGGCGTCGGAGTCAGATCAGCAGGGATCCGGCGAGCGCAGCGAGCACCGGGCGCTGGTCGAGTACGAGCCCGAGCCGGAGGAGATCCTCAAGCGCCTGGTGCCCGACTACGTCGAGATCTCGATCTACCGGGCGTTGCTCGAGTCGACCGCGTCCGAGCATGGTGCGCGGATGACCTCGATGCGCAACGCGTCCGAGAACGCCGGCGCGCTGATCGAGGACCTGACGCTGGAGATGAACCGAGCCCGCCAAGCGGAGATCACGCAGGAGATCATGGAAGTCGTCGCCGGCGCTGAAGGGCTCGGCTGAACCAATATGGAGAACGATGTCTGACACAACCGAAACCAGGAACGTCGGTCGGATCGTGGAGATCCAGGGAGTCGTGATCGAGGCGGTGTTCCCCGACCGGCTGCCGGAGATCAACCACGCGATCACGATCGCCAGGCCCGAGGCGGCACGCGACGAGGAGGACCTGGACATCGCGGCCGGGGGGAACGACGTCCTGGTGTGCGAGGTCCAGCAGCACCTCGGCGACGACCGGGTGCGCGCGGTGGCGATGGACATCACCGATGGCCTGTCCCGGGGGACCGAGGTGCTGGACACCGGCGCGCCGATCACCGTTCCCGTCGGCCCGGGCACGCTGGGACGGATCTTCAACCTGCTCGGGGAGCCGATCGACCTCGGAGAGCCGCTGCCCGACGATGTCGAGCGCTGGCCGATTCACCGCGAGGCGCCCACGGTCGAGGCGCTGACCCCGACGACCAAGATGTTCGAGACCGGGATCAAGGTGATCGACCTGCTGGCGCCCTACGCCGAAGGCGGCAAGGTGGGCCTGTTCGGCGGCGCCGGCGTCGGCAAGACGGTGATCATCCAGGAGCTGATCCACAATCTCGCCCAGGAGCACGGCGGCCTGTCGGCATTCTGCGGCGTGGGGGAGCGCTCGCGCGAGGGCAACGACCTGTGGCTGGAGATGAAGGAGTCGGGCGTGCTCGACAAGACGATGCTCGTGTTCGGGCAGATGAACGAGCCACCCGGCGCCCGCATGCGCGTCGCGCTGTCCGGCCTGACGATGGCCGAGTACTTCCGCGACCGCGAGGGCCAGGACGTGCTCCTGTTCATCGACAACATCTTCCGCTTCGTGCAGGCCGGATCCGAGGTTTCGGCGCTGCTCGGCCGGATGCCCTCCCAGGTCGGCTATCAGCCGACGCTGGAGTCGGAGATGGGGCAGTTGCAGGAGCGGATCACCTCGACGCGCAAGGGGTCGGTGACGTCGATCCAGGCGATCTACGTGCCCGCCGACGACCTGACCGACCCGGCCCCGGCATCGGTGTTCGCGCACCTGAACGCGACCACGACGCTGTCGCGCTCGATTTCGGAGAAGGGCATCTATCCGGCGGTCGACCCGCTTGACTCCACCTCGACGATCCTCAAGGCCGAGATCCTCGGCGATGAGCACTTCAACGTGGCCAACGATGTCAAGCAGGTGCTCCAGCGCTACCAGGAGCTCCAGGACATCATTGCGATCCTCGGCATCGACGAGCTCTCCGACGAGGACCGGATCACCGTCAACCGGGCCCGCAAGCTGGAGCGCTTCCTCTCCCAACCGTTCTTCGTCGCCGAGCAGTTCACCGGCACGCCCGGCGAATACGTTCCAATCGCCGAGTCGATCCGCGGCTTCAAGGAGATCCTGGAGGGCAAGCACGACGAGATGCCCGAGCGGGCGTTCTTCATGAAGGGGACGATCGATCAGGTGACCCAGGACGCCGAGAAGGATTAGCCGCCGTGGCGCACAGCAAGTTCCAGGTCGAGGTTCTGACTCCCGAGGGAGAGATCTTCAACGACGAGGTCGAGATGATCTCGACCAGGACGACGGTCGGCTCGATCGGCATCCTCGCCCACCACACCCCGTTGCTGGCGATGCTCGACCCGACCGAGCTGCGCCTGTACAAGACCGAGTCCGAAGTGGTGCGGTTCGCCCAGGCCGAGGGGTACATGCAGGTCGCCGAGAACCACGCGCTGCTCCTGCTCGAGGAGGCCTACGCGCCGAGCGAGCTCGACCTCGGGGATCTGCGCGACCGGCTGGGGCAGGCCGAGCGCCAGCTCCAGGACGCCCAGGATGACACCGAGCAGCAGCGCGTGGCCGAGCGCGACAAGCTCCGGTTGGAGGCGTTCATCAGGATCGCCGAAGCGGCCTGAGGGCGACTGCGCGACCTGAGGGTTCGCCAGGCGTGAGCCCTAAGCTTCGATGGTCATGGTCGACGAACGGGTCCTCGCGGAACGGTTGATCTCCTACGACACCTCCCGCGTTGATGATCTTGTCGCGGCGGCAGGATTCGTCAAGGGGTGGCTTGAATCCCGCAACATCGAGGTTCGGCAACACGATCACAACGGGCTACCGGTGCTGGTGGCGGAGGTGGGACCTTCAGGTCAGGACGTTCCCTGCGTGGTGCTGCACGGCCATCTGGACGTCGTGCCCGGGCGCCCCGAGCAGTTCGCGCCCCGGATCGAAGGCGATCGGCTGATCGGCCGGGGGGCCTACGACATGAAGGCCGGCCTCGCGGCGATGATGTGCGTGCTGAAGGACGTCGAGCGCCAGGATCGGGTGCGGGTCCGGCTGGTCAGCGTTCCTGACGAGGAGTCCGAGGAGCTCGACGAGCGCTCGACCGACGCGTTCGTGAAGCTGGGACTGGGAGGCAACTTCGCGATCACCGGCGAGCCGACCGATCTGCACATCGGAGTCGAGGCCAAGGGCGTGCTGGTGATGCGGATCGTCGTGCACGGGCGGGCCGCGCACAGCTCGACGCCATGGCTCGGCGACAACGCCGTGCTGAAGGCGATCGACGTGTTCCGCGCGATCGAGTCGCTACCGTTCAGCCGCGAATCCTCGGAGATGTTCGATCGGCCGTCGATCAACCTGGGACGGATCCAGGGCGGAGATGCGCTGAACAAGGTGCCCGATGAATGCGCGATGGCCGTCGACGTACGTTACCTGCCCGGTCAGGATCCGGGCGAGATCCTGGCTCAGGTACGGGCGATCCCAGAGATCGACGTGACCCGGACGTTCATCCATCCGCCGGTTACCGTGCTGCGCACCAACCCCTACGTGCAGGCGCTGAGCGAGGCCGTGTCGCGCTCGATCCCCGACATGGAGACGATGAGCGTGGGACGTGACGGCGCCTCCGATGCCGCCTCGTTCATCGAGGCCGGGATCCCGGCGGTCGAGTTCGGCCCCTCGGGCGCGGGGCACCACGGACCCGATGAGTGGGTGTCGCTGTCCTCGCTGGCCCGCTATCGGCGCGCGCTGGCCGACTTCGTGCGCTCGCTGCCGATCTGGCTCGAGCAGGCTGATCATCAGGGCCCGCCCGGCCCCGGCGCCCTGCAGGCGATCGACGGCGGGCGGGCGTGAGGTTCATTCCCAGCTCGCGCCGTGGGGCGCTGTGGCGGTTTGCTCTCGGGGCGGTGATCGTGGTCGGGTTCACCGCCGCCACGACCGCCGTTGCGGGGCTGCTGCAGTTCAAGCAGTTCGCCGCCGATATCTCGGTCACCCCCGCGATCCGGCAGGCGCGGGTGACGATCCCCCACCCGGGCCAGCCGCAGACGATCCTGATCATCGGCTCGGACCATCGCGCCGGCACGTCGTTCAGCTCGGCCAACACCGACACGATGATGCTCGTCCGGCTCGACCCCAACTCCTCCACGATCAACGTGCTCTCGGTTCCGCGTGACCTCAAGGTGGAGATTCCCGAGGACGGGGGCCTTGCGACGGCCAAGCTAAACAGCGCCTATTCCGTCGGCGGGCCGAACCTGCTGGTCAAGGTGATCAGGCAGAACGTGTTCCCGCATCTGCAGGTCAACCACATCGTCGACGTCAACTTCAGCGGCTTCGAGGCGCTGGTCAACGCGATCGGCTGCGTCTACACCGATGTCGATCACCGCTACTACAACAACACCGCGCTGACCGACTACTCGAGCATCAACCTCCAATCCGGCTATCAGAAGCTGTGCGGCTCTGACGCGCTGTCGTTCGTGCGCTTCCGCCACACCGACAGCGACATCGTGCGCAACGCGCGCCAGCAGGACTTCATCCGCTGGGCCAAGGACCAGTACGGCGCCTCGAGCCTGATCGCCCACCGCGACACGCTGCTGAGGATCTTCGGCGAGCACACCCAGACCGATCCCGACCTGCACTCGGTCGACGGGCTGATCAACATGTTCCAACTGGTCGCATTCTCCGCCGGACACACGATCAAGCAGATCCCGTTCCCCGCGATCCTGCTGCCGTGCGGGGGCGGCGGGACCACGGCTGACGGAACGGTCGCCGCGGTCGCCCCCTGCTACGTGTCAGCCGACCCGGGCCCCGAAGCGCACGTCTACCGGGAATTCATCGCGGCGACCCGCTCGCACCCTGCCGCCCAGCCGGTCGCGGCACCGCCGCGCAAGCCGGTGTCGGTGAGCGCCCAGGCGGCCGGCCTGACCGCGGACCTTCCGGACGGCCGGGCCCAGGTCTCGGCGCTGGGAAGGGTCGGGATGCCGGTGTACTTCCCGCGACTGATCGCGGCCGGCTCGACCTACGAGCCGCCGACCGCCGGCGAGTATCCGCGCGCCTACAGGCTCCACGACCAGAGCAACGACCCCCATGCCGCCTATCGCATCGTGGTGGTGCTCAACTCGCTGCTCGGCCAGTACTACGGGGTGCAGGGCACGACCTGGAAGACGCCGCCGATCCTCGCCAGTCCCAGCGGCACGCGGACGGTCGGGGGGAAGGTCCTGTCGCTGTACGCCAATGGGGGCAAGGTCAGCGTCGTCGCGTGGCACACGCGCCAGGGCGTCTACTGGATCTCCAACACGCTGACCGACAATCTGACCAACAAGCAGATGGTCGGGATCGCCGCCTCGCTGACCCGGGGCTAGCCGGTCGCCGAAATGGGCCCACAACGCCAGCCAATCGCCGTGATCGGCACCGGCTATGTCGGCCTGGTCACGGCCGTCGGATTCGCCGAGCTGGGGAGCGATGTGTGGTGCGTCGACGTCGACGCGGACAAGATCGCGCGTCTGGTGCGCGGTGAGGTGCCGATCTACGAACCGGGGCTCGAGCAGGCGCTCGCTCGCAACCGGCAGCGACTGCGCTTCTCGACCGAGCTTGCGCCCGCGCTGGAGCACGCGCAACTGCTGTTCGTGGCCGTGGGCACCCCGCCCACGTACTCCGGCGACGCCGATCTGTCGGCGGTCCACGCGGTCGCCGGCGCGATGCCCGCCTCCGACCGCCACGCGCTGGTGATGAAGTCGACGGTGCCGGTCGGCACCGGCGCCGCGATCAAGCGGATCTTCGCCGAGCAGGGCAAAGCGAGCTTCGCCTACGTCTCCTGCCCGGAGTTCCTCAAGGAGGGCTCGGCCCTGGAGGACTTCCTCGCGCCGGACCGGGTCGTGGTCGGCGACGAGCGGGACTGGGCCGGCGATGCCGTGATCGAGCTCTACGCACCGCTGGCGGCGCCCCTGGTTCGTACGGACATCGCCAGCGCCGAGATGGTCAAGCTGGCCGCGAACGCGTTTCTGGCGACCAAGATCTCGTTCATCAACGAGATCGCCAACGTGTGCGAGGAAACGGGTGCGGACGTGCTGGAGGTGGCCCGGGGGATGGGGCTCGATCATCGGATCGGCACGCACTTCCTGCGGCCCGGGATCGGGTTCGGGGGCTCGTGCTTCCCGAAGGACGTCTCGGCGCTGAAGCAGCTCGCGGGGAACTCCGGCTATCACTTCCAGCTGCTGACCGCGGTGATCGAGGTCAACGAGCTGCAGAAGCGGCGCGTGATCGGGAAGCTGCAGAAGCACCTGGGCTCGCTGGTCGGCAAGACCATCGCGCTGCTCGGACTCGCCTTCAAAGCCAACACCGACGACATGCGCGAGGCATCCTCGTTGGTCTTGTCCGGCCGGCTGCAGGCCGACGGCGCCCAGGTCCGCGCGTATGATCCGATCGCCGCCGACGAGGCGCGCAAGCTGATGACCGGGGTCGAGTTCTCCGACTCGGCTCTGCACGCCGTAGCCGGAGCGGACGCCTGCATCATCGTGACCGAATGGCCCGAGTTCGCCGAGCTCGATTGGTCCGAGGTCGCGGCGCGGATGTCGGGGCGGCTGGTCGTCGACGGGCGGAACTTCCTCGACGGGGACGCGGTCAGGGCTGCCGGCTTCATCTACGAGGGCATCGGGCGATAGGTGCTCGCCGCCGCAGATACGGCCGCCTTCGAGCCTTGTTGCGCCGGAGACCGCTGAGTGCAGGCGCTGATCCTCGCCGGCGGAGAAGGCACGCGACTGCGCCCGCTGACCTCGACGATTCCCAAGCCCGTCGTCCCGCTCGTCGCCCAGCCGTTCATCTCCTACATGCTGGAGTGGCTGCGGGGGCACGGGGTCGACGATGTGATCCTGTCGTGTGGCTTCATGGCCGACGGCGTGCGCGACGTGCTGGGCGACGGATCGGAGCTGGGGATCCGGCTGCGCTGCATCGAGGAGCCCCGGCCGCTGGGGACCGGCGGCGCGCTGAAGTTCGCGCACGAGCTGCTCGACGAGCGCTTCCTGATGCTCAACGGCGACGTGCTCACCGACATCGACCTGACCGCGCAGCTGAGCCAGCATGAGCGAACCGGCGCGCGCACCACGCTGGCGTTGATCGGAGTCGAGGACCCGTCCGCGTACGGGTTGGTGCGGCGAGATAGCGATCTCTCGGTTAAGGCGTTCGTCGAAAAGCCCGGGCCCGATCAGGTCGATACCAACTTGATCAGCGCCGGGGCGTACATCATCGAGCGCGAGATCCTCGGCGAGATGGCGCCGGCCGGTACCAACTTCTCGATTGAGCGTGACGTGTTCCCCCGGCTGGTGGGCGGCGGGCTATTCGGATATGCGGCGAGCGGATACTGGCTCGACATCGGCACCCCGGCGCGTTATCTGCAGGGAACCTTCGACATCCTGGAGGGCAACGTCAGCACCGAGATCGGCCGGCGGCTGGCGCAGGCCGGCCGGTTGCTGCTCGATGGCGCGACGATCGAGGGCCGAGTCGTCGCTCCGTCGATGGTCGGGCCCGGTTGCCGGGTCGCGCCCGGGGCGATCGTCGGCGGGCGGGCGGTCCTGGGACGCGACGTGAGGGTCGCCGGCGGCGCGCACGTGGAGAGCTCGGTGCTGCTGGACGGCGTGAGCATCGGGGAGCGCACGACGGTCAGCGCGTCGATCGTCGGGCCCGGGGTCACGATCGGGGATCACTGCCAGATCGAGAACGGGGTGGTGCTCGGTGCGGGTGCGAAAATCGGAGCGGGCAACGTCCTCGCAGCCGGGGTCCGTATCTTCCCGGGCGTCGAACTACCCGAGGGAGCAGTCAGATTTTGACGAGCACGCTGGACCTCAGCCGCGCGGCAATCATGTCGATCGACGGATCGAATCAGCTCGGCGACGTCCTGGACCTGCCCGAGCACCTCCGCGACGCGCAGTGGCGCGTGGAGTCCGCCAACCTCGAGCCCCACGACGCACCCGGCGGCCTGGTGGTGGCGGGAATGGGCGGCTCGGCGATCGGCGGCGACCTGGCACTCGCCGCCCTGGGCGATCGCGCCCTGCGTCCGATCGTGGTCACGCGCGACTACGCGCTGCCGCCGTGGATCACCCCCGAGGTGACGGTTCTGTGCGCCAGCTACTCCGGCAACACCGAGGAGGCGCTGGCGGTGTTCGAGGCCGCCGGGGCGCTCGGCGCTCGGCGGATCGTCACCACCACGGGGGGGCGGCTGGCCGAGGTGGCCCGGGCCGAAGGCGTGCCGGTGGTACCGCTGCCGGGCGGGTTCCAGCCCCGGGCGGCGGTTGCCTACCAGTTCGTGGTGGCGCTCGAGGTCGCCGCGCTGTGCGGCGCCGGAGAGCGGCTGCACACCGAGATCGACGTTGCGGCGGCGCACGCGGAGCGGCTAGTCGAGGAATGGGGTCCGGAAGCCCCCGAGCACAGCCTGGCCAAGGAGCTGGGGCGCGAGCTGTACGGCACCGTGCCTCAGATCGCCGGTGCCGGGCTGACCGCACCGGTGGCCTACCGGTGGAAGACCCAGATCAACGAGAACGCCAAGACGCCCTGCTTCTCGCACGAGCTGCCGGAGTTGGATCACAACGAGCTCGTCGGCTGGGAGGGGGCGAGCCGGCTCGGGCGCTTCAGCGCGGTGTTCCTCGACGACTCGGACCTCCACCCGCGCGTGCGCCAGCGGATCGAGCTGACCCGGGGGCTGATCACCGCCGAGGCCGCCGCCACCTACCGGGTCGAGAGCGTCGGCGAGGGCCGCGTCGAACGGCTGGTGTCGCTGGTCCTGCTGGGCGATCTGGTGGCGCTGTACCTGGCCGTGCTGCGCGGAGTCGATCCGGGGCCGGTGGTGTCGATCGAGCGGCTGAAGAGAGCGCTCGCCGGGGGTTGAGCGCCGGCGGCGGGCGGCGGTTCGCCGGGGGTTGGGCGCCGGCGGCGGGCGGCGGTTCGAGACAGACCGCACGAACCTTGACACTGTCGTGGTAATGTTGAGCCTCGATGGAGGCGCTGACGATCCACGAGGCCGCGCAGACCACCGGGTGGTCGCCGCGCATGCTTCGCTATGTCGAGCAGGCGGGGCTGTTGACCCCCGCGCGCACTGGGTCCGGCTACCGCTTGTACGGCGCGGCCCAGCTTCAGCGGCTGAGCACGCTCAAGGAGCTGCTGACGCGGTTCGAGATCGGGCTCTCCGACGTCGCTTTCGCCGCCCGGCTGGCGGCGGATGCAGAGCTGCGGGAGGCGGTCCAGCGCTGGCTCGAGGCGACCCCTCGCCGTCCTGAGCACGTCGACGCCGATGACTGGCTGCGGTTCGAGCAGGACAAGCACCAGAAGCTGCTGGCCGTGGCCTGAACACCATCCTGATAACCGTCCTGAGAACC
>Ga0209839_10000628_pt1 | contig 17932 bp, 16 predicted proteins | sample OrgsoiDNA2013050_FD_185800 | JGI IMG/M metagenome (GOLD analysis project Ga0209839, IMG submission 185800) | Permafrost soil microbial communities from the Arctic, to analyse light accelerated degradation of dissolved organic matter (DOM) -... | ecosystem: Environmental > Terrestrial > Soil >... | reverse complement strand
TGGCGCCGCTGCTCAATGCCCCGCCACCCGTCCATCCGTACGCTCCTGGCTCGTGGGGCCCGACGGAAGCCGACCGCTTGCTGGCCGGGGTGGGGCGATGGCACGCCCCCTGGGTGACCCGGTGACCGCCGCACAGAAGGCCAGAGCCAAGCCCGCCGGCGGTCGCACCGGCGGCGCCAAGGCGAGCGCCGAGCGTCCCGTCCAGAGCGCCGCCGCGCCCTCGCCATTCCCGCCGATCGCCGATTACGCGTTCCTATCGGACTGTCACACCGGCGCGCTGGTCGCTCCGGATGGGTCGATCGACTGGCTGTGCGTGCCGCGCTTCGACGCGCCGAGCGTGTTCGGCTCGCTGCTCGATCGCGAGGGGGGGCTGTTCCGCGTGGCCCCGTTCGGAGTCACCGTCCCTTCCGACCGTCATTACGTGCCGGGCACCAATGTGCTCGTCACGACGTGGAAGACACCGGGTGGGTGGCTCGAGGTCGTCGATGCGCTGACGATGGGTCCGACGACGCACGAGGACCGGATCACGCCGCATACCCGGCCGCCCGCTGACGAAGACGCCGACCACCTGCTGGTGCGAACCGTCAAGTGCCTGGAAGGCGAAGTGTCGCTGGAGCTGGTCTGTGAGCCCGCATTCGACTATGGCCGGACCCCGGCCGAGTGGACGCTCGCCGAGGGCAGCCGCCACGCCGCCGACGCCAGCGGCGCCGGCCAGACGATCCGGCTGCAGACCGACCTGGAGCTCGGGGTCGAGGTCAGTCGCGTCCGCGCCCGGCACACCCTGCGGCCGGGCGAGCAGGCCTACGCCGCGCTGGCGTGGGGAGAGGGACTGGCCGCACCGGCCGACCGCGGTGAAGCTGCCACGCGAATCGAGGCCACGATCGGTTTTTGGCGTCGCTGGCTAGCCCATGCGCGCCCGTTCGCCGACCATCGCTGGCGCGAGGCGATCCAGCGTTCGGCATTGACGATCAAGGGGCTGACCTACATGCCCACCGGCGCGACGGTCGCGGCGCTGACCACGTCGCTACCGGAAACCCCCGGCGGCGAGCGCAACTGGGACTATCGCTACACCTGGATGCGCGACGCAACGTTCACGCTCCAGGCGCTTCATCTCCTGGGCCTCGACTGGGAAGCCGACGAGTTCATGCAGTTCGTCGCCGACGTCGAGCCCAACGAGGACGGCGGGCTGCAGATCATGTACGGGATCGACGGGCGCCGCGACCTGACCGAGACCTTCCGCGAGGATCTGTCGGGCTATTCGGGGGCTCGCCCGGTGCGGATCGGCAACGGCGCGTTCGACCAGCGTCAGAACGACGTGTTCGGGGCGGTACTGGACTCGATCCTCAAGCACACGATGCACAGCCAGCGCCTGCCGCGGCGCCTGTGGCCGATCGTGCAGGCGCAGGCCGAGTGCGCCACCAAGGCGTGGCGCCAGCCCGACCAGGGCATCTGGGAGGCCCGGGGCAAGCCGCAGCACTACGTGTCCTCGAAGCTGAGCTGCTGGGTGGCGATGGACCGCGCCGCCAAGCTCGCCGCGATCCGTGACGACCCCGGTCTGGCGGCGAAATGGGCCGCCACGGCAGCGGAGATTCACGCCGACATCCTCGCTCACGGGGTCACCGACGGCGTGCTGCGCCAGCACTACAACACCGACGCGCTGGACGCCTCGACGCTGCTGGCGGCGATGTTCGGCTTCCTTCCGGGCGATGACGAGCGCATGCACAAATCGGTCCTGGCGATCGCCGATGACCTGACCGAGAACGGCTATGTCCTGCGCTACCGGACCGATGAGACCGACGACGGGCTGTCGGGCAAGGAGGGGACGTTCCTGATCTGCTCATTCTGGTTGGTCTCGGCACTGTCGATCGTCGGCGAGGCCCAGCGAGCGCACGATCTGATGGAGCGCCTGCTCCGCATCGGCTCCAAGCTCGGGCTCTATGCCGAGGAATTCGACGCCGACACCGATCGACACCTGGGCAACTTCCCCCAGGCGTTCTCCCACCTGGCGCTGATCGAGGCTGCAGCTCGAATCATCCTCGCCGAACAACTGGCCCTGGAGGGTCTCGGCCCCCCAAGCTCATCCGCCCTGGCCAGCGCCATACCGCCCGCATCTGGAGACCATCTATGAGCCATTACGACCTGATCATCATCGGCACCGGCGCGGGCGGCGGGACGCTGGCTCGCCATCTGGCGCCGTCGGGCAAACGGATCCTGCTGCTGGAGCGGGGGGATTGGCTGCCCCGCGAGCCGCAGAACATCTCCGCCGAAGAGGTGTTCGTCAACAATCGGTACATATCCGCTGATACGTGGCGGTATCAGAACGGCGAGCAGTTCCAGCCCCAGATCCACTACTGCGTCGGTGGCGCGACCAAGTTCTACGGAGCCGCGCTCTACCGGCTGCGCGAGCAGGACTTCGGCGATCTGCGACACCACGACGGCCTCTCGCCCGCCTGGCCGATCGGTTACGACGAGCTCGAGCCGTATTACACGCTGGCCGAGCAGCGCTACTGCGTGCACGGAGCCCGCGGCGAGGATCCGACCGAGCCGCCCGCCAGCGCCCCCTACCCGTTCCCCGCCGTGTCCCACGAGCCCCGCATCCAGCAGCTCTCAGACGACCTCGCGGGATTGGGCCACCATCCGTTCCACGCCCCCTGCGGGGTGATGCTCAACGAGCGCAACATGCCCTACAGCGCCTGCATGCGCTGTGCGAACTGCGACGGCTTCCCCTGCATCGTGCACGCGAAGTCCGATGCCGACGTGCTCGGGGTCCGGCCTGCGCTCGAGCATCCCAACGTCGAGCTGTTGACCAACGCGGAGGCGGTGCGACTGAACACCGACGCGGCCGGAACCTCGGTGGCGAGCGTCGCGATCAACCACGGCGGAGCGCTTGAAACGCTGACCGCGGACCTGTTCGTCGTCTGCGCCGGCGCGGCGAACACCGCGAGGCTGTTGCTGATGTCAGCCAACGAGCGGCACCCCCAGGGTCTCGCCAACGGCTCGGACCAGGTCGGGCGCAATTACATGTTCCACAACAGCCAGGCGGTGCTGGCGCTGTCGATGGAAGAAAACCCCACCGTGTTCCAGAAGACGCTGGGGCTGAACGACTTCTACCTCCAAGGTCCGGAGTTCGATTTCCCGATGGGCAACATCCAGATGGTCGGCAAGTCACAAGCACCGATGTTCCGAGGCGAGAAGCCGGGGGAGACGAGATTTGCCCCCAACTGGTCGCTAGAGGACGTCGCCAAGCACGCGGTCGACTTCTGGCTCTCCACCGAGGATCTCCCACGACCGGAGAACCGCGTGACGGTCGACGACCAAGGCGCGATCACAATCGCCTATGCCGCGACCAATCAGGAGCCGAAGGAGCGTCTGTACGAGCAGCTCAAATCGATGCTCGGCCACCTGGGGATGCACCATCACCACCTGCTGCCCCATACCGCCTACCTCAAGAACGAGATCCCCGTGGCCGGGGTGGCCCACCAAGCCGGCACCTGCCGGTTCGGCCGCGACCCGAGCACCTCCGCGCTCGACGTCAACTGCAAGGCCCACGAGCTTGACAACCTGTACGTGGCCGACACGAGCGTCTTCCCGAGCATCGGCGCCGTGAACCCGGCACTCACGGCGATGGCCAACGCGCTGCGGGTGGGAGACCGGTTGCTGCACCGGATGGGGGTCAGCGCCGCCGACGGCCAAGCCGCCGGCTCAATCTCGTGAGCGCGGCTTCATAATTCAACGGTCGCGTCCAGCACCACGCCCGTGGCTGAGCACCGGCTTTGCCTGAGCGCCGGATTCGCTGCGTCTCATGTCCCACGTCCACATCCACGCGCCGCACGAGCTGAGCGAACCGCCCGAGGCCAAGCCCGAGGACGAGAAGCCCGGCCGCTTCAGCGAGCGCTGGCTCGAGTTCAGCGCTGTGGTGCTGCTCTCGCTGGCGACGCTGGCCACCGCCTGGAGCGGCTACCAGGCCGCCCTGTGGTCAGGCGAGCAGTCCCAGAAGTACGCCCAGGCGTCGACGCTGCGCGTTCACTCCAACCAGCAGTCGGTGCTCGCCGGGCAAACCCATCTTGGCGACCTGGTGCTCGTCAACGGCTGGTTCAACGCGATCGAGTCAGGTAATCGAAAGCTCGCCGCCGACTACCGGCGCCGCTATCGCCCGGCCTTCCAGCCGGTGTTCAACGATTGGCTGGCGCTGCACCCGCTGACCAACCACCGGGCCCCCCCTGGTCCAACCTACATGCCGCAATACCGTCTGGCCGCGTCGGCGGCCGCCGTGGCGCTCGACGCCCGGGCCGACAAGCTCTATGCCGAGGGGACCGAGGCCAAGACCGACGACGACCGTCATATTCTCTCGACCGTGTTCTTCGCCGCCGTGTTGTTTCTCGCCGCCGTGTCGCTGCGGCTGGAGTGGAGACCGCTGCGGATCGCGGTGCTCGCATTCGGCACGGTCATGTTCCTCGGTTCGCTGGTGTTCGTGCTGACGCTGCCGACAGCGGCCTAGTGCCGTCGCCCTCGTAAGCTCGCCTGCGTTCGAGCGGCCCCAGCGGCGCGTCGGCTCACGTCGTCGAGGCTGGGGTGGTGGTCTGAAGGCTGTCGGTGACCTCGGGGTCGTCGGGTTCGCCCCAGTCGATATGGGCGGCGCTGGAGCGCTGGTCGAGCACCTGGGGTCCGCGGGTCTTAGAGAAGTAGTCCCAACCCCAGTCGATGAACGCCTCGATCCGGTTGCGCACGCCGCTCATCAACGCCGCGTGCACGCCGAGCCACGCCGCGAACGCGATCGAGCCGTGCAACTCGTGGCGATGCTTGCCGACCTCGGCGACCGCCGCGCCACGGCCGATCATCGCCATGATCCCCTTGTCCTTGTAGTGAAACTCGACGCGTGGCTCGCCGGCGATCTCGGCCAGAACGCTCTCCGCGACACACTGGCCGCTCTGCAGCGCGACCGACCCCAACTGCGGGAACGGCTTACCGTCCGGCCCGGGGATATTGGCGATATCACCAACCACGTACACGCCACGGAATCCCTCGACCGTCAGATCAGGGCCGACATCGATCCGCCCGCCCCGCCCCTGGGGAATCCCGCTCGCGGCGGCCGGCGAAGCAGCCATCAGACCACCCGCCCACGCCACACACCGAGTCTCGATCACCCGTCCATCCGAGAGCAGCACATGATCCGCGGCGACCTCCTTGACGCCCGTCCCGAGCAGGAGCTTCACACCCCGCTCCTGCAACACGCCGCTGGCGTACTTGTGCGCCCGGTCAGAGAACCCCCCCAGCACCACATCCCCCAGATCGACGAGGTGGATGCTGGCGCGCGAGACCGCCAAATCGTGATACTCGACCGGCATCGTCTCGTTGATCATGTCCGCCATCGAGCCCGCCAATTCCGTGCCGGTTGCGCCCGCGCCCACGATCACGAAGTTCAGCGCGCCCCGATCGATCAGCGACGGATCGCGATCCGCATTCTCAAAACACGCCAACACCCGGGTGCGCAGCCGTTCGGCATCCCCCAGCGAATACAGTGGAAACGCGTGCTCCGCCGCCCCCGGAGTCCCGAAGAAGTTCGCCTGCGCGCCCGCCGCCAACACCAGGACATCCCCCCGATACGTCTGACCCACAGCCGTCGACACCGACCGCGACTTCGGATCGACCGCCACCACCTTCTCCAACTTCACATCAACGTTCTCATCCCCATGGAACGCCTGACGCAACGAGAACGCGATATCCGACGCCGACAGCTGAGACGTCGCGACCTGATACAGCAGCGGCTGAAACTGATGATAGTTATGCTGGTCGATCAACGTCACCCGAACCGAGTCCTTGCCGGCGAGCGCCTTCGCGCAACCGAGACCGGCAAAACCACCGCCCACAATCACCACATGCGTCTCGGCCTGTCCATCCGCCTCGTGCGAACCTTCTGATGCCACGCTAGACCACCTCCACGTCCACTGAATTGACCCCACCGACAGTCCTTACCGCCGAGCACGATCGAGTACACACTCCGACCTGCGGATCCGCCTCCCCCGAAGCGGGTGAAGTCGGCGGGATTGCCGATCACGATGAGTGATACCAGCCCCACGCCGAGGACGTATCGCGTCGAGGAAGCCGTCGCTGACGACTTGTCGGCGTGGGTCCTGCACGACGACGGGAGCGATCTCCACGCCATCTGGGTGCCGGAAGCGGGCATGCTCGGGGCGTCACTGGTCCACCAGGGCCAAGAGCTCCTGTGGCAGGGCGCCGGGGTCAGGGCCTACGCCGAGCGGTGCGCGTTCATGGGGATTCCCTTCCTGCACCCCTGGGCCAATCGGCTCGATCATTTCGGCTACGCAGCGGGGGGGCATGAGGTGGTGCTCGACCCCGCTTCGCCGCTGCTACTGCTCGAGGAGAATGGCCTGCCGATTCACGGCCTCCTGAACGCGTCGCGTCGATGGTCGGTTCTGGAGTCCGCTGCGGGGGCTGACGGCGCTCGGCTGGTGGCCGGCCTGGAGTTCGACGATGCCGAGCTGCTGGCCGCATTTCCGTTCCCCCACCGCGTGAATATGGATGTCCGGCTGGGTGGCGGAGCGCTTGAGGTGGCGATTTCCCTGACCCCCACGGCCGATCAGCCCGTGCCCGTCTCATTCGGCTTTCACCCGTACCTGAGTCTTCCCGGCGCGCCACGCTCGGAGTGGGAGGTCGCGTTTCCGATCCGCCGCCGAGTACTGCTCGACGACCGAAACCTTCCCACGGGTGAAACAGTCGCCGCGACGCCGATTACCGGATCGATCGGCGCGCGCACGTGGGACGACTGCTTTGACCGTCTTGAGCAACCAGCTCGCTTCAGCGTCTCCGGAGGCGGGCGGACGGTGGTGCTTGAGTTTGCGCAGGGCTATCCCGTCGCGCAGGTCTTCGCCCCGCCGGGCAAGGAGTTCCTGTGTCTCGAGCCGATGACCGCGCCCGTCAATTCACTGGTCAGCGCCGCAGGCGCGCTGGTTTGGGTTCCCCCCGGGCAGCGACACACCGCCAGCTTCAGGATCGTCCCCGCAGGGCCCGACCGCTAGCTCGGCCCGCGTGATCTGAGCGTGCTGAATTAGCACGTCGATGGCGCGGGCGAGGGCCTTCTCAGCAGGTTCCTATGGTGGCGGTGACGACGGGGTGGGTGCGGCCGAACCGGCGGGCCGCGCGCTCTGCCGGGCGGTCTGGATGGCCGACAGCTTGAGCGTCGCGAGATACGCCACCGCGACCCCGACGATCACCAACGGCTCAGCCCCCGGCCCGGACTTCGAGGTTAACAACGACGCGATCACGATCGCCGAGAGCGGCAAACGCAGAATCGCGACGGTCCCTGCGCCGATCCCCACTGCCACCGCCGCCGTCACCGGAAACCCCGGCAACCGCGACGCCAACACGCCTCCCACGGCCCCCAAGAAGATCGCCGGGAACGTCGGACCGCCCCGAAAGCTCCCCAACGACAACGCATACGCCAACCCTTTACACACCACCAGCAGCAACAACGCCCCGACTGACCACGACGCCGCGCCTGACACAAACCCCGGCAGCGCGTCCTGACCCGAGAACAACACCTCGTTCACGCCCTTCCCCGACACCTCGTAGAACACGATCGCCAACCCCCCGACCAGCAACCCGCATACGGGCAACACCAAGAACGGACGCGGACGAGCGACCCGGAACGTCAACAGCCCCCCCGACCGAACGGCAAACGCCACCACCGCGACCACCAACCCCAGGAGGATCGTCCAACCGAAGTTCCCGATCGTCGGCCGGTCAAACGCCGGCAGGCTCAACGGGCCCAAGGCATAGGCACTCGAGCTCAACCCGGTCCAGGACCCCATCCCGATCGACACCAACGTCCCGATCGCCGCGCCGACCAACCCCGGCACGAGCACCACCGGCAGCCTCGCCCCCCCAAGCCCGGTCGCCTCAATCAGAATGATCGCCGCGATGATCGGCGAGCTGAACACCAGCGACAGCGCCGCGAAGCTCCCCGCCGCGGCGACCACCATCAACATCTGCGACGGCGCGTCGCTGCGCGCCAGGCGCACCACGAACACCCCCAAACCCGCCCCCAACGCGATCAACGGCGCCTCCGGCCCGATCACCACGCCCAGCCCGATCGACGCCAGCCCTGCCAGCACCACCCCCGGCAGCATCTCCGGCGTGACCAACCCCCCGCCCACCTTCAACCCCTCCGCCGGCACATGCCCGCCCGAGCCCGGCAACCTCACGATCGCCCACGCGACCACCAACCCCGCCAGCACCAGCACCGGCAAGGACCACCACACCGGGGCCCCGGAGCCGAACCCCAGAGCGTGGGGCAGATGCACGAACACCTCCTGCTGCACCTGATACACCAACTCCAAGAATCCCCATGCCGCGAACGAAACGACCACGCCCACCACCACGGCCACCGCCAACAACACCAGAAACCCCCGACTGACCAGCAACACCGCCGGATCCACGTCTCGCCCAGAGCCCCCGGCAGCCCCAGGGCCACCGGCAGCCGGACCCCCACCCGGACCAGCCGGAGCCGGAGGTTGCACGCCGGGGGAACCCGACTCAGCGGAGTTCAACGGAACCTCCCCGATCGAATCCGCTCACGGATTCCCCAGCTTCAGCGGACTCCGCCATTGCCAAAACCCTATGACCACCCGCCCACCCCCCGCGTCACCCCGATCGGGTGACCACCAGACCCCCCCGAGGGCGGCCGGCGGCGAACTCGCCGCCGGCAGCCGCAGCACAAACCAGCCTCGCCAACGAGACGGGAAGCACCTAAGACGCAGCGTCGGCCTTGGGCGTCAACGCCTCCTGCAACTTCGCCGTGTCCTCATCCGACAACGAGGTCTTGATCACCGTACCCCCGTACTGCTCAAGCGCCGCCGTCGCCTTATCCGGCGTCACCTGCTCAATGATCAAGAACAACGCCGAAGTCCCCGGCTGCACGTAATCACGCACCTGCTCCTGAAACGCCTTATCAATCCCCTTCTCCCCCAAATGCCCAAACAACGCCCCAAACCCGGCCCCCAACGCCAAACCCGCGAACGGGACGAAGAACAACAACCCGAACAACAACCCCCAAAACCCACCCCACGCCGCCCCACCAGAAGCCGAAGCCCCCCCATGCGTCGTCGTCACGTGATACTTCCCCTCCAAATCACGCGAAATCGCCGCCACCTGATCCGCCTGAATGATCAACTCCGACTCCAACCGCTGAACCGTCTGACGCGCCTGCTCAGCCGTCGTCTGATCCGGATACCCAATCGCCACCAACGTCGACATAACCCAAACTCCTTTCGTCGCGTAAACCAACACCAACCGAAACCGTCCCGCCCCCAGGGAATCAAATCAGAACTCAGCGGCGTTCGGATCCTCGCTTCAGGCCCGCTCCCGGCCAGGCGAATCCGGCTGCCCGGCCTCTGAGAACGAGCCGCCGGACGGCCCCCGGCGAGCCCCGCGGGGCGCCAGAACGGCGACGACGCGCCGCCTTGAAACCAGATCGCCGCCGACTGCGTCGGCCGTGTCGGGCTCGGTTTCCGGCGGGCTGTGGGTGACGATCGTCCCGGCGAATACGTCGAACACGCCTCGCCGGCGCGCGCTGATGAGGATCGGCACGTATCCCCAGAACAACGGCAGCGAGAGCACCATCCACGCCAGCCGCAGTAACGCGTGCCGCGGGCGCAGCCGACTGCCGTTCGCGCGCGTCACCCGGATCTGCATCACGCGACTGCCCGGCGTCTGCCCGGTGGTCGTCCAGAACACGCCGAAATAGCTCACCACCCACACCACCAGGCACACTCCACCGACCACCGCCGCGAGCAGGTGATGACGACCGGCGATCGCGAACACCGAGAACATCAGCAGCACTGCGCCGGTCGCCGCTAACGCCGCTGCGCCGATCAGCAACGCGTCCACCGCGATCGCGATCACTCGGGTCACCACTCCGGCGTAAGCCACCGGAGGCTCGATCGGATCAGCGCCGGTCAACCCGCCGAGAACCCTCACACCATCCCCATCCCCGTTCCCCTCCCCGTGCGCCGCTGCCGGCGACGGGAGCCCGTTGATCACGGCTCCGGCGCCCGCCCAATTCCCCCGGGCGGGTCCACGGTCATCGAGTCGAGCACGATCTCCTCCACCACCACCCGCTCCACCACCGGCGCGCCGTCGACCTGCGGGTCGACCGCGAGCGGATCCGGAGGACCGGACCGAGCGCGACGTGTGAACCGCCTCGCCAAGCGCTCCAACCGATCATCCGCCGTGCGCGAACGATCCCGCACCACCCCCGCCATCTGATTTGCGAATCCGACCCCCTGTTGGCTGATCGCGTTCGTGACCGCCGGACTCTGCGCGATCTCCTCGATCATCACCCACAACCCGTCGCTCTCCAACAACTCCGCCAACACCGCGTCGATCAACCGACTCTCCATCACCCCCCGCACCAGACGCTCCGCGGCCGCACTCTCCACCACCCGCTCCACCACGCGGTCCAACACCCCATCTGCCAAAGCGCTTGCCACGACCCGATCCAACACCCCATCCGCCGACGCGCTCGCCAGCACCCGATCGAGCAGCCCATCCGCGAGCGCACTCGCCGCCACCCGATCAACCACCTCCTCCGCCAGCGATGAGCGCACCACCCCATCAACCCCCCAGAGCACCAGGTCCACCCCGGCCAGCACGGCCTGCCTCCCCGGACCCCCCAACAACCCGCGCGCCCGCCGATCAATTCCCCCGCTGATCCGTCCCACCGGGCCCACGACCACACCCACCAAACCCACGCCTACCGTCTCAACCGGCCAACAACTTCGCCTTCTGCCCCGCAAATTCCTCATCCGTCAGCACACCCTGCTCATGCAACTTGCCCAACTCCCCCAACCGCGCCAGCATATCCGAGGTCACCCCGCCTCCCGCAGGCGCAGCCGCGGGGGCCGGCGCCGCTGCCGGCGGCGCACTCTGCAGCTCAGCGATCTGCTGATCCTGCTCCTCCTCGCGCCCCGCAGACTCGGCATGACGCTTCCCCATGTAATACGCCCCACCACCAACCGCCGCAGCACGCAACAACGGACGCCGACGCATAAACGGCATGACTACTCTCCATCCTCAGGCAACGCCAACCCCAGCGCCACCATGATCTCCGGCGCCGCCGCCACGACCCGCGGACCACCAACCTGCGGCGCCACCGCCCGCAGCACGGCCAGGATGTCCTCAGGACTGGCACCATCACCCAACGCGTTGGAAACCTGCCACGCATACGACGCCGGCGGCGCATCCAACGCGATCAACGCCGCGATCTTCACCAACGCAAACGTCCGTGCATCGAGAGCCGACCGCTCCAGCTCCACCTCACGCAGCCCCAACCCGACCTCCAACAACGACACATCACCGGTCGCGATGCCCGACAACGTCTGATGAGTATCGGCACCAACCACTGTCATAACCCCTCCACAAATCGAACGCCAGAACCCAACACCGTCGGCACCAAAGCCAGCCGCAAGCGTATCGCAGAGCACCGCCTCAGTTCTCGGGCAAGCGCGGGCCGGCGGTTTGATCGGCGAGGAAGATCAACGCGGCCTTTACGCGCCGGCTCGTGTCGCCGGTCTCACGCAGGTTAAGCTTCATGAAGATCGCGTTGATGTGCTTCTCGACCGCGCGCTTGGTCAGGAACAGCAGGGACGCGATCGCGGCGTTGCTCTTTCCCGTCGCCACCTCGGCCAGCACCTCGCGCTCGCGGGTCGTGAGCTCGTCGAGCGGTGATGAGGACGAGCGGGCCCGCTCGGCGATCAGCTCATCGATGATCTTTGGATCGACGACCGAGCGACCGTCGGCGACCGCTTGGATCGCGGCCACCAGCTCACCGCGGTCACCGACGCGTTCCTTGAGCAGGTAGGCTCGCCCCCGCGAGCCGGACTCGAACAGCTCCAGCGCCAAGCCGGGATCGGCGTACTGACTCAGGATCACGACGCCGATCTCGGGATGGGTCTGACGAAGCTGCGCGGCCACCTGAATCCCCTCCCGATCGCGAAACGGCGGCATCCGGATGTCGCTGAGCACGACGTCGGGGGAATCCCGCTCGATCGCCTCGAGTAGCGAGTACGTGTCCTCGCACACGGCCACCACGTCCAGTTCGGAGGCTCGCGCGAGCAGCTCACGCAAGCCCTCTCGAACCAGGTAGCTGTCCTCGGCGATCACGACACGCAAGGCCATCGGCCAGACATTATGCGATGCCTGCCGAGCAGCGCGCTGACGACGGACGCTGCCGGCGTCCGGTCGGAGCTCACCCGGCCCCGCGCTGGGCGGCGAAATTCCCGATCAGCAATCCGATCACCGTGACGAGATACAGCTGGCCGGTGAGCATCTCGATCACCGCCAGCGCGTGCCCAACCGGCATCGCGGGCGTGAAGTCACCGAAACCCGTGGTGGTCAAGGCCGTAAAGCTGAAATAGACCTTGTCGCCCTGCGTGCCGCTCCCGCCCTGCGTGAAGTACGGCGTCCCCGAGACCGCCGCCACGAACCCGATCAGCCAGGCGAAGATCACTCCGATCGACAGATAGATCGCCAGCGACCCGGCGACCGCGTGGATCGTCACCCCCCGCTCGCCGAGCAGTCTCAACAACCCTCGAACCAGAGCGATCGGGATCCCCGCGGTCACGAGCACCGCCAGCACGGCGGTCAGCCCTCGCGGAGCGTCGCCCACGGCGATCAAGCAGACCGCCGCGAGCATCCCCAGCGCCAGCAGCGACGCGCGACGAAGCCGAACCGATTCACGCTCCCGCGACGTCGCGACCGAGACCACCAACGCGACGCCCTCGAGCCCGATCGCGAGAGCCCGGGACCAACCCGCGGTCGGCGCGGCAATCAAGAACACGACCACCAGCAGCATCAAGATCAAGACCGTGAAATAGCGGTACTGCGGACCACCACCGCCGTCGGCACCGTTGCCGTCCGCCCGCTCCCCGCCGACGCCTGCAGGCCCAGCCCCCACCGCGTTACGCAGACCCGGACACCGCGACGCGCGCGAGCGTCCGGATCCCCTCCCAGGCATCCGCCGGCAACCGTGCCGACGGCGACGCGCCGGGATGCTGAGGGGCGATCCTGACGCGCAGCGCGCCCGGGCGCGTGCGAAACCGTAGCGGCGGGTCGAGCTTGACCGCCTCGCCGTCGATCCCGGCGGCCACGCTGCGCCCTGACCCCACCTCAAACGACGACGCAGTCCATTCGCGCACCCGCCCAGCACCGGCGGCCTGAGATCCGATGACCGCGATCCCGAGCTTCCCCGCATCCAACCGCGGACGAGTGCCCGAACCGAGCACGCTGCCGAGCCGGTACGGATCGTTGGATATCAGAACCACCGCATTGGTCTGATCCGGACGTCCATCGGGTCCCACCCAGTGCAAATCGAGCCCCTCTCCCCCCGGGCCGAGCACGGCCGGCATCGTGTCCACCAACGTTCGCAGCTTCGCGTCGCGATAGGACTCCTGCTGAACCGCCTCCGCGTACACCCCCAGCGAAACGTTGTTGACGAATACCCGGTCGTTCACCTCAGCCAAATCGACGACCCGTTCGCCGCCGCGCACGAACGCGTCAAGGGCACCGACGACATCGTCGCGATCAACCCCCAGATCCAACGCGAAATGATTGCGAGTTCCCGCCGGCACACAAACGTAGGGCAGGCCATGCTCGGCGGCCACCGCGGCGACCACGGCCTGCGAGCCATCGCCACCCGCCATGCCAACCCCATCCGCTCCACGTGCGATCGCCTCGCGCACGATCACCGCGAGATCATCGTCTCGTCCCAGCTCGATCGGCTGCACGCCCCGGGCGCGGGCCTCACCCGCAACGTCAAAGCGCTCGGCCTTTCCCCCACCCGACTTCGGGTTGTAGAACAGCACCGGACGAGCCGGGGGCGGCGCGGCCGGTAACGACACCCTCACCGCGAACGCCCTCTGGGCGGCGGCCAGCGCGAGCGCGAGCGCCGCCACGATCAGCAGGTTTCCGAGCACATGACCCTCGACCACGACCAGCACGACCGCGCCTACCACCAGGACCGACGCCACGATCCCACCGACCGCGCGCTCCCAACCACGATGAACCAACCCCCACCAGGCGACGACGATCGCCAACAGCAAGCACACGAACACCGACAACCCGCGCGGAAACGACGCAATCACGATCACGACCGCAAGCACGAACGCTGTGCCCAGCAACACCAGCGCCAGCACCGCCCCCAACCGACGACCCATGGGCAAACGAACCCCCCCGGCCTGGCTACCAGCCCAGGAGCCCAGCGTGGGTCGCGTTGGCCACAGCCTCGGAGCGAGACGACGCGTCGAGCTTGCGGTACACGGCGTGGACATGGGTCTTGACGGTGTTCGAGGACACATGGAGACGCTCCGCGATCTCGTGAAACGAGTAGTGCGTCGGCAGGAATCTGAGCACCCGGAGCTCGGCCGTGGTCAGCGACGCCACACCGACGAGCGCCGTCTCCGCGCGCCTGTCGAACTGCTCCCACGCCTCCTCGAACCACCGCTCGAACATGACCACGTCCGGCGTGCGCCGCGCCACGCGCGAAGCGTCCGCCAGCTGCTCCCGGGCGCCGGCGACATCCCCCAGAGCGAGCGACGCACGCGCGAGCATGATCCGGGTCTCCGCGCCGTACCATGCGACAAATTCATCGAGCCTGCCCACCAGCGTCACGCAGCGCGCCGCGGCCGCCTTTGCCTCATCGACACGGCCCTCGCGCAGCCCCGCGCCAGCCGAAACGGCAAACACGAGCGCCGAGGCGGGATTCTCGCTCAGGTCGTGTTGATCGACCATCGCGCCGGCGCGCCGCGCGAAGTCTGAGGCGGTCTCAGGATCGTCGTGCTGCACCGCCAGGACCGCGAGCTGGGCCAGGCAGAGCGAAGCCACGTCCGGCGCGAGCAAAACCCCGCGGGCAGCGCCCTGCTCGAAATAGCGCTCGGCATCGGCGGCGGCGCCGGTCAGCAACGACGCGGTCCCCTGCAAGAAGCGGCAGCTGGCCCGCCACGGACTGTCGTGCGCCAACAGCTCGTACGCGCGGGCGGCGTCCTCGCCCATCCGCGTCGCTCCGGAGCGGGCCGCCCATGCCTCGATCAGCAGAATGCCGGCGAGCATGGCGTCGCGGCCCCCGCGGCGCCGGTCCGGCAGAGCGACCGCCGCGGACCGAGCCCACTGCTCGGCGAGCGCGATCTGGCCGAGCGCCAGATGACTATGCGCCATCGCGAGACCAAACGGCGCGCAACGGGCAACCCGCTCCTCAGCGACCCCGCTGCGCCACCGCTGGACGGCCTGGTTGCGCCCCTCGCCCAGATACCTGGGGAGGTTCAGCCACAGCAGCTCACCCGCGTGCTCAACATCCCCGGCGCACAGAGCATGATCGATCGCGCGATCCAGATCTCCCGCCTGACGATGCCAATTGCCGGCGCGTCGGTGCAACGCCAGCGACATTTCCGGCTCGGCGCGCCGCAGCTCGGTCCGCAGCATCTCGGCGAACATCCCGTGCCAGCGGTACCACTCATGACTCGGGTCCAGAGGCCACAGCGGTAGGTTGGAGCGCGAAAGCTCAGCCAGCATCGACGCTGACCCCTGACAGTCCAACACCGCGTCGCACAGCGGCCCGCAGAGGCGGTCAAGCACCGAGCTCCGAGTCAAGAAGCGCCTGGTGGGCGGCGATAGCGCCGCCAGAAACTCGGCCCGGAAATACTCCGCGAGCAAATGATCGTCACCGGCGAACGGGGCCTCGCGTTCCGGGCGATCTGGCCGCGCGGCCAGCGACATTGCGGCGAACTCCAGCGCGACCGGCCATCCTTCGGTTCGCCGGACGAGGTCTTGAACCGCCGTGAACTCCAGCTCGAGGCCCGCCGCTCGCAGCAGTGAAGCCGCCTCAGCCCCCGACATCGCAAGATCCTCCACGCCCAGCTCAACCAGCATCCGCTGCGCGCGCATCCGCCCGACCGGCGGCAGTGGACCGCAACGCGAAGCCAAAACCACCTGGGAGCCCTCCGGCAACCAGTCCAGAACTCCGAGCACGGCATCCCCGAGGACGTCGGCGCGAACCATATGAGCATCATCGATGACCAGCACGAAGCGGTGGTCGAGGGCCCGCCGGACCCCGATCCGAGCCACCGCAGTGGCGATCGAACCAGCCAAGGTCGCGGGGTCGGCGTCATCCCGCTCGAGCGTCACCCACGCGACTGGGCGCCCGTCATGTTCGGCCCATTGCGCGAGTACCGTTGTCTTGCCGTATCCCGCTGGAGCCGACAGCAGCACCAGCCGACGCGACCGCGCATCGTCCAAGCGGCTCAGCACCCCCGAGCGACAAACGAGCCCCTCAGTGCGTCGCGGAACCCGGAACTTGGCCTCCACCAGGTCGATCGCAAATCGCGGACCTGCCGCATCCTCGATGGCCAGCAATTCGTTGCCCACCTTGATCGCGCCGGCCACCGACACAGGTTCCCCCGCCGACGGCACCTGCGGCAAGGTGGTATGCCTGCCACCCGTCGGGGTGCGCCTACCACCTTGGCCCGCCGCGCCGATATATGCTGAAGCGATCCCGCGTCCCGGAGAGGAGCAGAACGATGGCCCGCAGCCCGCAGGAGGTGTTTCAGCATCACGGCGAGGTGCTGATGGCCGAGGATCTCGACGGCATCGTCAGCGACTACGCAGATGACGCAGTGTTCATCACGCCGGATGGCGTTCGCAAGGGCAAGGACGGTGTCCGCGAGGGATTCGTCAAGCTGCTCAGCGACATCCCCGGCGCCAGCTGGGAGCTGCCGACAGTGTTATTCGAGGACGACATCCTGCTACTCGAATGGAAGGCCGACTCGGCCAAGGCCAAGGTCGACGACGGGATCGACACGTTCGTCTTCCGCGACGGTCTGATCCGCGTGCAGACGCTCCGCTACACCGCGGTCCCCAAGAGCTGACCCTTTTCCTACGGACCCTTACGATCCCGGCGCAATCAGGCGTTCGATCAGCGCGCGCACGTCGCCCGCGTCGAGTGCCTGGGCCGCGAACCGCGCGGCGTCAAGGACGTACGCGTATGACCAGGACGGCTTAATCTCGACGTCGGCCCCCCTGGGTGGGATCCTGCCCGATCTCGCGGCCCTGGGTCGGATCCTCGAACGGCTGTTCCCCGACCTCGCGCCCTTGGGTCGGATCCTCGTCGGGCTGTTCCCCGATCTCGCGCCCCTGGGTTGGATCCTCGTACGGCTGTTCCCCGACCTCGCGCCCCTGGGTCGGATCCTCGTGCGGTTGTGATCCGACTTCGCGTCCTTGGGTCGGGTCCTCGTCTTGACGCTCACCGTTCCCCGCATCCTCGACCGAGCCCTCGCTGGTGCTCATGTCCCGCTCCTCTCGTTCGCCTCGGGTTCGCGCGTTGAGCTAGCGCCCGGCGGGAACCGTTCGTTGATCTGAACGTGGTGTATCACTCTCACGCCTGGTTGGCTAGGAGTCCGTCAACCAATAGCTTGAAAACGTGGCCAAGCGAACTGTGTCAGGACGCATGAAGCGCATCCTCGTCGCCAACCGGGGGGAGATCGCGGTGCGCGTCATCCGGGCGGCTCACGACTTGGGGCTGGAGGCAGTCGCCGTCTACAGCACCGCCGACGCCGACGCCCTGCACGTCCGCATGGCCGACGAGGCAGTGGAGATCGGCCCTCCACCGGCTGCACGCAGCTACCTCGAGATCGCGAAAATCGTCGACGCAGCCCGCGCCACCGCAGCCGAGGCGGTGCACCCGGGCTACGGATTCCTGTCCGAGCGCGCCGACTTTGCCCGCGCGTGCGAAGACGCCGGTCTGGGGTTCGTGGGGCCGCGTTCTGAGCACATTGCGCTGATGGGCGACAAGGCCCGGGCGCGGGAGGCGGCTCGGGCCTCCGGCGTACCCACGCTCGCGGGCAGCGAAGGCGCGGTTGACGGCGTC
>Ga0209839_10000626_pt1 | contig 17936 bp, 15 predicted proteins | sample OrgsoiDNA2013050_FD_185800 | JGI IMG/M metagenome (GOLD analysis project Ga0209839, IMG submission 185800) | Permafrost soil microbial communities from the Arctic, to analyse light accelerated degradation of dissolved organic matter (DOM) -... | ecosystem: Environmental > Terrestrial > Soil >... | reverse complement strand
GCCCGGTCGAGCTGCCGGGTATCTGGACCAGCCGGCCGGAGACCGGGATGTGCGGGGAGCTCGAGCTGCCACAGGCCGCGAGCGAGAGCCCGGCGAGCGCGAGGCTGGTGGCGAGCGCGAGGCTGGTGGCGAGCAGGCGTCTGGGCTCGAGCATCCGGATCACCTCAGGACCATCGGCGGAGACTCGGCGGCCGCCCAACTGGGGACATCGTCGGCCTCGGGCACGGCGATCGGATCGACCGGTCCCAGGGTCAGCTGCACGGCCGGGAGGATCAGCAGGTTCAGCAGCGTGGTGCTGACCAGGCCACCGAGCATCACCGCCGCCGCGGTGTGCGTCAGCTCGTTGCCGGCGACGTCGCCCATGACCACGAACGGCAGCAGGATCGCGGCGGTCACGATCGCGGCGGCCAGCGCAGGTTCGAATCGCTCCGCCGCTGCGCGCGCGACGATCTCACGCCTGAGCGACCCGCCGTCGGCGGCCTGCCGGCGGCGCGTGTGCTCGACGAGCAGCAGCCCCTGACGGGCGGAGAAGGCGAGCACCCCCAGCAACCCGGCGCAGGCGGCGAGCGAACCCGTATCGGAGCCTCCCAGCGCCACCAGCAGGCCGCCACTGAGCGCCACCGGGATCACCAGGAACAGGAGCAGGGCCAAGCGCCAGCTGGCCACCGCCGCCTGCAGGAGCAGCAGGATCCCGATCGCCGCGGCCAGGACGTAGGAGATGAACACGGTGTGCGAGGTCGGATCGTCAGGGGTGCCGCCCTGGATCTCGGCGTGGTACTCGAGCGGGAAGGTGAGCGTGGCGAGCCCTCTGCGCACCTGCCCGCTTGCCGGGCTGACGCTGCCTCGCTGCACCTCGGCGCTGATGTCGACATAGCGCGAGACCGCTTGACGCCGGATATCGACCGGGTCCGGCCTGACACTCACCTGCGCGATGTCCCTGAGCCGGGCATGGCCACCCCTGGAGCTGTCGATCAGCAGGTTCCGAACGCTCGAGAGGCTTCCCGCTACGGCAGGCCGGCCGCGAACGACGACGTCGAACACGGCCTGGTCCTCGAAGAAGTTGCCCACCGCCAGACCGGAGATCAGGGTCGAGGCCTCGCGCCTGGCGTCGCCGGGCAGCACGCCCGCGCGCAGCGCAGCCGCGTCGTTGATGGCGACCTCGATGTTCGGCTCCTGCGTCGGCAGCTGGATCCGGGCGGGGCCGAGTCCGTTGACGTGGGACATGATCGCGCCGACCCGATGGGCGAGCGTGCCGAGCACGGCGTAGTCCTCGCCGTAGACACGGACGTCGACCCGGTGGTCGGCCGGCGCGAGCACACCGGCCATCACGCCCTGCTCGTAGGTGCCGACGCTCGCCTGCATCCCGGGCACCGAGCCCACGGCCTGCTGCACGGCCGCCCGCGCGTGTTCATAGTCGGCGCCTGGCTTGATCGCCACGTAAATCTGCCCGGAGCTGGTGTCGACGATCTCGTCGGCGCTGACCGCCCGGCCCAGCGTCGCCCCCACATCGCCCACGGCGGGGATGCGGCGCAGCACCTCGAGCACCCGGCCGGTGATCCTGTCCATCTCGGGCAGCGAAGTTCCCGCTGGGCCGTTCCACTGCACGATCAAGTTGCGGTCCCGGAACGAGGGTGCCGAGGGCTCGCCGAGGAAGGGAAGCACGGCGACGGCCGCGAGGCCGATCACGCACACCCCCAGCAGCACCGGGCTCGGGGTGCGAAGGCTGCGGTCGAGCAGGCCGGCGTAGGCGGATTTCACCCGGCGCAGCGAGGGCGCATGACGCGGCAGCGGGCGTCCGCGATCGAACAGCAGCATCGCCAGCGCCGGCGTGAGCGTCAGCGCCACGACCATCGAGACGATCACCGCGAAGGTGAACGAGAGCAGCATCGGGTGCACGAACGTCGCGGCCAGGCCCTGGGAGAAGAAGACCGGAGCAACCGAAAGAAGCACGATCAGGGTCGCGTAGGCGAGCGGGCTGCGCAGCTGTGCGCAGGCATCGATAACGACAGCTCCGATCGACGACGAGTCGGCGTCGGCGTCGCCGTCGCGGTTGGTACCGGCGTGACGCTCGCGCACCCGTCGTGCGATCTCGTGCGCCGCGCCGACCCCGTCGTCGACCACCACCACCGTCGCGACCAGCAGGCCCAGCACCACGAGCGGAGTCAGCGTGTAGCCGAGCGCGTCGAGCAGCAGCAGGGCGCTCAGCAGCGACACCGTCGCGCTGACGAGGGCGATCACCGCCGCCCGCGCCGCGCCGAACAGGGCGATCAGCGCCAGTAGCCCGAGCACCGCGCCGATGGCGACCGCCAGCGCCAGATTGTGGAGCCCGTCGGAGACGTAGCTCGCCGGCCGGAAGAACGAGCTGTCGATGGTGACTGCGGGCAGAGCGGGCCGGAGCTCGTCGAGGGCTCGCTGCACCCCGCGGGTCACACCGAGCACGCTCGCCGAGGGGAGCTTCTGGATCATCAGCACGAGGCCGGGGCGGCCGCGGACGAAGCCGTCGCCGATCAACGGCTGATGGTCCTGCACGACCGTGGTCATGCCACCCAGGGGCTGCCGTGCCGGCGCGCCGGCAATCGGCACGGCGGCAAGGTCCCTGGGAGTCCCGAGCGGGAGCAGCGGCCTGATCTCCAGGCGCTGATTGGGGCCGTCGAGGAATCCACCCGTGCCCGGAGCAGCGCCCTCGAGGTAGCTGAGCGGCGAGACGAGCTGGGAGTTCCCGGCGGTGTTGATGATTTGCTGCAGGGTGATCCGGTGCGCAGCCAGTGCCGATGGATCGACCAGAACCTGGAGCTGGCGATCCTGCTGGCCGAAGATGGCCACGTTGGCTACGCCCGGCACGCCTGAGAGCCGGGGCTTGATGATCCAGCGAGCCAGGTAGGAGAGCTCGATCCCGCTCAGTGCACTTGAGCTCAGCCCGATCATCATCACCCGGCTCGACGTGGACAGCGGCTGGATCAGCAGCGGCGGCTTTGACACGTTGGGCAGCGAGAAAGCGTTGGTCAGCCGCTCCTGCACCAGCTGCCGGGCGTGCAGGAGCGTCGTCCCGGGCTCGAAGGACAGGTCGATCGACGACACTCCCGGGACCGAGTTCGAGCGCATGTCCCAGACGCCCATGATGCCGTCGAGCAGGTTGTTCTCGAGCGGCACGGTCACGTACTGCTCGACCTCCTTGCTCGAGAGACCGAGCGCCTCGGTCTGGACCTCCAGCACCGGGCCCGAGCCGAGCTCTGGAACCACGTCGCCCGGCATCTGCTGGAGCGAGTTCGCGCCGAGCACGATCATCCCGGCTGCCGCCCCCACCAACAGCATGCGAAAGCGCATGGCGCCGGAGAGCAGCGCGCGGATCATCGGTGGCTACGACCCGCCGTGGCCCGGCGCGTGAGCCAGGACCCCGACTTCAAGTATGTAGAGTGCGACATCCGGCCCCAGACCTCCAACTGCCCCATAAGAGGACTCTCAGAGCCCCAAGCAAAGCGTATTCCCGCAATGCCGGAAATGCAAGATGAGGTGCAGCAGGCGCAGCGCCTCAGCCGGGCCCAGGCTCGGCTGTTGCTGGTGGAGGACGACGAGAAGCTGGCCTGCACACTGGCCCGCGGTTTGGAGCACGAGGGCTATGTCGTCGACGTGTCCCACACGGGGCACGACGCCATCGGCCGGGCGGACGCGCGCGACTACGACGCCGTGGTGCTCGACGTGCTGCTCCCAGGCGCCAGCGGGCACGACGTCTGCAGGCAGATACGCACCCGCGACCGATGGGTGCCGGTGATCATGCTGACCGCGATCGGAGAGGTGAGTGATCGGATCCGCGGGCTCGATGCGGGCGCGGACGACTACCTCGTCAAGCCGTTCGATTTCGGCGAGCTGCTGGCGCGACTGCGGGCGCTGATCCGCCGTGGCCCATCGGAGCGGCCGCGCGTGCTCGAGGTCGGAGCGCTGCGGGCCGACCCGATGACCCGCGTCGTGACCTGGGCAGGCCGCGAATCCGAGCTGACGCCGCGTGAGTTCGAGCTGCTCCAGCACCTGATCCGGCGGCCGGGACAGCTGGTCTCGAGGGCGCAGCTGCTCGATCAGGTGTGGGCCGAGGACTACTCCGGCTCGCCGAACGTGGTCGACGTCTACGTCGGATACCTGCGCCGCAAGCTGGAGCACGAGGACGGTCCCCCGCTGATTCGCACCGTTCGCGGCGCGGGGTTCATCCTGGAGCCACGTTGAAGCTCCCGATCCGGGTGCGGCTGACCGCCGCCTACGCGCTGTTCCTGGCCGTGATCCTGACCTCGTTGTGCGCCTTCCTGGTCGTGAAGCTGCGATCGGACCTGCGCTCGAGCATCGACCGAGAGGTGCGCACGAGCTCGGCCACGATCACGGCCAACTACGTCGATGAGGGAGCCGGGGGATTCCGCGAGATCAGCGCGGCCGCGCTGCTGAGAAGCGGGTCGTACGCGCAGCTGCTCGACGCCCGCGGCCGCGTGCTCGTCGGCTACGGCGGCGACGCGGCACAGGACCCGATCCTCTCCGCCGCCGGGCTGAGCACGCTCGTCAAGCCGCGTTTGTCCGATCAGGATCTGGGCGATTCGCCACAGCCGTATCGCGTCCTGACGGTCCCGCTGCGCCATCAGGGGCGCCGGGAGTTCGTGGTGGTCGCCGAGTCCCTCCAGGGGGTCGACGAAGCGGTGCGGAAGATCCTCATCCTGATGCTGATCGCAGCGCCGGTCGCGCTCGCCGTGGCCGGGATGGGAGGCTGGCTGCTGGTGCGCAACGCGCTGCTCCCGGTTGACCGGATGCGGAGAAAGGCGGACCAGATCGGGATCGATCACCTGCACCAGCGACTGGCCGTGCCCGATCAACGGGATGAGATCGCAGCGCTTGCGGTGACGCTGAACGCGATGCTCGATCGGCTCGAGGCCGGGGTCAATGCCCGGCGGCAGCTGATCGCCGACGCGTCGCACGAGCTGCGGACGCCGCTCGCGGCCATGCGCGCAGAGCTCGACGTGAGCCTGCGGGATCGCGAGCGGACCCCCTCCGAGCGCGCAGTGCTGGAAAGCGTCCGCGAGGACGTGGTCAGGATGAGCCGCACGGTCGACAACCTGCTCCTGCTCGCCCGCGCGGACGAAGGAGCGCTCGAGCTCGTGTGCGGCCCGGTCGACCTGGACAGAACCGTGGAGGCCGCGTCCCTGTCGCTGCAGACGCTCGCGGACGCGAAGGGCGTGCACCTCATGCTCGCGGGAGACGGGGCGACCGCCCAGGCCGACGACCACCGTCTGCAGCAGGCGCTCAGCAACCTGATCGAGAATGCGATCAAGTACACGCCAACCGGGGGTGAGGTGGTGGTCTGGACCTGGAGACGCGGCGAGCGGGCCGGCGTCACGGTCACCGACACCGGCCCGGGGATCCCGGAGCCTGACCGGGCACGCATCTTCGATCGCTTCTACCGGGCGGACCGAGCCCGCGGCCGCGAGCACGGTGGCAGCGGGCTGGGGCTGGCGATCTGTCAGGAGATCGCGAAAGCCCATGGCGGCACGGTGTCGGTGGAAAGCGAGGAGGGCCGGGGCACCGCGTTCTCGCTGGAGCTGCCCGCGGAGACCATGCCTCTCGCCTCGGAGCACGTGCTCGGGGCAACCTGACGGACCGGCCCAGGCGACGAGGTCGAGGTCGTCCTCTCACGGCGCTGAGCCGGCGCGGGCCAGACCACGATCGCGGCGCGCGACGCCCGCGGGCCAGTTCCGTTCCTAGGGCTTGTACAACCGCTCGAGCAGGTTCTCCATCGCGGGCGAGGTCTGGTCGTTGCCCGGACAGCAGGTCGGGCCGCCCACGGCGCTGATCCCGATCTCGAGGTGAGGCCCGGTCGACAGCCCGACGATCCCGCAGCCGACCTCGGCGATCGGCTGACCGGCATGCACCACGGTGCCGACCGGCACCAGCGCGGGAAGCGCATGGCCGTAGTAGATGTAGCGGCCGTGGAGCGGGCCGCCGGTCACCCTCAGCACGGGGGCGGCCGGGCCGAATCCGGACACGCCCTCCTGCACGATGATCCCGTTGGCGACCGCGAGCAGCGCCGCGGACGGTCCGCAGGCGGCTCCGACGGTCGAGATGTCGACGCCCTGATCGGGGGACCACGTGCTCGGCGGCGCAACCACGGACAGGGGCGCGATCGGGAACACGAAGCCCTGCCCGGCGTTCAGCGAGTTGAGTTCCTGGACGATCTTCAGCTCGCGCTTGACCTCAGCCAGCGACGGAGCGTGGGCCTTCGGATCCCCCACCGGGGTATCCGGCGAGGCGGCCGGCGGCAGCACTGCTCCCGCGGTCGGATCGATGGCCTGCGGGTGGGCGTGAAACCCGCCCGTGGCGCTCGGCGGCCGGCCCTGTCCGAGATCGCCTGTGCCCCCGGCGCTCGACCCGCACCCGGCGAGAGCGAGCAGCGCGGTCAGGGCCGCCGCCAGTGCGATGCCACGAGCGAAGTGCATGCGCAGAGTTCAGCAGACCGAACCGGCAGCGGCGCCGGAACGAGTGAGCCGCGCCTCAGGCCGCCGGCGGCGGACCGGGGTGGGCGGCGCCTCAGGCCGCCGGCGGCGGACCGGGGTGGGCGGCGCCTCAGGCCGCGGCCCGGAGCCCGGCGATCGGCGGCCGTTCGACCGGCTCGCGATCGAGCACCTCGGGCCCGCTGGCCCCCGGCGCCAGAAACGTGGCCGGCAGCGGGCCGCGGAGACGCCCCTCGCGCTCGAGCCGCGTGGCCACCGCCTGCAGCACCGCGTGGGCCATCGGACCCAGGTCGCGCAGCGGCTGATGCGCGTTCTGGCGCACATCGAGATCGACCTGCGCCAGGGCGTCGATCCCGACCTCGGTGTAGGCATCGAGCAGCAGCGCGATGTCGACTCCGTAGCCGGTCACGAACGGGAGCCGCTCGAGCAGGTCGCGACGGGCGGCGATCTCGCCCGCCAGTGGCTGCTCCACCGCCGCGAGGTCGGGATAGAAAAGATTGAGCAGCGGGCGGGCAGTCAGCTCGGTGACTCGCCCGCCCTCGTCGGGAAGCGTGGTTGCGCCGATTCGGAACGGGCGTTTGTAGAACCCCTTGACGAACGAGAGGCCCGTCTCGCAGAGCAACGGCCCGAGCAGGCCGCAGGCGAAATGTGTCCCGAAGCGCTCGGAGTCGGCGTCCAGGAAGCACACCACCTCGCCGGTGAGCACGTGCAGAGCGCGCCACATGGCGTCGCCCTTGCCCAGCACCGGGCCGAGCTCGGGCATCAGCGCCTCCTGGTCATATACCTCGACCCCGAGCTCGCGGGCGATCGCTGCCGTCCCGTCGGTCGAATGGTCCACCACCACGATCTGATCGACCGCGCCGAGCTCGCGCAGAGGCAGCAGGCTCTCGAGGATGGCGCCGATCGTGCGGGCCTCGTCGCGGGCGGGCAGGCAGATCGAAACCGATGCCTCTCGCTCGGCGGCCAGGCGCGCCGCTGGGAAGTCGCCGTGGCCGAAAGTGTTCCTGCGATACCAGGACCTTGCCCTGCTGGACATGGCCCGAAGGATGACGGACTGACCCGACGGGGGTAGCTCCGATATCCGAGGCCGCGGGTCAGGGCTCGGACTGAGCTACGTCCGCGTCGCGCGTCAGCCGGACCCTGAGCGACTCCACCCCCGGCGCCGCCCCGGACACCGGCTCGGAGACGAGCTGATCGCTGAGGCGCTCGAGCAGAGAACCCACGCCCGGGAGCGAGGTGTCGGCCACCAGCGCGTCTGCGCCCCCCTCGGCAAGCGGACCGATGCGAAGATCGAACCCGCCCTCGCGCTCCGTGACGCCGATCCGCACGAGCTGGTCGGCGGAGCGAGCGGCCGCGCCCGTGGCGAGTGCGTCGCTCACCAGCTGGGCGTCAGAGAGCCGGTCGATCGAGAAATCGGCCCGCGCCGCCAGCAGCGAGATCAGCCTCCCGAACACGCTCGTCGTGGGCACGCCGGGGGTGATCGCGAGCATGATCCCGTCGCCGGGGGCGGGACCATCGCGGGCCAGCTGACTGGTGTCCGCGAACACTCTGGCGAAGTCCGGCGTGGGCCTCATCGGATCTGGGACCGCCGCACTGAGAACCGCGAACAGCATCTGGACCTCGGTTCCCGAGGCGCCGGCCCGGATCGCGAACTCGTCCGACAGCTCCGCGATCAGCGACAACCCGAACCCGAGCGCGGAGTCGCCCGATTGGGTCGCCGGGTTCGGCGCCAGGGGCATCGAGGGCTTGAAGTCCGTGCCCCTGTCGCGCACGCTGACGACGAGGCCCTGCGCAAGCAAGGTCATCTCCGTCTCGACCGGCCCGTAGTCGCCGGGATAGGCGTGCACGACGACGTTGGTGCATGCCTCGGTGACGGCGATCTTCATGTCCGCGCACTGTGCCGTGTCCACTCCGAGGTCGTCGGCCAGGCCTGCGAGCACCTGTCGGATCAGCGCGACGTTGGATGCCACCGCGGGCAGCGTCAACCGTACGCTGGGGCTCCGGTCCGCCTGTCCTGGGCGTATGTCTTCACTCAATTCCGAAATCACCTTCCTGGCACTCTGCGCGTCTCCAGCGGCGATGCTTCCTGTATCGGCGCCTGCGGCGGTCGCCAAACCTGGCCGGTCATGCCCACTCGGAGCGCTGGTTGCGGAGGCTACCCCAAGCGAACGCCGGGATCGGGGGTGAAGAATGTCTTCGGCTCGTGGAGTCCGGGGAGCCCGGCCTACATCCGAGCGTTCTCGATTCGCCGGGCGACGGTCTCGGTCCACTCTGCGGCGCCGAAGCGCTCGCGCACCGCGGCGGCGGCGGCCTGGTGATCGTAGGGCACCCGGCGGTGCTCGATCCGGGTGTCCTCGTGCAGCAGCGCGTAGGCGGCGCGGGGATCGCCGTCGAACGGCATCCCGACGCTGCCCGGATTGACGAGCTCGGTCCCCGTCGCGGCGACGCGACGGAAGGGCAGGTGCGTGTGTCCGAATATGAGCCGCCGTTCCGTGGCGCCATCGAGCAGCTCCGGCTCGTCCTCGGCGGGCTCGGGCAGGAACGATCGGACGTCTGAGATCGGCGAGGCGTGGCAGTACCGCGTCCCGGCGAGCACCATCTGCTCGCCGAGCGATGCCAGCTCGGTGACGACCTCGAGCCCGAGCGCCTCCCGGCACGCCGCGATCGCGCCCTGGACGACCGCGTTGTCGGGCGCCGCTGCCGGATGGGCGCTCCAGCGCTCGCCGTTGCCTCGGATCCAGGTCTGATCGCCCAGCCCCCGCAGCCGGGTCACGGTCTCGGACGGGAACGGGCCGAACAGGGCGTAGTCGCCACCGAGCACGAATGCCTGCACGCCCGCGGCGCCGGCGTCGGCGAGAACGGCCTCGAGCGCGGCCAGGTTGCCGTGGATGTCGTAGAGCAGCGCCGTCGGTGTGGCGGTCACACCTAATAGCATCGCGCACTGTGCAGCTGGTGGGTCCGTCGCTCACGCTCCGCTACGCGACTGCTGCGGATGCTCCGGCGCTGTTCGAGCTCGGCTCCGACGGCGAGGTGACGCGGTTCTTCTCCTGGGGGCCGTACACGACGGTCGCGGAGCCGGCCGGCTACATCGCCGGCCTGCCGGGTGAGCGTGAACGAGGCGACCGGGTCGACCTCCTGGTCGTCGCCCACGATTCGGGGCCGATCGGAGTGACCGGGCTGTCGGAGCTGAGCCGCCGTGATCGGCGGGCAGTGGTCGGGACGTGGCTCGAGCGCCGGCGCTGGGGGACGGGAGCCAACGAGGAATCCAAGGCGCTGATCGCCCATCTGGGGTTCATCACGCTCGGGCTCGAGCGCCTGGGGGCCTACGCGGATGTCGCCAACGGACGCTCGCAGAGCGCTCTGGTTCGGCTCGGCTTCCAGCGCGAGGGAGTGCTGAGACGATGGCACCGCCACGGCGAGCAGTACCGAGACGTGGCCCTGTTCTCGCTGCTCCGGGAGGAATGGGAGCGCTCGCGGCTGGCGGAGGTGCCGGTGCTCGTACAAGGCGATCCACCGCCATCCTTCAGGCTCGCCGCTGCTCCCAGCTGAAGCCGCGGACCGCGAGGGCGATCCCGAGCGCGGCCCAGACGGCGATCACCCCCAGCGCGCTGATGTTCGTCGAGACGCTGGTCCCCTTGACCATCGCCCCAGACAGCCCGTCGATCAGGTGCTTGAGCGGCAGCGCCTCGGCGATGCCCTTGAGGAATCCGGGCGCATTGGCGGCATCGTAGAACACGCCGGAGACAAAGATCACGGGCAGGAACACCGCATTGACGTAGGCGGGGGCGGAGTCGAAGTTCGGGATCGCGTGCGAGAAGGCCACGCCCAGCGAGGCGAAGCAGATCACGCCGGCGCTGACGAACACGAACAGCTCCAGGTAATCCCTCGGCCATCCTGTGCCGAAGAAGACCCGTCCCGCGACGGCGATGATCGCGATCTGGACGGCGGTGTTGGTGATCGCGTTGCCGGCGATCCCGAGCAGGTAGGAGACGCTCGGGATCGGGGTGCCGCGGATCCGCTTGAGGATGCCCTGCTCGCGCAGGAAGGTCATGTTGAACGCCAGCGCCGTGAACGTCGTCGACATCACGGCCATGCCGGCGATGCCCGGGACGATCACGTTCAGCTGCTTCTGGTTGCCGTGCAGGATCGCGCCGAAGAAGGCCAGGAACAGAAGCGGCAACAGGAAGTTGAAGAAGGCCGCGCTGGGATTGCGCCAGAAGAGCTTGCGCTCCAGGCGGTACTGGCGCCAGGCGAGACGGGCGACGTCGGTCACCGGCGACCGCGCCTTCTGCGCCCGCGGGCGGGCGCGGGCTCCTCGGCCGGTGCGGGTTCTTCGGACTCCTCGGCGGTGAGCTCGAGGTAGACGTCCTCGAGCGTCGGCCTGGTCACGGTGAGCGACTCCAGCTTGTGCCCTCGGGCCAGCGCCGCGCCGGTCAGCTCGTGCAGCAGCGTGGTCGGATCGTCGGTCCGGTGCTCGACCAGGCTGCCGTTGCCGCTGCGGTAGGCGATCATGTACGGCGCCGTGCCCACGGTCGCGCCCAGCTCGCCCGGAGCGCCCTCGATCGCGATGCGGCCGTCCTTGATGATCGCCACGCGGTCGGCCAGCTCCTGAGCCTCGTCGAGGTAGTGCGTGGTCAGCAGCACAGTCTTGCCGAGCTGCTTCAGCGAGCGGATCGTCTCCCATGCGGCCCGGCGCGCGGCCGGGTCAAAGCCGGTCGTCGGCTCGTCGAGGAAGATCAGCTCCGGGTCGCCGATCAGGGCCAGCGCCAGATCGAGGCGCCTGAGCTGGCCGCCTGACAGCGTTCGCGCCAGCGCGCCCTCCTTGCCGTGCAGGCCGGTGAGCGCGATCACCTCGTCCACGTCTCTGGGGTGCGGGTACAAGGAGGCGAAATGGGCCACCGCCTCTCGCACTCGGATGTGGCGATAGATCCCCGTGCTCTGCAGCACGATCCCGACCTGGGCACGAAAGGCCCGCGAGCGCTTGCCCGGGTCCAGGCCGAGCACGGTCACATCGCCGGCGGACCGCTCCCGGTAACCCTCGAGGATCTCGACGGTGGTCGTCTTGCCGGCACCGTTCGGCCCCAGCAGCCCGAACACCTCGCCGCTGCGCACCTCGAAGTCGATGCCCCGTACCGCCTCGAAATCACCATAGGACTTCCGCAGACCGCGGACCTCGATCGCTGGGTCGGACATCGGCCTGATGATGCCAGTGTGGGTCCGGCGGGTGGCCGCCCCTCGGCTTGCCCCCCAAAGGTGGCCGCTACGCGTGGCCGGAGCCGGCCAGCGCGTGGGGGAGCCCCTCGCGGCGTACGACGCGCGGCAGCGGCAGGCGGTGCAGCATCGGCTGGAAAGCGTCTTCGGTCGCCCACGGAAGCTCCGTGTGCACGACCTCGCCGGCTGCGGCCACCACCACAGGGTCCAGCTCGGTCCCGGCCGCGAGCTCGAGCGCCAGCAGCGCCTCGGTGTGCGACAGCTGCTGCGTGGGGCCAGCGGTGAGCCTGGCCCAGGCGTCGGCCACCGCCAGCACGCGGCATTCCAGCGGGATCATCCCCCCGCGCAGCCCGGCCGGCCCACCGGTGCCGTCGAACCGCTCGCCCGCGTACATGGCGGCGAGCATCACCTCGTACACATCATCGGTCCGGACGCGGCCGCCGCAGCTGCGCGTGTGCAGGAATTGCGCCGCCTCGGCCAGCACGCGGCGACGCCGGCGCGGCAGCCGCAGGACGTCGGCCAGCGCGGCGGCGTACAGCCCCGTGGCCGCCGGCAGGTCGAGCCGGGAGACCGAGCGATTGCGGGCCACCGCGGGAAGCACCACGGTCGGGGTCAGGACAACCGGAGCGAGGACCGCGAACGCGCCGATCCCCAGTGGCTCGATCAGCACGGCCGTCGCGGTGCCGAGCGCCACATCGATGAGGATCCCCGGCAGCATGCTCGATAGCTCGTCTCGGACCAGCGGGCCGGGACGGTACCCCTGGTAGAGGGTGCCGTAGAAGAGACGAGAGACTGCGAACTGGACCAGCGCCATCACGACACCGGCCGTGAATAGGCTTGCCAGCGCCCTTGGTTGGAGCGCGGTGACGTCGGTGAGCCTGAGAATCCCCGCCCCGACCATCACCGACCAGCCGTAGGAGGCGAGGTTGGCCAACGCGCCCGGCGTGAACACCCGGTACTCCTTGACGATCAAACGGTTGGCGACGTCCCACATCAGGTACACGGCGAGGCCCGCCGCCGGTCCCCAGTACGCGACCGCGATCAGCGCCATGGCATAGCCGCCGTCGGCCGACACGGGCACCCTCGTCTTGAGCGCGACCTGGCCCGTTTGACATGCCAGCGCGATCAGGAGCAGCGCCGCGAACAGCAGCGGATCATGCAGGGTGGTCGGTGTCCCAAAGAGCTGCAGCGCGAACGGGAGCGCCAGCGCGGACGCCGCGAGAAACGCGATCGCTGTCCGTCGCCGTGCCGGCGTACTTCCATGTCGTGTGGCAACCCCTACTTCCATGCTCCTCTTCGCCTACCAGCAGCCGCCCGCGCGTCGCGCTCAGACGTGGACGTCCTGATGCTACCCGCACCGCGGTCCCTCACTGGGACGTGGACAAGTGATTGGCCTTCCAGCTCATGCGGTCCCAAGGACGCCGCCCACCGCATGAGCCCAGGCGTGAGATCAGCCGTTGCGGTAAATCATGACCCTCCTTCTATCGATTTGCAGGAAAATTATGGGCAGGTCGGCGAACGATCGATACTTCCGTCGACGTGGCACGGGTTCTGACAATTCCCGTGTACCGACGGCTGCTCGTCGCGTACACTCTCAACGAGCTGGCGTGGTCGATCGGCACCGTCGCGCTGGCGGTTCTCGTCTTCCGCCGGACCGGGAGCGCCATCGGCGCGATGTCGTTCTTCCTCTGCGCTCAGACCCTGCCGGCCCTGTGCTCGCCGGCCGTGGTGGCCCGGATCGACCAACGGCCGGTCCGGCGCGTGCTGCCGGCGCTGTACGTGGTCGAGTCGCTCGCGTTTGCCGCGCTCGCCTGGGTGATCACGCGCTTCGCTCTCGGTCCGGCGCTCGTGCTGGTCCTGATCGACGGGATCGCGGCCGTGACCGCACGGGCCATCGCGCGGGCGACGACGGTTGCGGTTCTGACGCCCGAGGACATGCTGCGGGACGGCAACGCGCTCACGAACGCGTCCTTCTCGGTGTGCTTCATGGCTGGTCCGGCGATCGGGGGCCTGATCGTGGCCGTGGGCGGAACGACGGCGGCGCTGATCGCCAACGCCTGCGTGTTCGCCCTGATCGCGGTGACGATGCTCACCACACGCGGGCTTCCGGCCGCGCCGCACGAGCCCGCCCCCACCGCGGGCCGGCTGCGCCGAGCGCTGGACTATGTGCGTGAGCACCCGGTGATCCGGACGCTGCTCGGTCTGCAGGCCGCGGCGGTGCTGTTCTTCACCGTCTCGATCCCGGTCGAGGTGGTGTTCACCACCCACACGCTGCACGCGGGCGCCGGCGGCTATGGCGCGCTTCTGTCGGCCTGGGGAGCGGGAGCCGTGGTCGGCAGCGCGATCTACGCGCGCTGGCGGGAGCTTCCCTCGCGGACGCTGATCGTCGGCGGGGCGAGCGCCCTCGGACTCGGATTCCTGGGCATGGCGGTCGCCCCTGCGCTGGGCTACGCGATCGCAGCGGCGGCGGTGGCCGGGACGGGCAACGGAATCGAGGCGGTGTCGGTCCGGACCGCACTGCAGGAGAGCGTGGACGCGAACTGGATGACTCTGATGATGAGCTTCAACGAGTCGATGGCCGAGGCCACGACCGGGATCGGCATCCTGCTCGGAGGCGCCCTGGCGGCGATCGCCGGCCCGCGGGCTGCGCTCGCGGTGGCCGGAGCGGGCGGCCTGTTCGTCGCCGCGGTGATCGCCGGTGCGCTCCGCTCCCAGCGAACCGCCGTCGACGCGAGCCACGGTCTAAGGTGAGCGCCGCCGTGCGCCGCGCCTGCATCGACATCGGCTCGAACACGACGCGGCTGCTGGTCGCGGAGTGCGAGGGCGACCACCTGCTCGAGGTGCACCAGGAGCGTGCATTCACCCGCATCTCGCGCGGGCTGCTCGAAGACGGAGCGATCTCGCAAGAGAAGATCGATGAGGTCGTGGAGGTGGTGGCGGGGCAACTGCGCCTGGCCAGGGAGCTGGGTTCCGAGGACATCTACGGCGTGGCGACGGCCGCGATCCGGCGCGCCGGCAACGGAGCGGAGCTGGTGGCGGCGATCCGCCGGCACTGCGGCCTCGGGGTGCGGATCCTGTCCGGGGAGCAGGAGGCGAGGCTGGCTTTCGTCGGGGCTGCTCGGACGCTCGATCACGTTCCCGCGGGTGCGCTGGGTGTGGTCGACGTGGGCGGCGCCTCCTCGGAGCTCGTCATCGGGACCGCTCCCGACCAGATGAGCTGGTGCACGTCGTTCGGGGTCGGGTCGGGAGATCTCGCCGACCGCTTCCTGGCCTCGGACCCGCCGACGTCGGACGAGCTGGCCGCGGCCCGCGCGCACGTCAGCCAGGCCCTGGCCGGTGTCGAGGTGCCGCAGCCTGCCGAGGCGGTGGCCGTGGGGGGGAGCGCCACGTCGCTGCGCCGGCTGGCGGGCCCGATCCTCGACTCGGCGGCCTTCGAGCGGACGTTCCGGCTGCTGGCGACGGCGGGCACGACCGCCGTCGCGCGCCGGTTCGCGCTTGATCGCGAGCGGGTGAGGCTGCTGCCGGCCGGGCTGATCATTCTGCAGGCCGCCTCGGAGCTGTTCGGCGCCGCGCTCCAGGTCGGCCACGGCGGGATCCGTGAGGGCGTGCTGCTGGACGCATCGCCATGACCGGCGAGGAACCGGACATCGCCGGATCGACGCCGAGCATGAACAGCGGCTGATTCCGGTGTTCAGGATCTAGCCGCGCGCCGACCGCGCGGATGCGACCTCCCCGCGCGCCGCGCATCGGCCGCGCGGAGCGCGATCTCACCAGTGCACGCCGCGCATCAGGTGCGCGAGCGCGACCTGCTCGGTCGAGGCTGCCTCCTCGCCGCCGGGCTTCTCGCCCTTGGCTGCGGCGGAGTCGGGGAACACCTTGTACGCGGTGGACAGGATCTGGTCCACGGCCTTGGGGAAGAGCGCGTAGGAGACCTCGCCGAAGGTCCCGAGGCGGGTGTTGATCTGTTTCGGCTGGGCCCGGATCGCCTCGCAGATCAGGTCCGCCGCCTCGTCGGGAGAGATGGTGGGAAAGCTGTCGTAGATCTTCGTCGGCGCGATCATCGGCGTGCGCACGAGCGGCATGTGGATGGTGGTGAAGTGGACGTCGTCCCCGATCGACTCTGACCCCACCACTCGGGTCCAGGCGTCGAGCGCCGCCTTCGACGCAACGTAGGCCGAGAAGCGAGGCGGGTTCGTCTGGACCCCGATCGAGGAGATGTTCACCACGTGGCCGGACCGGCGCTCGCGCATGTGCGGCAGCAGTCCCATGATCAACTTGATCGTGCCGAGGTAGTTGAGCTGCATGGTGCGTTCGAAGTCGTGGAAGCGGTCGTACGAGAGCGCGATCGAGCGGCGGATCGAGCGCCCTGCGTTGTTGACCAGGATCTCCACGGCGGCGTGGTCGGTGAGCACCCGGTCGACGAGGTCGTCGATCGAGTCGGTGTCCGAGAGGTCGGCCGAATACGCGTACGCCGTGCCGCCCGTGTCCTCGATCTGCTGTTTGGTCTGCTCGAGCTTCTCCATGTTCCGGGCGACCAGGATCGGGATCCCGCCCGCCTTGGCGATCTTCATCGCCGCGGCCTTGCCGATGCCGCTGGAGGCGCCGGTGATCAGCACCGTCTTGCCGTTGACCGCGCCCTCGAAGCTGCGGTCCTTGAACAGATCGGGGTCGAGGTTGCGCTCCCAGTAGTCCCACAGCTTGTCCGCGTAGGTCTCGAGCGGTGGCACGCTGATACCCGACCCCGCCAGCGCGCGCTCGGTGTCCCGGGTGTCGAACTCGGCGGTCAGGCCGATGTAGCCGAGGACCTCCTCGGGGATCCCGAAGTCCGCCAGGATCGCCCGGCGCACGCCGCGCATGGCCGGGAGCGCCATCAGCATCGAGATCGTTCCCTTGGGGAGCGCCTTCAGGATCTTCGCGTCGATGCGGACGCTGAGCTGCGGAGCGTGAGCGGCCGTGGCGAACGCGTTGACCACATCACCGGAGCGCAGCGACTTGGGAGCCGCCAGGTGGAACGCCCGGCCGTCGAGGCCGGGCTGATGGGCGATGTGATCCATCGCCGCGGCGACGAAATCGACCGGGACGATGTTCGTGTAGCCGAACTCCGGCCCCACGAGCGGGAACCAGCCCGGGAGGTAGTGCCGGGCCATCTTGATCGCGGTGAAGAAGTAGTACGGGCCGTCGATCTTGTCCATCTCGCCGGTCTTCGAGTTGCCGACCACGATGGCGGGGCGGTACACGCGCCACGGCCCCTTGGTCTGGGTGCGGGCGATCTCCTCGGCCTCGAACTTGGTCCGGTGATAGGGATGGTCGAGGCGCTGGCCTTCGTCGAACATGTCCTCGCGGAACAAACCCTTGAACTGGCCGGCGGCGGCGATCGACGAGGTGTGATGAAAGATCCCGACATCGATCGTGTTGGCCAGCTCGACCGCGTGCCGGGTCCCCTCGACGTTCGCGATCCGGTTGGACTCCTCATCCGCCGTCATGTCGTACACGGCCGCGAGGTGGAAGAAGTGGTCGACGTTGCCGGTCAGCGCGGCGATCTCCTCGTCCGAGACGCCGAGGCGCGGCTTGGTCAGGTCCCCGATCAGCGGGTGGACCCGTCCCGCGGCCTCGGGGCCCCAGCGATCGATCAGGTTCTCGAGCCGCCCGAGCGATCCCTCGCGCACCAGCACATGGATCTCGCCGCCACGGTCGACCAGGCGCTCGACGAGGTGCCGTCCGATGAACCCGGTCGCTCCAGTGACGAAATAGTTCATGCTCGCTCCCTCCGCGGTGTCGGTCCCGCTCGCCGCGGTCCGGTGCCGGCAAGCCTATACGGGTCGCCCGCGCACAGAGCCGACGCGGTGAGACCGGCGGACCGGTGGGGAGCTGCGGAACGGTGGCTCGGGGCCGGCTACCAGCCGCCGCGCCAGTCGGCGTTCGCCGCCCGGCGCTGGTAGGCGTCCATCTTCGCGTGCTTGCGCTTGTCGAGCCGCCACTGGACCAGGCTCAGGACGAGGATCAGGGTGGGGAAGAACGCGATCACGATGAACATCGTGTTCGTGATCACCTTGTCGTCCGTCTCCCCGTACCAGCCCTCGCCGCCGTCGGCCCGCGCGAAGGCGGCGGGCGCAATCGAGAGCAGCGTGACGCTGAACACGAGCAGCGCAGTCATGAAACGTAGGCGGCGCATGGTGGCCGTAGCCTACCTCACGTCAGGGCGGTCGTGGCGGGTTCCCGGTCCCGGACCGCCGCGAGCGCCTGCAG
>Ga0209839_10000623_pt1 | contig 17948 bp, 12 predicted proteins | sample OrgsoiDNA2013050_FD_185800 | JGI IMG/M metagenome (GOLD analysis project Ga0209839, IMG submission 185800) | Permafrost soil microbial communities from the Arctic, to analyse light accelerated degradation of dissolved organic matter (DOM) -... | ecosystem: Environmental > Terrestrial > Soil >... | reverse complement strand
TGGAACGGCAGCCTGGCCACCAACGCCTCCACCCAGATCGGCGCCAACTTCGGCTTCAGCGGCACCAACACCGCCCCCACCACCTTCACCCTCAACGGAACCACCTGCAACGGCAGCGGCTCGACCTCACCATCACCCTCGCCCACCCCGACGACAACCTCGCCCTCCCCATCGCCCACCCCGACGACGACCTCACCTCCCCCGCCGCCGCCCGGCGCCGCGCCCATGGTGTCCATCACCAGCCCGACCGCCGGGGAAATCTTCAGTCCCGGATCGGCCGTTACCCTCCAGGCCAGCCCGGTGACCGGCTCCGGCACCGTCACGTCGGTCAGCTTCTACCAGAGCACCACCGCGGCCAACGACACCCTCATCGGCACCGCCACGGCCAGCCCCTGGGCCGTTCAGTGGGCGAACGTGCCGGCCGGCAGCTACTCCCTGACCGCGGTGGCCAGCAACGGCAGCGAGAGCCTCACCTCCTACCCCGTCGCGATGACCGTCGAGTCACCCACCGTCGTCGTGAACCCGAACTCGATCGCCGTCCAGCAGGGCAGCACGGGAACCCTCGGCGTGGCGCTGTCCGCGCAGCCATCGGCGAGCGTCACGGTCGCCGTGGCGAAGAACAGCGGCGGTGACGCCGACCTGTCGGTGTCCTCCGGCGGTTCGCTGACCTTCACGCCCTCGAACTGGAGCGTGCCGCAGAACGTCACCATCGCCTCCGGGTCCACCGTGGCGGACGGCGGCAGCCAGGGCACCTTCACCGCGTCGGCGACGGGGTACAACTCCGGCTCGACGACCGTCACCGAGGCACTCCCGGCGGGCTCGCAGAGCAAGTACGACTCCTGGTTCCTCAACCTCTACGACACGATCATGAACCCGAACAACGGGTACTTCAGCCCGAAGGGCATCCCGTACCACTCGGTCGAGACGCTCATCGTCGAGGCCCCGGACTACGGCCACCAGACCACGTCCGAGACCTACAGCTATTACCTCTGGCTGGTGGCTGACTACGGCAGGGTCACCGGCAACTGGACCCCGTTCAACAACGCCTGGACCAACATGCAGACGTACATGATCCCGAGCGCGTCCCAGCAGCCAGGACAGAGCACCTACAACGCCGCCGCACCGGCGGAGTACGGCCCGGACGAGCCGCTCCCGAGCAACTACCCGGTCGCGCTCAACTCCTCGGTACCGACGGGCTCTGACCCGCTCGCCGCCGAGCTCACCTCCACCTACGGGACATCCAACATCTACGCGCCCATGTGGATCATGGACACCGACAACCGCTACGGGTTCGGCCAGTGCGAGGACAGCACCTCCACGCCGAGCTTCGTCAACAGCTACCAGCGCGGCCCGATGGAGTCGGTCTGGGACACGATCCCGCAGCCCGACTGCGACCTGCTCAAGTTCGGCGGCCCTAACGGCTTCCTGGACCTGTTCAACAACGGCGGCGGCAGCTTCGCCCAGCAGTACAAGTACACCGACGCGCCGGACGCCGACGCGCGCATGATCCAGGCCGCCTACCTAGCCGATACCTTCGCCAAGGCGCAGGGCAAGCAATCGCAGATCGCCGGCACCCTGGCGGACGCCGCCAAGCTCGGCGACTACCTGCGCTACTCCATGTTCGACAAGTACTTCAAGCAGATCACCGCGACGTGCAGCCAGAACGGCTCGGTGGCCTGCCCGGCAGGTACCAGTAAGGCGAACGAGGACACTTACCTGATGTCCTGGTACTACGCCTGGGGCGGCGCCAGCACCGGCGCCTGGTCCTGGCGGATCAGCGGCGAGTCGATCCACGAGGGCTATCAGGACCCGGTGACCGCGTACGCGCTGTCCACCGATACCAGCCTGATCCCGCTCTCACCGACAGCGAAGTCGGACTGGGCCACGAGCCTCAGCACGCAGCTGAACTTCCTCCAGTGGCTGCAGTCATCCCAGGGCGGCATCGCGGGCGGTGTCACCAACAACTGGGGCGGCAACTACGGCGATGTGTCGAAGCCGCCGTCGGGTGACGCCACCTTCGACGGCATGTACTACACACCCAATCCGGAATACATGAACCCGCCGAGCAACCAGTGGTTCGGGTACCAGACCTGGCCGATGGAACGGGTCGCCGAGTACTACTACGACACCGGCAACGCGCAGGCAGGGGCGATCTTGTCGAAGTGGGTGTCGTGGGCCGAGTCGGTCAGCACGTTCAACACCAGCACCGGCGCGTTCTGCCTGCCAGGCACCCTGACGTGGTCCGGGCAGCCGGGTGAGAACTACACCTCCGGCGCCACCGCGCCGCCGTCCAACACAAGCCTGAGCGTCTCGGTGTCGGGCTGCTCGCAGGACATTGGCGTGGCGTCCTCGCTGGCCAAGGTGTACGAGTACTACGCGGCCAAGTCCGGCAATACCGCCGCGCAGACCGCCGCGCAGAACATCATCGACACCGTCCACAAGTTCTACTCCGACTCGGTCGGGTTCTCCTCACCCGAGACGAGGGCCGACTACACCAATTTCACCAGCGCCTACAACAACACCGCCGCTGAGGGCGTCTTCATTCCCTCGGGGTGGACCGGGAAATACCCCGGCGGAATCCCGCTCAGCTCGTCCACCAACACCTTCCTGTCCATCCGCCCGTGGTACATCGGCGATCCGCAGTGGTCCAAGGTCCAGGCCTACCTGAACGGCGGGTCCGCCCCGTCATTCAATTACCACAGGTTCTGGGCAGAGGCGGATGTCGCCACGGCCTTCGAGTCATTCGCGCAGCTCTTCCCGACCGTGGCGCCGCCGTCCGGCTTCTAGCGAGGAGGCACCGAGTACTTCAGAATGGCGTGGAAATAGCGAGGTAATGGCGGGGCGCGCACCAGGAGTTTCCTGCGTGCGCGCCCCGCGCCCCGCGCCCACGGCCCCGTTCCGTCAAGCCCTGGATTTTCGCCGCATTACTGGCCAGCCCGCGAAGGGATTTCCTGGCCGGGAGGATGGAAATGATGACTGCGCTGCGACGCTGCCTCGCGCTGATCGTGCTCCTGCTGGCTACGGCCACCGCGGCCGGCTGCGGCGGGCGCAGCGCGGATCCGCGGCCGGGCTCCCCGCTGCCGGGAGTCAGCGGGAGATTCGGCACCGATCCCGTCGTCACCATCCCCGGCGGGAATCCGTCCCGCCAGCTGATCGTGCACACCCTCGTCCGCGGGCACGGCCCGGTCGTCCGGTCCGGCGACTACGTGCTGTTCAACGTCCAGGGCAGGGTCTGGGCCGGGGACCGGGAGATCGTCGACAGCTACACCGACCGGCAGCCGCAGGGCCTGCCGCTGCGATCCGGCCTGCGCGCCTGGCGGCACCTGGCCGGGCAGCGGGTCGGCAGCAGGGTGGTCATGGTCGTCCCGCCGCAGGACGGCTTCGGCCGGGCCGGTGACCCGAAGGCGAACGTCACGGGCACCGACACGATCGTCTTCGTCTTCGACCTGCTGGGGGCCATGCCCGAGACCGCCCGGGCCAGCGGCACCGCCCTGCCCTACCTGCCGGGTCCCGGTATGCCTACTCTGACGGTCGGCTCCGGCGGCCCCGCGACCATCGCGATCACCACGCCGCACGCGGCCAAGCCGCCGGCCAGCCTGATGCGCCGCCTGCTGATCCGCGGCCACGGGCGGCCGATCCAGGCCGGCCAGACCGTCGTCGTCCAGGACACCGGCGTGGTGTGGCGAACCGGCAAGGTATTCGACTCGAGCTGGGCCCGCGGATTCCCCGAGTCGTTCCAGCTCGGCGCGGGGCAGGTGATCCCCGGCTGGGAGAGCGGCCTCGGCGGGCTGCCGGTGGGCAGCCGGGTGCTGCTCGTCATCCCGCCCAGCCTCGGCTACGGTCGGGCCGGCAACGCCCCGGACGTCGGCAGCCACGACACGCTCGTGTTCGTTATCGATATTCTCGCGGCGGTCTGACCGCGGTCCCGGGACTCGCCCGCGGGTGGCCGGCGGGGCATGTCCCCAGGCAGCGCGCCTTGAAAGTTTCATGGAAGCCACGCGCGGCCGGGCGGATGCGGGCCCCGGCACGGCGGTTGCTGGGCCTGGTCCCTTGACAGGGTGGCGAATTTGGCCGGAATATTCAGCAGAGAGTTTATATATCGGTAACGCTCTCGATACATAACCCCGGTGCGCGACATAGGCACCATGCCACCTCGTGATGGCCTGCGGACGCCTATTCCGTCGCCACCGGAGAATGGCTGGCGAGGAGGCTGGCGTGCCGGGCGCGGATACGAGTTTACGACCCAAACTAGCGGACGTCGCCCACCAGGCAGGGGTCTCACCGGCCACCGCATCTCGGGTGCTGACCGGTTCCGCCCGGGTGCGCCCGGAGACGCGCCAGCAGGTCGAGGCGGCGATCGCCGATCTCGGCTACGTGCGCAACCGGGCCCCGCGGGCATCGGCGTCGCGGGTGACCGGATCGATCGCCTTCATGGTGTGCGAGGACAACGCCAGGGTGTTCTCCGAGCCGTTCTTCCCGCTGATGCTCCGCAGCGTCAGCAGGGAGCTGTCGGCCCGCGGCATCCAGCTCGTCCTGCTGACCGCCCACTCGCCCCGCGACTACCAGATCGCCTCGCGGTACCTGCGCAGCGGCCATGTGGACGGCGCCCTGCTGGTCAGCATGCACGGCAAGCGCCCCCTCGACCTGCGCAGCCTCGGCGTGCCGGTCGTGCTGGCGGGCCGCTCCTTCGGGAACGACGAGGGGATCTCCTACGTCGACGCGGACAACGCCGGCGGCGCCAAGATGGCCGTGCAGTACCTGCTCAAGGCCGGCCGCGACAAGATCGCCACGATCGCCGGGCCGCCGGACATGGCAGCCGGGGCGGACCGCCTCGCCGGCTACCGCGCTGCCATCGCGGACGCCGGGCTGACCGATCCCAACCTCGTCGTGTTCGGCGACTTCGGCCGCGTGTCGGCCGCGCATGGCCTGTACCGGCTGCTGGACCGCCGTCCCGCGATCGACGCCGTCTTCGCCGCCTCCGACCTCATGGCCGCGGGGGTACTGGGCGCGCTGCGCCGCAGCGGCCGCCGCGTCCCCGAGGACGTCGCCGTCATCGGCTTCGAGGACTCTCCGCTGGCCCAGCACACCGACCCCAAGCTGACCACCGTGCGCCAGCCGGTCGAGGCCATGGGGGCCAGGATGGCCCACGAGCTACTCGCCCTGATCTCCCGCGGCGGCCAGGAGCCCGCGCAGGTCGTTCTCGACACCGAGCTAGTCATCCGCGATTCGGCCTGACGGCTACGGCCATCGCCTACGGTTCCGGCGCCGCCGGAGGCGTAGCTGGCTTGGTTACATTTCATGCGGCCCGGCGGCTGACCCCGCATCGCCTGCGGTCACTCTTCTGACCTGGGCTTATCCGCGCCCTGGAGATCCGGCGCGGCGGCGGTGCGCCGCGGTGCCTGGACGCGTGCCGGGCTCCCCCGTACGAAGAGCATGACGGCTGCCGTGTTCGGCGTCGCAGCGGATCAACTGGCAAGGAGGCCCTAGATGCAGAGCGGCGGTAGGCGAAGCGGCGGTATGCGGGACAGCGGAAGACGAGGCGGACTGGTGAGACGGGGAGCCACGGCGCTGGCCGGGCTGGCGCTGGCGGCGGCCGGCCTGGCGGGTTTAGTCAGTCAGCCGGCCGCCGCCGCGACCCAGGCCAAGCAGAGCCAGGCCGCCGCCAGCGCGCTGGCGGACAGCGTGACGGTGAACGCCAACTCCGGGCTGGGCACCATCCCGGCCAACGCGATCGGCCTCAACACGGCCGTCTACGACGGGCACATGAACGACACGCCGATCCCGGGCCTGCTCAAGGCCGCCGGCGTCGACGCGCTGCGCTATCCCGGCGGGTCCTACTCCGACATCTACAACTGGCAGACCAACGTCGCCCAGGGCGGTTTCGACGCGCCGAACACCAGCTTCAGCAATTTCATGGGCACGGCGCAGGCGGCCAGCGCGCAGCCGATCATCACGGTCAACTACGGCACCGGCACCCCGGCGCTGGCAGCCTCGTGGGTTCAGAACGCGGACGTCACGAACAACTACGGCATCCAGTACTGGGAGGTCGGCAACGAGGTCTACGGCAACGGCACCTACGGCGCTAACTGGGAGACCGACTCGCGCTGTAACACCGCGCTGAACGGCACCCCGGTCACGGTGGGCAGCGAGCCCGCGCAGACCTACAACTGCGGGCCCACCCAGTACGCGAACGACGTGCTGGCGTACACGACGGCGATGAAGGCGGTGAGCCCGAACATCCACGTCTGCGCCGTGCTCACCACGCCGGGCGGCTGGCCGGACGGCGTGACGAACTCGGAGTACCCGCAGTCGTGGAACCAGACGGTGCTGTCCATTCTCGGCGCCAAGACCGACTGCGTCATCGTGCACTACTACCCGGGTGGCACCTCGGCGGCCAACATGCTCACCGACCCGCAGGGCATCGCCAGCATCATCTCCACCTTGCACTCGGAGATCAGCTCGTACGCGGGCGTGAGCGCCTCTGGCGTGCACATCGTGGTCACCGAGACCAACTCCTCGCTGGACAGTGACACCATGCCGAGCGCGCTGTTCGCCCCGGACATGTACATGTCGTGGCTGGAGAACGGCGTCACCAACGTGGACTGGTGGAACGAGCACAACGGCGCGGGCACCATCAGCACCGTGGACGGCGCCACTGACTACGGCGACTTCGGCATCTTCTCCAACGCCTCCAGCAGCAGCGGGAGCACCGAGCCGGCCGCGGACACCCCGTTCGCCCCGTACTACGGGATCGCGATGCTGTCCAAGCTCGGCTCACCCGGCGACGAGATGGTCACCTCCACCTCGAGCAACGCGCTGGTCCGGGTGCACGCGGTACGGCGCGCGGGAGGCAGCCTGGACGTGCTCCTCGACAACGAGGACCCCAGTAACGCCTACACCGTCAGCCTGGCCACCAGCGGCTTCACCGCGTCGGGCGCGCCGACGGTCGACACCTTCGCCAACAACGGCACGTCGATCACCTCGGCCACGCAGAGCTCCGCGTCGTCGGTGACGGTCCAGCCGTACTCAGTCACCGTCGTGCAGATCCCGGGCAGCGGCGGGACCGGCGTCACCGCGCCGGGAGCCCCGGGTCAGCCGACGGTGTCCGGGCTGTCGTCCAGCACCTCTAGCAACACCTCCGGCACCGCCACCCTCTCCTGGCCCGCGTCCACCGCGGGCACCAACCCGATCGCCGACTACCAGGTCTACCAGGAGGGCAGCGGCGGCAGCAGCACGCTGGTCGGCACGACGTCGAGCACGTCACTGAGCCTGACCGGGCTCACGATCGGCAGCAGTTACACCTACAACGTGGTCGCCGTGGACAGCAAGGGCAACCCATCGCTACCGTCGGCGCCGGTGACATTCACCGTGCCGCCGCCGGCGAACAGCAGCTGCGCCGTGCACTACGCGGTGAACAGCAGCTGGTCCGGCGGCTTCGGCGCCACCATCACGATGACCAACAAGGGCACCACCGCGATCAACCCCTGGACGCTCACCTTCACCTTCCCCGCCTCCGGCGAGAGCGTGCAGGGCGGCTGGAACGGGACCTGGTCGGTGTCCGGGCAGCAGGTGACGGTGAATGCCGCGAGCTGGAACTCCACCATCCCCGCGAACGGCGGATCGGTGAGCATCGGCTTCAACGGCACCGATACCGGCCAGGACCCGGCGCCCACCGTCTTGTCGGTCAACGGAACGACATGCGCGAATAACTAAAGCCGCCGCTGAGGCGGCCCGCCGGCCAACGATGTCCGGCGGGGCGCCTCAGTTTCCGGCCCGTCAGCTGCCGGCCCGTCAGCTGCCGGCACTGCGCTCGAGCGCGTCGAGCTCGCCGTTCAGCACGTTGGCGGCCGTGACAGTCACCGCACCCTCGCTCAGGCGGGTCCGGAGCTTCGCGCGGAGGGAGTCCGCCAGCTGGACGACGGGGGCCCGCTCCCCCGCGGCCAGCTCGGCCTGGACGGGCGCAATGAGGTTGTTCAGGTCCACGCCCACGTCCTGCCTTAGCTGGCCGTTCGCCATGTCAGTGCGGATCGTCGCGGAGATCTGCCCGAGCGCGGCGCGGGGCGCCAGGAATGCGGGTGTCGAGGTCAGGACCGAGGATGTCGCCTCCGGGGTGGGCGCCGGGCCAGTGGCCGACGGGCCGGGCGCGGCCGCGGACGCCGCGGACGTCCGGGCGGTCGTGGACGACGACGCCGGAGCAGCCCGCTGCGGCGTGAGCGAGGACACCAGCAGAACCACCGCCACCGCCGCGGCGGCGGTCACCGCCCCGCCGAGGGTGATCAGCCGGCCGCGGCGCCAGCGAGTGTGCCGGCCAGGCCGGTCCGCCGCGCCAGCCGGGCCGAGGTCAGGCCCGCCTCCGGCAGGCACGAGCCCCGGCTCGGGAATCGGCCCCGGCTCGGCGCCCGGCCCCGGCTCGGGAATCGGCCCCGGCTGGCCGACCGGCACAGGCTGGCGGGCCGGCACAGGCTGGCGGGCCGGCACAGGCTGGCGGGCCGGCACAGGCCCGATGACCGGCCCGGGCTCGGAGACCTGCCCCGGCTGGGCTTGGCCTGGCTGGGAGACTTGGCCCGGCTGGGAGACTTGGCCCGGCTCGGCGGACCAGTCGGACGCAGGGCCGCGGTGCAGCACCTGCCGCGACATAACCGCGGCGTGAGCGGCGGTCGGCCGCTCCGCCGGGTTCGGGCCGAGGCAGGCAGCCCAGAGCGAGGCCAGGCCCGCGGGCACCTGCTCCAGTTCCAGGGCACCGAGCGCAGCGCCCTCCCCGGCATCCAGCCACGCCGGCGTCCGGGTGTGGGACGTGATACCCGCCAGGCAGGCGACGAACGCGACCCCCAGGGCATACATGTCAGCCGCGGGCGTGGCGGGACCGCCCCCGCCAAGCTCAGGGGCGGCGTAGGACAGGCCGCTCCAGGAGGCATCCCCGGCCGACGGTGGCCGCAGCGCCGACAGCCCGAAGTCGGTGACTGTCACGTTTCCCGGCCCGAGGACGATGTTCGCCGGGACGACGTGCCCGTGCGGGACGCCCGCCCGATGTGCCACGGCCAGCGCGGCAGCCGCCGCCGCGACGATCCGCAGCGCGTCGCCCGCCGCAAGCGGCGCTTCCGCGAGGCGCTGGTCCAGCGTCTGCCCGCTGACCAGTTCCCTGACCAGGTAGGGAACGGTCATGCCGTCCGGCTGAGCGGCCTCCCCGAAGTCATGCACCTGGGCGATTCCCTGGCCCGACACCTGGAGCACTGTCCTGGCCACCAGGCGGAACCTGGCCCTGGCCACCAGGTCACCAACCGGGTAGGCGCGCAGCGCCTTCACGGCCACCTCGCCGCCAGCTATCTGGTCGACGGCTCGCCACACCCCGCCCGAGTCACCGGTCCCGACCGGCTCGACTAGCCGGAATCGACCCCCGACGACCGATGCCTCCCCTAACTGATCCACAAGCGTAAGTCTGCCTGATTCCGGTTGCCGGGATCGGCGATGACGGCAATGCGGGTCTACTTCAGGCGGCCGGCCGCTGGGGACACAACGATCAGCCGACGCTCTTGCCTCCCTCGCAGGGGAAGATGCACCCCGTGGTCCACCGAGCTTCGTCGCTGAGCAGGAACAGCGCGGCGCGGGCCATGTCGTCGGGACGCGCGATGTAGTTGAGCGGGGCGTGGGCCGCCATCCTGGCCCCACTTGCTGGCGGCATAGTCGGAGTTGGACGCCCCGCCCACGAGCCCGCCGATGGAGGAGGTCACCACGATCGATCCGCCGCCCCGGTCGATCAGGTGCGGGATCTGGTGCTTCTACGGTCGCGTCCACCGCGGCGGCCACCGACCGCTCGTCCGCGACGTCGCAGGTCACTGCCAGCGCATCGCGGCCGTCCGCCCGCACCTCGGCGACAAGTTCGGCTAGCCGGTCAGCGCGCCGGGCCGCGGCGGCGACCAGCGCGCCCTCTGCCGCGAAGCGGCGTACGGCGGCGGCGCCGATACCGCTGGACGCGCCGGTCACGAACACCACCTTGCCGGCCAGTCGATCGGCTGAGAATGTGAGCGGGCCGGGCTGGCGTAGGTCATCAGGCGCACTCCAGGGGTGAGGTCCCATGATCGTGAAGCGTTTTGGGTGTGGGAGCCCCCAAAACCCTTCACGATCCTGAACCGGGGGCTCATCGAGGCGGCCGCGGCCCTCCTGGAAGAGGGCGGCCCCGCCGCCGTGACCCTCCGGGAGGTCGGACGACGCGTGGGTGTCTCGCACAACGCCCCCTATAAGCACTTCGCCGACAAGGAGGAACTGCTCGCGGCCGTCGCGGCGGCGGAGCTGCGTCGCGGCCGGGACAGCGTCCTGCGCCTCAGGCGCGGCCACGCCGCCGTCGAGGCCGTCAGGCTCATGCTCCACGCCTACGCCCGCGAGGCGATCAGGCACCCCGAGATGTTCAGGCTCACTTACGGGCCCTGGCGGAACGGATCCGCCGAGCTCGCCTCCGCCGCCGACGACGCCCGCGCCTCGCTCGTTCAATCGGTCACAGCGGCCCAGGCCGACGGCGAGCTGCCTGCGGGCGACCCGGAGCGGCTCACGGCCCTGCTCCTCGCGCTCGCCCACGGCGCCTCGGACCTCGCGCTCTCCGGGCACCTCGCCAGGAAGGGCAAGGGGCACGCCGATCCGGCCGACCTCATAGATGACCTTCTTGCCCAGCTGACCGCTCACTGAGCAGATGGAGGCTGTCGCGGTACTGGTGATGCTGGCGGGGTTTGCCGGGTGGCGCTGCGACCGGGGCCGGCGGTTTCCCGCCCGGCCGGGCACCTGCCCGGGCGCCGCCCGGCACTTACGGTCGCCCCAGGTCTGGCTTCGGGCCGCCCCCAAACCCAGCCGCCAGTGACCACCACCGTTTCACCGCATTCTGTGCGAAAAAACGGTGGTGATCACGGAACCCAGCGGCCTGGGTAAAACCACTGACGAGCGCAGGAGCCGCGAGCATGCCCGGACACGACCGAATGGTAGGGGGACCCGACATGGAGGACCCGCAAGATGAGCCGAGGCAGGCGGGGCCGAAGCGGGCAGGGCCGAACGCGGAGCCTGACCGACTGGCGGGATCCCTGGGAGCCGGAATTGAGCGGTCCCTGACCGCTTCCCTCCGCCTTGCTATTGTCCCCGTCGCGATCCTGGTCCTCGCGGCTCTCGGGGCATTCGTTTACGGGGCCGCCGTATTCGTCCACTCAGTCATCGACATCGCCCGGCATCCTTTTCCCGTGGGTCATCAGGTCGGCTTGTTCCTGCTGGACATCGACTTGTTCCTCATCGGAGCCACCTTGCTGATTTCAGCCTTGGGGTTTTACGAGCTGTTCATCAGGGAGATTCACGTCGACGGAGTCGGCAGGATGCCGGCCTGGCTCGAGATGCGCGATCTTAACGACCTCAAGGGCAGGGTAATCGCGATGATCATCATGGTCCTCGCGGTGGGCTTCGTCGAGCTGGCTCTAGACTCCCAGAATGGCCTGCAGGTCCTTGAGATAGGAGGCGGGGTGGCCCTGGTCATCGTCGCCTTGACCGCGTTCCTCAGGCTGACCGGCCACGTGACCGACCAGAACCCGGACAAGCCGGTGTGACCTTTACGACCGGGCGGATCACCTCGCACTAGCCGCGGTGAGCACCGCGAGGAGAAAAGTGGCCAGCGCGGCCACGCCGTGACCGACCGGGATGAGAGCCGCCGGCCGCAATCTGGGCGTCCGCACGGTCCGGACCGGACCGGAGCCCACCCTGGCGAGCAGGTCATCGACCAGCCGGCCGGCGAGCACGTCGTCGGTGAGCGCGCGGCCGAGCACCTCGTCGGTGACGTGGCCCACAGCCCGATCCTCATCGGGCGCACCGCCAGCGGACTCGGTATGGCCGGGACTACTGGGCGGGCTGAGTCCGGCCGGGCCAGCCTGGACCGGGTAGGGAGTCAGCAGGGTCACCGTGGAGACGCCGAGCCCGACTACCACCATGAGCACGCCGACGGCCGACCACGCCAGGGCGGCCCAGCCAGTCGCCAGATAACTGACCCACACCGCCAGCCCGGTGATGGCCAGCCCGAAATGTGCGAAGACCACCGCCGGAGCCAGGCCATCCCTGGTCGCGCGCTGCCGGCGCAGGCCGCCGCGGACGATCCACCTGCTGAGCATGTAGGCGCCGATGCTGGCGGTGAAGAGCCAGGCGATGAGGGTGTCGACGCCGAGCGACTGGCCTGGCTGGGCACCCGCGGCTGCGGCCGCCTTGATCATGATGCTCATGAGGTTCTCCGGCGTCCCGTGACCGATCCCCGGCCAGGTAACCCGATCCGTGCCGGCAGGCGTCAGCCCTAGCGCGGGTGACGGCAGCGTACCGCCCGGCGCGCTTCCATCGATTGTCCCGTGGCGGTCAGCTCACTCGGCGGCGATCGCTTCCAGGACGTTGAGCCTCGCGGCGCGGCGGGCCGGCGCGATGGCGGCCAGTACCCCGGCCAGCGCGGTCACCACGATGTAGGCGGCGATCTGGGTGACCGGAATCGAGACGGTCGCTTGCTGAGAGCGGGTGAATGCTTCGGCCAGCGCGGCTCCGAACGCGAGTCCCAGGGCCGACCCGAGCACGGCTCCGATCACGGCGATGATCACTGACTCGGCCGCCACCAGCTGGGCGAGCTGGCCGCGGCGCATCCCGATGGCGCGCATCAGGCCGAGCTCGCGGGTTCGCTCGACCACCGAGAGCGCGAGAGTATTGACGATCCCGAGCAGGGCGATGATGATCGCCAGCACCAGCATCGCGGTGATCAGGTTGAGCAGGTTGGCCAGCACCGCGCCGCGGCTCCTGGCGAACGTCGCCTCGTCCATCAGCTGCGCTCCGGGGTAGCCGGCCAGTGTCCGCTGGATCGGGCCCCTGGCCGCGGGAGCGGCCCTGACCAGGTCGACGCTGTCCAGTCGGCGGCCGGTGTCCGCCGTGAAGGTCGCATTGCTCACCAGGTAGTCGCTAAGCGGCCCCACATTCGCGAAGATCCCGCCGATGCGCAGTGCCGATACCCCGAACGATCCGAACTGGATCCGCACCTTGTCGCCGAGCTGCCAGCCGTGGCCGGCCGCAGCCGCCTGGGTGACCAGCAGCGCGCCGGAGTGCAGCGCGGACACGGTGCCGGTCTTCATGCCGAGGTCGGTGAAGGAACCGATCGTGGCCGGGTCCACACCGTCCACGTTCTTGTGCGCGGCGCCCGCGACCGTGGCGTCCGTTGCCCTGACCTCGGTGACCGCCCGCACGCCCGGCTGGGCCGCCAGGACGCCGGCCAGGTGCGGCGTCAGCCCGATGTCCGCGCTAGTCGCCTGCACGTAGAAGCTGGTCTTGCTGGCCACCGCGATCTGGCGGTCCAGCATGGTCCGGCTGGAGTCGACCATGACGGCGGCGGCGACGATGAGGGCCAGGCCGATCATCAGCGCGGCGGCGGTGGCGCTGGTGCGCTTCGGATCGCGCATCGTGTTTCCGCGCGCGAGCACGCCGGTGCGACCCGGCAGCCGGGTGAGCGGAAACCCGATCACGTAGGCGAGCGGCCGGGCGGTCAGCGGGCCGAGCACGGTGATGCCGATGAAGGCCAGCAACGCCCCGGCGCCAGTGAGGACCAGGCTGGCCCCGGTCAGCAGGCCGGCCAGCACCGCGGCGACGCCGACCACGGTCACCGCGAGGCCCGCAGTCAGCCGCTGCGCGGAAAACCCGGCCGGGCTGGGCACGGCATCGCGAAGCGCCTGGACCGGGGCGACCCTGGTGGCCCGGTAGGCGGGGGCCGCCGCGGCGATCAGGGTTATCGCGAGGCCGGTGCCCGCGGCTAGCGCCAGCGGCCCGGGCGGCACGACGAGCCCGGTGACCGGCAGCGACAGGCCGAAGCCAGACAGCAGCACGACCAGGCCCTTCGACAGCGCGATGCCGAGGCCGACGCCGGCCAGCGCCGCGACGATCCCGACGGCTGCCGACTCGGCGAGGACCGACCGGAAGACCTGCTGGCGTCCCGCGCCGAGCGCGCGCAGCAGAGCAAGCTCCCTGGTCCGCTGCCCGATCATGATCGAGAACGTGTTCCAGATCACGAACGCGCCGACGAACAGCGCCACGCCAGCGAAGACGAGGAAGAACTTGGTGAGGATGGAGAGCTGGCCATTCAGCTGGCCCGTCTGGGCCGCGGCCGCGGTAACGGCCGTCAGGGCCGTGATGCCGGGCGGCAGGATCCTGGCGACCTCATCGCGCAGCTGCTGAGCTGATACCCCGGCTGCGGCCTTCACCTCGATGCTGTCGTAGCTGCCCGCCTGCCCGAACAGCTGCTGGGCGGTACTCAGGCTGAACATGGCCAGCGACCCGCCGGCGAAGCTGTCGGCGGACCCGTATCCGGTACTGCCGCTGATCGTGAAGGTCCTGGCCTGCCCGCCGATGAGGACCTTGATGGTGTCGCCAACGGCGAAGTGGCCGGCCCGGGCCGACGCGCGGTCGATCATGACCTGGCCGGGCCCCGCAGGCGGGCGGCCCGCGCGCCGGGTGTAGGTGGCCTGGAACGCGGCATCGGCTGGCCAGCTAGTCGCGACGGTGAACTGGCCGGGCAGTGCCTTGCCGCCGCGGCCGAGCAGCTGCGCGTGGCCGGTGATGCCGCCGTCGGCCGCGGCGACGTCGGGCACGCGGCGGATGCGGCCGAGAATCGACGCGGGAATGGGCTGGGGCGCGCCGCTCCCGGCGCCGAATCCGCCGGCCGGAGAGCTGTGCTGGACCACCACGTCGGTGCCCATACCCGCCTGGGAGATCAGCGAGTCGAGGCTGTGGGTGAGGGTTGAGGTGAAGACGAAGCTACCGGACATGAAGCCGACGCCGAGGGCGATCGCCAGCGCGGTCATGGCCAGCCGTAGCCGGTGCGCGATCAGGCCGCGAAACATTGCACGCAACATCGTTCCTCACTCCCCAAGCTTCTTCATGTGGTCGAGGACGGACTGCGGGGTGGGTTGGCCGAGCTCGTCGACGATCACGCCGTCAGCCAGGAAGACGACCCGGTCGGAGTAGGACGCGGCCACCGGGTCGTGGGTCACCATGACGACCGTCTGACCGAACTCGCCAACCGAGCGCCGCAGCAGGTCGAGCACCTCGGCACTGGCCTTCGAGTCGAGGTTGCCGGTCGGCTCGTCGGCGAAGACGATCTGCGGCCGGCCAGCCAGCGCGCGGGCGATGGCCACGCGCTGCTGCTGGCCGCCGGACAGCTCGCTGGGCCGGTGCCGCAGCCGGTCGCGCAGGCCGACCGCGTCGATGATGGTGTCCAGCCACTCACGGTCCGGGCTGTGGCCGGCGATGTCGAGTGGCAGGGTGATGTTGTCCGCGGCCACGAGCACCGGCAGCAGGTTGAACGCCTGGAACACAAAGCCGATCCGGTCGCGGCGCAACCTGGTCAGCCGACGTTCCGGCATCCCGCTGATCTCCTCGGCGCCGATCCAGGCCCGGCCGCTGCTCACCGAGTCGAGACCGGCCATGCAGTGCATCAGCGTCGACTTGCCGGAACCTGACGGTCCCATGACGGAGGTGAAGGTTCCGGCCGGGATCTCGATGGACACCCCGGCCAGCGCGGTGACAGCGGCCAGGCCGCTGCCGTAGGTCTTAGTGAGCCCTTCGGCGCGAGCTGCCAGCGCCGTGGTCGTGGAAGTCGTCATGCCCGAAACTTAGATTCGGCCGCAGGCCTGGAGCATCCACCCGGGGATCCGTTATGTGGCTACATCTCAGGATGTGCAGGCGGCCGGAGTCCATCTCAGGATGTAGGCCGGCGCTCCGCCAGTCCCGCGTCATAGGCGAGCACGACAAGCTGCACCCGGTCCCGGACGCCGAGCTTGGTCAGGAGGTGGTGGACGTGCGTTTTGACCGTCGTCTCGGTGACCACCAGCTCGGCCGCGATCTCGGCATTGGACAGCCCGCGGGCCACCAGGATGAGCACCTCGGTCTCGCGCTCCGTCACGCCCGCCAGGCGCTCGCGCGCCGTGGCATCCAGGTCCGCGCCCGGGGCGGCGGTCGGCAGCCGGTGCACGAACCGGTCGAGCAGGCGGCGGGTGACCGCCGGGTCGACGATGGCGTCACCTGCATGGACGACCCGGATCGCCTCGATCAGCCGGCCGGCATCGATGTCCTTCAGCAGGAAGCCGCTCGCCCCGCTGCGCAGTGCGCTGATCACGTTCTCGTCGAGGTGGAAGGTGGTGAGGATGAGCACCCGGGCATGGCCGGCCGCGGCGATCTGCGCTGTGGCCGAGATACCGTCCTGAATCGGCATCTGGATGTCCATCACCACCACGTCGGGACGCAGCCGCCTGGCCTGCGCCGCGGCATCGGAGCCGTCTCCGGCCTCGCCGACCACCTCGATGTCGGGCTCCGACTCCAGGATCATCCGGAAGCCGGTCCGTACCAGCGGCTGGTCATCGGCCAGCAGCACCCTGATCATGATTCCTCCAGCGGGATGGTGGCGTGCACGCGGAAACCTCCGCCGGGCCGGGGGCCGACCGTGAGCCGGCCGTTGAGGATGGCCACTCGCTCGCGCATCCCCGCCGTCCCGCGCCCGGCGCCGGGAATGGCGCCCGCGGCGAGGCCGGCCGCCGCGCCGCGACCGTCGTCGGTCACGCTGATCTCGAGCTTGTCGCCGAAGGTAAGGCTGACCTCAGCGCTGGCCGGCCCGGCATGCTTGAGGACGTTGGTCAGCGCCTCCTGCACGATCCGGTAGACGGTCAGGCCCACGTCCTCGCGGATCTCGCGGGGCTCGCCCGCCGTGTCCACGGTCACCGGCAGGCCCGCGGCCCGCAGCTGCTGCGCCAGCGCGCCGATGTCCGCCAGGCCGGGCGGTGCGAGCCGGGCCGGGCCAGGGCCGCCGCCCGGATCGGCATCGGCATCGGCGCGATCGTCGGCTTGCTCGCCGGAGCGGAGCAGGCCGAGCAGGCCGCGCATCTCCTCCAGCGCCGTGCGGCCAGTCTGCTCCACCTGGGTCATGGCGGCCATCGCCCGTTGCGGGTCCCGCCCGATCGTCCGCTGCGCGCCCTGCGCCTGGATCACCACCACGCTCAGATGGTGGGCCACTATGTCGTGCAGCTCACGGGCGATGCGCAGCCGCTCGGCGATCGTCGCGTGGCGGGCCTCCTCTTGCTGCCGGGCCGCGGCCAGCTCTGCCCGCTCCCGCAGGATTTCCAGATGGGCGCTGCGCGCCGAGAACTGCCCGCGGATCACCAGGCCGACCAGCCAGGCCCCGTCGGCAGCCAGGAGGATGCGGACCGGCGTCGCCGTGCGAAGCGACGTAACCCCCAGCGCGACAGGGATCCCGATCCCGAGCAGCACGATCACCGTGGCCGTGGCCAGGCCGACGGCCAGGCGCCGGCCGCCGTAGACAGCGGCGCTGTACGAGGAGACCAGGACTGCGACGAAGGCGCCCTCCAGCGATGCTCCCGCCGCGATAAGCGCGGCGACGAGCAAGGCCACGACCACCAGCACGGCGGCCGGATACCGGCGGCGTGGATAGAGGATCAGCCCCATCGCGGCGAGGATCGCCGCAGCGGCGACCAGCACGTGGTCGCCCTGGTGCCTGGCGCCGAGCGCGCTGCTCGCGCCCACGGTGGCCACGGCCAGCGCGATGACCGCGTCAGCGAGACGCGCTGGGATCAGGGGCCGCAGGTCCTCGGCCCCGGCCAACCCCAGTACGTCATCGGGCATCGGCTGGCCGCCTTCCTCAGTTAAGGATGCTCGCGCAGGTATGCGTACCACGACGGGAAGTCCCGCAGCCAATCGAGAACGGCCGAAGCTCCGACCTGCGGCGGCGGGTGGGCTGGGTTCCGGGATCATGACCGTTTTTTCGCACCCGCCGCGGCTGTCGCGTTACTGGTGATGCTGGTGATGCTGGTGATGCTGGCGGGCGGCGGTGCGGCCAGGGCCGGCGGTTTCCCGCCCGCCGGGGCGCCGCCCGGGACTTGCGGTCGCACCCGGGCATGGTCAGG
>Ga0209839_10000621_pt1 | contig 17999 bp, 20 predicted proteins | sample OrgsoiDNA2013050_FD_185800 | JGI IMG/M metagenome (GOLD analysis project Ga0209839, IMG submission 185800) | Permafrost soil microbial communities from the Arctic, to analyse light accelerated degradation of dissolved organic matter (DOM) -... | ecosystem: Environmental > Terrestrial > Soil >... | reverse complement strand
TTTGACGTCAAGGTGATCGGACCCCCGTTCGGCGGCGTGGCAGCCAACGGCGCGCTACCGGCTGGCAGCGCTGCGCCCGCGCCTGGCGGGCGCGCGCCGCGCCGGGCGCGGGCGAGCGGCGGCGGCGGCGGCGGCGACACGCTCGCCTCGCCGATTCAGGGGACCGTGTTGAAGGTCGCGGTGCAGGCCGGCGCCGCCGTGGAGGAGGGCGCGCTGGTGTGCGTGATCGAGGCGATGAAGATGGAGAACGAGATCACCGCGCATAAATCCGGGAACGTGGCCGAGCTGCCGATTGCGGTCGGGGCGTCGGTGGCCAACGGCGACACGCTGGCCGTGATCTCCTCGGCTGAGCCGTAGGCCGAGCGCTGCGCTGGGCCTCGGACGGGCGCATTTACCCAGTTGGCTGAAGGGTGCTGAGGTTCTCGGCGTGGATTCGCCGCTGCTCGGTGCTGACGCGGCCCCGGGGTAGCGGCGCTGCGGCGCCGTCGCGCCGCAGGGCGCTGAGATACGAGATGTCCTGCTCCAGCAACCTCCGGGCTCGCTCACCGGAGATCGGGCCGCCGTGGCCGGGGATGACCGTCTGGGCCTGCTCGACCAGCCCCCCCAAGCGCTCCAGCGTCGCCAGGTAGGCCGTGATCGACCCCCCCGGCGAGATCATCGGGATCTCGACCGGGGACAGATAGTCGCCGCATACGAGTATCTCGAGCCAGGCAATCCAGTAAGCGGTCCCGTCGGCCGTATGGCCATCGGCGGCGTGCAGCTCCAGCTCCTGATCGCCCGCGCCCAGCGACAGGCGTCCCGGGACCGGAAGCGCCTGAACTCCCGCCAACGCCAGCGGGTGGGCGCGCTCCACGTAGTGCTGATCGTCGAACGTCCGCAGCTCGCGTTGAGCCTGTCCAAGCTCAGCCTCGAGTCGGGCGGCGCTCGACTCGCCGACCCCCAGGGACGCCTGAGGGAAGGCCAGGCGTCCCAGCAGGTGGTCCCAGTCCGCATGGGTGCAGAGCAGCCCGGAGACCGGGAACTGCGCCTGCTCGAGCACGCTCGGCAGCGCGTCGAGCTCGTCGGGGAGCACCGGCGAGTCGATCACGAACCCCTCCTCACCCGAGCGCACCGCCGTGCACGTGGTCTGCCAGAAGGCGCTGACCACGACGATCAGGTCGGCGTGGAGGGCTAGTACCCGCATTGTGCGTCGAGCACGGATAACCGCATGTGGCGATTGCCACGATTGCGCATCCGGCGCCGCCCGTTTACGAGATGCCCAGCAGCTTCGCCGCGTCGCGCAGGGTGGGGACCTCCGCGTCGGGCTTCTTCTGGCCTGGCTCCAGCTGCTGCTTGTTGCGGTTGACCCAGATCACCGGGATCTTCTTCTTCAGGCACGGCTCGACGTCGTGGTAATAGCTGGCGCCGACGTGGACCCACCCCTTCTTGCTGCCGATCCGCCGTTCGCACTCGGTGAAGTGCGCCGGGTCGGGCTTGTAGGAGCGCACCTGCTGGGCGGTGACCACGAGATCGAAATCGAGCGGCATGTGTCGCCGGGTCTGGCCCAGCAGCTTGTCGTCGATGTTCGAGATCAACCCCACCTTGTACTGCTTGGCGATCTTCTGGAGCACGGGGTTGGTTTCCTTGAACGGGCGCCAACGCTGCACCGAGTCGGGCAGGAAGCCCGAACGCGAGGGCTCCAGCGGCCATCCGAGCTGCTTGGCGATCTGCACCGCCGTGCGGCGGAGCACCTCGGCGTACAGCTCGTAGGAGCCGGCCTGGATCTGCTGCTGGATCTCGTGAAACAGCGGGATCAGCTCGGCGCGGTCGATCGTGAAGCCATCGCGCTCGGCTTCGGCGCTGAACGCGTCGAAGGCGCCGGTTTCCCAATCGATCAGGGTGCCGTAGACGTCGAAGGTGACAAACGAGATGCTCTTGGGAACCGCCATCGCGCGCTGATCATGCCACGGAAATCCTCGGCTCTGCGTCGAGGTGTCACCTGAAGGCGCGAATCATTAGAGTGAAAGCGCCATGGATCTGCTCGAGTATCAGGGTAAGCAGCTGTTCGCGCGCCACGGCGTGGCGGTCCCCGCGGGCCGGCCGGCGCGCACCGTGCAGGAGGCGGTGGCGGCCGCGGAGGAGATCGGTTACCCGTGCGTGGTCAAGGCTCAGGTCCAGATCGGCGGACGCGGCAAGGCCGGCGGAATCAAGCTCGCCAACGACCGCGCGCAGGCGCAACAGCATGCGCAGGCGATTCTCGGGATGGACATTCGGGGCCTGACCGTGCACGAGGTGTGGATCGAGAGCGCCTCGGAGATCGCGTCGGAGTACTACGCCTCGGTGATCTTCGATCGTTCCGCGAAAGCGCCGCTGCTGATGCTCTCGACCAAGGGCGGGATGGACATTGAGGAGGTCGCCGACGAGGACCCCGACGCGATCGCTCGCCTGCACGTCGATCCGCTGGTCGGCTTCCAGGATTTCCATGGCCGTCGGCTCGCCTACGAAGCCGGGGTGGATGCCGACGTCGTGCGTCCGGTGGGTTCGATGCTCGCGCAGCTCTACGACGTGTTCATCGAGGAGGAGGCGACCCTGGTCGAGGTCAATCCTCTGATCGTGACGCCCGAGCGCCAGGTCAAGGCGCTCGATGCCAAGGTCACGCTCGACGAGAACGCCCTGTTCCGTCATCCCGAGAACGCAGCGCTCCGCGACCCTTCGGGTGAGGACCCCCAGGAGCGGATGGCCACCGAGCGCGGGCTCACCTACGTCAAGCTCGACGGCGACATCGGGATTCTCGGCAACGGCGCCGGTCTGGTGATGTCGACGCTGGACGTCGTCGCCCAGGCCGGCGGCGCCCCGGCCAACTTCCTCGACGCGGGCGGCGGCTCGAAGGCTGACGCGATCACCAGCGCGGTCGAGGTGATCCTCTCCGACTCGAGGGTCAAGGCCGTGCTGTTCAACATCTTCGGCGGTATCACTCGCTGCGACGAGGTCGCCAAGGGCCTGATCGAGGCCTTCGCTCAGGTCAACCCGCAGGTGCCGTTCGTGGTGCGCCTCGACGGAACCAACGATCAGGAGGGCCGCCGGTTGCTCGCCGAAGCCGATCTTCCCAACGTGCACACCGAATCCACGATGGACGGCGCGGCCAAGCGGGTCGTCGAGCTGGCGGCGTCATGAGCATCCTCGTCGGAGCGCAGACGAAGCTCTGTGTCTCGGGCATCACCGGGCGCGAGGGGACATTCCACTCGCTGCGCAACCGGGCCTACGGGACCGCCGTGGTGGCGGGCGTCACCCCCGGCAAGGGCGGCAGCGACGTGGAGGGCATCCCGGTGTTCAACACCTTCCACGACGCCGTCGAGCGCACCGGCGCCAACACCGCGATGATCTTCGTCCCGCCGCGCTTTGCCGCGGATTCGATCCTCGAGGCGGAGGATGCGGGCATCGAGTTGATCATCGCGATCACCGAGGGGATCCCCGCGCACGACGAACTGCGCGTCTACAACACGATCAAGAAGAACGGCCGCTCGCGGCTGGTCGGGCCCAATTGCCCCGGCATCCTCTCGCCGGGGAAGGCGAACGTCGGGATCATCCCGGCTGCGTTCTTCCGAGAGGGCAACGTCGGGCTGGTGTCGCGCTCGGGCACGCTGACCTACCAGATCGGCAACGTGCTCGCCCAGAGCGGCTTCGGCAACTCGACGATCGTCGGGATCGGCGGTGACCCGGTGCCCGGGACCGACTTCATCGATGTGATCGGCATGTTCGAGGAGGATGCGGAGACCGAGCTGATCGTGATGTGCGGTGAGATCGGCGGCGATGCCGAGGAGCGGGCCGCGGAGTTCATCGCGGCGAACGTGACCAAGCCGGCGGTCGCCTACATCGCCGGCTTCACCGCGCCCCCCGGTAAGACGATGGGTCATGCCGGCGCGATCGTGTCGGGCTCCCAGGGGACGGCGGTCGCCAAGGCCGAGGCGCTGGAGAGCAAGGGTGTGCTGGTTGGCCGCACGCCAACCGAAGTCGCGCAAGCGGCGGTCTCGCTGCTCGGCGCCGCTGCCTGAGTGGTCTCCGAGGCGAGCGATAAGCTCGGTGGCTCCCGATGCCAGAGCTGAGCTCAGAGACCTCCGAACTCGACGCGCGCCTGGCCGAGCTCGACCGCCGGTTGCGGGCGATTGCCGCCGAGCTGGTCCCCGGGCATGATCCTGGCTCGGACTCCGGGGCCCCCGCCGGTCCGCAGAGCACCGTGCGCGAGTTCACCGTCTCGGCGGGCCCGTTCGCGAGCACCGGTGCGCTGAGGGCATTCGAACAGACACTGTCGGCGATCCCCGGGGTGCGCGAGGTGACCGTGCGCGGCTACGAGGGCGAGGACCGGGCGATCGTCGACGTGCTGCTGGCCGAGCCGATTTCGTAGTCTTCTCGGCGTGACCACCACGATCTCCTTTGCCCGCGGCGCTCCGTCTCTCGACATCGTCGACGTGGACGGCCTCCGCGCCGCCGCCGACCAAGCCTTCGCCTCCGATCCCGGGAGGATGACCGCGTACGGAACCTCGGTCGGGTACCCGCCCCTGCGCGAGTGGATCGCGGAGCGCCATCAAGTCGACCCGGCCCGGGTTCTGGTGACCAACGGCTCGATGCAAGCGGACGCGTTCCTGTTCGAGGCGCTGGTCAATCCCGGCGATTTGGTGATCGTCGAGCGGCCGACCTACGATCGGACGCTGCTGTCGCTGCGCAACCGCGGCGCCGATGTGCGGATGGTCGCACTGGAGCTCGACGGAATCGACGTAGCGGCGCTCGAGCGCGTGCTGAGCGCAGGCGCGGCCCCGAAGCTCGCCCACATCATCCCGAACTTCCAGAACCCGGCCGGCTACACGCTGTCGGCCGCCAAGCGCGAGCGCCTGCTCGAGCTGGCCCGGGCGCACGAGTTCACGATCTTCGAGGACGACCCCTATGTGGCGCTCCGCTTCGAGGGGGCGCCGCTGGCGACGATGCTGTCGATGGACGGCGAGACCGTCGTCTATGCCTCCTCCTTCTCCAAGACCGTCTGTCCGGGTATCCGCGTCGGCTATCTCGTCGGTCCGACGGAGCTGATCGCGCGGATCGCCAAGATCGCGACCAGCACCTACATCTCGCCGAGCATGGTCGCGCAGGGGATCGTGAATCAGTTCTGCCGCTCCGGCGCGCTCGAGCGCTCGATCGAGACGGTCTCCGAAGCGCTGCGTGAGCGCGCCGAGACGCTCTGTGCCGCGCTGGCCGCGGAACTGCCCGAGGCCCAGTTTGTCGCGCCCGAGGGCGGCTACTTCCTCTGGGTCGAGCTGCCCCGCGAAGTCGATGTCAACGCTCTGTTCGAGGCCGCCGGGACGCGCGGGGTGCAGTTCGTCAAGGGCTCGGATTTTGTGCTCGAGGGAGGGGAATCCTCGCTGCGCCTGGCCTATTCCGGGGTGACTCCGGCGGAGATCCGGGAAGGAGTGACGCGGCTGGCCGAGGCCTACGCCGAGGTCGGCTCCGCCGCTCACGCAGCCTGAGAGAACGCCGGCGCGGCTCAGCGCCCGTAGCGCTCGCGCCCGAGCACGAGCTGCTCGGGCAGCGCGGTCCGCGCGGGGGGCGAGGGATCCGCGATCACCGAGACCGTCTCGGCGACGCTGAGGGTCACGGTTGCGGTCCTGCCGTCGCCGCGCAGCGTGAGGTGCTCACCATCCTTGGAGGCGATCTCCCCCTTCAGACCGGGCTCGATCCCGGCGCCCTTGAGGTAGTGCAGCAGATCCTCGGCCTCGTTCTCGAGCCGGAGGATCGACACCTTGGCCCCGGTTTGGCAATCGGCGAGCGGCACGCCGTCGATCCGCTGCCCGACGCGGATCGGATGGCCGTGGGGACACGTCTCGGCGTCCCCGACCGCGGCCCGCACGTAGGCCTCGAAGCGACTGGTCATCGCGTACTCGAGATGCTCGGCCTCCTCGTGCACGTCGTCCCACGGGACGCCGACCACGTCCGTCAGGAATCGCTCGATCATCCGGTGGCGGCTGACGATTCGCTCGGCGTGCTCGCGGCCGGAGGGCGTGAACTCGATCGCTCGATCGGCGTTACGCGCGACGTAGCCATCCCGCTGCAGGCGCAACAGCATCTCATGCACGGTCGGAGCCGAGAGCTGCATCGCGCGGGCGAGGTTGGCGCCGGTCATCGGTAACCCGGCCTCGAACAGCCAGAACAGTGACTCAAGGTACTCCTGCTCGGCGGCGGTGGCTTGACCAGCGGTCACCGGCTGATCGTAGTGCATCGAGAATCGCGCGCCGGTGGGCGCGGGCGGCCGGCCGGCCGACGCGAAGCACTACCATCGCGCCGACGTTGACGCTCCCGCTCAACCCCCCGATCGAGCCCCAGCTCGCCCGCTCCAGAGCCGAGCTACCGCTCGGCGAGCAGTGGTGCTACGAGCCCAAGTTCGACGGCTTCAGGGCGATTGCGTTCGTCGACGGGGAGCACGTCACGATCCAGTCGCGCGCCGGCAAGCCACTGGGCCGGTACTTCCCCGAGCTCTCCTTTCCCCCCGGTCGGTACGTGATCGATGGCGAGATCGTGATCGACGCCGATGGCGGCCAGCAGGACTTCGGTGCGCTTCAACAGCGGATCCATCCCGCCGCGTCCCGGATCGCTCTGTTGGCACAGGAAACCCCCGCGCGCTACGTCGCGTTCGATCTGCTGGCGCGGGAGGACCAGGCGCTGCTGGAGCGTCCATTCGCCGAGCGCCGCGCCGCGCTGGCCCAGCTGGCGGGTCAGGTAATCGCCCTGACGCCGCTGACCCGGGAGCCGGCGGACACCGCGTCGTGGCTGCGCGACGGCGAAGGCGTGGTGGCCAAAGATGCCGGCGCGCCGTATCGTCCCGGCCAGCGAACCGGCATGTTCAAGATCAAGCGGGTGCGGACGATCGACGCCGTCGTCGTCGGCTACCGACCGGGCAAGGAATCGGGCACGGTCGGGTCGCTGATCCTCGGGCTGTATGACGAGCTCGGTGAACTGCACGTCGTCGGTCACTCCTCGGGCCTCAAGGCGGCCGAAAAGCGAGCCCTCGTCGGGACCCTGGCGCCGTATGAGACTGGAACCCGCGGCCACGGTGACCCCAGTCGCTGGAAGAGCGAGAAGGATCTCGAATTCGTGCAGTTACGTCCCGAACTGGTCGTCGAGGTGACCTTCGACCACGCCAGCGGCGGCCGTATCCGTCACGGCACCCGAATCCTCCGCTGGCGCGAGGACAAGGCGCCCACGGACTGCCACCTCGCGCAAATGGCCTAGGCATACTGCCACGGTGACCCGGATCGCGGGTATCTCGACGGTCGTGCTCGTCGCCCCGGACTCGTTCAAGGGGACCTTCAGTGCGGCGCAGGTCGCGGACGCGGCCGGGCGGGGTCTGGTTGCCGGAGGGTTCGCGGTCGATCTGTGTCCGGTTGCCGATGGGGGCGAGGGAACCCTCGAGGCACTGATCACGGCGTTGCACGGCGAGACGCGGTGGGCCCGCGTGACCGATCCCCTGGGCCGGGAGTTGCACGCGGCGTTCGGGGTTTGCGACTCCGTGGCGATCGTCGAGACGGCGGCCGCCAGCGGTCTCGGTCTGGTCGAGCCGGCCGAGCGCGACGCGATCGTGGCGTCCACCCGCGGTACCGGAGAGCTGATCCTGGCGGCCGTCGCGGCGGGCGCCAAGACCATATATCTCGGCGTCGGCGGCAGCGCGAGCACCGACGGCGGCGCCGGCGCGATCCAGACGATCCGCGGCGGCGGTGGGCTCCGGGGCGCGCAGATCGTCGTTCTGTGCGATGTCCGCACCCCGTTTGAGGACGCCGCGCGCGTGTTCGGGCCCCAGAAGGGGGCGGATCCAGAGCAGGTGCGCCGCTTGACCGCCCGCCTGCATGCTTTCGCGCGCCGGCTGGAGCGCGACCCGCGCGGGGTGCCGATGACCGGCGCCGCGGGCGGCCTCGCCGGGGGGCTATGGGGTGCGCTGGACGCCGAGCTCGTACCCGGGGCCGCGTTCGTGCTCGACGCCGTCGATTTCAACGCCAGGATGCGCTCCGCGCGAGCGGTGCTCACCGGCGAGGGGAAGCTCGACCAGCAGAGCCTCGCCGGCAAAGCGGTGTCGGAGATCGCCACTCGGGCGCGTCAATCCGGTGTTCCGTGCTACGCGATCGTCGGTACGCGCGAACTCGACGCGTTTGGGGCCCGGATCCTGGACCTCCAGGCGGTCGTGGAGGCGGAGACGCTCGAGGAGATCGAGCTGGCCGCCAAGCGGCTGGCGGAGGTGATCTAGACCGCCGCGCCCCCGGCTCGTCCGCCGGTCTACTGGTGCTCGGCCTGGCGCAAGGTGTGCTTGGCCCGCAACAGCTGCCGCTCCACCGTGCGCGTGCTCGCACCGGTGTGACGGGCGATCTCCGCGTAGCTGAGGCCGAGTCCGTGGAGCCACAGCAGCCGCTGCTGGCGCTCGGGCAGGCTACGGATCGAAGCGAGCCGCGCTCGGCGCTGGACCAGCTCGTCGAGCGCCGAGGACCCTCCGGCCAGCGCCGGCTCGTCCGCACCCTCGAGCGTCGCGTCGAGCGATAGCTCGCGGCGTTCGCGGCGAATCAGCTTGAGCGCTTCGTGGATCGCTGTCTTGACCAGCCACGGAAATGCCGTCTCGCGCCGCACCCGGCCGCGGTGATGGACGAGCCGGCTCCACGCGAATTGGCACGCGTCCTCGATCACCGGGTCCGGCGCGCGCACGTCGAGGCGGACGATCTGCTCGAGCCGTCCTGCGTGCGCGGCATACAGCTCGCCCACCTCGGCGGCACTCGTCAGGCAGGCTGACGGCGCATGAGAATTGAGACTAATTGAATCTAATTTGATACGAACGACCCTAGCAGGACTAACTGAATATTGCTAGGCTTCGAGCGATCTCGTTGGGCTCAATTCGAATCGGAGGTTCTGGATGCGTCTCTTGACTCTCGGGGCGGTCGGCTTCCCCCAAATGGTCACCGCCCACCCCAACCTCAGTGGCCTTCCTGGAAGCAACGTCCTGCAGCAACTCGTCAATGGCGCCGAGGCGTGGGCGCTCGCGATCGCGCTGCTGGGAGCGTTCATCGGCGCCGGACTGTGGGCGGTGGCCTCCCACACCCAGAATCACCACTACGCCGCGCGAGGACGGATGGCTGCCCTGATCTCGGGCGCCTCGGCGCTGGTCGTCGGCGCCGCACCCGGACTGGTGAACTTCTTCGAGCACCTCGGGACCACCGCGAAGTGATCAACGATCGCATCAGGCGAACGAGCAGGGTGGTGATCGTGGTGATCGCCGTGGGTTGCGCCGTGTGTGCGACTCCGCGTCCCGCCACCGCACTGAACCCGATCAAGCCGCTGTGCTCCGCCGCGGGGTTGCTCAGCGGGCTGGCGGGCAAGCTCTGCACCGTTGCCCGGAATCCCGGCAAGCTCGTTTCGGCCGGTAAGAAGCTGGCTCGCGGACACGTTGGCGGTGCGCTCAAGACGGTGCTCGGGGATGGCGGTGGCGGAGGCTCAGCGGCCTCGACGGCAATCGGACTCGCGGCGATCGGGGCGTGGGTGCTCGGCGGCGCAAAGTTCGCTCTGCACGAAACCGCCAGAGTGCTCGCGTCGACCAGCCGGCCACAGCTGGACAGCACCTGGTTTTCGTCGGCCTACTGGCGGATGGCCGCAGTGGCCGCGCTGTTGACGCTCCCATTCCTGTTTGCCGCAGCGGTGCAGGCGATGATGCGGTCAGACCTGACGCTGCTGGCCCGCGCCGCGCTCGGCTACCTGCCACTGGCGCTGTTGGCGGTCAGCGTGGCCGCTCCGATCACGATGCTGCTCCTGGCGGGCTCGGACGAGCTGGCGGCGATCGTTTCCTCCGCCGCCGGAAACGCGGGCGAGCATTTCCTCGATCGTGCGAGCCTCACCATCGGCGGGCTGACGATCGTTTCGGGCTCGCCGTTCCTGGCCTTCCTCGTCGGTCTGTTCACCGCCGCGGGCACGCTCGTGCTGTGGCTCGAGTTGCTGATGCGCGAGGCGGCGGTCTACGTGATCGTGCTCATGTTGCCGCTCGTGTTCGCGGCGCTCGTGTGGCCGGCGCGGCGGGTCTGGGCAATCCGGTCGGTCGAGTTGCTGCTCGCCCTGATCCTGTCGAAGTTCGCGATCGTGGCGGTGCTCGCCCTCGGCGGAGCCGCGATGAGCCACAGCGTCGGTCACAGCGTGACCGGATTCCTGGCCGGGATCGTGCTGGTCCTGCTCGGCGCCTTCGCCCCGTGGGCGCTGCTGCGTCTGATTCCGTTCAGCGAGCTCGCCAGCGCCGGCGCCGGCTCGCTGCGCGACGAGGCGCGGGCGCTGCGCGGGCCGGCGCTGATCGCCGGAGATGTTGGAGAGTGGGCACACGACTGGAGCCGCGGAGTGACCGCCGGGATGCGCCGTCAGGTGCAGGAGACCTCCGACTCGGCGGGATCCCGGGACACGGCCCACGACGCTATCGCGGCGCTCACCGAGACAGTGCCGGGCGCCGGCTCCGGTCTCGGGTCAGGGGCCGACTCGGGCACCGGCTCGGACTCGGGCGGGGACGGCGCGAGGCCGGTGCGCACGGATTCGCGGGCCGCCGATCACGGCGCGACGAGACCGATCTCGCAGGCCGGGCAGCTTGACGGCGCCGGCCCCGGGGCGGGGTCCGCGGACCATGATGGCGCCGCCGGGAGCGCTCCCGCCGGGGATCCTCCAGCCGAGGGCGCTGCCGCCGGCGGTCCGCTCGCCGCGGGCGCCCCGGACGGCCGCCGCCCGGAGGGCGGCTCTCCGGGGGGCCAGCGACGCCCCGGCATGCTGCCGATCTGGCAGGCGCCGGACGAAGCCTGGGAGCCGCTGAACCTCGACCTCGATCAGGGCTGGCCGCCCCCGTCACCATCGGCTGGGCAGGACGCGGAGCGCCCAGCGTCAGCGGACTCCGAACCCGGCCCCGGCCCTTCCGCGCCTGCCGGAGACCCTCCCGGCGGCGAGGATCACGATCCACGACCGCCGGCGCAGGACCCGGACGAAGGCCGTCTGTGAGCGGCGCGCGCCTCACCTACACATTTGGGCCGCTGGAGCGTCGCGGGATCCTTGGCCCGATACGTCGCGGTCAAGTGGCGATCCTGGCCGTTGGGATCCTGTTGGCGGTGATCGTGCTCGACGAGGCGCCGTCGGCGGGCGGAGCGCTGGTGGCCATCCTGCTGGTTGCGGCAGCGGTTGCGCTGGCCGTGGCCCCGGTGGGCAACCGGACGATCGAGGAATGGGCGCCGATCGCCGGTGCGTTCGGATTGCGGTACGCGCGCGGTCGGACCCGCTTTCTGTCCCTCGCCCCGATCAGTGGCATGCGCGCTCGCGGGTTGGGCGCGTCCCGGAACGCGCGCCTGCACGGGCCCGGGTCGGCCGCGCCCGACGCCTTGCGCGGGGTGCAGATCATCGAGGCCGCGTACCGCGACCGGCCGATCGGCGCGCTCTCAGAACGCTCCGGGCGGCGGGTCTGCGCGGTGCTCGCCTGCCGGGTGGTGGCATTTTCGCTGCTTGATCCCGAGGCCCAGGAGCGGCGGCTGGCGCGCTGGGGGCTGGTCCTGTCGGGCGCCGCCGGCTCGGCCATCCGCCGGCTGCAGTGGATCGAGCGGACCGCGCCGGCGCAGGGGGATGAGCTGGCCCGCTGGGTTCACGCCGAGCGTGACCCGGCGGTGCCGCTGCGCGGCACGCCGCTGATCGAGTCGTATCTGGAGCTGATCGGGTCCACTGCCAAGGTGACCCAAGAGCACGAGATCCTGCTCGTCGTGCAGGTCGACGCGCGACGAGTCCGCGACCGCGGTGAGGATGCGGTGATGCGGTCGCTGATCGAGGAGACCGAACGTGTCGCACAAGGACTCGAGGCGGCCGAGGTCACGGTGCTCGGAGCGCTCAGCGCCGGCCAGCTCGCGCGAGCTCTGCGGACGGCGTTCGACCCCTACGCCCGCGCCGAGCTTGCGGCCCTCGAGACAGCCGACCCCGAGCGTGACGGCTTGGCCGCGGCCAACGCATGGCCGCTCGGGGCGCGCGAGGCTTGGGAGAGCTATCAGAGCGACGGCGCGGTTCACGCCACCTACTGGATCGCGGGGTGGCCGCGAATCGACGTCTCGCCGATGTTCATGGACGCGCTGTTGGGGCGCTCCAGCGCCGTGCGCTCGGTGGCGGTCACGTTCGAGCCGATCCCACCCGAGCGCTCGACTCGGGAGATCGAGGCCGCGATCACCCGCGATCGGGCCGACCATGAGCTGCGAGCTCGGTTTGGCCAGTCCGAGACCGCGCGCCAGCGCCTGTCCCGGAATGCCACGATGCGGCGCGAGTCAGAGCTCGCGGCAGGCTACGGCGAGGTGCGCCTGAGCGGCTTCGTAACCGTCTCCGGTCGCGACCACGACGATCTGCGGCTGGCCTGCTCAGAAGTGCTCGAGCATGCCGCCAGGGCGCGCCTGGAGTTGCACCGGATGTATGGGCAGCAGGCGGACGCGTTCACCTTCACGCTCCCGCTGTGCCGGGGTCTGCGATGAGCCGGCTCGGCGCCGAGCGACCTGGTCACCGATCCACCATTCGCCACGCCCAGGCGATCTATCCGTTCATTGCCGCCGGCGGCCTCGGCGGTCGCGGGGCGTTCATCGGGCGCGACCACGGGGGCGCGGCGTTCTGCTACGACCCGTGGGTCCTCTACGCCGAGGGCGCACTCGACGATCCCAACGCGATCGTGCTCGGGAAGCTCGGGCAGGGCAAGAGCGCACTGGTCAAGACGCTGCTGTGGCGAATGCTGCTGTTCGGCCGGCGCGCGTTCGTGCTCGACGTCAAACGCGAATACGGCCCGTTGTGCGACGCGGTGGGCGTGCAGCCGATCTCGCTGGTTCCCGGAGGCGGCGTGCGCCTGAACCCGCTCGCCTCGCGTCCCGAGGAGCATGCCCAGCTGGAGCTGCTGCGGGCGGTCACCGTGACCGCCCTCGGCGGCCCGCTGACGCAGCCGGAGGCCGCGGGGCTGCGCGAGGCGCTGCGCGCGGTCCGCCAAAGCGGGGTCAGAGAGCCGGCCCTCCCGGACATCTCGGCGATTCTGTTCGCACCCAACACGGACATGGCTCGGCGGCTGCAGACCACGACCGAGCGCCTCGCCGCGGACGTCCGCCGCGCCGCGCTGGCGCTCCAGGACCTCTGCGAAGGACCTCTGCGCGGGATGTTCGACGGTCCGACCACGCCCGGCTTGGACCTCGATGCCAAGCTGCTGGTGCTCGACCTGCACGCGGTGCGCGACTCCCCTGCGGTTGGCATCCTGATGGCCTGTGCCACCGCGTGGATGAGCGCGCTGCTGGCACGGATGGCCGAGCGGCCGGGGCGGGAGCGGTTGATCAACGTCGCCGATGAATCGTGAACCCCAACAGAACGCAGCATAGAGAGTAGCCTGCCGTTGCGTGGGAAAGCGCGCGATCGGATACATCCGTGTCTCCAGCGTCGGCGGGCGCTCGGGCCCGGAGTATCACACCCTGGAGATCCAGCGAGCGAGCATCGAGCGCACCGCAAGGAACAACGACTACGAGCTTGTCGACGTGCTTACGGATGAGGATCAGTCTGGTCGCAGCCGGAATCGGCCGCAGTTCGGCATTGCAATGGAGCGCATTCTCGCTGGCGGCGCGGACGCGATCATCGTCTGGAAAGTGAGCCGGTTCTCCCGGAACTGGCGAGAGGCGGCAGAGGATGTGGAACTCCTGCTCGACAACGGGAAGGATCTCTTGTCCGAAGAGGGGTTCGACACCGCGTCGACGGGGGGCCGGCTGATGTTGCGGATCCTGTTCGTGCTGGCCAACTGGGAGCACGAGGTCCTCGGTGAGCACTGGGAGGTGATCAAGACGAAGGCCGTCAGAGATCGCGGGAGCCACCTGGGCGCTGCGCCAACCGGCTACCTCGTGGGCACCGGCGGGGTTCTGATCCGCGACCCAGAGACGGCTGACCTCGTCGTCGAGCTGTTCAAAGCGCGGGCAGCGGGAGTGTCGTGGCGAGAGCTGGCAGAAATGCTCACGCAGCGCAAACCGCGCGCGAGCCGCTACACCCGCAAGGATGTGGAGCGGATCATCACCAACCGGGTCTACCTGGGCGAGACGCGCTGGCGTGATGAGGTCCGGACCGACGCTCATGAGCCGCTGGTGTCCGAAAGCCGGTGGAGGCGCGCCAACGACGTCGCCGTGCTGGAACCGCCGCCGCGCCGTCGGGGGGCGCGGTCGCGGGAGTTCCCCCTGACTGGTTGGTTGCGCTGCTCAGGCTGTGGGCGGACGATGGGCGGCTCCGTTCTGCAGCGCTCCAACAACCGGACGTACTCGATATACCACTGCAACCGCAACGGGTGCGACGCCCGCCAAGCGATCAGCGCACCGGCGGCCGAGGAGTGGGCCATGGGCGAGGCCCAGGCGCTGCACGCCAGCCTGGTACTGCGTCCCGTGGGCGGGAACGACGGGCAACTGGAACGAGCCCACGCGGCACTGGAGGAGGCGACGGTCGCGCTGCATGATCTCGCCTCAGTGGTTGTTCGCCGCGAGCTCGGCGACGACTGGCTACCAATGATCAGCCGGCTGCGAGAGCAGAAGGCTTCCGCAGAGCAGAGGGTTAAGGAGATTCGCCGCAAGCACGGGTTGCTCGCCCATGCGGTTGGATGGGAGACTCTCAGCGAGGAGGACCGCTGGGCGACCCTACGCAGCATGGCACCGCTCGGAGCCTTGGTCCGGCCGGTCGTGGGATATCGGAACCCACGAGCGCGGCTCAGCTTCATCGTCGACGACGAACCTGACGCCGTGCCGGACGGAGAGCCGACGTAGGACTTCCTGGGTGCCCCGCTCACGAGCACCGGGCACCTGCTCAAGAGAGGGCACGGTGCGGAAGGCGGGCGGAGAGACAGCCTTCATACGCCTCCCGGGCCGCGTGGTCCATTGCCACCAAAGCCTGCGAACCCGACGCGCTGTGCTCGTTCGGCGAATGAGCCGATGGCGATGTCTGCGACCTCGCGCAGCGTTCGCCGTGCAAGGCACCAGAGGCTTCGAGGTGCCCTCGGCGATCGCAAATCTTCGGCCGTTGGCAGGCACCGCGTCAGCGAATGCAGCTGCCGCGGCCGACGGCGCGGGCCGTTGTCGGTCGGCTCGATCGTGCTGGTAAGCCACCTGTCGATCGCGTCCCGACCGAACCGCGGCGAACGGCCGATGCGACCAGCGACCCCGAGCTGGCCCGACCGGATCGCGCGCCGCACGGTCTCGATGTTGACGCCAACGAGCTCGGCGGCCTCCATAGCGGTGTACAGGCGTTTGCCGGTGTCCAGCGGTTCGCCTGCCGGGAGGAGCGGCTGCAGACGAGCGGCGAGTTCGTGGAGCGCGGACTCATCGAGCACCGTCGGCAGCAACCGGGCCAACTCGGCGAGAGGGTCGCGCGCAGCCTCACTCATGGCCAGTGGATCTCCGGAGGTTCGGCACCAGCAAGTTGATCCATCAGGTCGTAGTCACCATCTGGTTCAGGAGCGAGGTCGAGAGCCCGCACGAGGCTGACGCGCTCGATGTCCGTAGTAGTGGCTGCTGCTGCTGCGCCTCTGACGTCGCAATGACGACAACGACCCGCCAACAGGATGACGGAGCAGAACGGTTCGCAGTCCGGCCGGCGCATAGCCCGAGCTGGTCGCTTACGACGGGCACAAGCATATGATACCGCTGATGCATCAATAACGTTGATTTACGTCAATGACGGCGTCCCCCCGCTCCGGCGTGTGCTTTGGGGAGCGTGAAAGCCACACGAGGCCGTGGCGATCGGGCGGGATGAACGGATGTCGGGACGGCAGGGACGCTTGTCCAGGTGGGCTTGGCAGCCCCGACTACATGTTCCGGGGCGCAGAGTTCGCGGGTGGCGATGTGCTGAAAGGGGCCGTGTTCGGCGTAGAAGGCTGCGATTCGTTGGCGGCGGAGCGGGAATGTTGCGGAGGCGCCTGCTCGGTCGGTGGTCATGACCGAGGGGGCAGCGAGGACCAAGCTGCGCCGTCAAACAGAAAAACCGGACTCTCGTCGACCGCGGGCGGAGTGTGCGGGGCTGTTTCTGCTCGGCGCGGCGGTCCCCGCCACAGTCCCGAATGTCGCTGCGGGCCGAGCGGATCGTCGGCGATGGGCTCAGCCGCGCTGCACGCCAGGCAGCTTCTGCTTGTCTTCTTCGGTGACTGCGGTGGCGAGCTGCCGGGAGATGCTCGCGAGCTCGCCGAACGCGCGGGACACTGCGGGAAGGCTGATGCCCTCCAGCGCCTTACCGAGGTCCTCCCAGGCGCTGTCGAACCCCGCCCACAGCTCTGAGGGGCCGCGACGGCCGCTGTCGGGCCGCAGCTCGGGTGGGGCCGGGCGGCGGGCGGGGGGCATCGGCTCCCAGCCGAGGCCCTCCTCGGCTGCGTATTCGCAGGCGATCTGCTCCGACTCGCAGGCGTCGGCGAAGTCTCTGAGCCGGCGGGCGAAACCGGCGTCCGGGGGGGCTACGCGGTGCTGGCGGAGAGCCGCCCGAAACGTGTGATCGGCGGCGTTCATGTTGTTTATCGCGCGTTCAACGCTCATCTGCGGCGGAGCTGCGCACTCAATGGCTCGTCCTCGAGCCGGGCCTCTGCATCGGGTCCGGCAGAGCGCACCGGGATGCCGAGGCCTTCGGCGAACGCGAGGAAGTCCGGGAGACGGACGCGGTACTCACGACCGCCGGTCACTTGGATCGCGGGGAGCTTCCCGGTGCGGATCCAATGGCGGACCGTTCCTTCGGTGTAGCGGAGCGTTTCTGCGACTTCGCCAACGGTCATTAATTCCTCAAATGTGGTCCGCTCAGGCATAAGATTTCGGTCCTAGCAGCTGCTACGCGGCGTTTACGTTATCCGACGTCGTTGATGCTAACGTATCTGCGGCTTATGGGGAACGACTCGGGGAGGGGATACCGATCGGACGAGCCGCCGCAGCTCGGCACCGTCCGGCGCCTTCATCTGGACGACGTCGGAGGATCGAACGCCACGAGCACCGAGGAGTGGTACGAGACCGAGCGGCTGACCGGGCACATCATCGGTGGTGTGCGCAACCCACCACCGATCGATCCGCCCGCGTCCGCACCCTCGCCTGCACCACATGATTCGCCCGTTTTGCTCGACTGGCGCCACGCCGCGCCAGTAGCGGCGCCGACCGTGCTCGAGCGACTGGGGCAGACTCTCGCCGCCCGTCGCTATCGCCGTCGTCGACGCGGCACGCGGGATGCGGAGCCGTCCTCGGCGCGAGCACGGGGTGCGGCGCAGCGAGCAGCCTTGGCCGCTGCGAGCCAGATTGAGTCGCCGAGGGTTGCTCCGCACGGAGACGAGCCAGGAGCCGAGAAGATCCGCGCCGCAGAACCCAACGATGAGCAGCTCGGCCTGAGAGAGTCTGCTGATCGAGCTCCGGACCGTCCGAAGCGGTGGTTCGCGCCAAGCACGAACCACCGGGAACGCGGCCGTCGACCCCAACTGCGGCGGCTCGCGATCGCTAGTGCGGTTGTGCTGAGCGTCGTCGCGGCGACCGTTACCGCGATCGTATACCGGATGAACAGCTCTGTCGCTAAGCCGCACCAGACCGGCCTTGTCAATTCAACGTCAACACCGGCCGCCGGCTTCAGCACGACAGCCAGCACAGTGGTTGCGGCTGCCGGAAGGCTCGAGCGTCGGATACATGCGAGTCCGACCCGGCACCGACCCGTGCAGGCCCAGCGACACCCGCGGCCGCGACATCGCAAGACCACGGTCCCAAGGGCTCGCCCCGTGACGCACGCCGCCGTGACTGTCCGGCACGCCCCCGTCTACACGACGCCGACCCGCACAACGCCGATCTACACCGCGCCGGTCAAGACACCACCCGCCTCGGTACCCACGCCCGCGACCGCCAGCCGCTCAACCTCGCCCGCGGTCTCCAGCCCACGACCCGCGATCGGCGAGTTCGGCACGCTCGGCCCCGGACGGAGTCCCGACTCATGAGAGCGAGCGGCTCAGCAGA
>Ga0209839_10000619_pt1 | contig 18009 bp, 14 predicted proteins | sample OrgsoiDNA2013050_FD_185800 | JGI IMG/M metagenome (GOLD analysis project Ga0209839, IMG submission 185800) | Permafrost soil microbial communities from the Arctic, to analyse light accelerated degradation of dissolved organic matter (DOM) -... | ecosystem: Environmental > Terrestrial > Soil >... | reverse complement strand
GGTCCACTCCTGACCGGCCAGCACCGCGCCGAGGGATTCGCGTGACAGGCCGGCCTCGTGCCAGAGTGGTTGTAGCCCGTCACCAGCGTGGGTGCTGGGCCGATGGCGGCGGATGGCATCCCCCAGCGCGGCCCGTGCCGCGTCGGCGCGGACCCTCGCGGCCCGGTAGCGGAGGACACCGGCGTACAAGTCCGCCCCGTCGACGGCGTGGGCGTGGTCAAGGCGATCGGCGGCCTGCTCAGCCAGCGCGGCGAACTCTTCGAGCGCCTCCTTCAGGGTCCCGAATGTGCCGAGCGTGCGCGTGCCCCCGTCGGTGGCGGTGTCATCGAAGCAGGCCAGCCAGATTCCGCTGTCCTCGACGTTCACGACCGCGGCTTCGTAGAGGATGCCGTTCCTGGTACTCGGGCTGAGCAGGAAGATGTGGGCGATCTGCTCGTCCCAACCTGTGTGCAACAGCTGCGTGGCCTGCCAGCCGTCCACGAAGGCGCGGCCCGCCGCCTCGCTGGGCATCCCGTACACCTGGCCCCGGTCACCGGGGTCGGGGCCGGTGATCCATGCGCTGTACCGGTCTTGATAGCGGACCAGGTAGCAGTTCTGCGCGCCCCAATGGCGGGACTGAACGGCGTGCTCACGAGGGTCGATGGCGGGCGGTTTGGCCAGCGGAGCCGGGCGGTCCGGCCTGGCTTGCACGGCGCGCCGGGCGGTGCTGTACGCCTCGCCGGTGGCGGCCATCCGGGCGCGGGCTTCCTTCTTCCCGGAACGATCGGAGGTCATGGCGTCATCCATTCACGGCGCCGGAAACCCACGCTTCCCGGGCCGACTGGATCGTCATGGCCATGCTCGAGAATGACGCGAGTCGGTGACCCTTGTCCTCGTAACGTCGCAGCCGGCGTGGGCGGCGGCGGCTCGGAGGCGGGCAGGCGCTGCTGCCTCTGCCCGCATCCTAACCGCCCGCCACGAGCTTTACACCCCGCGCCCGACCGGCCCCCCTCAACTCAGTTCGCCGGGAGCGTTTTCAGTCAATAGCGCTGAAAACGCTCCCCATAACGGGGAATGGCCGCTAACGCATCGCGGCCCAGCCAGGGGCCCGGGGTTAGCCGATTCTGCGGTCGTGGCCGGCCCATTCCTTATCGCGAAGTTCCGTCTTCTGGATCTTGCCGGTGGCTGTCTTGTGCAGCTCGGTGATCTCGACCGCGGCCGGCCGCATGTAGCCGGAGAGATGTTCCTTAGCGAAGGCAAGGATGTCTTCGGCGGAGGCGTCCTCGCCGTCTTTGAGCTCGACGAAGGCCTTGGGCCGCTCGCCCCATTTCTGGTCGGGCGTGGACACGACCGCCACGGCGGCGACGGCCGGATGCCTGCCGATCACCGTCTCGACCTCGATCGTGGAGATGTTCTCGCCACCGGAGACGATGATGTCCTTCTTGCGGTCACGCAGTTCGATGTACCCGTCGGGATGGCGGACCGCGAGGTCGCCGGAGTGGTACCAGCCGTCCGCGAGCGTCTCCCTGGTCTGCTCGGGATCTTCGAAATAGCCGGTCATCACGTTGTTGCCGCGCATCAGGACTTCACCGAGCGACTTGCCGTCTGCCGGTACCTCGCGGCCCTGGTCGTCGACGACCCGCACCGGATCAGCGATCACGTAATTCACACCCTGGCGTCCCAGTAGCCGGGCCTGCTCCTCGACTGGAAGTCCCGCCCAGTGCTCCTGGCGCTCACAGATCATGTAAGGACCGAACAGCTCCGTGGCCCCGTAGACGTGGATGGGCCGCAGCCCCATGTTGGTCAGGCGGGCGAACAGCTGAGGGGTCGGCGGCGAGCCCGATACCGTGGTGATGATCTCGTGGTCCAGTTTGTGGGCGTTCTCGTGGTCGAGGATCGACGCCTGGACCGTAGGGGCGCCGTTGTAATGCGTTACGCCCTCGCTGTCGATCAGCTCCCAGACCCGCCCGGGCTCCACCTTGCGCAGGCAGATGTGGCGGCCTCCGACCGCAGTGACCGCCCAGGTGAAGCACCAGCCATTGCAGTGGAACATGGGCAGGGTCCACAAGTACACGCTCTCGGGAGTCAGGCGGGTCTCGATCACCTCACCCAGCGCGTTGAGATACGCGCCGCGGTAGTGATACACGGCCCCCTTGGGCGTCCCGGTTGTGCCTGAGGTGTAGTTGATGGAGATCGGCTCGTCCTCGTCGCCGAGCTCGCTCGGCACAGGCTCCGCCGTGCCTTCGGCGAGGAATGCCTCGTAGGGATCGTCAGCAGCGCCAGTGTCGTCGACGCGTACGGCACGCTCGACGCGCGCGCCTTCGGCAAGATTCTCGAACTCACGGTCGACGAACAGGAACCGGGCTCCCGAGTGCTCCAGGATGAAGCCGATGTCCTGAGCGTTCAGCCGGTAATTCAGCGCCACCAGCACGCCCCCGGCCGCCGGCACCCCGTAGTGGGCTTCCAGGAGCGCTGGGATGTTGGGGCAGATGAACGCTACTCGATCGCCCTTCCGCAGTCCCGCGGCCCGCAGCGCCGAGGCGAGCCGGTTCACGCGCTCCCCGAACTCCCGGTAGGTGTAGCGGCGGTCCTCGTGCACCACGGCCACTTTGTCGGGATATACCAGCGCGCTGCGCTCCAGGAACCGCAACGGACTGAGCTCGGTCCGATGAGCGCGCCGCACCTCGGCGGCATCGCTGGATTCGGTCATGTGCGTGCTCTCCTTCGAGCGACTTCGTCTTCTGTACCCGACTCTAATTCCTACCCGGTTCAAACCTGGGCATTCTCCGCCCGGTGATCCGGTATCCCGGCCTGGAGCCGGATGGAACGGGACGGCACCAAGAGTTTCCGGGGAGCGCCCAGTCAATAGCGCTGAAAACGCTCCCCATAACGGAGAACACAGCCCCCGGGTGTCAGACTTGGACGAACTCGATGCCGGCGATGGCGCAGAAATCCCGCCAGTCTGCCGCGTGGTGGCCCAGGTTCATTACCTCGTGGTGCGGGCCGCCCGCCCGGAGCCAGCCGTTCAGGCAGGCGCGCACGCCGGAGACCGGATGGAACTGCCCGTACGGCATCTCCAGGGCGGGCAGCTCCTGGCTGTCCAGGTTCTCGCCCTCGGCGCACACCAGCCGGAACCGCTCGCCCTCCAGCGAGACCAGGGTGGCGAGCGTGGCCGGCCCCGGCTGGAGCTGGAACAGGAACGTGGGCGGGTCGGCCAGCCCTCCGATCCCCAGCGGCCGCTTGATCAGCTTCACCGGGCGGTCGGCGCGGGCGACCTTCCAGTTACCCTCGCCCATGTGGCTCTGCAGGATCGAGTCCGACGGGAAGTCCATCGCGTACATCTCGGTGAAGTGCGCGTCCCCGATCAGGATGTGCCCGGCGTAGACCAGGCACGCGGTGAGGACATCGCCTTCAGCGGCGTAGCCGAAGCCCTTGGCCATCAGGCTGGACGCCGCCGCCAGCGGCAGCCGGCGGAAGCGGCCGTCCTCGCCGATGGCGTCGAAGTGCGCGGTGTAGGCGCCGAACCCGCGTTCGGTCAGGATCTGCTCCAGCGCCACCTGCATCCGGGCGTGGTCCTCGCGTTCCGCACGCGACAGCCGCGGGTCGATCTCGAAGTTCTTGTCCTCGGACGAGATCAGGTCGGCGATCGCGTCGCCGCTGACCTGCTCCATGCCGCGGTACAGGTCGCCGGGCGCGACCGCGATGATCTCCGGGCCCAGCGTCCTGATCAGGGCGCTCTCGTCCACCCTGATGTCCCCCATGTCGTTCATCGCGTAGCCGAAGATCGCGGTCCGCAGCGACTTCCACGCGGTGACGGCCGCGGCGGCGCGCGCCCACCGGCCCACGTCGGCCCGGAAGCTGTCGCTCTTCCAGTTGTCGGTCACCACCTGGAAGCGCCTGCCCGCCCGGACCATGGCGTTCGCGGTGTCCTGCGCGCCGTGGACGCCCTGGTTGTAGGTCATGTCGGCCATGTCCCACTCGGGCGTGACCGACGGCTCAGGCTGGATGTTGGCCAGCAGGACCGGCAGCCGCGACTCGCTGAGCAGCCGGGCCACCCGCATGGCCGGGCCGTAGGTGAGCATCACGACCATGACCCCGTCCAGGTCGGAGTCCTCGAAGTCACGCATCGCGCGCTCGGCGTCCTCGCGGTACTTGATCGCCTTGCTGGGGATGAATTCGCCGATGTCAGACAGCTGACTGGCGATCTCCGCGGCGTATCCCTCCTGCCGGTGGGCGATGCCCGGGATCATGTCGTCGTACAGGTCCTGCATGATGCCGAGGATGCCAATGCGCGGCTTTCGGTCAGCCATGGCTGTCTCCTTCTCGAATAGGGGGCTCAGGGCCAGTCGCGGGTGTGAGTTTCAGTGCTGGCCGTAGTGCTCCTTGTAACGCTTGTGCAGCGCGTCCACCTGATCCTGCGGCAGCGGCTCGGGATGGCCCAGCAGCCGCGCGGCGTGCACCGTGTGGGCCACGTCCTCGCACATGATCGCGGCCTTGACCGCGTCCCGGACGGCCGGCCCGATCGTGAACACGCCGTGGCTGCGCATCAGCACAGCGGGGGAGCGGTGCCCGGACAGGGTGGCCACCACACCGCGGCCGATCTCGTCGCTGCCGATCAGCGCGAACGGCCCGACCGGGATCTCCCCGCCGAACTCGTCCGCCATGGCCGTGATCACACAGGGGATCGGCTCGCCCAGCGCGGCCCACGCGGTCGCGTAGGTCGAGTGGGTGTGCACGACGCCGCCCACCTCGGGCATGTGACGGTAGATGTAGGCGTGCGTGGCGGTATCGCTGGAGGGTGTGTAGCCGTCGCTGACCGGGTTGCCGTCCAGGTCGCACACGACCATCGATTCCGGGGTCAGGTCGTCGTAGCCGATGCCGCTCGGCTTGATGACCATCAGGTTGGCGCCCGGTACCCGGGCCGACACGTTCCCCGACGTCCACGCGACCAGCCCGTTACGCGGCAGCTCGGCGTGCAGGTCGGAGACGATCTCGCGGAGCTCGGCCACCATCTCGGTGCTCGTCAGGCCGTTGGCACCCATCAGGAACCTCCCGTTTCGTCGTCGAGCGCTGCGGATGTGGTGTCGCCCTCATCGGGGTCATCGTCGGCGTGGGCGCCGAGCACCCGGTCGCGCAGCGCGCGCAGCCGGTGCATGACCTCGTTGCCGCCGCGGCCGAAGTAGTCGTGCAGCGTGACGTACTCGGCGTACAGCTCGTCGTAGACGTCGGCGCTCGCCGGGTCCGGCTGATAGACCGCGCGCTTGACCTTGCCCATGGCCTGCGCCGCGGCCGGGACGTCCGGGTACGCGCCGGCCGCGACGGCCGCGTGGATGGCCGAGCCCAGTGCGGGCCCCTGGTCGGAGCCGAGGACGCTCAGCGGCCGCCGCATGACGTCCGCGTATATCTGCATGAGCAGGTCGTTCTTGACCAGGCCGCCGGCCACGATCAGCTCGGTCACCGCCAGGCGCGCTGACTCGAACGCCTCGATGATGACCCGGGTGCCGAACGCGGTCGATTCGAGCAGTGCCCGGTAGATCTCGCCCGGCCGGGTGGCCAGCGTGAGCCCGGCGATCGCCCCGGACAGGTGGTGATCGACGAGCACTGACCGGTTGCCGCCGAACCAGTCCAGGGCCACCAGCCCGTGCGCTCCGGCCGGCTGCGCGGCCGCCTCCTCGGTAAGCAGGTCGTGCACCGAGATGCCGCGGTTCGCCGCTTCCTCACGGTAGGAGCCGGGCACGGCGTTGGTCGTGAACCAGGCGAAGATGTCGCCGACGCTGCTCTGGCCGGCCTCGTATCCCCACTTGCCGGCGATGATGCCGCCGTCGACCGCGCCGCACATGCCAGGGATCTCGGCCAGGTCGGCGCTGTTCATCACGTGACAGGTGGAGGTGCCCATGATGACGACCATCTGGCCCGGCTCGACCGCCTGGGCCGCGGGCGCGGTGACGTGCGCGTCGACGTTCCCCACGGCGACCGCGATGCCTTCGGGCAGCCCGGTCCACTCGGCGGCCTCGGCGGTCAGCGTGCCCGCCTGGGTGCCGAGGGCGGCGACCGGATGGTCGAGCTTGTCAACGGCGAAGTCGGCGAAGTCCGGGTCGAGCGCGGCCAGGAAGTCGCGCGACGGGTAGTGCCCGTCCTGCCAGATGCCTTTGTAACCGGCGGTGCACGCGTTGCGGGTCTCGGCGCCGGTGAGCTGCCAGATGATCCAGTCGGCGGCCTCGATCCACCGGTCGGCCCGCCCGTACAGCTCAGGATCCTCTTCCAGCAGCTGCAGGGCCTTGGCGTACTGCCACTCCGAGGAGACCTTCCCGCCGTACCGGGCGATCCAGGGTTCCTTCCGCTCGTGGGCCAGCGCATTGATCCGGTCCGCGTGCGGCTGGGCTGCGTGGTGCTTCCACAGCTTGGGGTAGGCGTGCGGGCGCCCCTCCAGGCCGGGGAGCATGCACAGCGGCGTCCCGTCGGCCGTGGCCGGCAAGACCGTGCAGGCGGTGAAGTCGGTGGCGACGCCGATCACCGCGGCTGGATCGATACCGGCGCACTGGACGGCCGCTGGCACCGCGATGCGGAGCACGGCCAGGTAGTCGGCCGGGTCCTGCAGGGCCCAGTCCGGCGGCAGCTGCTCGCCGGTGGCGGCGAGTTCGCGGTCCATTACCCCGTGCCGGTACTCGTGTACCGCAGTCCCGGCTTCCGTCCCGTCGCTGACCCGGACCACGAGCGCACGGCCGGACAGAGTGCCGTAATCGACGCCAACGACATACCGGTCATTGTTAGCGCTAACAACCATGTCCGCCTCCCATGTCACGCTCCTGTCCTTCGGCTTCCCGTTTCCCGGCTTCCAATGCCCTGGACTTGCCATCATGGTCCAGTTCAGCGTGGCGCGGTGCTCGCGCGGGTCACAAGTTCCGCAGGTACCGTCAGGTGGCTGCCGGCGCCGGGCCCACTGGAGATCCGCTGCACCAGTGCGCTCAGCGCGCGGCGGCCGAGTTCGCTGAAATCCTGCCGCACCGTGGTGAGCGGGGGCAGGAAGTACCCGGCGTCCGGCACGTCATCGAACCCGACCACGCTGACCTCCTCCGGGACGCGGCGGCCACGTTCGGTCATGGCCCGCACCAGGCCGAGGGCCATGTTGTCGTTGGCGCAGAAGACGGCGGTGACCTCGCCCATCGCGCCCAGCCGCTGGCCGATCTCGTAGCCGGAGCGCGCCGACCAGTCGCCGGGGATGACCTCCGGTTCCTGGGCGCCAGCCTCGGCCAGCGCCGCCCGCCAGCCGGCCAGGCGTTCCCGGGCGTCCAGCCAGCTACTTGGCCCGGCCACGTGGTAGACGGTCTCATGGCCCAGGCCGAGCAGGTAGCGGGTGGCCCGGGCCGCGCCGCCGGCGTTGTCCACCGCGACCGACGTGAGCGGCGCGCGGGTGCTGCAGCCGACCGCGACCAGCGGCAGGTCGGCGGGAACGTGGCTGAGCGCGGCGACCGCCGAGGTCTGCGGCGCGATGACGATGACGCCCTCGACCGCGTGGCCGAGGAACCGGTCCACGGTGTCCAGCATCGAGCGCCGGTCCAGGGCAGGCAGGCTCGCGATGAGGACGAAATAGCCGTGCTGGGCAGCGCGCTCGATCCCGTTCAGCATCATGGCCGGCCCGTACAGCGGCGAGTCGATGCCGATCACGCCAAGGGTGTGGGTCCGGCGGGTCACCAGCGCCCGTGCCGCGGCGTTGGGCCGGTAGGCCAGCTGCCGGATGGCCTCGAGGACCTTCTCGCGGGTGTGCGGCCGGACATTCGGATGATCGTTGAGGACGCGGGACACCGTCTGGTGGGAGACCCCGGCAAGCCGGGCGACATCGGCCATTACCGGCGGGCGGCTCAGGGTGTCGGCCCGGCGACCGGCTGCGCCCACCGTGGCCCGTGCCTGCCCGCCCTGACCGGGCTTGCCCGGGTTCCGCGGTGACGACGCCACCTCGTGCCTCCCTTGGCCACCAGTAGCACAGCGGAATGGCCCGCGTCGCGCCCCGGATCACCCGGGCGCCTGGCGGCGGGCAGGTTGGTGCTACTGGTGATTTTTGATGATGTTATCGCTCACATTTTCGGCTGGTCAAGGGGCAAATCACCGCAAGTAACAAAACAGTGACACCTTACCGCATCAACCAGCATATATGTGCTGGCCACGGCCTGTCTCCCCGATGCGGATCAAAAGTATGCAGCGTTCCCGGCCGTGCGGAAATCCACATGCACAGCGAGAGAATGTGCGTTCTGTAGATAACTTAAAGTAACGATTCGTTCGAATTAATGTCGACGTCTGCGCCAGGAACGCGCGAGAGGGTGACGGTCACCGGTCCCGGTCGCCCATGGAGCGGCGCAGCCGCAGGTAGGCGGCCCGCGCGGCGGCCTCGGCCTCCTGGATCGTCGCTTCGGCCTTGCGGCCTCGCTCGCTGTCCCGGAAGTCCCGGACCGCAGCCTCGGCCTTGTGCGCGGTCTCGCTGTCGCGCAGGTCATGCACGGCGTCGGTGGCCCGGCGCGCTGTTTCGCTGTCCCGCAGATCCCGGACGGCTTCGGTGGCCTTGCGGGCCGTCTCGCTGTCCCGGAAGTCCCGGATGGCCTCCTGGGCGCGCCGGCCGGCTTCGCCCGAGCGCACCTCCCGGCAGGCCGCCTCGGCTTTGCGGGCGGTCTCGGTGCGGCCGGGGGACGTGCTGCGCACGCGCCGGCGCCAGCTGGACCGGATCGACGAAATCAGATCGTGGAACTGCCGCTCAAGCTTCCCCATCGGGGCATCCCTTCCCATCCCGTACGGGCCAACCTACCCTCGCCCCACGAAGTTCCAAACGTGCTGACGCCGGGCATGGCCGCACGCCAGCCGACCGACCGGCATCGTGATCAGGACGTGGCCGGCAGGCCGCCCACGATCACCTCGACCACCTCCCGCACGAAGCGGTCCGTCAGCGGCAGGTGCCCCAGCAGCAGGCGATGCTGGGCCGCGCCGAACAACAGATCCAGGATGACCTCGCGGTCGGTTCCGGCGGGGATCTCGCCGCGGGCGATGGCCCGGTCCAGCATGACCCGGTGCTGCTGGCGCAGTGGCTCGAGCACGCGCTCCCGGTAACTCACGGCCAGGTCCTCGTCGTGCTGGGCCTCGCCGATGAGGTCGCCGAGTATCCGCCCGGCTGGCGTGCGCGTGACCGCCCTGACCCACGCCCGCAGTTCGGCCGCCAGATCGCCGCGCAGGCTACCGGTGTCGGGCAGGGGCTGCTGCTGCTTGAACTCGGCGAGGAACGCGTCGAGCGCGAGGGCTCCCTTGGAGGACCAGCGCCGGTAGATGGTCGCCTTGCCGACCCCGGCCCGGGCCGCCACTTCCTCGATTGACATGCCCGCAAGGCCCCGTTCGGCCAGCAGTTCCAGGGCGGCCGCCATGATCGCGCGGTCCGCCTGCTCGCTGCGCGGCCGCCCCCGTGGCGCACCGGGACGCCCCGCGCCAGCCGGAATACCCGCGCTGCCGAGACCGTTCAGCTCATTGGACATCCGAAACGAACCGTTCCGTATTTGATTGCCAAAAGGACATCATGCCACCGTCACGCATGCCGGACGGGTCCAGCCGATCAGTCTCGTCACGGTCATTGCCGCTGCGCGCCCCCACTGCCAGGAACCACACCACGCACTCCCGTCAGGCCACGGACTGGCGCCGCGGCGCGCGGCACCGTATCCGGGACACCCGGCTGCTCCCGGACCGGATCGCCGGCCGCGCCGCTCACGAAACCGGGCCCATTGCTGCGGCCCGCGAAACCAGGCCCATGCCCACGGCACAGCCTGACCGTACCCCGCCCGGCCGCGCCAGCACCCTTGCCACACCGCCGGTCTCCGCGCCGGTCGGCAGTGCTGTCTCCGCGCCTGCTGGCCGTGGCGCCACCGTGCCTGCTGACCGCGTTGTTCCCGTAGGCACCCACCGGGCCGTCTCTGCCGGCAACGCCTCTGCCGCTCCCGAAGCGCCCACCGCCTTGGCGCCGGCCGTTCCTGCCCCGGCCGTTTCTGCCCCGGCCGTTCCTGCCCCGGCCGCTGCCCCCGGGCCCGCCCCGGCCGCTGACTCCTCCCGCCGGAAGGCCTTCCGCCTCGCGCTCATCCTCGTCGCCTCGTTCATGATGGTGCTCGATTTCTCGATCGTGAACGTGGCCCTGCCGTCGATCGAGCGTGAGCTGAACCTGTCCACCTCGCTGGTGGACTGGGTGGTCACCGCGTACGCCATCGCCTTCGGCGGCCTGCTGATCCTGGGCGGGCGCGCCGCCGACATGCTCGGCCGCCGCCGGATGTTCGTGATCGGCCTGGTGGCGTTCTCCCTCGCCTCACTTTCCGGTGGCCTGGCCCAGGACCCGGTGCTGCTGCTCGCCTCCCGCGTCGTCCAGGGCGCCGGCGCGGCCATCGTCATGCCCGCGGCGCTTTCCCTCATCACCACCGGGTTCCCCGAGGGCCGGGAACGCACCCGGGCGCTCGGCCTCTACGGTGCCACCGCGTCCCTCGGGTTCGTGGCCGGCCAGGTCCTGGGCGGGGTGCTCGTCGAGTTCACGAGCTGGCGTGCGGTGTTCCTGGTCAACGTCCCCGTCGGCCTGATCGCCGCCATCATCGCGCCGAAGGTCCTCGGCCGCTCCGCCAACCTCCGCGACACCCGGGCCGGGCACCGGCTCGACGTCCGGGGCGCGCTGCTCATCACTTCCGCGGTGGCACTGGCCGTGTTCGCGGTGTCGGAGGGCGACACGTTCGGCTGGCTGTCGCCCGTCGTGCTCGGCACGGCCGCCGCGGCGGCCATCGCGTTCGGCGCGTTCGCCCTGGCGGAGACGCGGCATCCGGAGCCGCTCATCCGGCTGGACATGTTCCGGCATGCGGGCCTGCGCCGGGGGAGCGCCCTGGCGCTGCTGATGGGCCTGTGGAACGGCGGCGAGATGCTCGTGCTGTCGCTGTACTTCCAGCAGGTGCTGCACGAATCACCGCTGGTGACCGGGCTGGCCATCGCCCCGCAGGGCATGGCCGGCTTCACCGCCGGGATGTTCGGCACCCAGCTCGCGGCCCGCTTCGGCGGGGTCCGGCGCCTGCTCGCCGTGACCGCCGCGGCCAGCGCCGCCGGCTTCCTCGTGCTCACCCAGCTGCCCGCGGCCGGATACAGCCCGCTGCTGCTGGCGGTGATGCTGATCGGCTTCGGCACCGCGGGCACCGCCTTCGGCTCGATCGTGATCGCCAGCCGCGGCGTGCCCGACAGCGATCAGGGTGTTGTCGGTGGGATGATCAACACCAGCCGCCAGATCGGCGCGGCCATCGGGGCCGCGCTCCTGCCAGCGGTGGCCCTGGGCGTCGGGCACGAGGCTGGCGTGACCGGGGTGACGGGCGACCGTGCGGCGATGCTGACGGGCGCGGTCGCATCCGTGCTCGCGATGCTGCTGGCCTGGCGGGCCAGCCGCGTGGGCGACCCGGTGGCGCAGCCGCGCTGACCAGGCCGGCGGCCCCCCAAAGCAGCAGCACTGGGACTGGAGCGCAGGGCAGGAGCGCGGATGACGGCGGCGCCACGGGTAACCGTGCTGGGCAGTATGAACATGGACATCTCGGTGACCGTGCCGCGGCTGCCCGGCCCCGGCGCGACCGTACTCGGTTCGGCCGCCCGCTTCGCTCCCGGCGGTAAGGGCGGTAACCAGGCCGTCGCGGCGGCCCGGCTCGGCGCCCGGGCCCGGATGGCCGGCTGCGTCGGCGACGACGACTTCGGCGCCCGGCTGACCGGTGCCCTGCGCGCCGAATCGGTCGACACATCCGCCGTCCGCCTGGTACCGGAGCTGGCCTCGGGACTGGCCCTCATTACCGTGGACCCGGATGGCGAGAACATGATCACAGTGGCCTCCGGCGCCAATCTGGCTGTCGGCGATGCGGAGGTGTCCGCCGCCCTCGCGGCCCCCGGCGGCGTGCTGGTTATCTCGGCGGAAATCCCGGTTCCCGCCATCGCCGCCGCTCTCGCCCGGGCCGCGGCCGGCCGGGTCACCTGCGTACTCAACCTGGCCCCGGCCCCGGCTGCTGCGGCGCGCCTGCTGTCCGGGGGCGTGGACTGGCTCGTGCTGAACGAGCCGGAGGCGGCCACGGTGCTGGGGCATCCGGTGGCTGGTCTGGCGGGCGCACGGCCCGCGGCCGCGGAGCTGGCCCGGACGGGGGCGCGGCACGCGGTCGTCACAGCCGGCGCGCAAGGCGCCGCCTTCGCCGGCCCAGACGGCGCCGGCGCGGTGCCCGCCTTCCCCGTCCGCGCTGTGGACAGCGTCGGTGCCGGTGACACGTTCGTCGGTGCGCTCGCCACGGCGGTGGGCGCCGACGTGCCCCCGGGTGAAGCGGTGCGGGCCGCCTGCGCCGCCGCGGCGGTGGCCGCGGCCAGGCCCGGCACTCAGGACGCCATGCCGCACTCCTCGGACGTACTTGCTCTCACCGGCGTCCGCTGGCCGCTCAGTAAGAGCTAAACCCCGCCGTGACCGCACTTGTGCGTTTTTTCGCAAAATTATGCACCACCTTGTGTCACCCAAAGTTTGGCTGCCGTTCGGTTGCTGGCCATGTCGGGTACCGGATGATACCGTCCGCGTCGTGGAGGTCCGTTCGCACGAATTCGAGATCGCGGATCCCGGGCCGCCGCCGCTCGGCCGGATACGCGATGAGCTGGCCGTGGCCTTCACCGTGGCCGGTGACCGGCGCGCGAAGCGGGTCCGGCGTATCTGGCTCGACACCTTCGACTGGCGGCTCTACCGGGCCGGGCTCACGCTGCAGTACGTCGGCGGATCCGGCCCGGGCGAGCTGGTGCTGACCGGCGGCGGCGGCCAGCAGCTCACCGCGCGTGCCCGGCAGGCCCGCTGGCCGTGCCTGCCGGGCGGTCTGCCGCCTGGACCGCTCCGGGACCGGGTCGCGGCCGTGGCCGGCCTTCGCGCGCTGCTGCCCCGGGTCAGTGTGGTCAGCCAGGTCAGCGAGCTACGGCTGCTGAACGAGGACGAAAAGACCGTCGCCCGGATCACAGTGGACGCCATGACGCTGCCTGCGCCGCAGGGCGCGGCGATCGCAGCGCGGCTGGCCGTGGCCGAGGTGCGCGGCTATCCCGCCGCGGCGCGGCGGGTCGGGCACATCCTCACCGGCACCGGCGGGGTGGTCCCGAGCCGGCAGACGGCGCTCGACGCGGCGCTCAGTGCGGCCGGCCAGCGCGGCGCCGACTACACCGGCAAGGTCGTCGTGCCGTTGCTCCCGGCCACGCCGGGAGCCGAGGCGGTCTCGGCCATCCTGCTGCAGCAACTGGACGCGCTGGAGGCGAACGTCGACGGGGTGCTCCATCACATCGACACCGAGTTCCTACATGACCTGCGCATCGCCGTGCGGCGGACCCGAACCGCGCTGAAGCTCCTCGGCCACGTTCTGCCCGGCGAGCTCACCCTGCGATTCGCTTCCGAATTCCGCTGGCTCGGTGACACGACGACACCGCTGCGCGATCTTGACGTGCAGTTGCTGTCACTGCCGTCGATGGCCGCCCAGCTGGTGGCGGCGAGTGCTGACGACCTGCAGCCGCTGGCCGCCTACCTGACGCGCCGCCGCGCCGCCGAACGGCGGAAGCTCAGCCGGGCCCTGCGCTCGGCCCGGTTCGACGCGATGGTCGGCGACTGGCGCAAGGCGCTGCTCGTCCCGCGCGCCGCGGGCCACGCGTCCGGCCCGCGCGCCGCGGGCCAACCGTCCGGCCCGCGCGCCGCGGAGCTGTCCGCGGACCGGACCAGACGGGCCCACACACGCGTACTGCGGCTCGGCTCGGCGATCACCGCCAGCTCGCCCGCGGAGAGCCTGCACACGCTGCGCAAGCGCTGCAAGGAGCTGCGGTACGTGCTGGAGTTCTTCACGTCCCTGCATGACCCGCAGCTGTACGCCGCGGCCCTGGCCGATCTGAAGCGCCTGCAGGATTGCCTCGGCGAATTCCAGGACAGTGAGGTCCAGAGCGCGGAGATTCAGTCCCTGGCGGCGGCGATGCTGGCCCGGCAGGCCGCGCCCGCGTCCACCCTGCTCGCGATGGGGGAACTGGCGGCCCAGCTCGGGACCCGCCAGCGCGCCGCCCGGGCCGATTTCGCGGACCGGTTCGCTCAGTTCGCGGGCGGCGCTGGCCGTCACCGGATGGCGGCGCTGACCGCGGGAGACAGCAGATGAAGGTGATCGCCACTTACAACATCAAGGGCGGCGTGGGCAAGACGACCGCGGCCGTCAACCTCAGCTACCTGGCCGCCCAGGACGGTCTCCGCACGCTGCTGTGGGACCTGGACCCGCAGGCCGCTGCGACCTACATGTTCCGGGTCCGGGCGCGGGTCAAGGGCGGCGGCCAGGCCCTCATCCGGGGCACCCGCGGGCTGGACGAGGCCATCAAGGGCACCGACTTCGATCGCCTCGACCTGCTGCCCGGCGACTTCACCTACCGCAACATGGACCTGCTGCTCGACGGGGCCAAGCATCGGGTCCGCCGGCTCTCCCGGTTGCTCAGCCCGCTGGCCGGCGACTACGACCTGGTCGTGCTGGACTGCCCGCCCGGCATCTCGCTGGTGTCGGAGAACGTGCTGCACGCCGCGGGCCTCATCCTCGTCCCGCTCATCCCGACCACCCTGTCGCTGCGCACCCTGGACCAGCTCACCGACTTCGTGGCCAGCTTCGACGGCCCTCGCCCGGAAGTGCTCGCGTTCTTCTCCATGGTCGACCGGCGTAAGCGGCTGCACCGGGAGATCGCCGAACGGCTCCCCACCCAGCGCGCTGACGTGGCGGCCGCCGCCGTCCCGGCCCTGGCCGTCATCGAGCGGATGGCCGTGGAGCGGGCCCCGGTGCCCGCGTACGCTCCGCGCAGTCAGGCCGCCCGCAGCTACGAGGATCTCTGGGCCGAGGTGGGCAAGCGCGTCCTGGGCTGACACGGCCGATGAGCCCCGCGCACCAGGACGGCGGCCTCAGACACCATGACCGTGAGTCCAAGATGTTACATTTCGGTCTGTTGCATCACGGTTAACCGCCGATTACGGTCGATGAGGACCGTGCCGCAGGGGCCACCCGGTGGGGCAGCGTGGCCACCATTCGGGGCCCTTGCGTGCGCGGTTATCTTCTGCCCTTCGGCGGCTTTCGTCGCCAGCCCGGCCCACGGACTGTCCCGGATCCGCCTGAAGCGTCAGCTGACCTGGAACGATCGCTTGGACAGGCCGGCCATGTAGCCCTCGATCACGGTGTCCACCGGGCGATCCTCGCGGGCCGCGGCACCGAGCGTGATGAACAGCGGGATGTAGTGGTCGACGGTGGGGTGCGCGTACGGCATCCCGGGTGCTTTCGACCGGTAGGCGGCCAGCGTGTCGACGTCACCATGGCTCAGTGCCTCGGCGGCCCAGGCGTCGAAGTCAGCCGACCAGGAAGGCACGACCCCGCCGGCCATCATCCCCCGCGTGAGGAACGGCAGGCCGTGGGTCATGAAGCCGGACCCGATGACCAGCACGCCCTCCTCCCGCAGCGGGCGGAGGTGGCGGCCGAGGTCCAGGAGCCGGCCCGGGTCCTGCGTCGGCAGGCTGAGCTGCAGCACGGGCACGTCACCCAGCGGGTACATGACCTTAAGCGGGACCCACGCGCCGTGATCGAGGCCGCGGTGCGGGTGCTCGTGCACCGGCTCGCGGCCCGGCAGCGCTCGCGTCACCCGCCCGGCCAGATCGCCGGCGTCCGGCGTGGCGTACGTCATCTGGTAGTACCGGGGGTGAAAGCCGCCGAAGTCGTACACCAGCGGGGTGCCGGCCGCCGAGGCGGACAGCATGATCGGTGCCGACTCCCAGTGCGCGCTGACGATCAGGATGCTGCGCGGTTTGGGCATGCTCTGGGCCCAGGTGGCCAGCTCGCGCATCCACGGCCCGTCGTCGAACAGCGGCGGGGCGCCGTGGCTGAGGTACAGCGCCGGAAGCGGCCCGTCGTCCGGCACCCAGGACCGCTGCGCACGGCTGGCCCGGACGGCGCCGTCCACGAAGGCGTCGAACGCCCCGCCGGGCACCGCGGGTTCGAAGATTGAGGTCACGGCGTTCCTCCGGTCGGGTTCGAAGCCAGGATAGCGGCCTGGCTCGCTTAACTTGAAGGTTCAAGTAGTACTGAGCGTACGGCCCTCGATTGGACACGTCAAGTCAAGGCGGGCCGCCCGGGCCTGCGGGCGGTTGCGGGCCAGCCGGGGCCGTCGACTACGCCGCGTAGGCTGAAGGGATGGAGCCCGCCGACCGCCGTGACCGGGACAATGCGCAGGTTCCGGCCACCGGGCCGGAGCCCGAGGCGCAGTGGCTGACCCCGGAGCCCGAGCCGCAGTGGCTGACCGAGGCAGAGCGCGATGCCTGGATACCGCTGGTCGGCATGCTCATCAAACTTCCGGCCGCCCTGGACGCCCAGCTCCAGCGCGACGCCGACCTCAGCCACTTCGAGTACATGGTCCTCTCCCGGCTGTCGGAAGCGCCGGGACATGCCCTCCGCATGAGTGACCTGGCCATCCTGGCCAACGGCTCGCTCTCCCGGCTGTCGCACGTGGTGACCCGGCTGGAACGGCGCGGCTGGGTCCGGCGCGAGTCCTGTCCCGGGGACGGCCGGTACACCAACGCGGTCCTCACCGACGATGGCTGGGCCAAGGTCGTCGCCACCGCGCCGGGGCACGTCGCCGCGGTCCGGCAGCTGGTGGTGGACGCGCTCAGCCCGGAGCAGATCGGGCAGTTGCGGGACATCGCCCAGCAGATCATGGGCCGGGTGGTGCCCGGCGCCGATTGGCTGGGGCAGCTGCCGCATCCAGCCCGGCGGTTATCTGTGTCCCGGCCGCCCCGGAGCGCTTGACCTGCGTAACGGCAGATTAAACCGGAATTTCGGCCCTGATTGGTCGGCAGCAGTTCGTTTAGGGCGCAATCCTGAGGGAATCCGGACGAATGGCTCAACCCAATCCGGGAGGTAATCATGTCAACCGGAGCCGTGATTGCCATCGTCGTCGTCATCGTCGTGGTGATAGCCGTCGTGGCAGTCGTAGCAATGGAGATGCGCAGACGCAGGTTGCGCCGGCAATTCGGTCCCGAGTACGACCGGCTGGTGACAGAGCTCGGCAGCCGTCGTAAGGCCGAGGCCGAGCTGGCCGCGCGCCAGCGCCGTGTCAACAAACTCGATATTCGCCCACTCACCCGTGCGGAAACCGCACGTTACCTGGGTGAATGGAATGCGATACAGGAAAGGTTCGTCGACGTGCCGGCTCAGTCCGTGGCGCAGGCATCGACGCTGGTTAGCGCGGTGATGAAGCTCCGCGGATATCCGGCGGACGACCAGAACGAAGCAATGGAAGCGCTGTCGGTCGAACACGGACCTACGCTCGGCCGCTACCGGGAGGCTCGTTTGACCAGCGAACGCGCCCGCACGGGCTCGGCGTCCACCGATGACCTGCGCAACGCGATGCTTCAGTACCGGGCTCTGTTCGAAGAGCTCGTCGCCCGTTCGCCAGACAGCGACGAACTGGGGACCGGCCGGGTCGACCGGCACGGGACCGCGGGCACCACGCCGGACGGCACGTCCGGCAACGTCACCAGCGGCCGCGAACCGGTCGATGGTGCCGTAGCAGCGGATGCGGCCGCCCCGGCCGACGGCTCCGCTCCGGCCGGGACCGCCGTAGCGGACAGTGCGGTAACCGGCGACCCCGTACCGCCTCAGCGTTCAACGAGAGGGTGAGCTGATGCCGCGCGATCAGGAAACTACGAGCGAACCGGTTCCGGTGGGGACCAGGACCGGCGCCTGGCCGGCCGACACCACGACCACCGGACCGGATGACACCACCGCCACCAACGGCAGGGCCTTCGCCGACCGCGATGTGGCCGCCACCGACCGCGATGTGACCAGCGCTGACCAGGATGTGACCAGCCAGGGCGACCCGGCCGACGACGGCTACGGCAGCACCGACCGCACCACGGCCAGCACCGGCACCGCCACCGGCGCCGGCCCAGCCACCGACCCGGCCGTGGACACCGACCCCACCAGAGCCACCGTCCCG
>Ga0209839_10000618_pt1 | contig 18048 bp, 14 predicted proteins | sample OrgsoiDNA2013050_FD_185800 | JGI IMG/M metagenome (GOLD analysis project Ga0209839, IMG submission 185800) | Permafrost soil microbial communities from the Arctic, to analyse light accelerated degradation of dissolved organic matter (DOM) -... | ecosystem: Environmental > Terrestrial > Soil >... | reverse complement strand
GGCTACCGCCGTGCCCGCAAGACGGCCCTGAGCATGTGCCGGGCGAGCAAGCCCAAGCCTGCCGCGCTTCGCGCAGCGATCATCGCGGCCGCCGGGCAGGTCACAGAGTGGCGCCGGGCGGCCGTCGACGGCGGGCACCCGCATCTGCCTGCTGACCTGGCGGGCACCGAGGGTGCCTTCGGGCAGCTCCACGGCGAGATGCAGGCCCTGGCGGGCTGGACCGGCGCGGGAAGCCTGGACCAGCTGACCATCCCCGAGCTGGAAAGCCGTCTGCAGGCCCTGCTCGCCGACACCCAGACCCTGTATAAGCTGCCCGAGCTGGCCCGCCTGCGGACTGCGCTGCGCGGCGCGGGCCTCGGCCCGCTCCTGCAGGAGATCACGCACCGGCACCTCACCACCGACCAGGCGCTGGCCTGCGCCGAGCACGTATGGCTGTCCTCGGTCCTCGACGCCGTGTCGGTGACCGACGGGCGCGTCGGCGCTTTCGACGGTCAGGCTCACCTGCGGACTGTCGCCCAGTTCGGCGCCGCTGACCGCGCCCACATCAGCACCACCGCGGTCCGGGTCCGGCGGGCCGTGGCCGAGAACGCCACTCGCGTCCGGGATGCCTATCCGCGGGAATCCGAGGTCGTCGAGCACCAGGCCCGCCTCAAGCGGGGCCACCTGCCAGTGCGGCAGCTGTTCCAGGCCGCGCCGCACGTCCTGGGGGCGCTGCGGCCGTGCTGGGCGATGTCCCCCCTGGTCGTCTCCCGGCTGCTGCCCGCCCAGCGGTGCTTCGACATCGTCATCTTCGATGAGGCGTCCCAGGTCACCCCGGCCGACGCGGTCGGAGCGCTGATGCGCGCTGACCGGGCGGTCGTGGCCGGCGACCCCCGGCAGCTGCCCCCGACGAGCTTCTTCTCCACCTCCGGCGGCGGCGAGGACGATGAGGAAGCCGAAACCGAAGAGCTCGGCGCGCCGGCCGGGACGCGGAACATGGAATCCGTCCTGGACGTCATGAGCGCGCTGCTCCCGCCGCCGAAGGGCACCCGGACGCTGAGCTGGCACTACCGTTCCTGGGACGAGCGGCTCATCGCGTTCTCCAACGCCCAGCCCAGCCTGTACGCCTGGGCGCTGACGACCTTCCCCGGCGCAGCCGGCCCCGACTGCCTGTCCCACGTCCTGGTGCCGTTCACTGCCGGCCGCGCCGGCCAGGAGGACTCCGCCTCCGACGAGGTGACGCGAGTCGTCGAGCTCGTCGCGGATCACGCCCGGACCCGGCCGGGAATGTCGCTGGGCGTCATCGCCATGGGCATCAAGCACGCCAACCGCATCTCTGAAGCGCTCCGGCGGGCCACGGTGACCGACGCGGACCTGGACGCCTTCCTCGACGGCACGGCGTCCGCCCAGGCCCGCAAGGAACCCTTCTTCGTCAAGAACCTCGAGCGGGTCCAGGGCGATGAGCGGGACGCCATCATCCTCACCATCGGCTACGGCAAGACCTCTGACGGGCGCATGATCTACCGTTTCGGCCCGGTCAACAACGAGGGAGGCGAGCGGCGCCTCAACGTCGCCATCACCCGCGCCCGCGCCCGGATGACCGTGGTCTCCTCGTTCTCAGCTACGGACATGGACCCGTCCCGGCTGCGCGCCGAGGGCGCCAAGATGCTAGGCCGCTACCTCGCCTACGCCGAGTCCGGCGGCGCCGACCGCGGCCACGTCGCCAGGGACAAGCCCGACCTCAATCCGTTCGAGCGTGACATCGAGACCCGGCTGCGAGCCGCCGGGATCCCGCTGATCGCCCAGTACGGATGCTCGGGCTACTGGATCGACTACGCCGCCCAGCACCCGGCCCGGCCGGGCCAGATGGTCCTGGCCATCGAATGCGACGGCGCCAGCTACCACTCCTCCGCCACCGCCCGCGACCGCGACCGGCTCCGCCAGGAGCACCTGGAGCGCCTCGGCTGGACATTCCACCGCATCTGGAGCCAGGACTGGTTTTACCACCGCGAAGCCGAGACCGAACGCGCCCTCGCCGCCTACCAGGCGGCGGTGACCGCCGCAGATCACAGGGAGAGCCGGCCCGCAGCCAGCGGTGTGCCCCAGCGGCAGGACGGTGCCTCTGATCCCGGCCCGGATCCAATCGTCCCGGCCCAGCGGGCCGGCCCCTGCCCGGTCCCTGCGCGGCGCGGGAGCATCGACGAGTACAGCCTCGCCGAACTGACCGCGGTCATCCGCTGGATCGAGTCCGACACACTGCTGCGCACCGAAGACGAACTCCTCGCCGAGGCCGTGCGCGTCCTCGGATTCGGCCGCCGCGGATCAAAGATCACAGCGGCAATCACCGCGGCCACTGCCCAGGCACGGCGCCCGACCCAGCAGCCGCCCTCCAGCACACCCGCAGGGATGACGCGCCGCGGCACCTCGCCGTCGCGGTCGCAGCCAAGGCATCGCCGTTAGAAGGGCTGTGGCCCAGGGCACTTCCGTGAAATAGATCAGAACACAAAGATGACAATGGCGAGACGAAGACTAACGGCCAGGATTGTGCGGCCTAGACGCGTGCGCGCGACCAGTCGCCGGTGCCAGGCGAAGAGCGTCGCCGAGGCCAAGGCGAACACCTCGCTGTCGGCAGCCCCCGGAGCCGGCGGCAAGCCGATCCACGAGTGGCTCGAGGTGCGCCCGTTCCTGAGCGCACCTCCGACGGTCACCGACTCCCGCGGTGATCGGCGTCCTCGTGCATCGCGGAGTTGACTTCGCGACGGCCGAGGACGCTGTGCAGGAAACGCTCCTCCAGGCCGCGCTGACCTGGCCGGACCAGCAGCCCACCGATCCGAAGGGCTGGCTGGTCACGGTCGCCTGGCGCAAGTTCCTCGACGCCCGCCGCTCCGAGGCCTCGCGGCGCGACCGGGAGCAGCGGATCGAGGCCGGGCCGCCGCCCGGACCGACCGAGACCGCAGACGACACGCTGCAGCTGTTCTTCCTGTGCGCCCATCCATCGCTGACTCCGACCTCCGCGGTGGCCCTCACGCTGCGCGCCGTTGGCGGCTTGACCACCCGGCAGATCGCCCAGGCCTACCTCGTGCCGGAGGCGACCATGGCGCAGCGGATCAGCCGGGCCAAACGCACAGTCGGTGACGTGCGGTTCGATGAGCCGGGCGACCTGACGAACGTGCTGCGGGTGCTCTACCTGGTCTTCAACGAGGGCTACACCGGCGACGTCGACCTGGCGGCCGAGGCGATCCGGCTCACCCGGCAGTTGGCGTCGATGATCGATGACAAGGAGACCGCGGGGCTGCTGGCGTTGATGCTGCTGCACCACGCTCGGCGACCGACGCGCACCCGGCGCGACGGCAGCCTGGTCCCCTGGCCGAGCAGGATCGCTCCAGCTGGAACAGCTCGCTCATCGCTGAGGGCGTCGCCGTCCTGCAGGCAGCACTGGGTCGCGACCGACTCGGCGAGTTCCAGGCACAGGCCGCTATCGCTGCCCTGCACGCCGACGCGCCGCGCGCCGAGGAGACCGACTGGGTGCAGATCGTCGGCTGGTACGACGAGCTGCTCCGGCTCACCGGCAGCCCGGTCGTGCAGCTCAACCGAGCCATCGCGATCGGCGAGGCCGATGGCCCCGTGGCCGGCCTCGCGGCCCTGGCCACCGTGGACCCTGGCCTGCCCCGCCACACCGCCGCCTCGGCGTACCTCCACGAGAAGGCGGGCGACATTCCGACCGCGGCGCGGCTGTATGCCGATGCCGCCCGGTCCGCCCCCAACCTCGCCGAACGTCACCACCTCAGCCGACAGGCAGCGCGGCTCAATCAAGCGCTGCGTAGGTGAGCCTGTTGGTTAACCACTCCTACACGGCGAATCCGCTGCGGGAACGGCCGATGAGGTTTCCCGCGGAGTCGTCCCACAAGGACCCGCCCTTGACCACCTGAGCCAGCGGGTCCCGCAGACCTCGTGCCGTGGCCGCCGGGTCCCCGCAGCTCAGCCACAGATGCCAGCGATTTACCGGCTGGTGCCCCCGCGCCGCCGTCGAGCGCCTGGCGCTCGCTCCCGGCGGTCACTGACCGGCCTCCCGTTCTGCCTCGGGCTCGGCCGCGCGGGCCAGCGCGGAGAGGTACTCAACGTCGTCCAGGCCCAGGCCGTAGGGATTCGGGTTCTTGCTCCGCACGTGCTGCTGCCCGGCCCAGTCGCGATACTCCTGCCGCGCCCGGGCCGCGCTGATCCCGGTAGCGGCCGCAACCTGCTCCCACGAGGCGCCGGCCCGCACGGCGCGGTCGATCCGGGCCTGGCTGCGCTGGTAGTAGCGGGCCAGGACCTCGCCTGCCGCCATCATCTCCAGGTGCTCGGCCGCGGTGAGCGGCTCGCTCCCCTGGGAGAGCACAGGGTTTTGCGAAAGCGCGCAGGCTTCGCGGATCCGCAGCCCGGTGAACCGCTCGCAGGCCGCACCGGCGTCTATGTAGCGGGAACTCGCGGCCTCGTAAGTCAGCGGGCGCGGCGCGGTGTCCTGCGCGGCGCCGGTGTCGTCCTGGCCTGTCATCTTGAGACCTCCTCGTAGGGACCAGCGCGCGCCAGGCATTCGGTCACGGGACCAGAGCAGCGGCGGCCGGCGGCTCCCCGCACCTGTCGGCCGAGGACTCCGGGCACGGCCAGGACAATGGTGCCGCAGTCGGGCTTGACGGCAAACCCGCCCTCCCAGCGCAGGACCCGGTAGCACGTGTCTTCCATGATGACAGTGACAAGCTTGCCGACACCTATTTAATAGGTGGTATCAGTGCTCACGCTCCGTGAAACGCGTCGTCCTGTCGTCAGGCGCTCTTCGTTCCCCGAGGGGTCGGTCGGCTTGAGGTAAAGAGTCCTGCCGGCACAGAAGCCAGCAAGCGCAGCCCGCGTCGCCCCGTGCAGAGACGGGATTCCGCGAGGCCTCGCTGCCGGTAGCCCGGCCTCAGTGCCCGGCTTCGTAGCTAGGGAGGGCCTCAGCGGGGATCCGGCCCCGGTCGGAGACCTCCAGGCCCTGCTCGCGGGCCCATGCAAGGGTCGTTAATGGGGTGGCTGGCGTGGCCAGGACCGCGTGCCAGGGCGGCCGGATGGGAGTCCCCGCAGATCCCCCGCAAGTCGGCCATCCCGGTGGCGTCCCCACAGGAAGCCCACGGACGAAACGGCACTCCATGGTGTGTCCCAGCACGCTGTTAAAATGGCTTTATAAGCCCGTGACGTGCAGCTACGCAGGTCAGACGGGCTGACGAGGAGAGCTGGTCCGACGTGGACAGACCTTCTGAAAAGCGGAAGGCCGGCGGTTCGACCCCGCCCCTGACCACCTTCTCAATCCTGCGGAGTCACTCCCTGGGCCTTCAGGTAAGCCATCAGATACGACGCAGTCTCCTGGAGCCCTGCCTGAGGAACACCGGAAACCGAGCGGTCGATCGCTTGCCGGAACGCCGTATTTCTGTAGCGCTTGCCCTCCATCACTACGACGTTCGAGTGCTCGCGGGCGAGGAAATCGACGAGCGGAAACACCGGATCCGCGGCGCTGGACAGGATTTTCATGTGCTGTGAGAACTCGGCCAGATCGACGTACTGGAACAGAATCCCGTAGTCCTCGTTGATCTGCATGGTCACGTCGACGATGTTGTAGTACTCGTCGACTGTCACATGAAAAACGGGCTCCTGCGAGTCAGATGAGGTCATGACGGCGACGATGTTATGGGCGGCTATGTCGACAGGCATGAAGCTCAGCTGGACGTCAGTGTTCGGGGCTATGCCGTACTTGATCATGAAGGAAAGCAGACGTACGACGATGTCACTGGAGTGCCCGAACCCTGCAGTCGATGCCGTCAGGAAGGCCGGACGATAGATGGTCGCATCCACGCCCTGCTCTCGCGCCCGGAGTATAAGTTGCTCGGAGACCCACTTCGTCTGCGCGTACCCGAAGTCGAGGCCGAGCATCTCAGGGTTCGAGTCGTGCTCGTAAAGATTTCGCTTGTCCGACCATCCGAAGATCGTCGTGCTTGAGATGAAGTTGAGTTGCTTGCGACGCGAGGTACACGCCAGGGCGATCAGCTCCCGGGTAGCTTCGACGTTCGCTGCCCGGAGTGCCTGATAATCGAGAACATAATCGACCAGGGCCGCATTGTGGATGATCGTGTCCGTCGTCTCCGCCAGCTGGGACCAGGCCGCCTCTGAAAGTCCGAGCCGCGGGCTCGCCACGTCGCCGCACACCGCGCGCACCCGGGCCTCGAAGGCGATCGCAGTGCGGGCGTCGTACAGACCCGCCACCTTAAGGGCGGTCTTCAGCCGCTCCCGTGCTGCCGACGGATCGGCTGCACGCATCAGGACTGTGTAGGTCGCGCTGGTCTGATCGAGCAGGCTCCGGAGGAGGAACGGCCCGAGGAATCCGGTAGCTCCCGTCAGGAGCACCTGACCGAAGTGCCCTTCCGCCCGCGGCACGCCGGCGACATCCAGTGCGGCGAGCACTGCATCCTTCCGCATTGCGGCGGCTTCGCTCTCCTCACGCTCGCGCTTGATCTCGGTCAGGTCCGCGCGCAGCCTGCTGGCCCAGTCAGCCGAACCCTCCCGGAGTCCCCGGAACAGCGCGGATATCTCGGCGACAGTCAGACGCTGCACAACCGGCATGTGCAGGTCATCTTGCAGATCGAGCGCATCAGCCTGGACCACCGCTCTCTCCAGGATCACCAGGAGCTCGGCCATCGCCAGCGAATCGAGCCCGAGGTCGCCGGGCGTGGCGTTCTCGTCCCCGCTGAGTGCGTACGCCGCCAGGAAGCGCTGGTAGCGTGCATGAACGTCCAGAGTCGGTGCTTCGTCCAGGCCCATGGCATCGCCGTCGCGCTCATGAATCTCGATCGTGCGCAGGCCGCCGTCTAGCCACCTCTCGCGAGTCAGGCTTCTGGCGACCTTCCCTGAGGTCGTCCGCTTGATGGCCTGGCGGCGAACGAAGACGATCGTGTGCGGCCCCGTGTAACCGTGCGCGCGGAGCGAGCTACTGACCTCATCGGGGTGCGGCAGGTCGGCCGGATTTCCGACGCCGGCGACCACGATGAGCCGCTCCTCGTCGTCGTGGCCACGGAAAGCGGCCACGCTTCCGAGCTGAATCTTCTCGGAGCTACTTTCGACGGCCGCCTCGAGGTCCTCGGGATAGTAGTTCTCGCCCCTGAGAATGACCATGTCCTTCAGTCGTCCGCAGACGAACAACTCGCCATCGCTGAGGAATCCCAGATCGCCTGTGCGAAGGTACTGGCGCGAGTCATCGGGATCGCTGGTGATCGAGTTGCCGAACACCTGCTCGGAAAGCTCAGGCTTGTTCCAGTACGCCTGGCACGTGCTCTTTCCGGCAAGCCAGATCTCCCCGATGCCGTTGCTGCCGACGGCCGCTCCGAGGTCCGGGTCCACGATCCGCACGTAAACCCCGTCCAGAGGCTCGCCGCAGCTGATCAGCTCCAGCTGCTGGTCCGGGGGAGTGCCCTCGGCAGCCATCACGACCTCGCGCGCGTACATCGACTTGCGGCTGAGCTTGACTGATCGCCGTCCCGAGCTGGCGACCGCCAGCGTGTTCTCCGCGAGCCCGTAAGCCGACACGTGCGCCGCCGGACGCAGGCCGTACTTCTCGAATCGTTCCAGGAAACCGCGGTATGTGCTCGGCCTGACTGCCTCGGAGGCGTTCATCAGGACTCGAACAGAACTCAGGTCCAGGCCCTCGAGCGCGGCATCCGGGACTCGCTCGGGAGACAGGCAGTACTCGAAGCCGAAGTTCGGCGATGACGTAGCCGTGGCCTTGTACCGGCTGATCGTCTCCAGCCAAAGAGCGGGTCGCCGCAGGAAGTCGAGCGGCGAGAAACCGTAAGTTGTGCCTCCCGTGACCATCGGGAAAAGGTAGTAGCCGATCAGTCCCATGTCATGAAACTGCGGCAGCCAGGAAACGCCGATATCCTGATGATCGGTGGTTGAATGGCAGTTGCTGATGAGATTCTGGTGCGATACGACGACGCCCTTAGGCGCTCCGGTCGATCCGGAGGTGTACTGCAGGAAGAGCGTGTCGCCCGGGCTGTCGACGGCGTCCGCGCGCGCGGCGCCCTGCAGCCGGTCGGTGGCGAGCCATCGGGCGCCGGCATGAGCGAGAGAGTCTTCCGAGCCGAGCCCGCCAGCAGCGTCATTACCGCCGATGGACGCCGATCCGAGCGATGAATCTGTCAGGGCCAGACTGGCCTGACAGTCCAGCATCACGGAGGTGAGTCGTGCGACCGCGCCCTTCCCGACTGACGTGGCCGGCGGGATAGGGACGGGAATGACTCCTATGCGCGCGCAGGCGACAAACGAGGCCACCATCTCCAGCCCCGGCGGGTAAACCAGCGCCACGCGATCGCCGCGCTGAAGGCCAGTTTCACTGCGGAGATACTCCGCAAGGAAACGAGTCCTGGCGTCGAACGCCTGGTATGTGTAAGTCTCGCGCGTATTCCCGTGGCGATCGAGGAACGAGCTGAAGCACTTGTCAGGGTTAATTCCCGCCCAGTGATTCAGGTAGCCAAGAATCGTATCCAACTACGCCACCCCTCTTGCAACACGCTGTTGCTATTTCCGCTCAGGACGGCGCGCCGGATGCTGCCGGCCCCGATGGTATCAGGATGAATGTCCCCGTTGTCGTGTAAGGGCCGCATCATCCGCGCTCACCCATCTCCGCCCGTCCGCCGGTTTCCAGCGCCAGGGCGCTGAGGGCTCGCGAATCGGCAGCCCGCTAGACGCGGCCGGTACCCTTGCTGACGCCGCGGCGCTCGGCCGCTTCCAGGGCGGCGCCCGCAGCTGCGGCTCCTGGCCCTGATCGATTGCGGCACCCTTGCCCTGACCGGCGCGGTCTTCGACGGCGTGGCCCGGGCGAATGAGCAGAAGCTCGCCCGGCCGCTGATGCATGCGCCCGGTCCCGGGATGCTGCTGGCCGACCGTAACTTCCCCGGCTGGATGAACCGGAACATTCCGGAACGCCCCGGAGCACCCGCCCGCCCCCGGACTCGGCCCGCCCGTGGCTGAGCCTGATCGCTGATCGTAGAGTTCGCAGATCAGGCCCACGACCGAGTTCTGGCACGGTACAGGCCTCGGCCCGGGGGCGCCGCTCTAGCAGCCACCCCGAGAAGTAGGAGCCCTGCCCCAGCTTCGGGACGGCCAGGTCGATGCTGCCCGCCCAGGTGTCCCACTCCCGGTGCCGGTAGCCGTTGCGGGAGTTGACCCGGTCGTGGCTGCGCTCGCCGTAGCTGGCGTGAAGCTGAAATAGTAGGCCTGGATGCGCCGGTTGTCTCAAAGGCGAGCGCGGGCTGACACGGAGTCTCCGCTGCGCTACTGCGTCCCGAGGATGCGCAGGCCGTGATGCTCGGTGAAATCCTCGTAGTCCTTGAGGTTCAGCGTTGCGAGCGGGGCTTCGTAGGCGAGGCAGCAGGCTGCGATCCACATGTCGTTGACCGGGCGGGGCCTCCCGCGCAGGCTGGCTTCTGCCGACAGGCGGCCCCAGATGGTGGCAACTGCCTCATCGCCGGGCAGCACGGGGATGCCGGAGAGCCAGCCGGCCAGTTCCTGGCGGCGGTGAGGACCCCAGCGGCGGATCTCGGCCCACTTGGTGAGCTCGCCGAACGTCACAAAGGAGATGAGCGGCTCGCGGCCGATCAGGCGCGTGCCCAGCGGCCCGGTGAGCTTGCGCCGGTGTAGTAACGACGCGACGTCGGTGTCGAGGATGACGGGCTGCACGGCGGGCGGTCAGGCGAGGTCGCGGTGGCGCTCGGCGTAGGTGAAGGCCAGGAACTCCTCGAGTTCCTCGTCGGACTCGAAGGTGTCAGCCGCGAGATCATCGAGGGACTGGATCGGCCTGGTGTTCTTGGCCGCGAGCAGCTGAGCGGCCGACAGGCGCGGCCGCGCTGACGCGCCTGCAGAGCTATCAGCGCCGGATGTGCTCACTGGGACCTCCGCCGGTGCGGTTCGTGGCTGCTGTCCAGCATATGCGCGGCCGTGGCATGGCAGCGGATGCCGGGGCGGACTCACCTGGTTCTAAATCCAGGGACCCGTCATCCTGATGGGCAGAGAGGGTCAGGGGTTCAAATTAGCTGGACTACAGAGGAAGCGCCAGTTCAGCAAGGATTTCCGGGGCGCGCTGCACCCCGCAGCAAGATCGTCTGACCGTCATCCGACCGTCGGACTGGGGGTGATGGGGTGGCACTCAGCCTCACAAATCAAATCAAAACGGGGCAGGCGGACGCTCCTTATTACTGCCGGCCGCTTCGGACGAGCCGTGTCTGGAAGACGCAGTTTTCCGGCCCCGGGGCGGGTTTCAGAAGCAGCTTTACCCGGCGACTGGTCCCCGATGGCGACCATGCTGCCGGCCAGTGAACCCAGCAACGTCCGGATGGTAAGGAGAAGGTCTACGGTTCGATTCCGTAAGGGGGCTCCCAGTATGTGGAGCTTTTTCGAACGTGCAACCGGGTACCTCACCCTCCGAAAAGTGCCATTCGAGTGGCACTCGCGACGCTGCCCCGCCTGGCTGAGCAGGGGTGTTCTGCAGCGGTGGAAACGGCAGAGCGTCTCCCGCGTCGGGAAGAGGTACAGGTATGAGGGTTGCACTCATGCGTCGGCCATCTGCCTACCTCAGGCGCTACGTAGAGCGAGTAACATCGTGATGGTATGAATGCTGGGCGGAACAGAACGCCCATTCGGAGCGGGTAACCCGCCGCTTGGTTGGTTGTGGCGCAGGCGGCCAGATTCACCCGTTCTGTGCGTGCTCAGCCCTGACAGCCGCTCGACCGCTCTGGACGCCTGCGATCGCCACCGCCCGGCCCTGCGCCCAGATGATCACGCAGCGCGCACGCCGGATCGGCGCCGCCCAGTGGGCATCCCAGCAGCCGTTGGCCTGCGCAACACCGCCCTTTGGCTCACGGGTTCTCGGCGGGAGGTGTCACCTACGGCTCGGTCCCCAAGCTAACGACGGCGCAGGTCAGCCACTCAATCGTGTATTTGAGCGGCACAGGCTTCCGGCGGCCGGCTCAGCGACCGAGGTAGGCCAGGACTGCAAGCACGCGGCGGTTGTCGTCGTCCGAGGGTTGCAGGTCGAGCTTGGTGAAGATGGTCGAGGTGTGCTTGGCGATGGCCCGCTCGGTGACGACCAGATGCTGCGCGATGGCTGTGTTCGAGCGGCCCTCGGCCACCAGCTCTAGTACCTGGCGCTCTCGCGGGCTGAGCCTGGCCAGCGCGCGGTCTGGGGTGTTTCGCTCCAGCAGTCGGGCGATGACCTCCGGATCCATCGCAGTGCCGCCGGCCGCTACCCGTTTCATCGCGTCGACGAACTGGTCGCTGTCGAACACGCGGTCCTTGAGCAGGTAGCCGACGGCGCCGGAACCGTCGGCGAGCAGCTCGCGGGCGTAGAGCTGCTCGACGTACTGGGAGAGCACCAGAACCGGCAGTCCGGGTACCTCGCGCCGGGCCTGCAGGGCGGCCCGCAGTCCCTCGTCGGTAAACGACGGGGGCAGCCGCACGTCCACTAGGGCCACGTCCGGCCGGCGCTCGATGACGGCCCTGAGCAGGTCGGGCCCGTTGTCCACGGCGGCGGCGATCTCGAAGCCGTAGGCCTCGAGCAGCCGGATCAGGCCGTCCCTCAGTAGGAAGAGGTCTTCGGCGATGACAACTCGCACGGCAGCTCCATCCTCACCACGGTCGGGCCGCCCGGCGGGCTGCTCAGCGCAAGGATCCCATCGAAGGCCCCGAGCCGGCGCTCGATGCCGGACAGGCCGCTGCCGCGGGAGGCATCCGCGCCGCCGTGCCCGTCGTCGGTGACGTCGATCCGCAGCAGGCCGCGTTCGTGCCTCATGTCGATCCAGATCCCCCTGGCGTGCGCGTGCTTGGCCGCGTTGGCCAGCAGCTCGCTGACCGCGAAGTAGGCGGCGGACTCGACCGGCGCCTCCGGGCGGCCCGTCAGGTCGGCGACCAGGTGTATCTTCATCGGGCTGTCCATGGCCAGCGCGCGTATCGCGTCGGCCAGCCCGCGGTCGGCGAGCACCGGCGGATGGATACCGCGTACCAGGTCGCGCAGTTCGGCCAGTGCCCTGGCTGACGAGTTCCTTGCCTCGATCAGCAGCGCTCGCGCTGCTGCCGGGTTGTCGTCGAGCACTCGCTCGGCAGCTCCCAGCGTCATGCCCATCGCCACCAGGCGGGCCTGCGCGCCGTCGTGCAGGTCCCGCTCGATGCGATGTACCTCGGCCGCCCGGGTGTCCACGAGCTCAGAGCGGCTCTTGGTCAGGTGCCGCACCCGCAACGCGAGTTCCGCCTTCGGGGTCGGGGCGAGCAGCAGGCGTGCCCACCTGAAATATGCCGTGATCAGCCACCGGCCGGTCCAGAGGCCAAGCAGCACGAACACCACGCCGAGCGGTACCGACAGCCAGGCGGTGAGCGGGCTGGTGACGTGGATCATCGCGTACCAGTTGCTTCCACCCGCGTCGGTTATGGGCTTCCACACGGCCGGCATGACGATGCCGAACAGCCCCCAGAGGAGCAGCGAGGCAGGAATCAGCGCGATCACTCCGCCGATGGTCGAGTCGACGGTCAGCCATAGCAGGTCCCGCCAGGTCGCGCGATCGGTCAGCAGCCACCCCAGCCGCCGCCACCCGCTGCCATCAGGGCCCTCGTCGCCCGGCCGCCGGAGGTACGGGATACCGACGTCTACGCCGGTCCATTCACCGGCCAGCCTCCGGACGCGATCAGCCAGCCTGCGGACGGCCAGCAGGATGCCAGGTATCAGGAACAGCCCGATGCCGAGCACGACGAACGTCACCGCGAAGGCCAGCGCCACCCACAGCCCCACCCCGGCCAGCATCAGCCCGGCCAGCGCCAGCCCGCGGCCGGCCGCGAGGAGCCCCCCGCCGATCCGCGAACTTGGCCAGCTTTGCTGGGCGATCACTTTGCTGCTCATGGTGGATTCCTTCGCACTCCGGTCCGGGCCGCTTCCGCGGGGTATGCCTGCTGGCTTGGATTCCCAGTGTGGCAAGCAACCAGCCGGGCGCGCAGTGGCGCTCGGCCCCCAAACAGGGGTGTTGCTAGGTGTACCCCCGAGTCGCCGCTTAGCCCTATGTCTGGCGGTGCCGGGGCTCCGTAGCGTTGCTGACAGGGCCGGTGAACCGCGTCGGCATAGTACCCGGGAGTGCCGCGCCCACCGGGCGAGGTCAGATGCCGCGCGCTATCCGAGAGAGGCCACCATGAGCCATTCGCTTAGTTCAGTATTGCCGCAAACTGGTCGCCGAACCGATCCTGGGCGCCAGCCCCGCGCACGGGCGCCTGTGGTAGAGCGCATAGCGGGGTGGAGCGTAAGGCACCGCAAGACTGCGGTGCTCGGCTGGCTCGCCCTGGTTGCGGCCGCGTTTGCCGTCGGCCAGCTGCTGGGCACCCCCAACCTCCCGCAGAACGACCCGGGCCAGTCCGGGCGGGCGGAGCACACCCTGCAGCAGCTCCGTGTGACCACCCCCCCGGCCGAGAGAGTGCTGATCCAGGCGCGCGTGCCCGGCGCGACACTTGGCACCGACCCCGCGATGCGGCAGGCGGTCCGGCAGGTGGCCGCCGCCCTGGGTGGCCTGCCGCACGCAGCCAGCGGCATCCGCTCGCCGCTGGGTCCCGGCGGCAGAAGCCTCGTCTCCGTCGACGGGCGGAGCGCGCTTGTCACGTTCAACGTCCCAGGAAACCCGGACAACGAGGATCAGGCGGTGCTCCCTGCGCTGGACGCGGTAGCGGCTGTGCAGGCGAGCCAGCCGGGCCTGCTCGTTCAGGAGGCCGGTGATGCGAGCATCGACCGGGCTGCGAATGCCCTGCTCGGGCAGGACTTCCGTAGGGCCGAAGAGAGTTCCGTGCCGATCACGCTCGTGCTGCTGCTCGCCGTGTTCGGCGCGCTGATCGCGGCGGGCATCCCGCTGCTGCTGGCCGCCACCGCCGTGATAAGCGCCATCTCACTGCTGACCATACCCGGTCACTGGCTGCCTGTCGGGTCGAGCACGTCGGAGGTCGTCCTGATCATCGGGATGGCCGTCGGCGTCGATTACTCGCTGTTCTACCTGCGCCGCGAGCGCGAGGAGCGCGCCGCGGGGCGCGGCGCCGCCGACGCGCTGCGGATCGCCTCCGGCACATCCGGCCGGGCGATCGTGATCTCCGGTCTGACCGTGATGACCGCGCTGGCTGGGCTGTTCCTGTCCGGGTACAGCGTGTTCACCGGCATCGCGATCGGCTCGATGATAGTGGTCGGCCTGACCGTGCTCGGCTCGCTCACCGTCCTGCCCGCGCTGCTGTCCCTGCTCGGCAGCCGGGCGGACAGGGGCAGGATCCCGTTCCTCGGCCGGCGCCGCACCGCCGCGCGCCCGTCGCGGCTGTGGGCTGCGCTTGTCCGCCGGGTGGTGCGCCGCCCGGCTGCCTGGGGCGCCGTGGCAGCAACCGCCATGCTCGCGCTCGCCGCGCCCGCGCTCGGCATGCGTATCGGCAATCCGCCGGACGGCGGCTTCCCGGCGAGCCTCCCGGTGGCGCAGACACAGGCCAGGATCGACAATGCATTCCCCGGCAGCCCGGCCCCGGCCCAGGTGGTCGTGACCGCCCGCAGCCCCGCCGACCTGACCAGCGCATCACTGCGCGCCGCGATCACCGGGCTGCGGGCCGCCGCAACCGCCGGCGGCCCGATCCGCCACCCGGTCACCGCGTCCGCGGTAGCGGGCGGTCGCGCGCTGATCATCGACGTTCCGCTGGCGGGCATCGGATCGGATTCCGTTTCGAATGGGGCTCTTCTTGCCCTTCGCGACAGGATCCTGCCGGCCACACTGGGCAAGGCGCCCGGAGTCAGCTGGGCAGTGGCCGGGCAAACCGCGGGCAACCACGACGACGTCGCGGCACTGCACTCGCGCACGCCGCTGGTCCTCGCCGTCGTTGCCGTGCTTGCGTTCCTGCTGCTGCTCGTCGCGTTCGGCTCGGTGGCGATCCCGCTGGTCTCGGTCGGGCTGAACCTGCTGTCGGTCGGCGCCGCCTACGGCCTGATCACGCTGATCTTCCAGGACGGCAGGCTGCAGAGCCTGCTGGGCTTCACCAGCTACGGGGCGATCGTGCCGTGGATCCCGCTGTTCATGTTCGTGTTCCTGTTCGGGCTCAGCATGGACTACCACGTGTTCATCCTGAGCCGGATCCGCGAGCTGCACTGCCGGGGCGCCACCACGAACGACGCCGTGATCGGCGGCATCTCCAGCAGTGCCGGGGTGGTGACAAGCGCCGCCGTGATCATGGTGGCCGTCTTCTCTATCCTCGCCACGCTGTCCCTGATCCAGCTCAAGATGCTCGGAGTAGGCCTGGCGGCGGCCGTGCTCATTGACGCGACCGTGGTCCGCGGCATCCTGGTGCCCTCGGCCCTGGCACTGCTCGGCGAGCGCAGCTGGTGGCTGCCCACCTGGCTGTCCTGGCTGCCCGGCAGCAGGCTGAATGAGGTTCCCCCCACGGCCCCGCGCAGGCCCGGACAGAAGGCGGGTGCGCCGCCTCGCTAGCGCCATGTTTCATGATCGCGGCTGACTTGTGCACTAATAATATGACCCACAATCAGCCACGATCATGACTTGCGCCGTCACGACGTCCGGGGCGATGCCGTTGTAGGCGGCGGAGCGATCCCGGCTGGCGAAGCGGGTGACCCCGACGACCTCACCGATGACGTCGCGCCACGATCATCCCGCGCGCCTTCAACCGGTCCACGCAACCTCGGCGAGTCGACTGAAGTGGGGCACATCACACACCGCTGGCGACCTAGCCGGATTCGCCCGCAGCCTCAACAACAGGCGCCGCAAAACCCTCGGATGCCTGACCATCAGAAAGCTCGCGGTTGCCTCGCACCAGTCCGGTCTGAGCGATCTGCCGGAATGCCAGTGGAGGTCGCCGGCCGAGCTGCTTGTCGGTCTCGCACTACGGCTGCTGCCACGCGCTACCTCATGCTCGCTGACACGCTGTATGCGGCAAGAGCGCGTGTCTCTTGCAGTGAGATGGGCATCTGGTCGTTCCGGGATGTCGAGACGGGCAGCACAGCTCCGTCCTGATAACGGGAGCGCCCACCGGGCGCGGCAACCGAAAAGGAGAGCCGTCATGGACTGGAAGCTGGAAGTTGTGGTGGTCCCGGTCACCGACATCGACCGCGCGAAGAGCTTTTACGTCGGCAAGCTGGGGTTTCGCCTTGATGCTGACACCCGGCCCGCCGCGACCATGCGGGTGGTGCACATGACACCGCCCGGGTCGGCGTGCTCGGTGGTCATCGGGCCGGTCCAGGTCCCTGAGGGCACCGGCCCGGGAGTGAGCGCCAGCATGCAGCTGGTGGTCACCGACATCGAGGCGGCCCGCGCCCAGCTGGCCAGCCGCGGCATCGAGGTGTCGGAGATCCAAGCGCTCGATCCCCGCGATGGCGGGAAGTTCATCTTCTTTACCGACCCCGACGGCAACAACTGGGCCGTGCAGGAAGTCCGGCAGCGGGTCGGGGCGCCGCTGGGTTAGCCACCTGGTAGCTGACATACTCGCGTGTCGGCCCGCCACCAGCTGCCCCGTGCCGCCCGCAGGCGCACCGGCGGGCGGCGCGATCCTGCCCTGTTATGCCGGGCGCTCGCCAGTACAACCGAGAGGACAGTACAAGCCACGCGAGACGGTCACGCGGTGACCAGGATCCACTGCGCTCCAGTCACGACCCAGTTGCGAATGGATGCCCAAATCCCCGTTTGACACACTTCCGTTCAGCGGCATGAGCAGACGTCTGGACCGTACCCGCTTCGGTGGACACCCGGCTTAGCTGCCCGATTCGTCGGGAGAATGAGAAATGGGTTCGACACGCCGCGCATTTACGCCGGAGTACAAGGAGCAGTCGGTAGCTTTCGTCATTGACGGCGGCCGTCCGGTCGCTGAGGTCGCCCGCAACATCGGCGTCCATGAGATGACCCTGGGCAAGTGGGTGAAGGTGGCACGAGAGGCCGCGGAATCCGGGAAGAACCCGGATGCGCCGCTGGGCGAGTCCGAGCGGGCCGAGCTGGTCCGGCTGCGAGCTGAGTCCCGGGATGACAAGTCCGCGATCGCCGAGCTGCGGATGCAGGCAGCGTTCGCAGGAAGAGTGGCGACCTGGTTCGCGAAAGACAAGCAGTGAGATTCGCTGCCATCGCGGACTGGGCTGATTCGGGCACCTGCCCGGTGTCATTCATGTGCACGCACCTGGGCGTGTCCCGCTCCGGCTATTATGCCTGGCGGGCCGCGGAGCCGTCCCAGCGGTCAAGGGACGATTCCGTGCTCCTGGCGATCATGAAGAAGATTTACCTGGAAGCCCGCGGCAACCCGGGCGTCCGCCGGATGCGCGCGGGCCTGGCGGCCCTGGGCCAGCTGGTGTCCCACAAGCGCGTTCACCGGCTGATGCAGGCCGCCGGCCTGCAAGGACGTCACCCGAAGGCGTGGAAGCGGACCACCATCGGGGGGGACAAGCCGGTCCCGGCGCCCGACCTGATCGGCCGCGACTTCACCGCCGCGCTCCCCGATGCCCGCTGGTGCGGCGACGTCACCTACATTAAGACCTGGGACGGATGGGCTTATCTCGCGACCGTCATCGACCTTTACTCACGCAAGGTAATCGGCTGGGCGATCGCCGCGCACATGCGCACCAGCCTCATCACTGCCGCCCTCGACATGGCCATCGCGGCCCGCAAGCCGCCTGCCGGGGTGATATTTCATTCCGACCGCGGATGCCAGTACACTTCCTCGGCGTTCGACGAGTACTGCGCGAGGAATAATATCAGGCGGTCTCTCGGCCGGACGGGAATCTGCTACGATAATGCCGTATCGGAATCGTTCTTCGCGACGTATAAGAAAGAGCTGATCCACACCCGGCCCTGGCCCTCGCTCGCCGATCTCGAAAGGCAGACTGCTGACTGGATGCATAACTACTATAACCCCATCCGGAGGCATTCGACGCTCGGGTACTTGACGCCCGAGGAATACGAACTAGGATATAGGCAGCTCAGTCAATTGGCAGCCTAATCCGGTGTCCAAAAAAGCGGGAACACTCCA
>Ga0209839_10000616_pt1 | contig 18056 bp, 17 predicted proteins | sample OrgsoiDNA2013050_FD_185800 | JGI IMG/M metagenome (GOLD analysis project Ga0209839, IMG submission 185800) | Permafrost soil microbial communities from the Arctic, to analyse light accelerated degradation of dissolved organic matter (DOM) -... | ecosystem: Environmental > Terrestrial > Soil >... | reverse complement strand
GAGTCGCGCGAGCACCCGGACGAGGGCTGGCGCAAATTGCCCCAGGGCAATATCGACGACGATGCACCGTGCGACCCACAGCGTGAGCCAACGCTCGAACACGCCAAGCGCAGGAGCAGCAGGCGCGGTTGCAATCGCGGCGTCGCTCGTGCTGTATCGCGTCCGATCTCGCGCACCTTGTTCTGCAGAGACAATCGGTCGATTTTCGCGATCGGTAGGCTTGCGAAGAGCCGGATGCGCGTCGTAAGTAGATGGCACGCGTCTGAGAATGCCTTGCGCTTGGCCGCGTCGCTGCCTTCGACCGTCGTCGGATCCGGCACTCCCCAGTGCGCAATGACCGGCTGCCCGGGCCACACCGGACAGACTTCTCCCGCGGCGTTGTCGCCGACGGTGATAACGAAGTCGAGCGGAGGAGAATCGAGTTGCGCGAACTCGGACCAGCTCTTGCTGCGAAGATCCTCGGTCGACATACGATTCGCCATGAGGAATTCGAACGGAGCGATATGCGCAGCGCAGTGGAGTTCAAGCGAACTCATGCCCAGCCGTGTTCGGCGACTGACGCGGCTTGTCAAACTCGTTCCGGGAAGGTGCGACATCGACCTTCTGCAAAGCCAACAAATGGTCGCGCATGCTGGTGATTGTATGCAGGCGCATCGGCTCCGGGAGCTTGACCAGTTGCCGGCTGTCCGTTTGGAGAGCGGCAGGTGTGGTTGCGTCGTGCTGATGTGTCTGTGCGCCTGCAAGTAGCACATACCCATAAGCCGTGGCGGCCACCAAAGCCACCACAGTCCTCAACTCGAACTGCTGCCCGATCCCCTCGAGCCGCCATCGGCGTCATGTGCTTGCGAACGTTCATCCGGAGTCCGTTCGACATCGCGGCTGGGGTGGCGCGTCTGTTCTTGCTTTCGTTACGACGGACTCGCCAGGCCCGGCGCTCGCTTTCCAGTTTCGACTCGCTGCAGCAGTCTCGCCCAGCCGTCGTCGACTTCGTCTTGTAGTGTTTCGATGTCGGCCGAGCTCAAATGCCGATAGCGGCGCTGCAGCCCCAGATAATCGCTCATCGGACGCGTCTTCGACGTGTAGTTGAGCGTATAGGTGCGCCCGTTCTCGACTTCGTAGAGCGGGAACGCGCCGCTCTCGACCGCATAACGCGCGGCGGTCAGGCCCGCGTCGTCGGGCAGCCCCCAGCCGTCGAGGCAGGGAATGAGTAGCGTGATGATTCGCATGCCATGTATCGTCTTGGCCTTCTCGACCTTGCGGAGCAGGTCGGGCAGGAAACCGACGCTCGCGGTGGCCGCGTAAGGCACGTCGTGTGCCGCCATGATCTCGATGAGGTTCTTCTTGCGCGAGGTCTTGCCCGCGGGGGTCGAGCCGGTGCTCGCCAGATGAGGCGTCGAGGAGGACTTTTGCGCCCCGGTGTTCATGTAGCCTTCGTTGTCGAGGCAGAAGTAGATGAAGTTCTCGTTGCGCTCGGCTGCGGACGATAGGCACTGGAAGCCGATGTCGTAGGTGCCGCCATCGCCGGCGAGGACGATCACCTGCGTGTCGTGCTCGCCTCGCGCATCGAGTGCCCGGCGCAGGCCCGATGCCGCGGCGGCGCTTGCCTCGAGCGTGGGCTGATAGACGGGAATCTTGAGCGAGCTGTAAGGCTGCGGGCCCGCGATGATCGCCATGCACGAGGGTGGAATGATGGCCATCGTCTTGGGTCCGAGCGCGGCGAGCACGTGCCGCACCGACAGCGCATCGATGCAACCCGGACACGCCGCGTGCCCCGAGCAGAGAATGGAGTCTTCCGGCAATTCGAGTTTCTGCATGCGAATCACCTGACCCAGACCGAATGCGGCTGCGCTTCGCTCGCGCTTGCCATCCGGACGAAATCGGCGATCTTCTCCGGCGAGACATTGACGCCGCCCACGCCCGCGAGATAGCCGTGAATCCGGGGCGCGTCAGGCATGCCGTAGAGCGCTGCGCGCAATTCCTGGTGCAGCACGCCGCCGTGGCCGGGCGAATAGTTGCGATCGAGTACCAGCACCTCGGGAACACCGGCCAGGCCGGCGCGCAGCGCCTCCACCGGTAGCGGCCGAAACAGTCGCACCTTCAACAGGCCGACCATCAAGCCCTCATCGCGCATCGCATCGACCGCGTCGCGCGCGGTGCCGCACATGCTGCCCATCGCCACGATGACGGTGCGGGCGCCTTCGCAGCGGTAGCGCTCGACCAAGCCGTAGCCACGGCCGGTGAGTTCGCTCCATCGGCGGTCCGCCTCGAGAGCGGCCGCGGGGACCTGGTCCATCGCAGCGCCGAGCGCCTGGCGGTGGCGATAGAACATGTCCTGCGTCACCACGTTGCCCCAGGACTCGACGTTCGCGGTGTCGAGGCGATGTGCCGGCGCATACGGCGGCAGGAAGGCATCGACCATTTCCTGCGCCGGCACGCGCACCGGCTCGAGCGCGTGCGAGACGTAGAACGCGTCGAGGTTCACCATCACCGGCAGGAGTACCCGTTCTGCGACCCTGAACGCCTGGATCACCGTGTCGAGCGACTCCTGCGCGCTCTCCGTGTAGTACTGGATCCAACCGGTGTCGCGCTGCGAGAGGCTGTCGGTCTCATCGGGCCAGAACGCCCAGGGCGACGCAAGCGTCCGGTTGACATTGACCATCACGATCGGTGCCCGGGCGCCGCTCGCGTAATGGAGCAGTTCGTGCATGAGCAGCAGCCCCTGCGACGCCGTCGCCGTGAACACACGAACGCCCGCCAGGGAGGCCGGGATGCAGGCGGCCATCACCGAGTGCTCGGACTCGGGCGTAATGATCTCGGCGTCGAACTCGCCGTCGGCCTGGAATTCGGTGATCTTCTCGAGGATCGGCGTTTGCGGCGTAATCGGATAGAGCGGGACCACCTTGGGCCTCGCCAGACGCGCCGCCCAGGCGACCGCGTGGTTGCCGGTCAGGAGCATCGGCATTTCCCGCGCAATCGTTTCATCGCGCGCGTTCATCGCGCCTCCTCGAGCATTTTCATCGAGCCGGTCGGGCATTCCTTGACACAGAGGCCGCACCCCTTGCAGTAGTCGGCCAGCACTATGTAGCCGCCGGCCTCGCGCTTCACCGCGAGATCGGGACAGTAGTGAACGCAGTTGTCGCACTGGATGCAGGTGCCGCAGGAGAAGCAGCGCTCGGTTTCGGCGAGCGTTTGGTCGAGATCGAAGCCGATCTGAACCTCGGCGTCGCCGGCGAGCCGCTGCGCGGCGGGGAGCCGCTGCTCGACCGCACGCGCCTGCCCGGGATAATAGAACGTGTTGATCGCCGCAAGCTCGACAACGGGCTCGGGCTCGACATCCGCGCCTGCATCAGCTCCGTGCGCGCTCCCGCGCAACACGCGGTCGATCTCATGTGCGGCGCGCTTGCCCATGCCGATGGCCTCGGTCACGAAGCGCGCCATGCTCGCGACGTCGCCGCCGGCATACACGCGCTCGACGCTCGTCGCCTGACGTTGGTCGGCCTTGAGCAGCGCGCCATCGGCTTCGAGCACAGCGGCGAGCGGCGCGAGGTCGGGGTCCTGCCCGATCGAGGGGACAAGGGCATCCGCGTCGAGCGAGAATTCGCTGTCTGCGACCGGGGTCACCGTGAATTGCGCGCGCGGCGCACTCGCCTCGAACCGCACGCGCACGCACTTGAGCGCGAGGCCTCTCCTGCCCATGTCGACGGCCTCGGTCAGCATTGCGCCGTCGACCAACGCAACTCCTTCCTCCAACGCTTCGGCGACTTCCTCGCGCTGCGCTGGCATCTGCGACACGCTTTCGAGCGCAAGGATCGTGACCTCGTGCCCGGCGCGCCGCGCGCTGCGTGCGACATCGATGGCGGCACTTCCGCCGCCGATCACGACCACGCGCTTGCCGAGTGCGGGCGCGGCGCCGGCGTTCGCGCGCGCCAGGTAGTCGGCACCGTCCATAACCCAAGGCTTCGTGTAATCAATTCGTGGTAGGCGCTTCTGACACCGGGCGCCGATGGCGAGGTACACCGCGTCGAACCCGGTGCGCAGGCGCTCGAAGTCTTCGGGTGTCTCCATCGATTCACCGCAGCGCACGTCGATCCCCAGAGCCACGATGCGCGCGATCTCGCCATCGAGCACGGATCGCGCGAGGCGATATGACGGAATGCCGTAGCGCATAAGTCCGCCAAGCTCTGGACGCGATTCGAACACGGTGACCGCGTACCCGCGCCTTCGCAGATGGAAGGCTGCCGATAGTCCCGACGGTCCGCCGCCCACGACCGCGATCCGCTCCTCGCGCGGTGCTTCGATCGGTGCGAGCGCCCAATTCTCCGCGAGCGCCCGATCGCCGACATAGCGTTCGAGCCGGCAGATCGCGAGCGACCCGTCATAACCGGCGCGATTGCAGGCGGCTTCGCACGGGTGGTGGCAGATGCGCCCGGCCACCGCGGGAAAGGGGTTGTGGCGGGTGAGGATCTCCCACGCGCCGCGAAAGTCGCGCGCATGGGCACGGCCGATCCACTCGGCGATGTCGCCGTTCACCGGGCAGGCGGCGTGGCAAGGTGACGGTGCGTGGATGTGCTGCGGCAATGCGGCCCGCCACGTGCCGGTCTTGAACACCTCGGTCGTGCCGGTGGTCCAGATGCTCGGAACCGCATCTTTCGCATTCATGCCGCCGCCCTTTGCAGCTGCGCGTCGACCCACCGGTAGCCCTCCTCGCAAGCCGCGACGTTCTCGTCGCGCAGTTTCGGCGCCTCCTCGATGAGCACGCGGGTGAGCGCCTCGAGTTTCGGTGTCTCGATCGCCCGTGCAAACGCGCCGAGCAGTGCGGAATTAACGATCCGTCCCAAGCCGTGCCGGCGCGAAATCGAGATGCCGTCGACCGGAATCACCCGGTAGCCCGGCAGCTTCTCGGCGACCTGCTCGGGCGTCCTCGACGAGTTGACCACGATCAGCGTGTCGGGGCGGGCTGTCGCGAGCAGCCGGCTTTCGAGAAGGCTCGCGTCGAAGCATAGGATCGCGTCGGCCTGCTCGATGTCGCAGCGTACGCGGATCGGCCGGTCGTCGACGCGAATGAAGGAACTCACGGGCGTGCCGCGCCTCGCGCCGCCGTAGCTCGCGAAGGACTGCACCTGGCGCCCCTCGGCGAAGAACGCCATCGTCAGCAGGTTGCCGGCCGTCTGCGCGCCTTGGCCGCCTCGGCCCTGAATGATGATCTGCAGCAAGGGCTGGTCTCCTGTGGCGTCCGGCGCGATGGTCTGGCGTGCATTCCGGGGTGCGCAGCGGACGCAAGGTGTCCATTGTTACCGGGGTGCGCAAGTCGCGCCTTGTTGCAGATCAAAAAGGTCGCGATAAAAGCGGTGCAGCGCGTGGGGGTACTGCCATTTGTACCGTATAAGGTACACTTCTCCAATCCAGACTCCGCAACGGCTCGATGCCGCTTGCTTTCGACTGGAGAGCGGTAGCGAGCCAGTTCGCGAGTGGCTAAAGAGTCTTCCGAAGGATGAGCGCAAGGTTATCGGCGAGGACATTGCTTACGTTTAGTTCAAGTGGCCGATTCCACGCGTCGATCACTCCCCGATCGGTTATCTGGGAGGTTCGGACGTCGCTGGCCAATCGTATCGCGCGGACACTCTTCGCGGCCGAGGGCCGGCAGATGCTGCTGCTTCATGGGTTAATCAAGAAGACACAGCAGACACCGTTTGACGATATCAAGGTGGCGGAGAAACGCTTCAAGGAGTGGCAACATGGCGAAACGTAACCCACGCACTGGTTCCAGGTTTGATGACTTCCTGAAAGACGAAGGCTTCTTCGAGGAAGTTCAGGCGAAGGCACTTAAGCGTGCTCTCGCTGAACAACTGAGGGAAGGCATGCAGGCCGCGAAGCTGACGAAGGTGGACATGGCAAAGAAGATGGCGACCAGCCGCTCGCAACTCGACCGTGTGTTGGATCCAAGCAACGTTTCTGTTCAGTTGGATACGCTGATCAAAGCAGCGCGTGCACTCGGCAAAGAGATTGAGATCAAGATCAAACGCGCCGTCAAGAAAGAGGCTGCCTGAATGGCGCCAGAGGTGGGACGTTTGCTGGACTTTTGCGGCAGTGAGTTATGCACTGTTGTGCATGGTGATGAAGTTTGCGACGGACGTAACCGCCTACGAACCAGACGGTCGTGCGTTTGCATCCCGTCCTAGCGTGTGTTCAAAGCGGGGTCAATTAAATCGGAACATCTGAATGTCCCTGAGCGTTAAATGCGCTTGAGTGCCCAAAAACGAACCCAACCGAGAAGCACTAAGTACTTGATTGCTGTTCTTGTTTTTACCTTGGATTGACCGGCTGTTAATGCGCAGGTCCCCGGTTCGAGCCCTGGTCGGGGAGCCAACCTTCTGCATTTCCGCAGTAGCGCCTACTAACGGTTTTAAAAAACTGTCGCGTCGCGGGCGCCGGTAATCTCTGTTCTTTCCCGCACGGGACACCGCGGCAATGGCCCATCATTCGTCCTTAGTGTGGGTCGCCATTAAGGGTTGATCCTAGTCAACTCCCCGCGGCAATGGCCCATCATTCGTCCTTAGTGTGGGTCGCCATTAAGGGTTGATCCTAGTCAACTCCCTACATCAGTGGTCGGGGTAGCATCGCTGGAGAAGGATGAGGTCAACAGAGCAGACTTCGAGGGTCGCGCTCGAGTTGTGCCGGCACATGGCCAGGAGGGCGATTTGGCCAAGGCTGCGCAATTCTCCAAATGCAGGCCTGGGAGAGTTCCATGTTCGATAAATCGGTCAGAAGCGTCATGCAGCGCTGCAAGGTTCTCAAGGCTGTGCCGGAGACCCTCGTCAGCAAAGCTGCCAAGCTCATGGCAGCCAATAATGTCAGCGCAATCATGGTAATTGAAGATGATCGTCTTGTCGGAATTTTTACCGAGCGCGACGTCGTATTTCGCGTCGTCGCGCGGGGGCTTGACGCGCAGGCCACACGGCTTGCTGACGTGATGACGCGCGCACCGCGCACCGTCGATCCGGACAAGCCTTTCGGGTACGCATTGCTAGTGATGCAAGAGGAGGGTTTTCGCCACCTGCCCGTCATCCAGGACGGCAAGCCCATCGGAATCGTTTCGTCTCGCAGCGCGATGGATCCCGAATTGGAGGAGTTCGTATCTGAAGCAGAACGGCGAAGACACTTCGGGAAAAAACGCTAGGCTACACGCCTTTTGACCCCTGCGCGTTCTTGATCCGCGCACGCGCCCAGCTCTGCCTCAGGATCAAATCTGCTCCCCATCGAACGAGGGCTTCTGGCAGCCGGCGCGCAAGCGCAAGAGAACACTACTTCGATTGCACGTAGGCCGCGACCGCCTGGATTTCCGCCGGAGCGAGGTCCTTGACGATGCCGTGCATCACCGGAGTGGCGCGAACGAGCGACTGGATGTAGTTCAGCTGTTTCACCACGTACCTGGCGTGCTGCCCGGCGAGCCGCGGAAAGTCGGCCGTGCCCGCCGCATCTGCGCTGTGGTATGCCATGCACACCGGAATTCCGCGCTCGGGAAAGCCATTGTCGAACAATTCCATGCCTTTGGCGGCGAGCGTCGGGTCATCGCTTCGGCCACGCGCAGGCGGCTAGGCCGCGTAGCACGCAGCGATGCCGCCGATGATCGCCTCGTCGAGATTGCATCTATTCAAGCCGCAGCGGCCAATCAGCGAATCCGATTTGCCGTCGCCGGGCATCAAGCTTGCGCTCCTCGACCTGGCAATCGGCAAGTTGACGGGTGCCGGTTACGTACACATTGGCATGGATCACTTCGCGAAGTCCCACGACGAGCTAGCAGTGGCGCAGCGCGAGGGGAAGCTGCAGCGCAATTTCCAGGGCTACTCGACGGACACCGATTGCGATCTCTTATCGTTCGGCATTTCGGCGATCGGTAAGGTCGGCGCAACTTACAGCCAGAACGTGCGCATCCTCGATGATTATTACGACCGGCTCGACGCCGATGCATTACCGTGTTTTCCCGGCTGGCAGCTCTCTGCCGACGACCTGTTGCGGCGCGATGTGATCCAGGCGCTCATGTGCCAGTTCACTGTCCCATTCGAGCGCCTAGAAGCCGTGCATGCCATCGTGTTCCATGAATATTTCGCAACCGAGCTCGAGGCACTCAAACGGCTGGTCGACGACGGATTGATCGAAATCGCGTCGGACGCGATCATCATGACGCGGCGCGGCCGGCTCCTGGTTCGCACCGTGGCCATGGTATTCGACTACTATTTGCGCGAGCAGCGCGAGCAGCGCGAGCAGGCTCTCTACTCGCGCGTGATCTGATCGATTTCGTCGTCTAGTCCATGGCAAGCCGGGACAACAGCTCGAAGTGAATGCGAACGCTCGGGATCGAGTCGATCGCCACCGAGTGCAACCAAGCGCAACCAAGACTCATCGCTGTCTGCTAGGATCAGCGCGTACCTGCGCTGGAATGCGCAGACGGTGATGCTCGCGGAGTTGCTGCGCACGATCGCGACGATCGGTTATCGAGGTTATCCGTCTGACTGAGCCCGGCGCGAGGCGCTCGCTCGGTGGGAAAACGGTTCGTCCTCCGCGACCTTTGTACGGCGTGATGCCCGATGCTAGCAGCGTTGGCCGATGAGATGTTTGAGCGTGCGGATGTCAAGCAGCTTGACCGCACGGCCCTGCACCTGGATCAACCCTTCTTCCTGGAGGTGGGAGAAGAGCCGGCTCACGGTTTCGAGGGTCAAACCGATGTAACTGCCGATCTCCTCGCGCGACATGCGCAGCACGAATTCGGTCCGTGAGTAGCCGCGTTCGTGATACCGCTGCGAGAGGTTGAGCAGGAACGCGGCAAGGCGTTCTTCGGCGCGCATGCTGCCCAGCAACAGCATGACGCTGTGATCGCGGGAGATCTCGCGCGAAAGGAACTGGTAGAGGTTGCGCCGCAGCGGCTCAATGGTGCGGGCAAGTTCGTCGAGGCGGTCGAACGGCAAAACGCAATATTCGCCATCTTCCAGCGCCACGGCTTGGCAGCCGTGGCGGACGGTGTCGATCCCGTCCATGCCGATCAAGTCGCCCAGCATGTGATAGCCCACGACCTGCTCGTGGCCATTCTCGGCGAGCACCGTCGTCTTGCACGAGCCCATCCGAATCGCATATAGCGCGCTAAACGGGTCGCCTGCACGGTAGAGCACCTGGCCTTTCTTCAGCCGCACGCGGTTCGTCACTAGTTGATCGAGTTGCTGCAGCGCGTCCTGTTCCAGTCCGACGGGCAGGCAAAGCTCGCGCATGCTGCAGTTGCTGCAGCGCGTTTTCAACGCCTGGATCGAAATCACGTTCGGAGACGCCGGCACTGCCGACAGCGGGCGGGGAGCGGGAATGGCCATCGGGCGGGAGAAGGGCGCCGGCGCGCGAAATCCGGGAGGAACTGCCCGTGAGTCTAACGCCGAACCGCCGCCTTGCACAGGCCGGCGCATGAGCCCACCCAAGGGGAGATCTGATCATGGCCATTAGCGTGCTGATCGGCGCATGGTTGGTCGGGACCCTGGACGGTTTGCATTGCTCGCGATGTGCCGGGGCTTGCGCCGTTTTCGATTGCCCATGAGCGTCTACCCACCACGAGCCATTTCGCAGGAATGATTGGCGCGAATTTCCGAACTCAGGTCAATTCGTCTGCCGCCGCGCTCGCCGATTTGAACGCCTTACGCGGAAACGAGCGGAATCACCAGGGGCTCGATCATCCCGCAAGCGTCTTTTGCGCATCGAGTTGGACGGTGATTCGTGGTGTTCGGGTTGGTGGATTGCTCAATAACTGTGAACGAGCTAGCGCATAACAGTCGGTCGAATTTTCGGACACAACCGCCGCGCGCATCAATATTTCATTATGGCCACTTGGCCGTCCGGTGTTCGCAAAGGTTCGCGCTTTGGCAACCTTCGGATTGCATCAAGTAGTATTCGCGTTGCCGTGCAGTCATCCTCGTTGTATTCGGGCAAGCGCCTGCGAAGGCTATTGAGTCGTTCGTCGCGTACCAAGGTGGAGATTGAGTGTGATGCAGCCGCGCGCCTCGTGGTCAAAGATCGAAGACATCCCCGGACGATGCATTTTGGGCGGCCATAATGGCTCCTGCGTGGGAACGAGCCTATCCGGGTTTGCCATCGAGTCGTGGCCGCGCCAACACCGGCCAATAGCGAATCGCATACAGCGCAAACGCGCTCGACCAGCATATTGCCGAGGCGATGACGGTCGTGAGATAGATACCTGGCAATAACATGCCGCCGACGACCCGGATCGTCGCGGCGAGTTGAACCAGAACGTAGCACATCACCTCGAAGCCATCCACTGTCAGCGGGCGTCCGGTATGGCCCCGCGCGGTACGGGTCATCATGCCGATGGTCAGGCCGCCAATCGCGCCAATGGTCAGGGCGTGCACGGCCAACGGCTCGGCGATAAACCCCAGCGTAGCCACTGCACGCAACACAAGGTAGACAACTATCCAGCCGTACGCCGCGTGCAGAATCCAGACCAGAGGGGTCGACCATGTTCGCCACGGTTGCCACAAATAGAGCCGGGCCGCGTGCGCGGCCGCAACGGCGAGCGCGAGCACGGCAACCACAGTGGCGGAGGCTTGCACCAAGTCAGCGGCCAACAAGGCGAGAACGCCACCCAAGGCGAGCTTTTCGACCAACGGCTGGCGCGTGGCCTTGGCGCCAGGTATGCCATTGTTGGTGAACATCGGAATGACGCGCCCGCCCATCACCGCCATGATGAACAGCACGACGTCAAGGCCAACTTGCACGCTGACAAGCTGCGGCCACCGCAGTATGCCTAGGAAAGAAAGGTGCACGGCCAGCGTGGCAACGCTAAGCACTACCAGCAGGGCGATGAAGAAGTAATTGCGCCGATTGCCGCTGCGTATGAGCGGAATGCCGATGCCGACGGCCACAGCGAGAGGAAAGGCGGCGTTGAACAACGCTGCAGCCAACGCATACGGGGTCAGCACCAACACCCGCCCGGCAACCCAGAGCGCGACGTAAGCCGCAAGTAGCGCGCCCGTGGGCGTCGGTTGGCCGGTCCAGTTGCGCACGGCGGTGAACAGAAATCCGGTAACCACGGCCAGGGTGTAACCGAACAGCATCTCGTGGCCGTGCCAGATCGGGAAGCTCAGACCGCCGGCGCGCAAATAGCCTGCGTATTCGCACGTCCAAAGCGCCACCGACAGCGCAGCGAATACGCTGGCGAGAAAATAAAATGGCCGAAAGCCGAGATTCCACAGCGCGAACGCGGCGGGAATTGGCTGCGGTCGAGCGCTTTCGAGTTTGAGCATCTACGGACGAGCTCCATCGCGCAGCTCGGCCCCGACGGCAGAAGGCCCTATTTGCGGCGTCGTCAGAAGCGAGCGCGCCTGCTCCTGTAGAGCTTGATAGGAGTGTTCCCATCCATACTCGCGCGCCGTGGCCCACGCGAGTCGGCGCGCGAGTGCCGAAAAAGCATTCATTTGTTCGCGAGCACGCTGCAACTGCGCCAGCGCAACTTCGTGCTCGAACGCGCAGATGAATTCAAGGTCATTGCCCACACCGTGCCCCATGAATGACCGCTCAAGAAGCGATGCGCACTCGCGTGTGCAGCGCTTCTAGCGCGTAATCGCCTTCGACGCCCGCGCTTAGCGCGCAATCTGCCGACGGAGCGCAGCGTAACGTCCCTCCCCGCTCTTGCCGAACAGGGGGTCGTCGATGTGCCGTATCGCGGCATCGATTGCTACCCAGTCCCGATCGCGCAGGAGCTTGGCCGCCAGAGGAAGGAGCGCCGATTCCTCCTTCAGCATATGGTTGCGGAAATCCGCGACGTAGGCCCGGCCGGGCACTTCGACGAGCTCGCGCGCCGTGATCGACCCGTTGACGATGTCGTCGAGGGCACGAACCAATGCGCCCCCAAAATCCTTCAGACGCGCGTGCTGCTCGGCCAACTCATCGACGAGCGGACGGGCGGTGACGTCGCGTTCCTTGATCCTGGCACACGCCAAGTCTTCCTTGGGGTGATGCAATACATCGGGGTAATGCGTCATGTAGAACATGATATCGAGCATCAATTCGTAGTTGGGCTTCTCTCCTTTGTGAAAGAGGTCGAGCTGGCGTTCCAGAAGGTCGAGTAGCGTCGCGAAATTTGCGTGTTCCGCGCGCCAGAGGGCGATGGAGTCGGACATGGCTACCTCGCTACTGAATTTGCTTCGGCACACCGCATCAGCCCGGGCAAGTGCGGTGTCGTTCGGGTTGCGCCGATTGCCCGGATTGTACGCGAACAGCTTGTCGCTGATGCCGGTGCTCTCGTCACGATCCGGGTGTTCGCGACGCTGCGGCCAAGGCGAGGAGCGAATGCTGTGATCCGCGCGTGGTCTATCAAGGCGGTTACACGCCTGCCGAGCGCTTCGCCATCATGTTCAGGCTCCTGACGAAGGGCGTGCTGCGCGGAGGCTCGCGGCGACTCGGACATTTCCTGCGCAGCGTGCCATGGTTTTCGAGCAAGAAGATACCGCTCGCCATCGTCGACTGGATCGCGGCGCTTTCGATGCGCCACTAGGTGGAACAGCATTTCACCGGCAGCACGGAAACGCAGCACGCGAAGTTGGGCGAGTACGCCGAGCGCCTCCGAGCGCCCAAGCACATGTCGAGTGCCGTGGGCCAGATCGTGAACTTCCTCGGCACGCTGCAGAATGAGTGGGCGGGCGCGCAGGCGTTCTCGTCGTTCGACACCTACATGGCGCCGTACATCCGCAAGGACCGGATGCGCTACGTCGACGTGAAGCAATGCATCCAGGAGCTGATCTACAACCTGCATGTCCCCTCGCGCTGGGGAACGCAGACTCCGTTCACGAATCTGACCTTCGACTGGGTGTGTCCCGAGGACCTGCGGGCGCAGATCCCGATCATCGGCGGCGAGGAGATGCCGTTCTGCTATGGCGACCTGCAGCCCGAGATGGACGCGATCAACCGCGCCTATATCGAAACGATGATCGCGGGCGACGCTCGAGGTCGGGTATTCACGTTCCCGATTCCGACCTACAACATCACGCGCGATTTCGACTGGGATCATCCGAACACCGAGGCGTTGTTCGCGATGACCGCGAAGTACGGTCTGCCGTATTTCCAGAACTTCATCAACTCGGAGCTGAAGCCCAACATGATCCGTTCGATGTGCTGCCGCCTGCAGCTCGACCTCACCGAGCTGCTCAAGCGTGGCAACGGCTTGTTCGGGTCCGCGGAGCAGACCGGATCGGTGGGCGTTGTGACGCTCAACTGCGCACGGCTAGGGTATCTCTTCCCCGGCGACGAGCCGTCGCTGTATCGGCGGCTCGATGAGCTGCTCGGCTACGCGAAAGACAGCCTGGAAGTCAAACGCAAGGTGATCCAGCGTCATATCGACGGCGGGCTCTTCCCTTACACCAAGCGCTATCTCGGCACGCTGCGCAACCACTTCTCGACCATCGGCATCAATGGCGTCAACGAGATGATCCGCAATTTCACCGATAATGCCCACGACATCACGACCACCTGCGGGCATGCATTCGCGGTGCGCCTGCTCGAGCACATCCGCATGCGAATCGTCGCCTTCCAGGAAGAGACCGGGCACATGTACAACCTCGAAGCAACGCCCGCCGAGGGCACGACCTACCGTTTCGCCAAGGAAGATCGAAAGCGGTTTCCGGACATCCTGCAGGCGGGCACGCTGGAAATGCCCTATTACACCAATTCGTCGCAGCTGCCGGTCGGGTTCACTGACGACCCGTTCGAGGCGCTGGAGCGCCAGGAAGAACTGCAGAAGAAATACACCGGAGGGACGGTGTTGCACCTGTACATGAGCGAGCGCATCACGTCGGCTGCGGCTTGCAGGAAGCTGGTGCAGCGCGCGCTTACGCGCTTCGCCGTGCCGTATATCACCGTGACCCCTACCTTCTCGATCTGCCCGAACCACGGCTATCTCGAAGGAGAACACAAGTATTGCCCGAAGTGCGACGATGAGCTGATCGCGAAAAAGCGACGGGAACTCGCTGCTGCACGAGTCTGACGCAACCAACGGAGGATATGCATGAACGACAGGACTGACATCAAGACGCTGCGGCAACCCATCGTGCTGAACGACGCCGAGCGTCAGCCGTGCGAGGTGTGGACCCGAGTCATGGGCTATCACCGCCCCGTCGCTTCGTTCAACATCGGCAAGAAGGGCGAGCACCGCGAGCGCCGGTTCTTCCACGAACCGTGCGCGCAGCTCGATGGCTCGGACTGAGCGCCGCGGCTCAGCGTCAAGACAGCCGCGCTTGCGCGTTGGCGGCCCGGCCCCTTGTCGAGCGCGGATTATCCGGGACATCTTGCGGCAGTGGTCTTTTGCCAAGGATGCCCCTGGCGCTGCGGTTATTGCCACAACCCGCATCTGCTGCCGGCGCGCGGTGCGGTGGAAATCGGGTGGGACGAGGTGCTCTCGTTCCTGCGCAGACGCGAAGGCCTGCTCGACGGCGTGGTTTTTTCCGGAGGGGAGCCGCTCTCCCAACTCGCGTTGGCCGACGCAGTGCGCACCGTCAGGCGCATGCGGTTCCGGGTAGGGCTGCACACCGGCGGCGCCTATCCCGCGCGCCTTGCGGCAGTGCTGCCGATGCTGGACTGGATCGGCTTCGACATCAAGGCGCCGTTCACGGAATACGCGTCGGTCACCGGCGTGCCGGGCAGCGGAGAGAAAGCGCGGGAGCGCGCGCGGCTGGTGGTCGAAAGCGGCGTCGCGCACGAATTCAGAACGACCGTGCATCCGGAGTTGCTTGCGCCGGTAGCGCTCGAGCGGCTGGCCGGGGAGGTCGCCGGTCTGGGAGCGGCGACTTACGTGCTGCAGGAGTTTCGCGCTTCGGGGTGCAACAGCGCGGCATTGGCCCGTTCGACGACGTCGTATCTGACAGACTCGCTCTGCGTCGAACTGGCGTCGAAGTTCCAATCGTTCGCGCTGCGCCGCGCCTAGGCGAAGCCGCCGCGCGCCCCGGCGCGCGTATCGAGCTTGGCGGGCGCTTGACGACAATTTGTTTAGGGCTAATATATTTAGACCTGAGATATTTACGGAGTCAACTGTGCGCATCGTCTGCATCGGAGGCGGGCCCGCCGGCCTCTACCTGGCGCTGCTCATGAAGCGGGTCGATCCGCGACACGATGTCACGGTGATCGAGCGCAACCGGCCTTACGACACATTCGGCTGGGGGGTCGTATTCTCGGATCAGACGCTGGGCAATCTCCGGTCCGCCGACCCGCAAACGCATGATGAGATTCTCAACTCGTTCTGCCACTGGGATGACATCGATGTGCATTTCAAGGGGAGGACCATCACGTCGGGCGGCCACGGGTTCAGCGGCATTGGCCGCAAGCGGCTGCTCAACATCCTGCAGCAGCGGTGCGAGCAGCTTGGCGTAAGGCTGGTCTTCGAGACCGAGATCACCGACGAGACGGCGTGTGGCGACTGCGACCTCATCGTCGCCAGCGACGGTCTCAACAGCGTGATCCGGTCGAAGCACGAGAGCGTATTTCAGCCCGAGATCGAGCGCCGCAAATGCCGGTACATCTGGCTTGGCACGCATCGGCTTTTCGACGCATTCACTTTTGCGTTCGAGCAGACGCAGTGGGGCTGGTTTCAGGCGCATGCCTACAAGTTCGACGACGAGACCAGCACATTCATCGTCGAGACGCCCGAGCCTGTTTGGCGCGCCGCGGGCATAGACCGTATGAACACCGAGGAATCGGTCACGTTTTGCGAGCGGCTATTCGACCGTTATCTCGCCGGACACCGGCTGATGACCAACGCGCGCCATCTTCGCGGCTCGGCATGGATCAACTTCCTGCGCATCGTCAACCGGACCTGGATCTGCGACTCTGCGCGCACGCCGATCGTACTGCTCGGTGACGCCGCGCACACCGCGCATTTCTCGGTCGGGTCGGGCACCAAGCTCGCGCTCGAGGACGCGATCGCGCTGGCGCGCGCCCTGCAACACGAGACCGATCTGCTCGCCGCGCTGCGAAACTACGAAGCCGAACGGGCCATCGAGGTCCTCAAAATCCAGAATGCGGCGCGCAACTCCACCGAATGGTTCGAGAACGTAGACCGCTACACCCAACTCGAGGCCGAGCAGTTTGCCTATAGTCTGCTTACCCGAAGCCAGCGCATCTCGCACGAAAACCTGCGTCTGCGTGACAAGGGCTACATCGCCGCGATCGAGCGCTGGTTCGCGGCGCGCAGCCATTTACCGCACGGCGCCCGGGACGACCCGGTGCCGCCCATGTTCACGCCATTCAGCGTGCGCGGCGTGGCGCTGCCGAATCGCGTCGTCGTCTCGCCGATGGCGCAATATTCATGCTCCGACGGTACGCCTGACGATTACTACCTCGTGCATTTGGGCAGCCGCGCTCATGGGGGTGCAGGGCTTGTTTTCACCGAGATGACTTGCGTGTCGGCGGACGCCCGGATCAGCCCCGGCTGCGCGGGCATGTACAAGCAGGAACACAGGGCGGCGTGGAAGCGCATCGTCGACTACGTTCACGGTCGGACGCCGGCCAAGATCGCGATGCAATTGGGTCACGCGGGACCGAAAGGTTCGACGCAACTCGGATGGGAGGACGCCGATGAGCCGCTGCCCGCCGACAACTGGCCACTCGTGGCGCCGTGCGCGCTGGCGTACGGACCGCGCAATCAAATTCCGCGAATGATGACGATCAGCGACATGGATCGCGTCCGCGCCGATTTCGTGCGCGCCACGCTGTGGGCAGCCGAGTGCGGCTTCGACTGGCTGGAGTTGCACTGCGCGCACGGCTACCTGTTGTCGGCATTCATTTGCCCGCTGACCAATCGGCGCGACGACTATTACGGCGGGAATCTCGACAACCGCTGTCGTTACCCGCTCGAGGTGTTCCGGGCGATGCGCGCCGTCTGGCCCGCCGAGAAGCCGTTCTCGGTGCGTATATCGGCCCACGACTGGGCGCCTGGCGGCAACACGCCGGACGACGCCGTGGTGATCGCGCGACTGTTCAAGGACGCTGGCGCGGATCTGATCGATGTCTCGTCCGGCCAGACGACGCGCGAGGCGAAGCCCGTCTATGGCCGGATGTACCAGACGCCATTCGCGGACCGGATCCGCAACGAGGTCGGTATCGCGACCATGGCAGTGGGAGCGATCTTCGATCCCGATCACGTGAACAGCATCGTTGCTGCGGGTCGCGCCGATCTGTGCGCTCTCGGACGGCCGCATCTGGCCGATCCCTATTGGACGCTGCACGCCGCCGCGCAGCTCGGTTATAAGGGCATGTCCTGGCCTGACCAGTATCTCGCGGGCAAGGCGCAGCTCGAGCGGAACCTGGCGCGGGCGGCGGAAATGGAGCAAGCCGGCAGGGTGGAAGCCAATGGCTGATGCAAGGCCGCTCGCGGGCCAGCACGCGCTTGTCACCGGCGGCGGCAGCGGCATCGGATTCGCGATCGCGAAACGTCTTGCCGATCTGGGCGCAAGCTTGACGCTGCTTGGCCGCACGATCGATCGTCTTGAAGCGGCCGCCGAGGCACTCGGGGAAACTACCCGCTGCGATCTGGTACAAGCCGATGTCGGCGACGCCGCCGCAGCGCGCCGCGCGTTCGAAGCGCTCGACGAGCGCGGGCACACTCTTCGCATCCTGATCAACAACGCAGGTGTGGCCCGGAGCGCCAGATTTGCCGAGACCGAAGGGCAGCTGTGGGATGAAATGCTTCGAGTCAACCTGACGGGCGCCTTCCAGTGCATCAGGGCGGCGCTGCCGCGCATCCTCGCCGCGGGCGGTGGTCGCATCGTGACGGTCGCCAGCACCGCAGGCCTGATCGGGTACCCGTACGTGAGCGCGTATTGCGCCGCGAAGCACGGCGTCATCGGCTTGACCCGTGCGCTGGCGGCCGAATATGCGACGCGCGGGGTGACCTTCAACTCGGTGTGCCCCGGCTATACCGACACCGATATGACGCGGCGGACCGTGGCAAACATCATGGCGAAGACCGCGCGCCCGGAGGGCGAGGCCCGCGCAGCCCTGACCGCACGCAATCCGCAGCA
>Ga0209839_10000615_pt1 | contig 18069 bp, 11 predicted proteins | sample OrgsoiDNA2013050_FD_185800 | JGI IMG/M metagenome (GOLD analysis project Ga0209839, IMG submission 185800) | Permafrost soil microbial communities from the Arctic, to analyse light accelerated degradation of dissolved organic matter (DOM) -... | ecosystem: Environmental > Terrestrial > Soil >... | reverse complement strand
ATTTAAAGCTATCCAGGATGAGCGCGCACTGCCTGCCCTGATGACTATATTGCGCTGGCGCTCCGAAGACTACGATGAAAGAACCCTCTTATGCGCTGTCCAGGCCCTGCGCCAGCTTGGCAATGCCAGCATTCTACCGCAGCTCAAAGCTGTCCTTGACGAGATGCTCGATACACATACAGAGATAGCTGTACAGGTCATCGACACATTCGCGCACTTTGGCGACTATCAGACTATAGAGTACTTCAGGAAAATCATGTCTACTATCCAACAAAAAGATTCTTATACCTCCGAGAAAAAGCAAGAGTTGACTGAAGCCTGCGAGCAGGCGATGAGAAAGATTCGCCTGCAGTCGCAAGCAGCAGGATAGTGCCATATTTTGTGCGAGGAACGCGCAGCATGGGTGTCAAATGAGAAAGTTCAGGCCAGTTTCAGAAGCCGCTCAACGTTCAAATGACTGATCTTCTCCTTATCCTCGGGGCTGATGGCAGCGTTGTCCAGGAATTTTCGCCCTTGCTCATTCGTGCTGTAGGGATAGTCGACCGAGAAGATGATGCGATCGGCACCCATCACCTCCATCGCGAGCAGCAGTGGGGGATCGGTGAAGAATCCGCTGGTCGTGATATGGAAGTTTTGCAGGAAGTACTCGGGCACTTTGCGCTGCAGGTGCTTCGCCGCAGGTGTCAACGTGTTATTGATGCGGTCGAGCATAAACGGGATCATTTCTCCCATATGCCCGATGATAAACTGCAAGTTGGGGAAGTGATCGAACACACCGGCCAGAATCAGGCGCAGCGTGTGAATGCCCACCTCGGAGTGCCAGCCCCAGCCAGCGGTCGATAGCGAAAAGGTCACAGCAGGGTCGAAGCCCGTGTAGTATGCCTCTCGCACAACCGCTGGTGGCTCGGCGGGATGCAGGTAGATCGGCACGTTCAGTGCATTAGCCCGCTCCAGAATCGGCAAAAAGGCGGGATCATCCAGAAAGCGTCCATTGGTCGTACCGTTGATCATCGGTCCTTTGAAGCCAAGAGAACGTACCGCGCGCTCTAACTCGTCGGCAGCCGCCTCAGGAGCGACCATTGGTAGCAGTGCGAAGCCCGCGAAGCGGTCGGGATGGGCGGCGACGGCGGCTGCCAACTGGTCATTAGCGGCCCGTGCCACCCTGATACTCTCTTCAACCGGAAGGGACACGGCACCCATTGCCGTGTGGGAGATCACCTGAAAATCGATATCGGCTGCATCCATATCGCGCAGACGCGTAGCGCCAAGGTCGCTCAACTTCGCCTGCAACTCAGTGCCGTATGCAGGTCCTGATCTGCTTCCCGCGGCATTCCGCTGCAGAATCTCTTTGATGCTATTGGACAGGAAATGCTCTTCGATCGTAATTGTTCGCATGCTTACACCTCTTTAAAAAGCACTATTTTTGACTATGTAGAGAACCGCCTGGATATTATGCGAATAACGACGTTCCTCCTTGCTGGGCATCCTTCAGCGTATCGAAGATAGCGGGTGGCTCAGGTGTCTGGCGCGTGCCACTGTGGGCCTCCTCTATTGTTGCCCACACCTTGTCCGGCTTGAGGGGCATATCGATGGCCTGAACGCCCAGCAGTGCCAGGGCATCCAGCACAGCATTGACGATGGCGGGTGGAGCGCCGATCGTGCCACCCTCGCCGACGCCCTTAGCGCCCAGTGGATTAACGGGCGAGGTTGTCTCGACGAATTCGGTCAGGAAAGATGGAATCTGCTCGGCGATGGGCATGGTGTAGTCCATGAGAGTGCTGGAGAGTAGCTGGCCCTCCTGATCGTAGACTGCCTCTTCGTAGAGCGCCTGCCCGATGCCCTGGGCGACCGCGCCATGCACCTGCGCGTCGGCGAGATAGTGATTCAGCACGTCGCCGCTATCATCGACCGCCACGTATTGCAGGATGTGCGTCTCGCCTGTCTCCGTGTCCACCTCGACGACGGCGAGGTGCGCGCCGGAACTATATGTCGCGTTGGATGGCCTGAAATCGTGCCAGGCAGCCAGTCCTTCGATCGGAGTACCATTGACAGGGTTGGGTCCATCGTGCTCGATAAGGTCGGGCTGCTCCTCCACCATGCGCGCCAGTTCGCCCAGCGCGATCGCCCGTGCCGGAACGCCGCGCACACTGACCTGCCCATTTACCATCTCAAGATCGGCGGGCGCGGCCTCCAGGTGGCGCGCGGCGACTGCCAGAGCCTTCTCGCGCGCAGCCTCAGCAGCTAGATGTACAGCGGTGCCCGCTGTCTGCAAGGTGCGGCTGCCGAAGGTGCCAATGCCGAAGGCGGGGAGCGCGGAGTCGTTCATCTGCACCTCAACCTGAGAGCCTGGAACGGCAAAAATGGCGGCGGCAAGCTGAGCAAAGGTGGTAAAATGTCCCTGCCCGTTGGTCGCCACGCCGCTCTGTACCAGGATCGTTCCATCGCGGCGCACGCGCACTGTAGCGGCCTCGCCGGGCATATTAGGTCCGCCCATCGCGCCACCTGATACCTCGACGAAGGTGGAGAGGCCAATGCCCAGCGGTCTGGCTTTGCCCTGCTGACGTGTCTCCTGTTGTTTCGCGCGCCAGCCAGCGTAATCAGCCAGTTCAAGCACGCGCTCAAGGGCAGCCTGGTAGTTGCCGCTATCGTATTGCGCGCCAGTAAGGGTCTTGTACGGGAAGGCGTCAGGCGCAATGAGGTTGCGGCGGCGCACCTCGGCAGGATCGATGCCCGTTTCATGCGCGATGCGGTCCATCGTGCGTTCCAGAATATACGCTGCCTCGGGACGGCCTGCTCCCCGGTAAGCGGCTGTTGGCACTTTGTTGGTGAAGACGCCAATCACCTGCCCCTGAATGGCCTGGATGCGATAGGGACCGTTCAGCATTGACGTTGTGCCAACGGGGACAAGTGGCGTTGATGATGCGAGGAACGCTCCCAGATCGGCGACGGTCCGCACCTTCAGGCCAAGCAGGCGACCATCGTCCTGGTAAGCGGCCTCGATATAGTTGATCTGGCCTCGTCCGTGGGTCTGTGCCTGCAGGTTCTCGCTGCGACCCTCGATCCACTTAACGGGCCGTCCCAGGCGCACCGCCAGTGCCGCCGCAACGATCTCTTCGCCCACAAAGGCGCTTTTTGAACCAAAGGCTCCGCCAACCTCGGCGTTATAGACGTGTACCTTGTTGCGATCGATCTTCAGGAAGCGGGCCAGCGTCTCTTTAGCGGAATAAATAGCCTGCGACGAGAGCCACGCGGTGAGTTCGCCGCTGCTCGCATCGAAGTCGAACAGGCAGGCGCGTGGCTCCAGCGAACTGGGTGCCACGCGCTGATTGACGATGCGCAGGCGCGCAACATGCCCGGCCTGAGCGAAGGCCGCGTCGATATCGCCTCCGCCGATCTGCATATGGAAAGCGATGTTGGAGCCAAATTCGTCGTAGAGCAAGGGGGCATTGGCGTCTAATGCCGCTTCGGCATCGCTCACGGCTGCCAGTGGCAGGTAATCGATATCTACTAGATCGAGCGCGTCCTGTGCAGCGTAGGCATTCTCCGCCACAACGACGGCCACGGGATCGCCCACGTAGCGCGCGCGCCCCACGGCCAGTGGTTTGCGCGGCGGTTTCTTCAAATTGCGCACAACAGCCATCGTCTCTATATCAGGGAGCGTCTGCACCAGTTCATCCGCCGCGAAGGCCGCGACAACGCCCGGCACCGCGCGCGCAGCCTCCAGTTGGATGCTCTGGATCTCAGCGTGCGCGTAAGGACTGCGTACCACTGCCATGTGCAAGACGGCGGGCCGACCCTGCCGTGGGCGCAGATCGTCCACATAGTGAGCCTGTCCAGTGATCAGCGGATAGTCCTCGCGGCGGCGCTCCAATCCTGCCAGCACATGCGTATCGCTCATGTAGCTCCTCTTCTTATCTTATATTATGGGGTTGTAATAGCCCTGCTTTTATCTGCCATTTGCGTTTCATCATATCACAAGAGCCTTTATTCAGTAGGGATGGAGCTTGCCTCCATCCGGCTCGGCAAGCGCAATCAGGCTCTGGAGCCGCGTGGTGGGGAGCCGGATGGGGACAAGCCTCATACGCGTTCATGGAAAGTAACGAAAAAGGTGATGGCGCGGCCAGCAGGGCGACCGCGAGGGTCGCCCGTACAAGGACACGCAAAGGGGTGGGAACGGTATTCTTGTACGGGCGACCCTCGCGGTCGCCCTGGGAGCTGCCTTAAAAACGGACGGGCAATTTATGTGCGGCGGAATAAAACGCGTCGCGTCGCATGTTCTTTTTTGATAGTACATAAAATATCAATCCTATCAGACCCGTACTTGTCAGTAGGGATGGAGCTTGCCTCCATCCGGGTCCCCACTACATGGCTCCAGAGCCGGTTCGTGCTCCCTGGGCCGGATGGGGGCCAGCCCCATCCCTACTGAAGAGGTATGCATTGCAGTTATTTTCCATGTCATCGGAGCGTATTACATGCAGCGTCCTTCCATCAACCCGAAAGTTAGTGTCAGTATCGTCTTTGTCGTCGCGATGTTCATGAGCATCATGGATTCGACGATCGTGAACGTCGCCTTGCCCGCGTTGAGCCGAGAGTTCAATTTGAAGGGTACCGCGGTCGACGCGGTCGTCGTTGGCTACCTGGTTAGCCTCGCCATAATCATACCCGCTTCGGGTTGGCTGGGGGATCGCATAGGTACCAAGCGTGTCTTTCTGAGCGCGCTGGCCCTGTTCACCCTCGCATCAGCGCTGTGCGGACTGGCAACGAGCTATCCCATGCTCATCGGCTTCCGCTTACTCCAGGGCGCAGGTGGTGGCGCATTGACGCCTGTTGGTACGGCTATCCTGTATCGCACGTTCCCGCCAATAGAGCGCGTGCGGGTGTCGCGCATCCTCAATATTCCGACCGTGGTTGCTCCGGCCACCGGCCCGATACTTGGTGGCCTGCTCATCGATAAATTGTCGTGGCATTGGATATTTTATGTCAATGTTCCGATTGGTATCGCCGCTTTTCTGTTTGGCTTGTTCTTCTTGCAAGAGCATCGCGAGCGCAGCACCAAATCCTTCGACCTCAATGGCTTCCTGCTGGCTGGCATCGGCCTCGCCCTGACCATGTTTGCTTTGAGTGAAGGGCCGAGCTATGGTTGGATCTCTCCTACTATCCTCATCAGTGGCATAGTAGGCGTGGTCACGCTCGTTGCCTTCGTCTTCGTCGAGTTGCGCTCGACACACCCGATCCTGGACCTGCGCCTGTTTCGCAATCGCTCGTTCCGCACCAGCAACGTTGTCACACTGTTCTCCAGCGCAGGTTTTCTCGGTGTACTCTACGCGGCACCATTGTTCCTGCAGTTGGCACGTGGTGTCTCAGCGCTTACTTCCGGCCTGACCACGTTTCCAGAAGCGGTCGGTGTGCTGGTCTCCGCGCAGATCGTCGCGCGCCTCTATCCCAACATTGGGCCGCGTCGCCTCATTATAGGTGGACTCACCGGCGTCGCCATCGTTATGGCGCTGATGACATTGATGGGGCAGGATACATCGCTCTGGCTGATGCGCGTTTTAATGTTCCTCACCGGCGCAGGGATGGCTTTCTCCTTTACATCGGTGCAGGCGGCCTCCTTCGCGACCATCTCATCGGCGCAGACAGGGCAGGCGTCGGCGCTCTTCAACGCGCAACGGCAGATCGGCGCTTCGCTCGGCGTCGCCTTGATTAGCACGGTTATCAGCGCCGTAGGCCTGACGCAACTCAATGCAAGTGGCGCGGTAGTCCCGAATCTCACGGCCTATCATGCTGCATTCATCGCGTCTGCCGTGCTTGCGCTTATCGCGGCTGGTTTCGGGTTCGCGGTGCGCGATAGCGATGCCGCGGCGACGATGCGCCCCAAGAAGCCGCCAGTTGATGTGGAGAGTGTACCCGATCCGGTGTTGAGCGCCGATTAGCAAAGGAAGACAAACTCTACAGTTGCAAACATCGTTCGCTGAAGGAGGTTGATATGCGCTGTATTGTGATAGGGGCAGGGATTATCGGTGTATGTACAGCGCTACGCCTCGCTCAGCAGGGCGCTGAAGTCACGCTGGTAGAGGCAGGTTTGCCGGGCGATGGAACGAGCGGTACGTCCTTTGCCTGGGTGAATGCTGGCGGGAAGCGTCCCCGCGAGTACTTCGAACTCAATGCTGCGGGTATGAGAGCCCATCGCCGCCTGGCCGCCGAATGGTCGCATGCCCCCTGGTTCGTCCCGACCGGCAATCTGGCGTGGGAAGATACGCCAGAAAGCCAGGAATTTCTCGTCAAGCAGACTGAAGAACTGCGCGCGTGGGGCTACGCGGTTGAACTTCTCTCGCCACGCCAGGTAGTCAGGGACCTGGAACCCGATCTGCTCATTGAACGGACGGTAGAGGCTGTGGCATACTACCCGGACGAGGGTCATATCTATCCCAGGCTGCTGCTGACCTATCTACTGCGTGCTGCTCGTTCGCTCGGTGTGGAGCTGTGTATGTCCGCGAAGGTGAGCGATTTTCAGATGCATGGCAATCGGGTGAATGGCATCGTTCTGGAGTCCGGGAACCGTATTGATGCCGACGTTGTTGTGTGCTGCTGCGGTCGCTGGACGGGCGAGGTTCTGCGCTATGCTGGTGTAGATCTTCCGCTCATCTCTCCGGTCGTTCAAGACTCCCCTGCGGTGGGCCTGCTGGTCCTCTCCTCGGGTATCTGCGCTGAGGTCCGGCGCGTCGTACATGCTCCCGGCATCAATCTCCGTCCCGACGGTTTCTCTCGCCTGCTCTTGCACAGTGATGAGCTCGACCGCCATGTGACGCTCTCGACGCAGCTCTCACCACCACCGCGAGCCGCCGAAGCACTGCTGGAAAGGGCGAACAAGGTTGTGAGGAATATGGAGCACGCGCACGTCGAGTCCGCGACGCTCGGTATCCGGCCCATTCCCGCCGATGGTCTCTCCGTCGTAGGCTGGACGCCTGGAGTCGAGGGAGTATATGTAATCGTGACGCATAGCGGCGTGACGCTTGGACCGGCTCTGGCAGAGATGGCGAGCAAGGAGATCAATGGGGCATCCGAGACGATGCTTGCACCCTTCCGACCCGATCGTTTTCTGGCCTGAAGAAGTTGCTTGCCAGATGTGGCAAAACAGGTTATTTGGAATACCTCCTAATTCTCTGGCAGTTTTGGAAGCAATTTGCATTTAGGGTTACATTCCTTTATACTAATATAAATAGCTCTACCGTTCCCCACGCAGAAAGGCTAAAAAATGGCAGATAAACCTCAGAAGGGTGGCTACGTCCTCGATCCAGAGAACCCCGTCGAAATGGCGCGTTTGATCCAGCTTGACCGTTTTATGACGAAAGGCATGGGCGGCCCGTTCGCAGGCATTAATGATCTCTCATCCACACACAAAGTACTTGATATGGCCTGTGGACCCGGCGGTTGGGTTCTCGATGTCGCGTTTGCACATCCTGAAATCGAGGTAACAGGTATCGATATCAGCAAAATCATGATCGATTATGCCGAAGCGCGGGCGCACTCACAACAGCTCGCTAACGCGTCCTTTAGCCTTATGGATATTACCAAACAGCTTGATTTCCCGGACGGCTCCTTCGATCTCGTCAATGCGCGTTTCCTCTTTAGCGTCCTGACTCAAGAGCAATGGCCCCCCTTTATTGCCGAATGCACGCGACTTCTGCGCCCCGGAGGAATTTTGCGCCTGACCGAATTGATGGATGGGGGAACCACGAACAGCCCTGCCAAAGAGGCATTGCATGCCTGCTTTTGCGAGGCTCTCTGGCGGACTGGATATGGCTATTCCGTCAATGGACGAAGCATCGGCGTCACGATCATGCTTCCTCGGCTACTACGTGTGGCAGGCTACCACGACGTTCGGCACATTATGCACGCGTTGGAAGTCTCCACTGGCACAGAAGCGTATTCGGACTTTTATCGCAATTCCGAGATTACGTACCAACTGGCGAAGACGTACTTTCTCAACACCTATGTCACGACCGAAGACGAATTTACACGGCTTTACGATCAAATGCTCATTGAACTCCTCGCCGACGATTTCTGCGGCATGTGGCACTACATGACCGCTCTAGGGATCAAAGCGTGATCTCGCTTGAGCGAGCGTCCTCGAAGCCTGACCTTTTCACACTGCCCATTTCTTCTCAGAATAGGTTGTAGTTTGCAGATCGGTCAGGTGGGATCGTGTATAGTGGGAAGTTTGTATCCAATATGGCCGATAGTAAGTGTCTTCTTTTCTTCATCTACATGAAAGTAGATGCGGCCAGCATTTGGCGTAAAGCGTGCATGTAAGCTAAAAAGACGGCTGTTTCCATCGGGGCATACAAATGTGTGTTCGTTTTTGTATTTTTGTAACGTTGCATCACTTTCGGGCGATATATGAGGGATGGTATTATGCTTTAGAAATGAACCATCATGCCAATTTGCACACAGGGTATCAAATGCTACCAGCTTCCTGAAGATAGGTTGCAGGAGCAGATCGTTTCGCCATCAACACCTCTTCTATAAGTTGCTCGATAGTTGAAAAACGTTTTCTCACTTTACTGATATCTCCTGTTCCCTGTGATATGGCGTTTTCAAATGCATGATCGTTCAGCATAGTATCCATAAATTTTGTCAGTAAAGTATTTTTTCGCTCTTCTAAATTCTGTAATCGTCGGTCATCGAGTTGGTTCAGGCCCACCGACCAACATTCGAATAACGCCTTATTTATAGGATATCTCGATGCATCTGGACGATAACGTTTACGAAATGCATCAGTTCCAAAGATAGTAGAGGCTGCAGTCATTGTTCGAAAAAATTGTTGTTTTAAATTTTCTCTTTCCTTTTCAGTCATTTTGTTAATATCAGCCATACGATCATTTAGGAAACCATCAAACTCCTTTGCCTTGTAGGCTTGATATGGAAAAATTGTAAAAGATAGGAAGCGCAAAACGCATTCACGGTCCGCCATTCTATCGTCCCGAATACCATTATCAATTGCTCTCTTGAACTCTTTTGAGTTGGCTAATTGAGCGAGTAGGTCTGTCGCGGGGCCTTGATTTAGTGCATGACGAATTTCCTGGGCTGAGAGGGGCAGTCCTCCTGTATTAATACGCTTGAAAACGTTAAACTTCACTTCGCTTGGTGTGCCTTTATCAATCAGATACACAACAACTTGTGTCTCATTAATGCGACGCTGATAGGGGCGCGATAACTCATCATAATTTTTACCACGAAGTTGTGTCAAAAACTCTAAGCCACGGAGTCTTAAAGTTTTGTCAAGTACAAATCGTTTGAGCGTTGTAAGCCTTTGTAGTCCATCCACTACGAGCCATTGGTCTTCATTCGTTGCATCGATGTAAAAAGCAGGAAGCGGTATTCTAATAAGTGTTGATTCGATCAGTTTGCTTTGCGCACCTTCGCTCCATATTCCTCCCTTGCGCTGAAAACCTGGTGTTAAGTCTAACTCGCGATGATCGATTCTTGTTAGGAGCAGGTCAATAGTCATAGTGCGCGTTTCCACGCGAATTTTAGCTGGGTCAAAAGGATCTATTATTCTTTCATCATCATCGGTATTATCTTCTATTTCAATACCCGTGATGCTATCAATCTCATCTCCACCAGGATATTCAAAGGTTTTCTTTTTCGCTTCTATTGCATCTGACACTAGGTATGCTCCTTGTGAATTAGATTATTACTGATAGCATCGTTATTATAAGCCTTACCACTCTTCGTTTCAAGTGGCTCAACAGTAGAGAGGCTATGAGATTTGATACCACAGCATAAATTTCGTTGAAGTTCTTGACAATCACTCCCAGATAGTGTATATATAACACCATAGATAGTGTTAATTGTACACTATCTGGTGACGTAGGAGAATAGCTATGGAAAATACCGAACTGGACCACCTGAGCGCCCTGCTCACTAAAGCGCGTTCGGCTGAAGAGGTCTTTGGGCACCTGGCGGGAACGTGGGCGGAGATGTTTGAGGCCGCCAGGGGAGCTTTTCGACATATGGCGAAAGCGCTTCACCCCGATAGATATCAGAGGGCCAGCGAGGTCGAGCGAGCGGACGCGGCCTTCAAACAATTGATGCGTTTCTGGGAACAGGCCTGCGTAAGCATCGAAAATGGGACGTATGGGGTTTCGGCAGATAGGTTCACACCCTTTACCATGCGTACCCGCAAAGCACTCTACACTATCGAGCGCTTGATCGCATATGGGGATCTGTGCGCCGTGTATGCAGGAAACACTGCTCGCGCTGATGGGCAGCGTAGCGTCCTGCTTAAAGTACCGCTCAAGCCTGAGAACAACGACCTTGTCACCAATGAGGCGCGCATTCTCAAGCGTCTGCGGGCCAGTAAAGAGTATGAGAAATTGCGCCATTTTGTTGCGCAGCTCGTTGATACGTTCTCATATCAAGAGGAGGCGTCAGGTATGGTGAGACAGGTCAATGTGCTCGCTTACACGGAAGGGCTTTTTTCTCTCAAGGAGGTGCATGCTGCCTATACACAGGGGGTAGATGCCAGGGATATGGCCTGGATCTGGCGGCGTTTGCTCGTCGCGCTCGGATTGGCGCATGCCAACACTGTGCTACACGGCGCGGTGCTCCCAACGCACGTCCTTATTCACCCGCAGCAGCATGGCGTCGTCCTCATCGACTGGTCGTATGCCGTTCTTGACCCTGACGAAACAGGCGAGCGCATCAGTGCGATCAGTAGCGCGTATCGGGACTGGTATCCGCCAGAGATCTTTGCCAGGAAGACGCCGACGCCCGGCCTGGATATCGCTATGGCGGCTCGCTGCATGATCGATCTGCTGGGCGGCGACCCACAGCAATGCACGCTTCCTGAAACGGTTCCCTGGCAAATACAGAACCATCTGAAGGGCTGCACACTTGCCGCTCTCCAGATGCGTTCGCAGGATGTTCAGCTTGTATTGAATGAGTTCGATGCTCTTATTGAGCGGCTCTGGGGTCCCAGGGTGTTTCGCGAGTTTCCTATGCCCAAACGTTGAGGCATGTTTTATTAAAGCAGAGAATAGAAAGGGATTGTCCACATGGGTAGCTCAAGATGGTCAACCGACGCGTATACTGAAGCCGAGCGCCTGCGCCGTTCGGCAGGCAAGGGGAGCTTTGCATATAGTGACGCCGCTCGCTCGACCGGGAAATGGAAGATCCATCCTACGCTTGATCCTCAGGGGGTCGCATTGCGCGAGAGCCGCGATAGCGAGGCACATCCTCGCTCCACTGCGATCAGCGTGCTCTTTGACGAGACCGGCTCTATGGGCGCGATACCGCGTGTCTTTCAGCAAAAGCTTGGCGAACTGATGTCCGTGCTGCTGCTCAAAGGCTACATCCAGGACCCGCAGATTCTTTTTGGTGCCTTTGGCGATGCAACGTGTGACCGCATTCCCCTGCAGGTTGGACAATTCGAGAGCGGCGTAGAGATGGATGAGCACCTGCGCCATATTGTGCTCGAAGGCGGCGGCGGCGGGACGAGTCACGAGTCCTATGAGCTGGCGCTCTACTTTATGGCGCGTCATACATCCATCGACTGCTGGGAGAAACGGGGCCGCAAAGGCTACCTGTTCCTCATTGGCGACGAGATGGCCTATGCATCCGTCAACCGCCAGCAGGTGGCAACGCACATCGGTGATGGCTTGCAGGAGAACATCCCTCTGCGCCAGATTATCGCGGAAGTGCAGCGCCGCTACAATTTCTTCTTCATCTTTCCACGCAATGCCAGTCATGGTCACGATACGCATATCCAGAACTTCTGGCGCGACCTGCTCGGCCAGAACGTCATCTTCCTGGACGACGAGAACGCGGTCAGCGAAACGATAGCCCTGACCATCGGACTCACCGAAGATGCTATCAACCTGGCTGAAGGAGAAGATGATCTCAGTTCAGCAGGCGCGAGCGGTAGCGCGATCAGGGCAGCCGCCCAGGCGCTCCATGGCTACGCCAGCGAGAAACGCTCCCTCGCTACGCTTTCTGGAAGCACCCTCCCAGGTCTTGTGAGCAATGACGCGACCAACGGAACGGAACGTCTCTAACTATTGACGAACAGCGTCCCACAGCAAGATACCCTCTTGCTGTAGGACCGTCGCGGGAGGGATTATGAGTCAGAAAAGGCAGGCAATTATCCTGGCCGACCTGGGCTTCGGAGATGCTGGCAAGGGCACGCTCGCCGATTACCTGAGCAGGCAACTCGCCGTGCATACCATTGTGCGCTATAACGGTGGTCCCCAGGCCGCCCATAACGTTGTCACGCCCGACGGCAGGCATCACACATTTGCGCAGTTTGGCAGCGGCATGTTTCTGCCCCACACGAAGACCCTCCTCTCCCGCTTTATGCTCGTCAATCCTCTCAATATGCTCAAAGAAGAGAGGCATCTGAGCTCGATTGGCGTAACCGATGCCCTGACGCGCACAATGATCGATCGTCGCGCCCTGATTATCACGCCATTTCAGCGCGCCATCAACCGGCTGCGAGAAGTCGCGCGTGCAGCCGATCGTCATGGAAGCTGCGGCGAAGGCATCGGCGAATGTATGTCGGACGCGCTCACCTATGGGGACGACGTGCTCCGCGTCGGGGATCTGCAGGATAGGGCAAGCATACTCAAAAAATTGCGTTTTCTGCGTGACGCCAAATACGATGAATTCGCTGAACTATCCCGGCAACTGCCAGATACAGAATCTGTCAGGTCGGAACGCGCTATCTTTACCGATAAAAACTGTAGTGCAGACTGCGCCGATGTCTACGCATACCTCGCCGATCAAGTGAGCATAGTGAATGAGGCAGACATACAGGCACTCAGCATGCAATCTGGGACCATGCTCTTCGAAGGTGCGCAGGGCGTGCTCCTGGATGAGAACTACGGCTTTGCCCCGTATACCACGTGGAGCACAACGACCTTCGCCAACGCGGAGACGCTCCTGCGCGAATGTAATTACGCGGGCGAAGTCATCAAGCTCGGAATTGTACGCGCCTACGCGACGCGCCACGGAGCCGGACCATTTCCCACGGAGGATTCCGCGTTGACGGCTTCCCTTCCCGATCAGCACAATAGCTGGAACGACTGGCAGCGCGCGTTTCGCGTGGGCTACTTCGATCTGGTGGCAACGCGCTATGCTCTGGAAGTCGCGGGCAGGCCCGACTACCTCGCCATCACCAATATCGACCGACTAAAAACAGTCCCTGAATGGAAAATCTGCATCGCCTATGCCTATCAGGGAGCGCAACCAGACCTGTCCAACTACTTTGAGCACAATCAAGGTAATGTGAGCAAGATCAAGGTGTACCGACCTGTAGATCTCGCCCATCAGGAAAAGCTCACCCAGAGGCTACTGTCGTGTACACCGGAATACTTAAATTTTGCCCCATTGTCTGGCGAGAAGCACACAAACGAAGAGGTGGCCGCGTACCTCTCATTTCTAGAGGAAATGCAGTCCGTCCCAATTGCTATCTCCTCGTATGGCCTCACCGCTAGAGAGAAGCAGTGGGGGTCAGCAACTCCCACTGCTGCAATGAGCTAAAGGCGCAATTAACCAATATTGGCGAGCGCTTCTGAGACCGGTTCGGGCGTATTCGCTACCTCTTCCTCGCCTGGCTTGTATGCATATTTTTCGGCGCGTCCACCTGGTAGGAGGAACATAGCGGCGAGTCCGATAAGGGCGAGTACGAGCATCAAGCCGTACACCCAGAACAGGCTCTGCGAGAGTGCGTTTTGCAGTTGTGTCAGGAACGCCAGCGGCAATGAGGCCCGTAGATTGGGCGTGAGCAACACGTTCGCGGGCGCAATGTTCTTGGGCAAGCGACTGGCGACCTCAGCGAACTGCGCGTAGATGGGGGCGAAGCGCTGCGCCATCTGCGCGTTCAGGATCGTTCCCATGATAGCGACACCAACGGTCCCGCCCATAGTGCGAAAGAACTGCGTGGTTGCCGTAGCGACTCCGCGCAGATTCCACGGCACCGCGTTCTGTACCGAAAGAATGAAGACGGAGCTTGCGAAACCAAGACCTGTCCCGATGAATACCATTGCGACGATGATAAAGGGAAGGCCCGTCTGTGCATTGAAGAACATCGTCATAGCAACGCCGAGCGCAGCCACGAACATGCCTGCCACCGCCGTAATGCGGTAGCCATAACGAATAACGATCTTTCCGCTAAGGGTTGCAGCAATAGGCCATGCCAGCAGTAAGGGACCGAGGGTGATACCTGCGCTCGTCGCGCTTCCTCCCTTGACGCCTTGTACAAAGAGTGGCACGTATGAGGTTATGCCAAACATAAGCACGCCGAGTGCTACCCCGCCGATACTCGAAATGGTGATGATACGATTCTCGAAAAGGACCAGGGGCAGAATAGGTTCGGCTGCCCGCTGCTCGCTACGAATGAACAGCGCAAAGAGCACGATAGTTGCGACGAAGAGACCAATGCTCGGGAATGATATCCATGTCCATGCTGTGCCACCTTGCAGAAGCGCAAAGAGGAGCGCGACAATGCTGCCTGTTAATGTCACAGTACCGACATAATCCAGGTGGTGCTTCTTGCGCTCAACAGTCTCTTTAAGTGTGAAGATGAGCAACAGCATCGATACCAGGCCAAAGGGGATGTTGACGAAAAAGACCCAGCGCCACGAAAAGTGATCAACGATCAAGCCGCCGACGAATGGACCTATAATACTCGACAGGCCCCATACGCCGCTGAACAGACCCTGCACCTTCGCGCGCTCCTGCAGTGTAAAGATATCGCCGATAATGGTGAGCACAATTGGCAGGACGGCACCCGCGCCCAGTCCTTGAATGGCGCGGAAGATAATCAGTTGCTCCATTGACTGTGCCGCACCCGATGCCGCTGAGCCGATGAGAAATAGCGTCGCTCCAAAGAGAAAGAGCGGTTTGCGTCCGTAGAGGTCGGCGAGCTTGCCATAGATCGGAACCGTCGTTGTAGAGGTCAACAGGTAGATCGAAAACACCCACGAATAGAGTGTGATGCCCCCCAGTTTTCCCACAATGCTCGGCATGGCGGTCCCCACGATTGTAGTATCGAGCGCTGCCAGAGCCATACCGAGCATCAGCGCGATCGTGATGATAATTTTTGCCTGTCTGGTCATACCTGTTCCCTCTGTGAAATAGCTTGATGGGCTGTGCGAATAGTTGCTAATAATGATGCCGAATGGTAATGGGGCATCGTCGCGTTGAAGAGTCTTTGCAGCGTTGCAAAAGGGAGTCTATAGTGGATTGCAGCCTCTTTCTGGTCTAACATTTGTTGGGTGGGTATTTATTCCGAGAGGAAGGAGTGAGTGGTGTCAGTCATCTCACATCGGAGAAGTTGCCTATATCAGGCTTTCGGTCCTTTTATATTTGGGAAGTGGTTCTATTTTAAGCCAGTGGGCGGATGGAGAAGATAGAGCACTACAACCTATCCCATAATACAAAAATATGCTATTATGTTCTCGGCAAAGCTTGCACTTTAAGTCACAACTTTCGCAGTGTTGCACTGCCCAGATAAAACAAATTTATTTTCTTTATTTAATGCCAGGAGAGATACTATCAGCCAGGCAACGAGCACAAAATATGTTACTGAATGTAAGGATGAAATGGCAAAGGCATGGCAAGCGAATTTTTACAAGTAGTTCATAGTCAGCTCAGGGTTGGCCGCAATGTCACAATCTTCTTAATAACAGGAGAAGAAGTATCAGGCGTGATTTTAGATATTGGCCTGGCTCACGTTACTATTCAAAAATCTGGAGGACTTTCTTCCATTATAGCAATTAATATCATAGGTGGCTGGGAGGTTCTAGACGAGGAATATCCAGCATCAGTAGTTCAGCCTCGAGAAGACGTACAAGCCACCGATAAGATTTTTGAGCAAGCCAATGCCTTTGCGAGAGAAGGTGAATATCCCAAAGCCATCGGTGAGATCAAGCGTTTGCTCAAATTAGACCCCACCTATCCAGGCGCGCAGGAGGCCTACGAACGCTGGCGTCCCCATGCGGCGGCTGCCCCAAAGGGTTCCAAGCCCTTTGCCCGTGCCAAGCGACTCCAGCTCATCGAACACAATATCGAAGGGGCCATTCCTCTCTTTTACGACGCCATTGCTCAGAATGATAATGTTGAAGCGGCGGTCAAAGATCTTGGCTCCGCCTTGATGCAAGTGGGACGACCTCAAGAGGCGATCCAGGTCCTGGGGAAGAATCGGCATAAGGTGAACAACCAACAGGCCATCGATACGATGCTGGCCCATGCCTATCAGCGGATGAATCAGTACCAGGAAGCGATCGAGGTCCTGCGGCGCAGCATTGCCAATGCCTCCACGCTGGGCCAAAAGGTGCATTTCCGCTGGCAAATCGGCAACTGCTATCTGCTCCTGGAGGATTACCGCAATGCTGAAGAATGGTTCCGTGAGGTCGTGATACTGAGCCAGGATAACAAGGCCGCCTTGCGCAACCTGTCCTTCTGCTTGATTAAGCAGGAACAGTACGATAAGGCTGAGCACATTCTCAAAGGCATCCTCCCTGATCCGCAGGCCGACGAATTGCTTCAGGCGATCTCCCAGGCACGCGAAACCGGACAAACCGATCAGATTCTCGCGGAGGTTATCGCTATCGATACCTCGCTCAACATTTCCAGTGGGATGAGTGGCTTCGTGCGCTTTTTCCTGGATCGCTGTATCTATGAAGGGGTGCGTAGCGATCGCGTGCAGGAGAAGCGATTTGATCGCTACGATATCCAAAAATTGGAAGAACTGGCGATGAAGCTGGGAGCACGCAGACCGCGAGAACGTGCCGAATATTATTTATCAGCGGCCAAGATTCTCTCTGAACTAGGAGACGATGATTGGAGCGATATCAGCCAGATGTACAAATTCCTGTGTCGCAGTTTCACGTCGCGAGGGGATGCGGCAGTCATTGAAAACAAACCGTTAGATACCATTCGAGAATGTTACTGCGAAGCCATGAGCATTTATGGCGGGGGCCAGAGGCAAGGCAAAGAGGAAAAAGACCTGGCGTACGCGCTGGTGCGCTATCTCTTGTCGATGATCGGTCATGCCCATATTCCCATCACATCCGATATTCCCTCCGTCAATGAGGCGTTAGAGACCATCTTTGCACGCCAGCCACAACGCGAGAAAGTCTTTGATGCCATTGCGTATCTCGTCTATCGGAGTCGTTTTGCGGCACGCCGCGTCCTCAAAAGTCTGTATGAAAAGCCTGTCTTCCGTGAAATGGCACTGCACTATTTGCAGCACAAAGGGCTAAGCATGGCAGATGGTGCCAGCGGACAGGAAGAATTTGTGCGTGAATGGAACGAACTGCTCCGTAAGAATGCTGAAAATATGCGTACATTAACAGCGGAACTGGAAGGTATTGCCAAAGTGGAATTGACCACTGCTTCGGTCGAGCAGGCGTTGGAGCGCATTCGAACAATTGAGCCACTGGTGTCCTTTGATCTGGATCAGCTACGAGTGCGTGAACTCCAACGCATCCTGGAAATGATCTCTGATCTCTCCAAACAGTTTGCTTTTGAGGAGCAAGAGCGCATCTGTACGCAGATCGATATTCGTTGTCGTGATCTCTTGCTCAGTATTGAAGGCAATCCCACCACGGTCTCAATCGAGGTGCTTTATTCCGTCGTAAAGGTTATCCAGGAGAAGATCAAAGAGCGGTTGGAAGAGATGTATGAGAGTTCAGTACCCAAATTGAAGCTGAGACTGCCGGTGGAGTCGTATGTCCCCGACAACAACCAACGGATTGAAGTGCAAGTCGTGGTCGAGAATAAGATGGGGTGCAGTCCTGCTGAATCGTTGGAACTGGTCGTGCAGGTGGACGAGGATTTCTTTACCATCAGTGACAGCGAAATCAAGCTTGGTGGATCCTTACGAGGAGGTGAGCAAGCCATCCTGCGCGTGCCAATTTGCATCATGGAGCAAGCGCTGCATTCGCAAGCGTTTTCCTTGTCAGTTTAGGGACTCTGGAAAACTAAATTGTCCCAGAATTGCCAAGAGAGGATATACTGTAAGCAAAAAAGCTCTGGGAGACAGAAAGATGGAACTGGTGGAAG
>Ga0209839_10000614_pt1 | contig 18083 bp, 21 predicted proteins | sample OrgsoiDNA2013050_FD_185800 | JGI IMG/M metagenome (GOLD analysis project Ga0209839, IMG submission 185800) | Permafrost soil microbial communities from the Arctic, to analyse light accelerated degradation of dissolved organic matter (DOM) -... | ecosystem: Environmental > Terrestrial > Soil >... | reverse complement strand
AATCGCTGGCATAGCGCGGCGAGATTCCAATGGCGGCCGCCGCGCGCGGCATCGACAGTTCGGGATCGCGCAGATGCGTCAGGATGTAGTTCTTGAGACGATAGAGCAGCGCCGATCTGTGAAACGACTGGTCCGGCGAACGCTCGCGCATCCTGTCGGCGAAGGCCATCGCGACGAGATCCAGCGCCTGGTCCAACAGGCGGGTTGCGGTGGCGGGATCGACCTGGTCGATCGTCTTGCTCATGCCGAGCAGGAACTCATAGGCCAGTCGTTCGAGCGGACGGTCGCTGGAGAAAGTCGTCGCGGTCAACGTATCGAACGAGCCGATGCGCTGTTGCAGAAGTTTTCGAGGCATCTGAAGGATGGTCTGCGAAAAGCTGTCGTCGAAGCGCAGCTCGTAGGGACGGGTGGTGTCGTAAATGGTGAACTGGCCCGCGGATATGACGGCTTCGCGGCCGTCCTGATACACGCCGTTCACGCCGCTGTTTCCGAGCGCCACCAGCACGAAATCCTCGCTGGCGCGCGCGATCCGTGACGGCGTGCGGAACACCCGCTGGGCGCAGGAATCGACGCGGGTAAAGGTCGCAGGCCCGACCGCTGATTGCGAAACCGAACCCCAAAACGCCTCGTCCATGTCCGACCGGCAATCGAGCCCGACAAAGGTATCGCAGACGATGTCCTGCCAGACAGCGAGTCGTCGATCCGGAATCGTAGAACTGGTGTCGAGCACGACAGCCACGATGGACCTCCAAGAGCGCCTAGAATCCGCCGCTGCAAACGTCAACAAAATCTTAACGATAACGAAACGCGTGTGGGCGCTAATATTTTGGAATTGTTGCCGTTATTTGAGGCGGAAAGTGGCCTTGAATATCATGTTGCAATGCACAATATTGGCGGTCTAGGGATTCGACGCCTCCTCGAGGGCCATCCAAGAGGAGTATTACCGTGCGACACGAAGACATTACCCGTTCGACGCGTGCCAGGGGCAACGTTCGGACGCTGCGTCAGCAGGAGGAATTGCCGCAACTGCGCGACCACCTGTTGCGGCTCGATCCGCAGAGCCGACATGATCGCTTTCATGGCTTCATGGATGACGACTTCATCGAACGCTATGCCGCGAAATGCGCTGACGACGGTACTGTCATCATCGCCTATGTCGAGGACGGCGTGGTACGCGGCGCGGCGGAACTGCATCCGCCCGATCAATCCCCGGATTCGCAACCCGAAATCGCTTTCAGCGTCGAGACCTGCGTGCGACGCCAGGGCGTCGGCAGCATCCTGTTTCGAAAGCTGATCGCGGAAGCGCGATCGAAGGGTTACCGCTGCTTGCGGATCACCACCGGCGCGCAGAACCAGGCGATGCGGGCGCTCGCCTGCAAGTTCGGCGCGCATCTGACATTCCGCCACGGCGAGTCCACCGGCAGCATCGATCTAAGGCAGCAACCGCATCCCGAACCTGCAAAGCTTGCGATTGCAACGCCGGCCGAAGCCGCACGCGCGATCGTTGATTTCAATCGCGCGTACTGGAAGCTGTTGCTGCGAATGTACGGCTGGGGCCGGACGGCCTGACCAGCGGCGGCTGCACGCGGCCATTCGCCGATCTCTGATCAGGCGAATGGCTCAGACAATGACTCGGACAGCGGCTTGCGCTGAACGCGCGTCAGGTTCCGGTGCGCTTGGCGGTGCCGAATTTCCTGATCACGCGGCGCTCGACCACGACGGAACGTTGCGCGCCTTGCTCGCCCGCGATCACCCGCGTCGTAGACCGCGCCGCGGCGCGGCCGGCCTTCTTCACTTCGGCTTGAACGGCTTCGATCGGCAGTCCCATCAGGGACGCTGCGATTTCAGCCTGAGCCTCCTGATCGTCGGTGATGCCGATCGCTGCGAAGATGGCTTCATCCAGCGTCGGCGGATCGCGCCGGACGCGCCGCGATCCATATTTGGTATTCCAATCTTCGCTCATAGGGGCCCCTTGTCTGATCCGAAATACCTAGGGATGATGATGTTGCATTGCAATATGAAATTGATATGGCAATCCTGCTATGCACCGGGTTTTTCGTTCAGAAGTTTTCTAGTCTCGTGGCGTCGTAAATCTCGATGGTGGCGGCCGCCGCGGCCAGCGGCTGCAGCGCGCGAACAAAATTGCGTGATGCCGGCACCGCGAAATGCGCCAGCAGCGCGGCGCGATCGGTCCACTGTTCGATGAACACCAGCCGCAACGGATTCTCGCAATCGACATGCACGGCGTGAGAGATGCATCCGGGCTCCCGGCGGGAGCGATGGACATGTTCGAGGCTCAGTTGGCGAACCTCGCCGAGGGAATCTTCCCGAGCCGTCACGCTGCCGGTCACTACGATCATCGTGTCCTCCCGTTTTCGTTTTCCCCGATTGTCATGGAATTGAACCGCCGGTGCTGGCAAAGTCGATCGGTTGCTGCGGCCAGCGCTTCAGCGCGGCATGTCCGGCTTCGGTCAGCAGATAGATGCCACGCTCGGCGCGGTCGAACCAGCCATAGACGTTGTGCTGCAAAATCTTCGGGGCGTCGGGAATCTCCGGCTTGAGATCGCGCATCCGTCGCGGCCCTCGTGACAGCGCCGCCGCGCAGGCCAGCGCCTGCTGGCGATAGGCCGTCATGATCGGCGCCCGCGTGCTTCCGCCCAGCGCCGGGTCGCCCTTGCGGCGCCGGTGCTCCGCGACCAGGCGCGAGCGCTTTTTGGTGTCGCGGCGCGGGCTCGTGGTGGGCGGTTTGACGATCACCTCGACGTCGCCGCTGTTGGTCACCGCGAGCATGCCAAAACCCAGCCGGCGGCAGAGATTACGATAGCGCGCATCGCTCTCGCGTCCCTTTCCGCGGGCGGACATCCTGGCGGCCAGCCAGACCTCGTCGCATGCGCCGGCGCGATCGACCGCCTGCAGCACCAGTTCGAGATTGAAGGTAAGCTTCAGTTCGCCAATCACCACGATTGGCGGATCGCCGGCGCTAAGCGCCACCAGGTCGCAGCCGCCGACCTCGCCCTTGACCGTGAAGCCGAGGTTTTCCAGGAAGCGTTTGACGGGCAGGTAAAGCGCGGTTTCCAAGGGTCAAGGTTCCACAGCCGCGAAAGCGCGACTCAATGTCCGAGTCTAGCCTGAATTGCATGAGAGCATTTGATCAAGGGGCATCGCAGCGGCTACCATGCGCCCCGGGACAAGCCGAATAGCGTCGGGCTGACCACCAGCGAATCCAGGGATTGGCGGGTCGCGGCGTAATTCGTCGATGCCGGAGTGGCTCCAGGTGTTGCAGGGACTTTACAAGGTCGAGATGCATACGGTGCACGGTTCGCGCCGCGGCGTTCTCTATGTATATGACGGCAAGATGATGGGCGGCAATTCGGCCTACGCGTTCATCGGCACCTTTCAGGAATCCGGTAGCGGCGACGTTACGGTCGACATATCGACATTGCGTCACAACGATGATCCAAAATTCCAGCCGCTGCTCAAGACCGACGAAATCACCCTGACGCTCCGAGGCAGGCCGCGCGGCGAGCAATATGTTTTCGAAGGCGGCAGCGCGCAGTTGCCTGGCATTGCCTTCAACTCGGTGATGACCCCGATCGGCGAGGATTCCGCGCCGCCGGCACTTTCGGCCGGAGAGGGCGGCATCAAAAACGGCCTCTATTCGATTCACATCCGGATGCTCGACGGCATCGACGGCGGCAACACCGGCGTCATGGTGCTGCACGATGGCCGGATCCACGGCGGCGATGGCTTCTTCGACTATGTCGGCTCGTACTCCGGCGCAGACGGCAGGTGGAAGGGCGAACTCGTCAACCACGAGCACACGCCGAACCAGGGCGAGCGGCCGGTGTTCGGCGGCTACGAGGTCGGCGTCGGCTTTTCCGGCACCTATACCGACGAGGGCGCGGTCGCGGAAGCAACCGCGCTGGCCGGCAAACGCAGCATTCGCTTCAGCGCGGTGCTGAAGAAGATGGCCGAGGCGTAAGCGTATCCTAGCCGATCAATCGATCGTAATCGGCGTGCGAGCCGATCCGAACTGGAGTGCCTCAGAAGTCCCGGGATTGACCTGCGCGATGGGCCGCGAGGGCTTCCTCTGCAAAGCCATCGAGCTTTCCAGTCGCGGCATCGCGCTCAATGGCGGCGTCGAACCGATCGGCGTCAAACACCTCGAACCATGCACGAAGGCGTGCCAGCTCTCGGGGGGGCAATTGCGCGATAGCCTTTTCAATGTCTTCGGCGGTTGTCATTCAATAGATATGGCACCTGCGCGGCTTCGCGCAAAGGTGCGTGAGCATGGGGTTGGGGTCCTCCGGCCTACACCCGCCCGCTCACCGGCAGCAGCGCCCCGGTGATGGCGCTGGCGGCGTCGCTGGCGAGAAACAGGATCACGTCGGCGAGTTCCTGCGGCGTCACCCATTTTCCGAAATCAGCCTTCGGCATGCTGGCGCGGTTGGCCGGGGTGTCGATGGTCGAGGGCAGCACGGCGTTGACGGTGATCTTGCCTTTCCACTCGGCAGCCAGCGCCTCGGTGAGGCGATGCACGCCGGCCTTGGAGGCGGCGTAGGCACCCATGCCGGCGCCCGCCTGTATCGCGCCCATCGCGCCGATATTGACGATCCGCGCCGAGGGCGAAGCGGTGAGATGCGGGATCGCCGATCGCGACGCATTCAGCGCGGTGAGCACGTTGAGCGCATACATGCGCTGCCAGGTTTTCGGATCGCCCTCGGCGACCGCCTCGAATGCAAAGCCGCCGGCGATATTGATCAGCGCATCGATCTTGCCGAAATGCAAAGCGACCGCGTCGATGGCCTTTTTGGCTTGCGCCGCATCCGACAGGTCGACGCCGCCGAATTCGATCCGGTCCGGCGTCGCCGCGACCTGCGATGTCCCGTAATCCACCCCGGCCACCCGGGCGCCCCGCGCCAGCGCCACTTCCGCAACCACCTTGCCAAGCGCGCCCGAGGCGCCGGTCACGACAATGACTTTTCCGCGCATGTTTGGTCTCCGGGGCCAGGGGGCAAGCAGGACACACACTACCGCCAAGCGAAATTCATTTGCAATGTTGCGAGATCCTGCAGTGGGATGGGCGCCCCAAAGGGCTCGCTCCTGCGGTGCGATTGCGGGCTCACCGCCAACGTCCTGAGGCCCCGTAGTCTTCCGGGTCCTAATCGATAAAATTTGCCGGAGTTTTGTAAGTGGAAAGCAGAAGCATCGCGCTAGGTTTCATGAAAGCCAATCAATAGGCAGGGGTGCGTTACGATGAGACAGCTAGCCGACCACGGTTTACCACTTGTTCAGCTTAAGGAGCAGCGGCGGGATTTGATCGTCGCGCTGCAAAATCGCAACGGCCCGGTCAGCGGCTGGGAACTGATGCAGATTGCGGCGGTTCAGCAGGCGATTTCGGCGTTCGAGGACGTCATCGCCGACCTCGACGCCGAGCTGGAAGCCGCCGCGTAAGGTCGTTCGCCGGGCGGGGCGGCCGGGTTCGGCCAGGTCACGGCTGGGCAAGCATCAACGAACCGACAACCGGCATGGCCTTAAGGCCGATGCTGCCCGAACCGTGAAATCATGGGACACGGGGCAGCGCTGCACGTGGCGGGTCACTCGTCCAGATAGCGCGCTTGCAGCCTTGCGCGTTCGCGGGCGCCGAGGCCCAACCCGTCGACGAGATAGTTTTCGAGATCGCCGTAGTCGTCGCGGATGGCATCGAATGCGGCGGCGAGGAACGATGCTTCGACCCTCGCCAGCACCTGCCTGACCTCCTCGGGAAGATCGGAACTGGCGGTGGGGTCGCGGCGGTAGAAGCGGTTGGTGAGCAGATAGTCTTCCGCGATCAGTTCGTCCGGCACATCAAGCACATGCAGGATCAGCGCGCAGGCGAACCCGGTGCGATCCTTGCCCGCGGTGCAGTGAATGACCAGCGGCGCGCGGTCCTCGAGCAAATGCGCGAATAGCGCGCGGAAGCATGTTGTGTTTTGGCGCACATAGCTGCGGTAGGAATCGCGCATGACCTCCAGCGCGTCACCGGACGACAGGGCGGTACCGTTGGCGCGCCGCGCCCGCAGCGCCGCGACGACGGTCGGCTCGATCGGCAGCGAATGGACTGCGATCTCCTCAAGACGGCACATCGCCGCCATGCGTTCTTCGGTGCCGCGAAAATCGAAAGCGCTTTTCAGGCCGAGGCCGCGCAGCACCTCGATGTCGGCTTCGGTGAGATGGCCGAGATGGTTGGAGCGGAAGATCTGTCGCCAGCGGACGCTGCGGCCGTCCTTGGCGCGATAGCCGCCGAGGTCGCGGAAATTGCTGGCGCCGGCGAGATCGAGGTGACGGGCAGGAGAATCTGATGGATTTGAATCTGGCATGGGTCTTAGCTTAGGCGATCCTCTGCGGCGGACAAAATGACGGGGAGGGCCTTTCGCTCTGGACTAGACCTGGCTCACAACGCTCAGGCACGTCAAACGACCGACGACGGCGTGCCAGCCGATTTGAAAAAAGGGCCGAAACGTTTCCGTTTCGACCCTTTTACCGCTCTTGAAACCGCACCGCGGACCAGCGATGCATGGGCATCGAATGCGCTGCCGGCATCAATGCTCGAGCACCGGTTTGGACTCCTCGATTGCCGCCTCGTGATACCAGGCGCCGCCAACGGCAACTGGGCTCACGCGCGGGGAAGCAATCTCGGCCGGTGCGTGTGTCTCGCCCTGGCGACGTGCGCTGACGCCCGAGCGACCTCCTGCAGGGAATTGGTAGATCCTTGCCGATCCTTGATTCAAACTCGTATTCATCATCGTCTCCTTGCGTCGATGCGCTTTAACTCAGCGTGCGCCCGACTCGTTCTTCATTGGTTACCGAAAGCGATATCGTCTGTGCACTCCGCGAGTGCAACATGATCAAAACAAAATCGTTTCCTGTATAAAATGTAGGCATTCTTGATTTTGCACCTGGGACGGCACCCGTTGAGTGGCTAACGCTTGAGCTATCGCTGAGGTTGCGGGGCGAGCTTGATTTCCGGACAAATGTTTCCGCGCCATTGGCGCGGGTTTAGTCGGAGCAATCAAACGGCCGCCGACTGCTGCGTAATCAGGCGCAGTCGAGGCTCAAATCGGGCCATCGGGCCCTCGTCCAAACCGCCACCCGTGCGCCTTTGCCGCACCCCTAAATTGCGATCGCCAACGGGGGGAGGCGGGGTATCTCGCCTTGCTGGCCGGGGGTGCCGCAGTGCAGCGATCTGGCACTTTAATTGCTTGGTGAGTACTGGCCGGTGGTGGCCGGGCAGACGCGTGGTGACTAGCAGGCTTCGGTTCGAGGCTTCGGTTCCCACCTTTCGCATCATCAACTCATGAGAGAGCTCAATGACAAAGTATAAGCTCGAGTATATCTGGCTCGACGGATATACGCCGACGCCGAATTTGCGCGGCAAAACTCAGATCAAGGAATTCGATTCATTTCCGGCGCTCGAACAGCTTCCTTTGTGGGGCTTCGACGGAAGCTCGACCATGCAGGCCGAGGGCCATAATTCGGATTGCGTACTCAAGCCGGTCGCCATCTATCCGGACGCCGCGCGGACCAATGGCGCGCTGGTGATGTGCGAAGTCATGATGCCCGACGGCAAGACCCCGCACCCCTCGAACAAGCGTGCTACCATTCTCGACGACGAGGGCGCCTGGTTCGGCTATGAGCAGGAATATTTCTTCTACAAGGACGGCCGCCCGCTCGGCTTCCCCTCCAGCGGCTATCCCGCGCCGCAGGGACCGTATTACACCGGCGTCGGCTACAAGAATGTCGGCGACATCGCCCGCAAGATGGTGGACGAGCATCTCGACCTCTGCCTCGCCGCCGGGATCAACCACGAAGGCATCAACGCCGAAGTCGCGAAGGGCCAGTGGGAGTTCCAGATCTTCGGCAAGGGCTCCAAGAAGGCCGCTGACGAGATGTGGATGGCCCGCTACCTGATGCTGCGGCTGACCGAGAAGTACGGCGTCGATATCGAATTCCATTGCAAGCCGCTCGGCGACACCGACTGGAACGGCTCCGGCATGCACGCCAACTTCTCCACCACCTATATGCGCGAAGTCGGCGGCAAGGAATATTTCGAGAAGCTGATGGAAGCGTTCAAGATCAACCGCGAAGATCATATCGCGGTCTATGGCCCGGACAACCACATGCGCTTGACCGGCAAGCACGAGACCGCTGCGATCGGCGACTTCACTTACGGCATCGCGGATCGCGGCGCATCGATCCGCGTGCCGCACAGCTTCGCCAATAACGGCTACAAGGGCTATCTCGAAGACCGCCGCCCGAACTCGCAAGGCGACCCCTACCAGATCGCTTCCCAGATCCTGAAGACGATCGCCTCGGTTCCGACCGTCGCCAAGTCGGCTGCGGCGTAAGCCTTCGCCACCAAGTCTGGGCGGAGACGTCCAGCCCGCAATCCGATCCGCCAAAGTGTGAAGCGCTTTGGCGGATCATTGCGTTTGAGGTGCTCCAGGAAAATGTTCCAGGCTGATCATTTGCGCGTATTCTGTCCGCAAAACCGGTCATCGCTCTCGGATCAAGTCCGATGGCATGCTTTTGCGGAGATGCGCGTAAATGGAAAATGTCGTTCGCCTGTTGTCGACGCTGGCCCTGATGGGGGCGGTTCGCAGCCTCGCGGGAAGATATCAAGCAGAGCAGGGGACGCGCATCGATGCCGATTTCGCGCCCACAATTGGGCTGCTGGACCGCCTCCGCGGCGGCGAGGCCGCCGACGTCGTCATTCTGACCCGCGAAGGACTAGATGAACTCGCAAGCGAAGGAACAGTGGTCGCGGATAGCCGCGTCGATCTGGCGCGGTCCTACGTCGGCATCGCGGTGAAGGCCGGCGCTGACCATCCCGACATTGCAACCGAGCCCGCACTGCGCGCGACGCTGCTCGGCGCGCGTTCGGTGGCGTATTCGCGGATCGGCGCCAGCGGCATTTTCTTCGCGCAACTGATCGAGCGAATGGGTATTGCGTCCGAGATCAATGCCAAGGCGCGGATCGTTCCGTCCGGCTTCACCGCCGAACGCCTCGTTACTGGTGATGCCGACCTCGCGGTGCAGCAGATCAGCGAGCTGAAGCAGGTCGCGGGCGTCGAAATCGTCGGGCCGATCCCGCTTCATATGCAAAGCCCCGCGATGTTTTCGGCCGGGCGTCTGGCAGCCTCAAAGCGGGCGGTTCAAGCCGATGAACTTTTGAAGTATCTCGCCTCGCCGGAGGCGGCACCGGTGCTGCGCGCCTCCGGGCTCGAGCCTTGAATATCGGGGCAGTTCGACGCTAACCTCTTTCGGTCAAAACGGGCGTCATGATGATACGGCTCCAAGCGTTTTCGTTCGCCGCGATCGGTTGCATCGCCGTCTCGGCGATCATCATTGTGGCCATGCCAACTTTGGCTCACGCCCAATCGGCCGATCTCGTGCTGTGCGATCGTCTCGCCGCCGACCCGTCCGATCCGGACAAGCCAGCCGACGTCAAAGGCACGCCCGACGTTGCGGCCGCCGATGTCGCGACCGCGATCAAGTATTGCAAGGTCGCTTCCGCCTCGTCGCGCCGCGCGCTGTATCAGCTTGGCCGCGCCTACGCCGCCAACCGGCAATTGCCGGAAGCGATGTCTGCCTGGCGCAAGGCCGCCGACAAAGGCTCTACCTCGGCGATGGTCGAACTCGGCGTGGCCTATGGCACCGGCGCTGGCGTGGCCAGGGACGAAGCCCAGGCGCGAAAACTGTTCGAGCGCGCCGCCGAAGCCGGCAATCCACGCGGCGTCACCAATCTCGCCGCACTCTCCGGCGGCGGCGGCGCGCCGGCGGATCCGGCGCGAGCAAGGCAGCTGCTGGCGAAAGCCGCCGAGACCAATGCCGAAGCGCAGTATCAGCTCGGCCTGATGATGGCGAATGGCACCGGCGGGGCGCAGGACGATGCCGGCGCGCGGAACCTGTTCGAAAAAGCTGCCGCGCAAAATCATCCCGGCGCATTGGAGCGGATGGGCGCGTTCACCCAGGAGGGACGCGGCGGACCGAAGGATGCCGGCGCCGCCAAGGCCTATTACGAAAGGGCCGCGGCACTCGGCGATGAAGACGCCAAGAAGGCGCTCAAGCGTATGGAATGCCCTTACGCGATCAAGGACAAGCGCGGAAATTTCGTCAGCAATCTTTGTTTCTAGAGCGCCGTCCGAGGGCATACCCCGTGGGAACGCGAGCGGGGGTCTCGCGATTAATGTGAGGGGCACGCTGCAGGAGGCCCTTGTCCCATGATCCGAAAATTGCAATCGGGCGAATATCGGCTCTATTCCCGAAAAGTGAATCCGAAGACCGGCAAGCGCCGCAATCTCGGCACCTTCAAATCGCGCGCGGCTGCGGAAAAGCACGAGCGAGACGTGCAGTATTTCAAGCGGCATTAGTGGCGGCTTCGCGCGGCCCGGTCGTCAACGGGTCGCGCGAACGCGCGCCGGATGATAAACAGCGCCGGCGGAAGGCCATGAGCAGGGCTTGCCGCTTTCCAATGGCGTGAGGCGGCGAGCTTGACGCTCGAGCCGCTCGAAATGCACTTTCTCCCGCCAGATCGCATAGGCCGCGTCCAGCGAGGGCAGGTAGCGGCTTCGGCTATGATGTCCGTAACGGTAGTGGACACGCGGTCGCGTCACCTCGGCGGAAGGAAATAGACGAGATGGCCAGTCCACCAGCCATCGTCGCCGGTCAGGCGGAGCGCAAACAGCCCGATACCCGCAACGAGGGCGATCCAGAACAGCGGCTTCGGCATCGATGTCCGAAGCCTAAACAGGACCACCAGCATGGCTGCTTCGAACGTCATGGTCATGACCTGCACGGAACGCATCGGATATTCGTGCGCCGGCGTCAGCACGTTCCAGAGAAAGCGGCCGATCAGCAGGCAGGGGAACACTACCGCAGCCACAGTATTGCGGTTGGCTTTCCCGGACGTTTGGGTTTGCTGATTGCTCATCGTTTTGCCCCCCCGTTGGCCGAGATGTCGCCCGCCGTCCCCTGCGCCGCCGGCCAGCGCCGGACGATTTTGACGGACAGTTGTTTTAAGAAGTCGCGCCTGGGCGACGGCAAGTTCAAACGGTTGCAGGTTTTTTCTATGGCTTTGCGCTGGAAAAGGGAACGTCGGCTGAGGGAGGGGGCGCTGGTTCGCGGGGCGCATGCGCCGGCGCAGTTGTTTTTCCGAAAGCTCGCACCACGTAAGTGTTCATGAGGAGGCCTCCGATATTTGCATTTCCGCATCGTTCGGCTTCATTGTAGCCTCTTCATCGACGTTCGGAGAACGGCGCCCCGCGAGGGAGCCTTAGGGAGGATGAACATGACAGTTTCGACGGAACGCGCAGTCCTTGCCGGTGGCTGCTTCTGGGGTGTGCAGGATCTGCTGCGGCGATATCCCGGCGTGATTTCAACCAGGGTGGGCTACAGCGGCGGCGAGGTGCCGAACGCGACCTATCGCAATCACGGCAATCACGCGGAAGCGATCGAGATCGTCTTCGATCCCAAGATTATCTCTTACCGAAAACTGCTGGAATTCTTTTTCCAGATCCACGATCCCTCGACGTTGAACCGCCAGGGCAACGACAGGGGCGCGAGCTACCGGTCGGCCATCTTCTATACCAGCGACGAGCAGAAGCGGATCGCCGAAGACACCATCGCCGACGTCGATGCGTCCGGCCTCTGGCCGGGCAAGGTCGTCACCGAGGTGACGCCGGTCGGGCCATTCTGGGAGGCCGAGCCCGAACATCAGGATTATCTGGAGAGATATCCTGACGGCTACACCTGTCACTTCATCCGGCCGAACTGGACGCTGCCGCACCGGGCGGAGACCGCGCAATCAGGCGCCCGCGGAGCCACGGCAGCGTGACAAAGGGCTCCGATCTCCTGGTGGCCGCCCTCGAGAACGAGGGCGTCCAATCCATCTTCGCCATTCCCGGCGAGGAAAACCTCGACGTACTGGAGTCGCTGCGGCGCTCCAAGATCAAGCTCGTGCTGACGCGGCACGAGCAGGCCGCCGGCTTCATGGCGGCCACCTACGGACGTCTCACCGGACGCGCGGGCGTCTGCCTGACGACGCTCGGTCCCGGTGCGCTCAATCTGACGACGGCTGCGGCCTACGCGCATCTGGGTGCGATGCCGATGGTGATGATCACCGGACAGAAGGCGATCCGGAGCAGCCGTCAGGCGCGCTTCCAGATCGTCGACATTGTCGCGACCATGCGGCCCCTGACCAAGATGGCAACGCAGATCGTCTCGGCGCAGAGTATTCCGACCCTGGTTCGCGATGCCTTCCGGGTTGCGCAGCAGGAGCGGCCGGGCCCGGTCCATCTCGAACTGCCCGAGGATATCGCGGCCGACGCGGCCGCGGCCGACATCGTTCCCCCGCACGTGGTCGAGCTTCCGATCGCGCCTCTGGCTGCGATCGAACGCGCCGCCGCCATGATCATGGCCGCCAGGCGCCCGCTCGTCATGCTGGGTGCGGCCGCGAGCCGCCCGCACCTCGCCGGACCGTTGTCGGCGTTCGTGCGACGGGCCAAGATTCCATTCTTCAACACCCAGATGGGGAAGGGCGCCGTCAATGCCGGCTCCAATCTCTATATCGGTACCGCCGCGCTGTCGGAACGGGATTGGGTTCACGAGGCCATCGACCAGGCCGACCTGATCGTTTCGATCGGCCACGATACCGTCGAGAAGCCGCCCTTCCTGATGGGCCGCAATGGACCGCAGGTGATCCATGTCGGCGCCACGCCGGCGACGGTGGAGCAGGTCTATTTCCCGCAGGCCGAGATCGTCGGCGACGTCGGCGCCAGCCTCGCAGGCCTCGCCGACCGCCTGGAAGGCAAGCTTCCCCATGCCTCGGCATTGCTGGGTTTGCGGGAGGGCATCCTTGCACACCTCGCGGAGGGGGCGACGGAGGATCGGTTTCCGTTGACGCCGCAGCGCATCGTGCACGACGTTCGAAAAGTGATTCCGCCGGACGGCATCGTTGCCCTCGACAACGGCATGTACAAGATCTGGTTCGCCCGCAACTATCGCACCAGCGTTGCCAACACGCTGCTGCTCGACAACGCGCTGGCGACGATGGGAGCGGGTCTTCCTTCGGCGATCGCGGCGTCACTGATCAATCCGGACAAGCGTGTGCTCGCCGTCTGCGGCGACGGCGGTTTCATGATGAATTCCCAGGAGCTCGAGACGGCGGTGCGGCTCAAACAAAACCTCGTCGTGCTCGTGCTCGAGGACCGCGCCTACGGCATGATCCGATGGAAGCAGGAAGTCGACGGGTTTTCCGATTTTGGTCTCGGCTTTGGCAATCCTGATTTCGTTGCTTATGCGCAGTCCTATGGGGCCAAGGGCTCCCGCGTCGGCAACGCCGCCGAATTAGCGACCATGCTGGAAACCGCTTTCCGGGACGGCGGCGTGCATCTGGTGGTGGTGCCGATCGACTACAGCGAAAACATGCGCGTCCTCGTGCATGAGCTGCACTCGGTATAAGTGGGGCGCAATCTCTATCGTGCCATCCGGTCGCGACGGATCTACGCGGCCCTGACCTCCGAGAGGAAGCGGTTGACCTGCCCGGCGAGATCTCTCGATTGCGAAGATAATTGCTCCGCGGCACCCAACACCTGATTGGCGGCTGAGCCGGTGTCGTCGGCCGCGCGCTGCACGCCGGATATGTTCGAGGTGACCTCCTGGGTACCGCGCGCGGCTTGCTGGACGTTCTTGGAAATTTCCTTGGTCGCAGTCCCCTGTTGCTCGATCGCGGACGCGATCGCCACCCCGATCTGATCGATCTCGGCGATCACGTCGACCACGTTGCGGATCGCCGTCACCGTCTCGTCGCTCGCGGTCTGGATGGCCGCGATCTGCTCGGATATTTCGGTGGTGGCCTTCGCGGTCTGGCCGGCGAGCGATTTGACTTCGGATGCGACGACGGCAAAACCCCGTCCGGCGTCGCCGGCACGCGCGGCCTCGATGGTTGCGTTGAGCGCGAGCAGGTTGGTCTGCGCGGCGATGGTCTGGATCAGGGTCACGACGTCGCCGATCTTTTGCGCGCCGTCGGCCAGCGAGCGCGCGGTATCGCCGCTGCGGCGCGCGCTCTCGACGGCGCGGGCTGCGATCTCGGTGGATTGCGCGACCTGGCGGCCGATCTCCGCGACCGAGGATGTCAACTCCTCGGTGGCACTGGCGACCATCTGCACGTTGGCGGAGGTCTGTTCCGAGGCCGCGGCGACGACTCCGGCCTGCCGGTTGGTGGCTGACGCGGTGGAAGACATCGACTGGGCGGTTTCTTCCATCACGGAAGACGCCGACGACAGTCCGCCGACCAGTTCGGAGACCTTGGTCTCGAACGCGCGGGTGAGCTCGTCGAGCGCGCGGGCGCGCCGCATCTTGACCTCGTTATCCGCGTCCTTCTCCACGGCCAGGCGATCCGCCTTGATCATGTTGTCCTTGAAGACCTGCACCGCCGCCGCCATCGCGCCGATCTCGTCGTCGCGCTCGCTGCCTGAAATGTTGTCGGAGACGTCGCCGCTGGCAAGACGCGACATCGTGGCGGTCAGGTCGACGATCGGCTTGCAGACGCGGCGACGGACCATCATCACGAGCCCGACGCTCGCGCCAGCGACCGCGGCGAGCCCTGCGAGCGCGATCAGGAAGCTGAAGCGCGCGTCGGAATAGGCCGAGCTGAGGATGTGTTCGGCGTTGTCGTAGAAGGCGTCGCGCACCTCGACAATCGTGCCAAGACCGCGTTGCGATTCCGCGAAATAGGTGTCGACGTCGTGCTCGTATTTGCCGCTAAGGGCGCCGTCCTTCACAAGTTTCTGCTCCTGGCCGAAACGCTCGACATAGACTTCGTTCATCTTGGCGAGCGCCGCCGCCACGTTGGCAGGCGTCGCGGGATTGCCGCGCAATTCCTGCAGCGACGACAGGATCTGATCGTTCCTGCCCTGGGAGCGGCTCAAATCCAGCTTTTCGGCCTCGGTGGCCACGCGCTTGGCGCCGACCAGGTTTTTGTGAAGGCTGGCATTGAAACCGCCGACGTCGCGCAACGTCCAGGCGATGTTGGCGTAGCTCGCCTGCCGGTAAGCATCGCCGTCGAGCAGGGCCACCTTGCGGACCTGCTCGTCGAGCATCGCGGTGACGGCGGTATTGAAGATGGCGTTGTCGGCGACGATCTTCTTGGCGGCATCGCGGCGGGCTTCGGGCGGACCATCGAGGGCCTTGTCGATGGCCTCGCGCAGTGCTGTGAATTTGACGTTCAGGGCATCCATGCCGCTGGCCAGAGCGGCGCTATCCTCAAGCGTGCCGGGCAGCGTCACCTTGATCTGATTCATCTTTTCGCGGGCGGCATCGGTCTGCTTGCGGTACTTGTCGTTGAGTTCCGCGCGCAGGCCCGGGTCCACCGTGGGGGGCCCGAACATGATGTTGGTGGCGAACCCGCGCTCGGGGTTCATATAGCGCGGAATGTCTCCCACCACCCGGACGATCTCCAGCCGGCGCTGCGCGACGGAGATCTTGTCCATCGTCTGGTATTTCACGGCGGCGACATAGACGGCAAGACCGCCGCCGACAGCGGAAAGCGAGACGATTGAGACCGTCAGCAGGGTGCCAATTTTCATGAGTTGGGGGCCATTCACGAGGGTGGAGGGAGCCGGGTTTCGATCATGGTAGTTACTCCGTATTAATCCTCGGTTTACGCTACTGCAGGCGAGGGAGGCAGGCGGTGGCGTGGGGGGTACGGGAGGCAACGGAGGTCGCGCGGATGGAAATTCAGTTCATCATTCCGGGGCGCGCCAACGGGTCCGCGCAAAGCGCGGCCCGATGACAAGCTCCGCGCGAGTCCGGAATCCATGACCACGACGGGGAGTATGGATTTCGGGGCTGCGCCCCCAGGCCAACGCGAACAGGAAGTGGATTCCGGTGCCGACGAAATAGTCCGCCGTCCCAAGCTGCTCCTGCACCTGCTTGCCGAACACCAGGCCCGTCGCGTTGCGTGGAATGCCCGCCAATGGCATCAGATGCTGCACCCCGACCCAGACAAGGGCTTCGTAGATCCAGATGATTATTGCCCCCGCCAGCCCGCCGATCAAACCGGCGCGGACTGTCAATGCCTGGTCCGGCGTCCCCGGCCTGGATGATGCCGCATAGATGCCGCTCATGATTGTGTTTGCTCCCCTTGATTTCTTGTTTAAGAGTCGGGCGTCTCGTATATGCGAGATATGCAACGGATTTCGCCGTTCTTCCGAGACGGGTTATCTTGCATCCGGTACTGATCTTCATCAAGGGAATGGGGCTTGCTAATCCAGCCCACGGGCTGATGCTGTGTGGATGCCATGACCCACCGTATTCTCGTGTTCTACGGCTCGTATCGCTCCGACCGCCTGGGCATCCGCCTGGCGCAGTTCGTCGTCGAAGGCTTGCGCGGTCGCGGCGACGAGGTCGAACTGATCGACGCCAAAGCGGTCGGCCTGCCGATGCTGGACCGGATGTACAAGGAATATCCGAAAGGCCACGCGCCCGAGCGGCTTGAACAACTCGCGGCGCAAATTCGCGACGCGGACGGTTTTGTCTTCATCACCGGCGAATATAATTGGGGCATCCAGCCCGGCCTGAAGAATCTCACCGATCATTTTCTGGAAGAATGGTTTTGGCGTCCCGCCGCCATCGCCAGCTATTCGGCCGGGCGTATTGCCGGCGCGCGCGCCGCCACCGCCTGGCACGGCACGCTGTCCGAGATGGGCATGGTGGTGATTTCCAGCACGATCGCGGCCGGGCCGATCGCGCAGACACTGTCGGAGAAGGGCGAGCCGATCGGCGAGAGCGGCAAGGCGCTCGCGCACGGGTTTCCGAGATTTGCCGACGATCTCGCCTGGTGGATCGAGGCCGCCAAGGCGCAGCGGGCGCGGAAGCCGCCGCCGTATTGAGGCGCGTTCGGCTAACGCGCGCCAAGCTTACTTATGGCTGCAAGAGCCGAAGGTGGCCGGCGTAGCTTTCTGCCGCGATCGGCTTCTCGGGGGCTGTCAGCGGACTTTCAGCCCATTTCACCGCGGGGTCGTCACAAATGATGCATTGGAGGTCGGTGCGGCCGGAGAGGGTGGCAACCGGCACCATGCGTTTTCCGCATCTCGGGCAGCGCGTTAGGTCATCCATGAGCTCCTCCCGATTTTTTCTCCATAACAGGGAAACACAACTTTTGTTCCATCCGAGTCGAGCGTTTTGCGTGGTTGCGATGCGGCGAGCGAGGGCCCGGATTTCGCTTGGCTCATCCGGAGCACGCTTGCTACGTTCCGCGCCGAGCAACGGGAGTACGGCGACCGATGTCGGAACATTTGAAAGAGATGCCCCCGGCTGCGGTCCTGCTGGGACGGGAGATCATTTCCGTGGACGCCCGGTCAGGTGAAGTGCAATTGCGGTTTCTCGCCGACCGTCAATTTGCCAACCGTCACGGCACCATACAGGGCGGCATGCTTGCCGCGATGCTCGACTCGGCGACCGGCAACGCGGTCATGGCCAGCCTTCCGCATGATCGAACGGCGGTGACGACGCGCTTGGATACGACATTCGTCAAGCCAGCGGCGTTAGGACCGCTGACGGCTACCGCCCGCCTCGTCAAACAGGATGAGCGGTCGGCGCTGGCAGAGGCCGAGCTTGTCGACAGTTCCGGCCAGATTGTCGCCCGTGCCCGCGCGGAATTGCGCGTGCGGCAGCGCAATACAGGAATTTAGCTCGCAGGGGCGCAATAGCGAGGCGCGTTGCGCCGTTCGACGCGCATGAATTGGCGGAACACGCTGCGCGATTCCGCCGGCGCCGGGTTCGCGGGTCAATCGAGGGAGGCAGTAGATAATGGTGCGTAAGAAGGCAAAACGAACGACACCGACGGTCTGCATCGTCGAAAGCCTTGATTTCCTTCAGGAGGGTTCTCTCAAAGAGGGGGAAATCATCTCTCGGACCCTGCGCCTGTCGGAAAAGCCCGCGCACTACACGTATTTGCGCTCATCGGACGAAATGAAGGCTTTCGTAAAGGAGTTCGGGCAGTCGGAACATCGATATCTTCACGTGTCGTGCCACGGAAACGC
>Ga0209839_10000613_pt1 | contig 18084 bp, 16 predicted proteins | sample OrgsoiDNA2013050_FD_185800 | JGI IMG/M metagenome (GOLD analysis project Ga0209839, IMG submission 185800) | Permafrost soil microbial communities from the Arctic, to analyse light accelerated degradation of dissolved organic matter (DOM) -... | ecosystem: Environmental > Terrestrial > Soil >... | reverse complement strand
CTGGCGATCATCGAGCAGCAGCCCGAGCGCCTGAGCGAGGTGAAGGGGATCAGCGCAAAGGACCGCGACCAGATCATCAAGGTATGGGCCGAGCACAGCGAGATCAAAGAACTGCATCTCTTTTTGCAGTCGCACGAGGTCTCCATAAATGTGGCGACGCGTGTATATAAGCACTACGGCAAGGAATCGATTAAGGTCATTCGCGAGAATCCCTATCAACTGGCGCAGGAGGTGCAGGGAATTGGCTTTCGGACTGCCGACGAGATTGCGGTGAAGCTCGGCTTGCCGTTCGATAGCGTGCCGCGCCTGGCGACCGGGCTCAAGTATGTGTTGGCGAAGGCGGCGAATGATGATGGACATTGTTTCCTGCCAGAGAATAACCTGGTACAACTGGCCTCTGGTATTCTCAAAGTTCCTGCGGAGGTGCTGCTCCCCGCGATGGAGCAGTTACGCAGCGATAATGATGTCTTCATTGAGCCACCACTCCCCCCGGCGACTCCGGTAGCCGCCGTACAGACGCTTGACGACGAGGACGATCTCCCGCCTGATTGGAATAAGATAGAGGAAGAGCCGCAATCGCGCATCTATTTTGCGCCGTTCTGGTATGCCGAGAACGGCTCAGCGCGCCTCCTGCGCCTGCTTTCCCTGGCTCCAAGCGCACTACCGTCCGTCTCGCAGCAGCTCTGGGACCGCGTGTTCGACCTGCTTAAGCAGCGGCGGAATATGCACCTGACCGACAGACAGCGCGAGGCTGTGCAGATGGCGTATGGCAAGAAGGTCAGTATCCTGACGGGCGGACCCGGTACTGGCAAGTCCACATCGATCCGCGCGCTCTTGATGGTGCTGCGCAACCGGCGCATCAACTTTGCCCTGGCCGCTCCGACCGGGCGCGCAGCCAAGCGTCTCTCCGAGGCGGCAGGCGTCCAGGGCGAGGGGCAGGCGAAGACCCTCCATCGCCTGCTGGAATACGCGCCGCACGACAATTCGTATCAGCGCAACGAGGATAATCCGCTGCCCTATCAATTCGTGATCGTCGACGAGTTCTCGATGGTCGATATTCTGCTTTTCTACCATCTGCTCAAGGCGCTACCACGCGAGTCGCATCTCTTGCTGGTCGGTGACGCCGATCAGTTGCCCTCGGTTGGACCCGGCAATGTCCTGCGCGATCTGCTGCGTAGCGAGGCACTTCCCTCCGTGCGCCTGACCGAGCTCTTTCGCCAGGCGCAACAGAGCAGGATTATCGTTAATGCTCACCGTATCAACGCCGGGCAGCTGCCATCTACAAAGGTCGAGGCGAACGGAGACTTCTTTTTTATGCACGAAGAGGACCCTCTACGCGCCCAGCATCTGATACTCGATCTCGTCCAGCGTCGGCTCCCGGCACGCTATCACTTCAACCCGCTCACCGATATCCAGGTGCTCGCGCCGATGTACAAGGGACCGGTCGGCGTAACCACGCTCAATGAGCGGCTCCAGGCTCATCTCAACCCCTCGCCTATTGCACAGGTAGAATGGGGCGATGCTATTCTGCGCGTCGGCGATAAAGTCATGCAGACGCGCAACAACTACGACAAAGGCGTCTTCAACGGCGACGTTGGCTGGATTCGCAGCATCAACAAAGACAGCGCCACGCTCAAAGTCGAATTCGTAGAGGAGGCAGGTCCGCTCTTCGTCAGCTACGAGTTCCATGAACTGGACGAACTGGTGCTGGCCTACGCCGTCACCGTCCACAAGAGCCAGGGCAGCGAGTATCCCGTTGTCATCATTCCGCTCGTCACCCAGCATCGTATGCTGCTGCAACGCAACCTGCTCTACACCGCGATCACCCGCGCCAAACGCTTCTGCGTCCTTGTAGGGCAGCCCCACGCGCTCGAGATAGCCGTCAGGAACGATCGCGTCGCCTGGCGCAATACTGGCCTGGCGGAGCACCTGCTCGCGATGAGCAAGGGGCCGACAAAAATGGGCGTTTGACGGTCCAGTTCTGTGGATTAATGTTCTGAGAAACACATGCATTGCCCTTGCTTTACAGAAACTTTACAATTGCTTTGCAAATTCTTCACAAATTTTCAAGGCTGCTGCGCTAGTATAGGTCTGTCTGAGAAGCGCTAAAAAGAGACGTAATGGGTATAATAGAAAAAGAGGAAAGCTAAATTAGTACCATGTAGACACCAAAGAACCAATATTATATTGATATATAAGTTAATGTTCGCTATATATTCATAAATTAGTGAATACCAGTTAAATATAATGATGATAATGTAAGAAGTAGGCACATACAATTGCTATAACAGCGGGTTTTGGACCTCTCTTCTCTGCACCTTATCATCATTTATAGGGGGAAATAGGATCAGTATGCCGAAAAGGGAAGATAGGGCAGCAGCTTTTGAGGGAAAAAATCCTTTAGAACAGACGCCATCTGAGCAGAAGAATGATGAAGATGTACAGCCAACCGAGCGCTTGCAACGCGTAGAGCCGACGCGCAAAGATATTGCGCATGAAGAGACGCAGGCGATCTCACGCTATACACGCTCTGAAGATATATCCAGCGCCGAAACGACGCAGATCGCGCCTGTGCGTCAGGCAGCCGAGCAGCATCAGGGGGAACTCGCCGTCAGGTCGGGGAGAGCAGCGCACAACACGCGCTGGCGTAACAAACGCCATCGGGCGCGCAGAAATCTCCATCTCAAAAGCGCGCGCGCCCGTGCTAGCGAGCGCAAGGTCATGAAATGGGCAGTGCTGCCGATCGCGGTTGGGATACCGCTGATCGTTGCGCTTATCTTTGCCCTCCTGACCTCGTTCAATGCGATCACGACCGCCACGAACGCGCACTATCAGACGAAAGTCACGACGCTAGTGGACATCCTGCCAAAGGATAATCTGAAGATGTACGATGCCAGTGGTCATCTCTTATATCAGGCGATCGACCAGGGCATTCAGACTTCGGAGCCGCTCAGCAAAATCGCGCCGAACCTGCAGAATGCCGAGATCAATATAGAGGACAAGACCTTCTGGAGCAACAACGGGTACGATCTGAACGGCATCATCCGCGCGGCCATCTCGGATCTTGCCAGCGGTCACGTCGTCGAAGGCGGGAGCACGATCACGCAGCAGCTCATCAAAAACACAATCGTCGGGAACTCCGATACGGCGCTGCGCAAGCTGGAAGAGCTTGAGCTGGCACCGGACCTGACGAGCTACTACAGCAAACAGCAGATCCTGAACATGTATCTGAACACGGTGTACTATGCTAATGGCGCATATGGTGCCGAAGCGGCTGCCCAGACGTATTTTGGCTTGAAAGACAAGCCCGGCAACCCGGCCTCCAATCAATTGGACATCGCGCAATCGGCGCTGCTGGCGGGCATCCCCAGTAATCCGGATCAGCGCAACCCGGTCTCATCTCCCAGGGCCAGCCTGCTACGCACGCAGCAGGTATTGCTCCAGATGTACACCCTGAAGACCATCTCAGCGAAGCAATATAAAGCGGCGCTCAAAGAGATCCAGAAGCGAAATTTCGCTACTTATCACGCGCCTGCCCAGAGTGCCAACGCTCTGGCCCTTTCCAGCTTCACCATTTACGCGTTAAGCGAGCTGGCCCGCGACCTGAAAATGAGTATCGGCGATCTGTCGCGCTCCGGCCTGATCGTCACCACGACCGTCAATGCGGGCCTGCAGACCAGGGTGCTTCAGGAGGCGCAAAACGATATCGCCGCCATCAGGGACTTGCACAATATCACCGATTCTTCGGTCGTGATGATTAATCCCAAAACGGGGGCGATCGAGACGCTCGTCGGAAATATCGATCCCGCGCATAACAGCTTCAACGTCGCCACGCAGGGTTTCCGCCAGGCGGGTTCTACGATGAAGGCATTCACCTATGTTACGGCCTTCCAGAACGGCGTCAGCCCAGGTGAGCGAACGCTTGATGAGCCGCAGACGTTCTATTACAATGGCGTGATGTATCGACCGGACAATTATGATGATATTCACTACGGCACGATCACGTATCGCGAGGCACTCGACTGGTCGCTCAATATCGACGCGGTACGCCTGGAGCTCTCCCCAAAGGTCGGCGTGATGAACGACTATACCACAGCGGAGAACACTGGCCTGGGTCCGACGAACGGCTCGGTTAACGAGACCTTCACGCTGGGATCAATGGGCGTCCACCTGCTCAACGAGACTTCCGCGTATGGAACGTTCGCCAACGACGGCGTCCATGTCGCTCCCCACGCGATCAATACGGTTACAGATACGAATGGCAAGGTCATCTACACAGCTCCAACGGTAGGGAAGCAGGTGATCAGCCCACAGGCAGCGTATATCCTGACGAACGTCTTATCCGACAACGCGACGCGCGATAAGGAGTTCTTCCCCTGCGACGCGCTGGACCTCTACGTCGACAACCTCTGTGGCGGAACGGTCATACCCGCCGCCGTCAAGACCGGCACGTCGAATAACTTTGTCGATAACCTGACGATTGGCTACACACCGAACCTGGTCACAGGCGTCTGGTCGGGCAACGACGACAATTCGCCGATGGATAATATCATCGGCATCACCGGCGCAGGCACTATCTGGCACGATGCGATGATGACGGCTCTACAGGGGCAACCGGTTCAGCAGTTCACCGATCCCGGCGGGGTGGTGTACAATCGCTTCTATCGCGACCTGTCTGTAACATCCACCCTTCTACCGATGGTGCGCTAATCAGATGAGGTTTAAAAGGAGCTTTCTGTATGAAACGTTTGTTACTCTTTTCCAGCCCGACCGAGGTTGTGAAAGAGCAGATCCTTCCCTTGCTCTTTCCACAAGAGATGCAGCAGAAGGTTTTTGCTTTTATGCCGAGCGAGGGCCTGCATGGCAACGAAAAGTACGTTGCGATGTCTTCCGAGTGGCGGTCTCTGGCAGAGCAGCACCATGCGGAGTTCGTCCTGATTGACAATGACTCGGAACGGATCGAGGAGGAGCGCGCGAAGCTGCAACGTGCAAATATCGTTTTTATCACGGGCGGCAATACCTGCGTGCTGCTCAGCAACCTCCGCCGGTCGGGCCTCGATCAGGCCATTGCCGAGCTTACATATAGGGATGAGTATGTGCTTGCTGGCTATAGCGCAGGAGCCATGATTCTTACCCCGTCGATCGAGTACGAGCTCGTTGCCTTTGATCCCGAGGCGAACCAGGCGGCAGGCTTAGCCGATTTTACTGGGCTTCGCCTGATAGACTACGAGATCGCCCCACACTACATCGACGAGGATCAGGAGATGCTCGCTGAGTATCGCAAAGCCCGTGCATATGAGGTCAGACCACTCACTGATGATGAGTTTCTTGTCATCGAGCAGTGAGGGAGGAGACTCGCTTTTTGTGAAAAAAGAATGAAGACTTGTTTAATTCCGAGTTGCGGAGTAGAATATAAAACGTATATACGAGGTTTGCCCGAAAAGCAAGAGTCTTCCAACTCCACATGAACTCTCGCTGTATGCATTTGTGGGCATGCAGGCCTGGAAAAAATAGAACGTATCTGTCAGGAGGAATTTTAGGACATGGCTGAAAATGAAACTGTATCTGCTGGACAGGACTTGATCGCTGGATACAGCAATCCCGATGTGTTGGTTGACACGCAATGGGTTGCGGACCATCTGAACGATGCGTCGGTGCGCCTGATCGAGGTTGACGAAGATGTGCTGCTCTACGAGATCGGCCACATCGCCGGTGCAGTAAAGCTCGACTGGCATGTCGATGTACAGGACCCCATGGAGCGCGATTTCATCGACCAGCGCGGCTTCGAGCAGTTGATGGGCCGCTGGGGCATCTCGAACGATACAACGGTCGTGCTTTACGGTGATAGAAACAACTGGTACGCTTGCTACTCGTTCTGGCTGTTCACCATGTATGGGCACAAGAAGCTGAAGGTGATGAACGGTGGTCGCACGAAGTGGGAAGAGGAGAAGCGCCCTATGGTGAAGGATGTTCCGCACTTTGAGACGGCTACCTATCATGCGGAACCAGCCGACGAGTCGCTGCGCGCCTTCCGCGATGAAGTCTCCAGTGGCTTGCGCAATCCTGGTCGCCGCCTGATCGACGTGCGTTCGCCACAGGAATATACCGGCGAACTGTTGCACATGATCAACTATCCGCAGGAGGGTGCGCAGCGCGGTGGGCACATACCCGGTGCGAAGAACATCCCCTGGGCTACGGCATCCAACACCGATGGCACCTTCAAATCCGCCGAAGAGCTGCGCCAGATTTACGGCAGCAAGGATATAACGCCCGATAAAGAAGTGATCGCCTATTGCCGTATCGGCGAGCGCTCGGCGCACACCTGGTTTGTCCTGACGCAACTGCTCGGCTTCCCACGCGTGCGCAACTACGACGGCTCCTGGACCGAGTGGGGCAGTATGGTGCGCGCACCCATCGAAAAATAAGCCGTGTGGGAATGGAATGGGACCTCGGTTCGGTTATCGTATACAGGAATGATGTGAAAGGGGCGCACAGCACGCGCCCCTCTTCTTGTTAACAGTGGGTATTGGAGGCGAAAAGAGATGGATCGTCAAGAGGCTATCGAGTTCCTGGTCGATCATTATGAAAATCCGCGTAACCGTGGTCCGTTGGAGTCTGCTGATGTAAGCCTGAGCGGCGGCAATCCTGGCTGCGCCGACGTGATTACGATGCATGTGCGCTTTGGCAAAGACGGGAAGGCCGAGGTGGTGAATTGGGAAGGGGAAGGCTGTACCATCAGTTGCGCGGCGGCCTCGTATGTGACCGAGATGGTCCAGGGGATGACACCGGATGAGATCGAACAGCTGAGCTTTGAAGACCTTATGGACCAGCTCGGGCGCGAGTTGGTGATGACGCGTCCAACCTGCGCGACGCTGGCCCTGGGCACGCTCAAGAAGGGCGTCCACGAGTACCATATGCACCAGCGGGCAAAAGAACCTTATAAAGCGTAGAACTCGCGCCAGCGCGCTAGCAGCGCTAATGCCTTTTGCAACAATTGTTGGTGCTCGGGATCGTTGAGCCAGCGACTGACACCCGAGGGATGCGGTAGAGGTAGTAAGAGCACGCCAGCGCGTTCCTGAAAGGTACCAATAATCTCTTCTAATCGTCCTTTGCCAAGGAACGCCTCGATTGCCATTGTGCCGATAAGCAACACAACCTTCGGGCGCACCGTTCGCAGTTCCGCGTCCAGATGCTGTCTGCACAGGGCAACCTCAGCGGGGGATGGGCGGCGATCTCCGTCGCCGCGCGGGTTTTTGCCAGGATCGCAATGGGTAAGCGAGCTAAGATAAGTATGCTCGTGCAGGTAGCCTGGGGGAAAGCCAGCCTGCTCAAGCCACTTCTGTAAAATGCGCCCTCCTGGTCCGCTGAATGGCACATCATTTGCCACAGAGCGATGACCAGGAGCCTGACCAATCACGAAGACACGATCATCGGCGCGCCCACTCACCAGAGGGTGCGCGACAGGGATATAGCCGTGTTCCTGGCAGAGTCGACAACTCCGAATACGTTTATGTAGAGCCGCTACTAGCGCGCTACGATCCTGTATCTGATCGCTAGCCTCAAACACTTTCTTCTTTCCGTGGCGGCACGGCAAGACTCGGAACGCGATAGTTGTCACCAATGCGGCGGTACTGTCCGCGATAGTAGGCGAGGGGCTTTTCGTTTCTGATTGCCGTATGCCCGTTACGTCCAGACTGGTGATACAGCTGGCTATCCTCTTCGTTAATGAAGAGCACCTTCCCTTCGAAGCCAATAGCCTCGACCTGGCCGAGGAAGATCGCGTGATCGCCGCCGGGATATTCCGCCACGATGCGTGCATCGACGAAGGCCAGTACATCGGTCAGAACGGGTGCGCCTGTCGCAACGGTATAGTTAGGGGCGTGGCAGAAGGCCCCAAAACGATCCTTATTGGGAGTAGCGAAACAGCGCGAGAGCTCTTCCTGCTCCTCGGTAAGCATGTTGACGGCGAATACGCCGCTTTCGCGGAACATGGGGAGCGTGCTGCTGTGTAGATCTACACAGATGAGCACAAGTGGTGGCTCGAGTGAGACTGAGCAGAAAGAGTTGACTGTCAATCCTGCCAGAACGCCCTTGCTACTGGTAGTGACGATGGTGACGCCTGTTGTAAAATGGCCCATAACCTGTCGGAAAAAGATTTTTTCAATTGCCATCTCAAGTCCTTATAAAAAAAAGATATTGTAGGAACACGCCTGCTATTCTTCATCGAATGCTATAAATCTGTTCCTGCCTCGCTAATAAAACCAGGTGTGCTTAAAAATATCAAGGAATGACTTCTGTATGTAGTATCACCCCCTCGTCGCTTCTTGTCAACTGCACTTTTGGACAGTTCTTTTCCTCTTATTTGCTCCTGAGAGCGATACGGAAGGGTTGACAAAGTACTCTGGTACTAGTAAAATGTAAGTGTATCAGTTAGTGTATATTGTACGCAAAGGAACCTGATCTCTGCCTGAAGCTTTGCAATGTATCGAAGAGAGTGTAGATAGGCTGCTTTTTGAAAGGGAAGCCTGGCTGTCTGCGAACAAGAAGCAAAGGGTTAAGCATGACACACAAGACAATCGCCCTCGTGGCACATGATAATAAAAAACACGAACTTTTAGAATGGGCAACATTTAATAAGCAATTATTGGCCCAGCATAAATTGTACGCAACAGGTACCACTGGTACGCTTTTGGAGAAGGAGATAGGTATCCCGATCCATAAGCTGCAGAGTGGACCATTAGGAGGCGACCAGCAGATTGGTGCGAAGATTTCGGAGCAGGAGATCGATTTTCTCATCTTCTTCTGGGACCCTCTGGAGATGCATTCGCATGATCCAGATGTGAAGGCGCTCCTGCGCATCGCGGTTGTCTGGAACATTCCCGTTGCCTGCAACCGGGCCTCAGCAGATTTTATAATCACCTCGCCATTGCTGGCGAGTGAATATCAGCCAGTGCACCCCGATTACCGGGCGCACGCTGCGCGGGCCATTTAATGGCCCGTGCATGACCGAAGATTATCAAGCGGTAACGTCCTTAAAGCGCATAGAATAAAAGAAGGAAGCAAGGAAAGGGAAGTACTATGAAAGTGGAGATCTGGTCGGACGTTGTCTGTCCCTGGTGCTATATCGGCAAGCGTCGCTTTGAGTTGGCCTTAGCTGGCTTTGAGCATCGGAAGCAGGTCGAGGTCATCTGGCGTAGCTATCAGCTGGACCCGGAGGCCCCTCGCAATTCAGAGCAAACGGTCAACGAGGTTCTCGCGCAGAAGTACGGTGTAGACCTCGCGGGTGCTGCGGAAATGAATAAGCGGGTGAGCACTATCGCGGCTCAGGATGGGTTGGAGTATCACCTGGAATCTGCGCGACACCTCAATACTTTCGATGCGCACCGCCTGGTCCATCTCGCGGCTACCCACCACCTGCAGGATGCGATGGAGGAGCGCCTCTTCAAAGCGTACTTTACTGATGGTATTGCGCTTGGAGAGACGGAAGAACTGGTAAAGCTCGCCGTCGAAGTTGGCATCGACGCGGATGAGGCGCGTGCTGTCCTGGAAAGCTCGACCTATGCAGACGAGGTGCGGGCAGATTTTCAGCGCGCCAGAATGCTCGGTATTCAGGGCGTGCCGTTCTACGCGGTTGACGAGAAGTATGGAATTTCGGGCGCACAGCCGTCTGAAGTCTTCAAAGAAGTTCTCGAAAAGGGCTGGGCAGAATCGCATCCGTTGCTCAAAATAGGCAGTGTCACGCAAGACGCTGGCACCTGTGACGGCGATACCTGCGCCACTTCGTGAGGCTGGTGAGCTGCTGACAAGAGTCTATAGTCTTGTTTCGAAACAGGTGGTATACTACCAAGAGCTCTACTGGATAGAGTGTTCAGCGGGTGGCTTGATTGTTTAGATCAGGCAGAATAGGGAAGTCGGTGCAAGTCCGACGCAGTCGCGCTACTGTAACTGGCGAGCCATTCGTCCTCCTGCGAGGGGCGTGCCACTGTCTTCTTGGAGACGGGAAGGCCGGGTGAATGGCGTTTGCAGCCGGGAGTCAGGAGACCTGCCCGCTGAGTAGGCACGAACAGTCATGGCCCTGCTGCTATACTGTTTCTAGACACACGCTCCTTCGCGTCAAAGGACCGCCATGAAACTTGCAACCCGCTCCGCGCGAGCGGAAGCGCCGCAGCGCAAAACACGGCGCTATCGGCTCCCACCGCCGCTGCTCTACCTGCTCTTATGTGGACTCTTGTTGTTCGTCATCTTGCTGGCGGTGAGTTTCGGTTCGACCGCTATACCGCTGGCGACGATCGCGCAGATCCTGCTCAATGCCACGGGACTGTTCCATCTTCCGCGATCCTGGGACCCTACCTTCGAAGTTATTATCTTGCAGGTGCGTATGCCCGTTGTGATCGGTGCCGCGCTGGTGGGCGCGGCACTCTCGGCCTCCGGCGTCCTGTTCCAGGGCATCTTGCGCAATCCCCTGGCTGATCCCTATTTGCTTGGAACTTCGTCGGGCGCGGCGTTGGGCGCGGCGGTCGCGTTTGCCCTACCGCTCGCTACAATCTTCCTGGGACCCCTCTTCACGCTGACACCCCTGCTGGCGTTCGTTGGGGCGCTGGTCACAGTGATGCTCGTCTATCTTCTCTCGCGCACGGATGGGCACACGCCCGTCGTTACACTGCTGCTGGCGGGCGTCGTCATCAACGCCGTGCTGATCGCGTTCCAGACGCTTATTTTGACGCTCAGTCCTAACGCGCGTTTTGGCATCCAGGCGCTCTTCAACTGGCTATCTGGTGGTATTGCCGTCACAAGCTGGCAGCCTGTGTTGATTGTGGGAGTCATTATCATCTTTGGCATCGTCTGCTCCATGGGTTTCACGGGCATCCTCGATACATTTGCGCTGGGTGAGGAGAGTGCGGCGCACCTGGGACTGCGTGTCGAGTGGTATAAGTTCTTCTTTATCGTGCTGGCATCGCTCATGACCGCCGCCGCTGTCTCCATTAGCGGACTGATCGGTTTTGTGGGTCTGGTGATGCCTCACGTCATGCGCCTGCTGCTGGGACCGAAGCATCGCCTGTTGCTGCCTGCTTCTGCGTTAGGTGGAGCAATCTTTTTGACCCTGGCCGATTTATTGGCGCGCACCATTATCGCGCCAGCCGTTCTCCCTGTAGGCATCTTCACAGCCCTGGTAGGCGCGCCGTTCTTCCTCTTTCTGCTGCGTTATAACAAGCGGGCGTACAGGTGGTAAGGATGAAAGAAGAGAGACGAGAGCCGCTCCTGGAGGTGCGCGACGTTTCATTTGGCTATCAGCAGAAGACGCTGCTCTACGCGCTTGGACTGAGCGTGCGGCATGGGGAGATGGTGGGCTTGTTGGGACCCAACGGCTCGGGCAAGACGACCCTGCTGCGCCTGCTCAGCGGTGTCCTGCAGCCGCAGCAGGGGCGGATTCTCCTGGAAGGACGCGACCTGCGCGCGTGGGGACGCCGGGGCGTGGCGCGGCGCATCGCCGTAGTGCCACAGGAGCTACACATGCCCTTTGCCTTTACTGTTGAGCATATGGTAAGCCTGGGTCGCACACCTTTTGTCAGACCGTTTTTAGGCTCCCGAACCCAGCAGGATCAGGAGGTCGTGCGGGCTGCCATGCTCTCGGCTGATATCGCGCCCCTGGCCGGACGCATTTTCAACGAACTGAGCGGCGGTGAGCGACAACGGGTGACGATCGCGATGGCGCTGGCGCAGCAGCCTCTGCTCCTGCTACTCGACGAGCCGACCTCACACCTCGACATAAAATATCAGATCGAGACGCTGGAACTGGCGCAGAAGCTCAACCGCGAGCAGGGCGTGACGATTATTGCCGCCATGCACGATCTGAACCTCGCGGCGCGCTATTTCCCGCGCCTGTTGCTCTTCCAGCGCGGCATTGTCGCGGACGCTGGACCCGCTGAAGTGCTGGAACCGGACCTGCTCAGCCGCGTCTATGGCGTTGATGTGCAGGTAGGCATCCTGCGCGGTGCCGAGCATCTGAGCGTCCTGCCGCCTGACGAGAAGAATAATGGGCATAGCGACGCCCTACAGCCCCAGGTTCACGTCATCGCTGGTGGAGGATCGGGAGCGCTCGTGATGCGGGCGCTTGCTGATCTGCGCATTCCGTTCGCGGTGGGCGCGCTGAATATCGGCGATAGCGACCACACGTTGGCGCTACGCCTGGCAGCCGACGTTATCACCGAACAGCCCTATGCTCCAATTGCGCCGGAGACGTTGGCGCGCGTACGGGATAGTCTCGCCCATGTCAAAGTTTTGCTCCTCTGTCCCACCCCTATCGGCCCTGGCAACCTGCCGCTGCTGCAGGAGGCCGTGCGTTTCTCCGCCGCCGGACGCCCCATCATCTTCCTCTCTCCTCCTGGCAGCGAGACCGTATGCGCGCCCGCGCAGTCGGTGCAGACAGATGATGGAGTATTGCAACCTGGCGGGATGGCGGCACGCGATTATACCGGCGGTGAAGCTACGCGCCTGGTCACGCAGCTATTACGCCAGGGAGCGAGCGTCGCTGGATCGGTTGGTGAGGCGCTTGATATGGTCAAAGAACAACTCGCCCAAACGGATCGGACCCCTCCTCGTCTTTGACCCCGCGAAAGTCGCCAAGAAATAGCTTGCGTCTGTGAAATAAATATGATATCGTTACTTTAGCTTAAAGAAAGTTGAGTTATCCGATCAATCAGATAATTTCAGACTTTTAAACCACATGGAATATGTCCGGGTGATATTTTTCATGGCAAGTTAGGAGCATAAGTATGGCCGAGAACAATGGATACGCCCGTCCCGAGGCACTGGTGAGCGCAGACTGGGTACAGTCGCATGAGAACGATCCAAAGGTACGTTTGATCGAAGTTGACGTTGATACCAAAGCATATGACCAGGGCCACATTCCTGGTGCCGTTGCCTTTAACTGGCAAAAAGAGCTGCAGGACCAGATCGTGCGCGCACCTGTCAGCAAGGCACATCTGGAAGAGCTGCTGAGCACGGCTGGAGTAGCGAAAGATACGACCATTGTGCTGTATGGCGACAATAACAACTGGTTTGCGGCCTGGGCACTCTGGCTGCTCAAGTACTACGGGCACAACGATGTACGTCTGCTGGATGGCGGGCGTGTAAAGTGGCTCGCCGAGAAGCGCGAGATCACCTCTGAGATTCCCTCCTATCCCAGGACCAGCTATCAGGCCGAGGAGCCACGTACCGAAGTGCGCGCGCTGCGTGACCAGGTCATCGCTTCAGTTGGCAAGGCTGGTATCGCCCTGGTCGATGTGCGCTCCCCTGCCGAGTACAGCGGCGAACTGCTTGCTCCCGCCAATCTGCCCCAGGAAGGCGCGCAGCGCGGCGGCCATATCCCCGGTGCCGCCAACATCCCCTGGGCGCAGGCGGTCCGTGAGGATGGTACATTCAAGTCTGCCGATGAACTGAAGAGTCTGTATCAGGGCAAGGGCATCACCCCTGAAAAAGAGGTTATCGCCTACTGTCGCATCGGTGAGCGCAGCAGCCATACCTGGTTTGTGCTGAACTACCTGCTGGGTTACAACCAGGTGCGCAACTACGATGGCTCCTGGACCGAGTGGGGCAGCCTGATTGGTGTGCCGATCGAGAAGTAGGCAAGATGAAGCGGTGCAACAATGTCGTTGCACTTTTCATTTTCATTTTCCCTCTCACTTGCTAGAACATGCTTTTCCAGGAGTCCTCGTTTCACCCTCCATTTCGGTCCCTGCAACAATTGCCAAACATCCATAAACGTTGTATCCTACGTTTATTCAATTCGAGTGCTAGAACATCTGTATGTATTTCGTTGTTTGCCTGCAATTGTGAATGTCTTTTGTAAAGAGAGGCAGCAGAGGATAAGAAAAGAAGTTATGACCAGTGAAGAGAAAGCGGTAGTAACCTTGCGCCTGCCGTCGACATTGAGCGCCTATAGCGGTGGGAAGAGCCAGATTGTGCTGCAGGCCGATACGGTTGAGCAGATGTTGGCATTATTGGAGCAGCAACACCCGCGCGTCTGGGAGCGCCTCTGCACGGAGCAGGGCCACGTCCGCGATCATGTCAAGATTTTTGTCAACAACGAGGTAATCAGCGGCACCGATGGCTTACAGATACGCCTGAAATCGGGCCAGGAGGTCATCGTGCTTCCTGCCACTTTTAGCGTGTAAACCGGTATTACTACGCCTGCTTGATCTGATTGTATATTGCCTGGTGCGTATCTATAAACTGCCAGCTTGCCAGGGGCCAGTAGACCAGGACCGCCTTCCCCACGATATAATCTTTCGGTACAAAACTCCAGGTGCGCGAATCGTCGTCGATTTGCCGATTGTCGTTGAGCACGAAATACTGGCCGGGCGGCACCTTCCAGGTATTAGCAACGGGGTTGATCGGCGTTTTGATGTATGTCTCGTTCAGCAGGGTGCCGTTGACCTTGATAGTGGTGCTATCCATCTGTATGGTATCGCCCGGCAGGCCGATGACGCGCTCGATGAAGTCCTGATTGGTGTCGCGGGGCGCGTGCAGGACGACCACGTCTCCTCGTTCGATAGGGCGAAAGAGGTAGGCCGTTTTATTGACCATGACGTACTGATTGGCGGTGAGGCCAGGCTGCATGCTGGCACTCTCTACGTGGTAGCTTTGAATGACAAAGCGAATGGCGATCAATATGAGGAGTGCGATTGCGGCTATTTCAACGATTTCTCGTGCCAGATGTGAACGTTTCACGATCGAACCTCGCCTCTATGCTGTATTTTCTCCTGTAAAAAATAACGCTATGCTGCCTTATGGGGACAGTATAGCGACGTTGATCTATAAGCACAAGAAATAGGGGTAACAATGGGAAAGAGGTCAGGCTCTCTTACGAGAGCCGAACTTCTTTCCCTGTGCGCGCAGACTCGTAGATGCCCAGGATGATCTCGACGGGATGGCGAGCGCCGTAGCCGTCGAGGAGCGGCGTTCCATTTTCGTGGACGGCGCGGATCATATCGGCGATCTGTTGAACGTGCGTTTCGACCGAGATAGCTGCCGGGTCCGCCGCGCCTGTCTGGGAGCGCCCTTCCTGGCGGGATTGCTGTGGCGCGCTGCCGTAGGGTCCGACCTCTTCCTGCTCGTCGCGTGCCAGGCGCAGATAGCCCAACTGATCGTTCTCAATGAGCGCGGAGCCCCGATCGCCATAGATCTCGATGCGCGTCCCGACGCCGGGATAGGCGTCGGTGGTCGCGACGATCGTGCCCAGTGCCCCATTGACGAAACGCAGGACGGCTACCGCGACATCCTCCGTCTCCATGCGGTGAATGAGCGTATCCGTATAGGCGTAGATACTTTTGACCCGACCCATCAGCCACTGCAGCAGATCGATCGAGTGGATCGACTGGTTCATCAGAACGCCGCCGCCGTCGAGCTGCCAGGTGCCGCGCCACGCTCCACTGTCGTAGTATTTCTGCGCGCGCCACCAGGGGACGCTGGCGTTGCCGAGTACCAGCTTGCCGAATGCCTGCTCTTCCAGGAGATTATGCACCTGTTGCGCTGCTGGATCGAAGCGGTGCTGGCTGATCACGGCGAGCTTGCGTCCAGTCTCCTGCTGGACGCGCAGCATCTCGTCGATCTTCGCGAGCGTGATCTCCATTGGCTTCTCCACCATCACATGGCAACCGGCGCGCATCGCCTGGATGGCGTACTCGCCGTGCAGGCCGCTGGGCGTGCAGACGTTGACGATATCCAGGTGTTCTTTGGCGAGCATCTCGCTTGAGTCCTGGTATGGCGTGACGGAAAACTTCTCCGCCAGCTCCTGTGCTTTCTCGGGCACAACATCGGCCACCGCGACCAGTTCAGCGTCGGGCAGCATGCCAATGGCCTGCGCGTGTGTCGGACCGATTACGCCGCCGCCAATAATGCCAAAGCGTAGTTTTGCAGTCATTCAGTCCCTCTTTTCCTGTAGTCGTATTTTGAGATGATAGCGCTTGCCTCATCTAGAAAGTTCGCCAGGCTGCTGGCTCCCTGTTCCGCTGAGCCGTCGATGAGTAGCAAAAAGCAGGTGCGCCCCTGCTCGATCATCGCCTGCCAGGTGCTGACCGCCTGTGCGCGCAGAAATGCATCGTCGTATGTACCTGACAGGCTCTTTTCGTGCTCGCGAAACAGGACGCGCAGGCTAACCAGATAGGGTGGACCATCCATCTCGCTCTGTTCGGTCGAATGATAGGCGGCGGGCGCGACGCGTGCTTTGACGGGGACGCCCAGCAACGCGTTGCCAATGTTGTACCAACTGGCGGCAACGGTCTGGCGCACCTTAGCGGGGACAGCGCCATTGAATGTAAAGTCGAGATAGCCGAGATGCTCTGGTTCCTCCTCGATACGCTGTTGGAGCACACCGGCGAACACAGAGGCGGGCGCTCCATGCAGTTTTATACTCGATGGGGCCAGCAGCGTCACATGCTCGTCTGTAACGGTCGCCTGCCAGTTTTGCACGGCCTGCAGGGGATCGGGCAGAGGGCGCAGGGCGCGAGCGCGGGCCTTGTAGTTTTCTACGGCGGGTTGGCCCGCGAACGTAATGTCGTGCAGGTAGCCATAGAGCGCCATAGTGAGCTGCCAGCCGAGAAAGCTGGCTGCGACAGCAGCCAGGCGTTCACTCGCCTCCTGTCTAGCCAGATAGGGCTGAGAGAGCGTGAAGTTAGCGGCATCCTGTACTGTTGTATCGGTGATGACGCGCACATGCAGCATGTCATCGGTGCGAAAACAGGGTGTCTGGGATGATAACGCTTGTTCGTCGAAGACGACGATACCTTTGCCGCCTTTGCCGAGGCTCTCCTCCATCAGTTGCTCTATCCAGGCGACGAGCGGCTGCCACCCTTCCGGCATCTCTAGCAAAAGGCGGCACGCTCCGGCGACGCTCTCCGCGTAGAGTGCAGCGCTCAATTGGACGAATGGATGCTGATCCGGTACGCTGGCGGCGAGATCGAGGTCGTAGTACTGCCATGCCTGATTAAGCATGGCGCGCAGTTGTCCCGGTGTATCGTTCTCATGAGTGAGATAGAGGGCGGCTGGGAGCAGAAAGACGCGCGTCGTCGGCGCGCTCATGCGTCCCCCCGTGCCGGTTCCACGATCGAGCTGCAAGGGACGGCTCGGTGCCTGGCGCTGCCGAGCGAACTGGTCGAGATACGAGCCGGGCAGCGTCATGACCAGAAGGTGTTTAGCTGGGACGATTCCTGCCTGCGCCAGCAGCTCAACGAACCATGTGAGATGGGTGATCGGTTCCTCGGAGGTCATGCCCATTGAGACACCGACCATCATCACATCGTCGAGCAGTGCGCGCAAAAAGGCCGTGTCACTGGTTGCGCCTGTGGATGGTAGGGAAAGGTGCTTGTTCTGGGCGATCTGGCGCACAATAGCGTTCAGCGCCGCCGGATCGGTGCTATCGAGGGGATAGGTAGCAATGCGCCTGCCCTGGTCTCCGCTACAAAAGCCAAGCTCGTCCAGGACGCGCACGGTGATAACCGAGCCGCCCATACCAGCCCAGATCAGATGCCGTATGCCGCGCCGCCAGAGGTCGCGTGCCTCTTGCTCGACTTCTTCCAGCAGCGCGGTGTCAGCCAGCAGCCTTGCCACGCCCTCGACCCAGTCTAGCTTCAGTTCGCCGTTCTCGCTGCCCAGTTCGGCCATTTTGCCGTCGCGCCGTCGCAGCTGACCGACGGCATCCTCCTCCAGGAGCCGTGTCAGCGTCGCGGCATTCCAAAGGGCGTCATCTCCATTCCGCATGGAAATTCTCCTCCTTCAGCACTATACTCTGAGACCTATGACGAGGCCGCCGCCCATTGCTCTTTCAGGACGGTCAGTGCCAGATCGACCTCGGAGATGAGATCGTGCCAGTTGCACTCAATGGAGATACGCTGATCGTAGCCACCGCGCTTCAACGCGGAGAAGTAGGGGCGAAAGTCTTCACCATGTTGGCCCGGTGCCGTGCGTCCCTGCTGCTCGGCCACATGCACATGCGAGAGGAGCGGTACCCAGGGTTGCAGCGTCTCGGGTGCTTCACGATTGCAGAGCATATGATAAATATCCGCCAGCAAACGCGCGCCGGAGTCA